>ENA-ORCS01001424-ORCS01001424.1-marine-metagenome-genome-assembly--contig:-NODE-1424-length-10359-cov-3.458374_pt1 | contig 10359 bp, 9 predicted proteins | sample MGYA00237781_ERZ508513 | MGnify/ENA primary metagenome ERZ508513 (study PRJEB26184, sample SAMN06268793) | marine metagenome | isolation source: Eden Landing Ponds, San Francisco, CA, USA | place...
CCTTCTCCCGTTCGGTCAGTCCCTCGGAGGGGATGCCGTTGTCGTCGTAACCGAAGGGGAAGAAGACCGCCGGGTCGGCCATCCGGTGGTAGCGAGCGACGAAGTCCTGGAGGGTGAACTGGTAGAGGTGGCCCATGTGGAGGTCGCCCGAAACTGTTGGGGGTGGCGTGTCGATGGCGAAGGCAGTGTCGGCGTCGAGGGCGGCCTCGCGGTCGTAGGCGTAGGTGTCGTGTTCGACCCAGCGGTTCTGCCACTTCCGCTCGACGTCTTCTGGGTCGTACTCTGACGGGAGTTTCTCCTGCTCGGCGGCTGCCACGCTGGAGGACGAGTCACCGGCGTCGCTGTCAGTGCTCATCGGTAGTCACCTCCCGAGAGACGCGTGCTCGGGGAGGATGTGACTGGCGGGCGATACGGTCGGTCTGGTCGGTTCGTGAGTGCTGTCTGGTGCATTGTCCGGTGCGTTTCCGGAACGGTCGGTTGCGGGTCGCTTCTGGCGAACGGTTCGTACGCAAAGTCGAGAATGGTGTGGGTGGGGCTCAGGACGCCCCTACACGTACGCCGACGGGTACGGCGGGGCCGCTAACCGGCTCGCGTTCGGCTTCCGGGTGCGGCCCTGTCATCACCCGAGAGTGGACGAGGCTGGAAAATAACTCTTACGTCATCGTGGGGCCGGGTCCCGGGGTTCGAGTCAGTCCCGACGCCCGGTTGTGGCGAGGAACACGAGGAACGCGACGAGGAACACCCTCACCGTGAACCCCGGTCCCGACCCGGACGAGGTGGTCGGCGTTTCGGCGTTCGACCTCGTTGCGCTCGCGGTGACGGCTGGCGACTGCCGCCCGGCGGTGGTTTCGGTCGCCGCCCTGGGAGTGCCAGTCACCGCTTCCGGAGTCGTGGTCGCGGGACCGTCCGCCGGCGTCGCAGTGAAAGGCTGTTCACCGGAGATCGAAAAGGTCGGTCCACCGGGCCCTTCGGGTTCGGGGGGTTTCCACCGCGGTTCGTAGAGGTCGAACCCGAAGTCGACGGCGAACTGCTCGTCGTCGAAGGACTCCTGGCGGAGGGTATCCTCGTCACCTCTCTTCACGAACGCGAGTTCGCCGGTGTCGACGACGGCGTAGACGGTCGTTCCGTTCCGGTAGGCGGTCACGTTCCGGGGCCCGAGACGCGCGTACGTCCGGGTCACCATCGGGGTGGGCATCGTCTGGACGACGTAGAGGTCCGTCTCCCCGTCGAGGGCCGCGAGGAATCGCTGTGTAGTCGGCCCGCTCCGGTCGTCCATCGCGGCCGTGAGTCGCTCCGACTCGACGGCGACCACCAGCGTCTCGCCGACCGTCATCGTCCCCGGTTCGTCGAGGCGTCCGTCGCGGACGGCCAGGTCCACGGCCGCGGCGCCCGCGAACGTCTTCGAGTCGGCGTCGTACAGCGTTACTGTCCCGTTCCCTGTCGGCGTCGAGTGAGGTGTCGGCGTGGGGGTCCCGGGGAGGTACTCCTCGCTCCAGAACTCGACGACCGGACCGGCGGGTTCCGCCCCTCGCTGGACGTCCCGCGGGGCGGGCAGGCCGAACCCGAAGCTGACCGTGATCCGCGTCTCGTAGAAGCTATCGACCGAGTACGTCCGACCGTCACCCGACGGCCGCCGGAACTGGAGGTCGCCGGTATCGACGAGGACGAAGACGGTCGTTCCGTTCCGGGAGACGGTCACGTTCTCGGGGCCGACGGTCGCGAACAGCCGGAGCGAGTTCGGCCGGGGATAGGTCCCGAGGAAACGAAAGTCCGCGTCGCCGTCGAGTGCTGCGAGGAACCGTTCGGTCGTCGACCCGTTGTGGGTCGCCATGGCGCCGGCAAGTCGCTCCGAGTCGAGAGAAGCGACGAGCGTGTCGTTGACGACCATTCGGTCGGGCTGGTCGAGCGTGCCGTTCCCGATGGCGGACTCGACGTCGGCGGCTCCATCGAACACCGCGTCCCCGGCGTCGTACAGCGTTACTGTCCCGTTCCCCGTGTGGTTCGACCCACCGTAGGGGGGAGCTGTCGGAGTTATCGGATCCCCCACGGCGGCAGCAGGCGTCGCCACTATCGCGAACACGAGACAGGACAACGTCACGAAAAGCGGGAGTAACGCCCGAACCGTTGCTTTCACGCGGGCAAGAGAGACCGCGGAGGGAGAGACCACGGACATGACTATCGGGTGATGATTCCGTGTCGACATAAACGGGGCGAACGCTTAGACGAGCGTTTGAGTCACTGAGACGAGCGCTGCCCGCGGTTTCCCCCGCCCTCGCCCCCGCCAGTCACACCTCCACGCCGTCGAAGTCGTCGCGGTCCGAGTGCGCCCGGACCCACAGTTCGCCGATGCGTGAGAGTCGCGTCCGGTAGGACTTGCCGTGTTCTTCCTGTTCGATGTAGCCCTTGCCACCCGGACCTAATCTATCGACGTTGTAGATGACCTTCGACCGGAACGAATCGGTGTACTCCTCGCCGAGTTCGCGGGCGAGTCCCTGCGCGAGTTCCGAAACGGACTCGAACTCGCCGTGTTCGCCCAGCGTGAAGAGGATGAGTTCCTCGAAGGGTTTGACGTTCGAGAACGAAGCGACCGGGAGTTCGAGGATGTGCTTGCCGTCGAACTCCTTGGCGCCGATGGTAGTCCCGCGTTCGTCGAACTCCGCGAGTAGCGAGCGAGCGTCGTCCAAGTGTCCGCGGACGTCGTCGGCCAGTTCGGCGTCGTCGACGCTTCCCTCGATGTCCGAGAGGAGTTCGATCCCCCGGCGGAGTTCCTCGGCGAGTTCGGTTTCGAGGTACTTCTCGGGGACCGTGTAGTAGGTGTGGATGCGCTGGCGGTCCTCCTCGCGTTCGACCATGATGGAGTGAGCAGCAGTCGCGAAGGCAAAGGAGACAGTCCGGGGCATCGCGGAGATGTTGACCCACACTTCGGCGTCTGCTGACCGGTCGAGTTCGCCGTTGATGAGCGCGAAGGCCTGCTCGAAAGCGGCGTCGTAATCGTAGACGTCCTCGACGACGAACCGCTCGGTCGTCGCGCCCAGCAGGTTCGAGTAGTCCTGTTCGAGTTTGGCCGCGAGGTTCCGCGAGTACTCGACGTTGGCCTCGCTTCCCACAGCACCCTCCAGCAGAACGACCCGGTCGACGTCTAACTGGTCGCGTACCAGGGGCGCGATCAGCCGGTCGTAGTCGAAGCCGACCGGCACGATGTGTGTCTGCATACGGGACAGTTGCGCGAACGCGCTCAAAAGCCTACCTGTGGGCGACCAGCAGTGAACGCCTGGCCCGGGTCGTCATCGTCGAAACGACCACTCGACAGTCCCGACCTTTGCTCCGAGGTCGGTCAACGGTCCCGGCCCCGCCAGAGGAGTCCGGCCACGACCAGCAAAGCAGCGAGTGTCACACTGGGGCCGAATCCCGGTCCCTCAGTCGCAGTCGTCGTGCCCGGTCGGTCAGTGGCTGTCGGTGTCATCGGGACGGGCGAGGCGGTCGGTGTCGCTTCCGTCTCCGGTGACTCCGCCGGACTCGGCGACGGTGACCCGGCCGAGGTCTGTGACGGGGTCGACGTCGGCGACGGGCGCTCGGTATCCGTGGGTGAGGGGCTCTGGTCTGGCGTCGCGGTCGGAGTAGCCGTGGCCGTCGGCGTCACCGACGGGGTTGGCGTAGCTGTTGGTGTGGGGGTCGGGGAAGACGTCTGGGTTGGCGTAGCCGTGGGCGTCCCGGTTTGCTCGGGTGTCACGGTTTGTTCGTGCGTCGCCGTCTCGGGCTGGAGAACGCTGACGGTCGCCTTGCCATACGCATCGATCGAGAGTTCCCCGTCGGTCGCGTTGGTCAGCGTCGTATCGGCTTCGACGAACGACAGGTCGGTGTCTGTACCCGGTTCGGCCTCGGACAGCACGCGGACGACCAGCGAGGCCAGTATCGGCTCGTCTACGGGTTCGCTCCGCTCGGCCGAGAGCCTGACCCAGCCCTGCTCGCGGTCGACCGTCTCCTCGGGGTTGGGGAAGTCCTGACGGCCGGCAGCGACGACGGTGACGACGTCGGGGTCGAAGGTGACGTTCGCCTCGTAGGCGGTCACGTTCGTCGCCTGGGCCGACAGCAATACGAGACCGATCTCGCCGGGTTCCTCGGAGAAGCCGCTCATGTCGACTTCGTTCGTGGCGGCGTCGGCCCCCGAGGAAGCGATCGTGCCCGGGAGAGCGAGCGCCACCGTGACCAGGAGCACGATAGCGACGAGTGTAGCTGGGCGACGGGACATATCTCACAGTAGGTGGGAGCGACACAAATCTCTGACGAGGGCACCCGCGGTCACGAGACCCTGTCCGTGCGGGAGTCAGTGGAGGCCGGTCTCGGCTGTGGTCAGTCGGCGACGGTTTCCTCGTAGACGCTCGGGTCCTCGGCGGTCGACGGGGTCGTGACCGCGGAGACGCCCACGGTCAGGACCAGTCCGAGGAGCATACCGACGACCGAAGCCGACCACCCGCCGAGATAGCTACCCGGCACGATATCGAGGAAGACGCTGGCGAGGTAGAACAGCTGACTCGCACCGATACCGGCGTATATCCCCCACCGAGTCGTCCGTGACCAGTACAGCGCGACGAGAACCGGGAGCGCGAGCTGGGCGAACCCGCCGAACGCGGTGTCGCCGATCTCCAGCAGCGTCCCGACCTGGAAGAGACTCGCGACGAACGTCAGCGTCGCGAAGACGACGACACCCAGGCGACCGAGCCACGCCTCCCGGCGTTCGTCGGGGTCGGCGACGAGCGGCCGGTAGACGTCCCGGGTGAGATACGACGAACCCGAGAGCAGCATCGAGTCGCTGGAGCTCATCATCGCGGCCATCGCACCGGCGATGACCAGCGCCGCGAACCACGTCGGCGTGTACTCCAGCAGGAGCGGCGGCAGGACGTTCCCGTTGACGTTCGTCTCGATGCCCAGCCCGGCGGCCCACGAGCCCAGCACGAACGCTGGGACGAACAGCAAGACGACCAGCACCGGCCAGAGCGGGAGCGTCCGCTTTATTACGGCCCTGGATCTGGCGACGAAGAAGCGCTGGTTGACCTGCGGGAACATCGTGACACCGAAGGCGATGCTGACGGCCGTCGAGACGATGTACGCTGGCGTGTACGCGCCCCCGCCCAGCGCCAGCGGGTTCCCGTCGAGTCCCCGGAGCGTCTCCGTGGCGGCCCCGAACCCGCCGACGGCCGTCCCCACCCAGATGAAGGCGGCCCAGACCATGCCGAGCATGAAGAGTCCCTGGAGCGTGTCCGTCCACGCCACACCGCGCAGTCCGGAGAGCGTGACGTAGACGATCATGAAGAGGGTGATCCCGCCGGCACCGGCCCAGTAGGGCACGGCGCCGCCAGTCAACGCCTCGACAGCCGTCCCGGCGCCCTGTTGCTGGAGCATCACGTAGGGGAAGAGCCAGAAGATGCTGATGACGGCGACGAGGACCCGCAGCCATCGCGACCCGAATCGGTCGCCGAGCATCTCACCCAGCGTGAGGTACCCGTTTGCTTTCCCGATGATCCACTGCTTGTAGCCGATGACGTACCAGAGCACGCCGAAGATGACCCCGTCCATCATCCCCATGACGAGGATCCACTCCGGACCGAGCCGGTAGCTGATGTTCGGTCCGGCGAAGAACGTAAACGCCGACAAAAGCGTCGCAAACGTCGTAAAGAGCAAGACGACGGTCCCGAGCGTCCGGCTGGCGAGGTAGTAGTCCTCCGGGCTCCGGTCGGTCAGGCGGTAGGCGACGAGGCCGACCCCGAGGGTGACGAGCATGTACCCGACCAGGATCCCGAGCTGGATGGCTGTCTCAGCCACGGGTGCTCACCTCTTCGATGCCCAGCCCCCACGCGCGCCGGGTGAACGCCCAGAAAAACAGCGACGTCAGGCAGAGCCACCCGACGTGCCACCAGACCCAGACTGGCAACCCCGCCACGACGGTGTCCGACCCCCACATGAACCACGGCACCGCCAGTACGACCAGCAACAGTGCCCCGACCGCCCAGCCGACCGCCTCGGTCCTCGACTTCATGGTGAACTCAATTACCGATACTGCGGTATATACCTCACGATTGTCGACAATAGTTCCGGTTGAAGAAGAATAGTCATCATTGTCGGGGTAGACGGTGTGTGAATCCGTCGTCACGGCCGTCGGGAGAGGACTGTCGGCAGGTATTTCCCGGCCGGAGCGATTACGGATTAGTGTCCATGAACTCGCTCATGGATTCATCATCAGCGCCCTTCGCGGGGCAGTTCACCAATGTACGATTCAGCGAAGTACCTCATTCACGCGGACATCAGCGCGGACGGGGTGGTCGAACGGAGTGACGTGGTCGGCGCCGTCTTCGGGCAGACAGAAGGGTTGCTCGGGGACGAACTCGACTTGCGCGGGCTCCAGGAGTCACAGAAACTCGGCCGCATCGACGTCACTATCGACTCGGAGGGCGGCCAGTCCTTCGGCGAGATAACGATCGCGAGCGGGCTCGACCGCGTCGAGACGGCTATCCTCGCAGCCGCCCTCGAAACAATCGAACGGGTCGGCCCCTGCCGGGCGACCGTCGAAGTGAGCGAACTCGAAGACGTCCGGTCGGCCAAGCGCCGCGAGGTCGTCGAGCGCGCGACGCAACTGCTCGCGGAGTTCGACGAGGCGTCACTGACCAGCCAGGACATCGTCGCGGAGGTCCGCGAGGCCATCCGCGTCGAGGACATCACCGAGTTTCACGGGTTCCCCGCCGGCCCGCGAGTCGGCGAGAGCGACGCTATCATCGTCGTCGAGGGGCGCTCGGACGTCCTGACCCTGCTCAAATACGGCGTCAAGAACGCCATCGCCGTCGAGGGTACCGACGTCCCCGACGAAGTGGCACAACTCACCCGCGACCGGACGGTCACGGCGTTTCTCGACGGTGACCGCGGCGGCGACCTCATCCTGAAAGAACTCGCCCAGGTAGGCGAGATCGACCACGTTGCGCTCGCACCGCCCGGTCGGTCGGTCGAGGACCTCTCGCGAGGCGAGGTCATGACCGCTCTCCGGGGGAAGGTACCCTTCGAGGCTGTCGACGACGAGGAACCGGACGTCGCGGCGGTGGCCGACGGCAGTACCCAGGCTGTTCCAGAAGCTGCATCGGCCGACAGCGAGGCGAGTCCCACGGACGCCACCGTCACGGACGGCGCCTCGGCGGTCGGGTCCGGATCGACGGACGCCGTCACCGAACCGACCGACACCGGGAGAACCGAATCGCCAGTGGGCGACGGTAAAAACACCGAGAACGGCGACGGATCCGGGGAGACAAACAGTGTTCCGGAAGACGGGGACACCGACGACGAACTCGTCGAGGAAGAGAGCGAGGAGTCAGACGCCGAAGAAAAGAGCGACGAAACAACCACTGGGGGCGGACCGGACGACGGTACCGAGGCCGAACCGACGACGCTGGCGGGCCACGTCGATGCCGTCGTCGGTGGCGAAACCGGACTCGTCCGCCTGCTCGACGGGACGTTCGGCGTCCTCGCGGAGGGAGAGGTCGAGGACGCGTTCGAGCTGGTACGGGACACCGACGAGGGACCGACCGCGGTCGTCCTCGACGGCGAGGTGTCCCAGCGCGTGCTCGACGTCGCCGCACAACGGGGCGTCGAACAGGTCGTCGCCGCAAGCGAAGGCGAGTACGTCAAACAGCCGACCGCGGTCCGCGTCAGGACTGCAGACGAGTTGCAGGCACCGTCCTGAGCGGGTCGGTTTTACCGCCCCTGATCGGTCGACCCGACAGCGCGCTCCAGCAGGTGCCCGTCGCAGTCCTCGTAGTGGTCGGGGAGCCGTTCGCGGTCGACGAACCCCTGCGATTCGTAAAACGAGCGGGCCCGTTCGTCGACTTCCCGCACAGTGACCCGGAGTGTCTCGACGCCCCGGATTCGGAGTCGGTCGACCAGCGCCGCGAGCAGGGCCGACCCCTGTCCTTCCCCGCGGTGGCCGTCGGCGACGGCGAGTTCCGCCAGATAGCCGGCGTCGTCGTCGACGACCGCGAGCGCGTAGGCCGTCGGCCCGGGGGTGGCGCCAGGGTCAGGGTCGGTAGCGGACCGGGCCTCGGGGTCAGCGTCGGCGTAGACGAGACAGACCGGCGGGCCGTCGACGGCCACGGTCAGGAGCTCGGGCCAGGGCTCGGCGAGCACGACGGTCTGGATCGCACGCAACCGGGGGAGGTCCTCGGGTCGGGCCGCACGGACTGAGTCGCTCACGGTCACAGGGGTATCGACAGGGATTCGATGCCGAGAGCGACCGCGAGCGCGGCGGCACACAGCGCGCCGGCGACCGTCGCGGCGAAGTTGACGCCCTCGTTTTCGAGCCGGTCACCCTCCAGGGTCGCACCGAGCAGGCTATCGACGGTCATCCCGACGACGCCCGCCGCGAGGACGACCGCCGCTCCGACGGGCGTGACCGTCTCGAACATGACGAGCGCGATGGCGGCTATCAGCCCGGCGCCGACGATTCCGGCGAGTTCCCCCTGCCAGGTGATCGCGCCGTCGGTACCAGGTTGGACGCGCTCGAAGGTCGTGATGAGCCGTGGGCCGTCGAAGACGCCGCCGATCTCGCTGGAGAGGGTGTCGCTCATCGCGGCGGCAACCGACCCCGCGAAGGCAAAGAGAAAGAGCAGCGGTGAGAGCGTCGTCAGACTCGGGCTGGCGGCCGCCCCGAGCACCGCCACCAGCCCCGTCAACGAGTTCGCGAGGACGTTCCCGCTCCCGCGAGCACCCTCGTTTTCCTCGGCGATACCGCGGGCTTTCTTCTCGTCGTAGCGGAACTTCGAGACGAGTCCGCCGAGTCCGAAGAAGGTCATGAGAATGACGAACCAGCCCGGCCCACCGAGAACGATCGTGAGCAACCCGAGCAACACGCCGGTCAACATGCCCGGAAGAGAGGCCGTCTCCAGGGCGTAGGAGACGACCCCGAGGACGACCGTCACGACCAGCGCGACCGCGATCCCGGTCGTCGAGACCGGCACCTGGAGGTCGAAAAACAGCCAGAGCAAGAGCCCGACCGAGACCATCACCAGTGGGTCGTCGCGTTCGAAGAGGACGACCCGCAGGAGTGCGGCCATGAGCGCACCACTCGTCGCGAGGAAGGCGACGAGCGGCCAGTCGAGTGCCGTCGGGACGAACACCGTGGCTGCGAAGTGGCCGACAGCACCGGCGACCGAAGCGACGACGACGAACCCCGCGGTCGCGATGATAGGTTCGTTGCTGACCGCGCGGACGGCGTGGCCGCCGAGGTTCCCCCAGGAGAGCAACAGGACCGTCCCGACGAAGACGGGCATCGGCATGCCAAAGCGGACGGCGAGCAGGGCGAGTCCGGCCGCGGCGAGTGCGAACCCGGCGAGGCCGTAGAGGCGGCCGTCACGGCGGTCACCGGGACGGGCGAAGAGTTCGAACAACGGTCCGTCGTCGACGACGTACAGCGCGAACGCGGCGACGACGACGAACGGCGCGGGTGCGAGCACCGTCGATAGCGCGGTCCGCGACGTCGCGGCGACGTAGGGGACCGCCAGCGAGAGCAGTCCGACGGCTGCGAACCCGCCCGCTCGACGGACTGTCGCGGTCACAGTCCGACCGGTTCCGCCGAGAGGTACTTACTCCTTCCGAACGGCGCCGCGCGGTCCGTCCGGCGCGAGCGGAGCGAGTGTGTCGTGGGGTTTAGGACTGGTCAGGAGGTACATCGAGTGTGGGCCTGTACGACCGGTATCTCGCCGCACGCCTCTGGTACAGCGACGCGACGCTGCCGGAGACAGTGGCGCTCATCCTCACCGAGCGTGACCTCCTCGAACAGGACGCCTATCGCACCCTCGAAAACTGGTTCGAGTGGGCCATCGAGTACGGCGCCGAGCAAGTCGTCGTCTACGTGAGCGTCCTGGACGAAGGGGTCGTCGACACGATCCGTCGGGAACTCGAATCCGTCGACTCCCCGCGCACAGTGGCCGTCCGCGGCCCCGACGACGACGAGCGCGCCGACGCATCCGTCCTCGTGAGTATCGGCCTCGGGGGCAAACACGAGTTCGCGACAGCCGTCCGGAAGGTCGCCCACGCGGTCGACGCGGGCGAACTCGACCCCGAAGACGTCGACGAGGCGGACGTCGAGCGCGAACTCGTCTTCCCGGTCGACCCCGACCTCGTCGTCAAGACCGGCGCCGAGCGGCTCTCGGATTTCATGATCTGGCAGTCGGTCTACTCCGAGCTGTATTTCACCGACGTCAACTGGCGTGACTTCCGCAAGCGTGACTACCTCCGGGCGCTCCGGGACTACCAGAACCGACAGCGTCGCTTCGGGCGGTGACTCTCGGTCCGAGCAGTCGACCGCAGTCCGGTTCGACTGGG
>ENA-ORCS01001425-ORCS01001425.1-marine-metagenome-genome-assembly--contig:-NODE-1425-length-10346-cov-3.310352_pt1 | contig 10346 bp, 12 predicted proteins | sample MGYA00237781_ERZ508513 | MGnify/ENA primary metagenome ERZ508513 (study PRJEB26184, sample SAMN06268793) | marine metagenome | isolation source: Eden Landing Ponds, San Francisco, CA, USA | place...
CCTGCGCGTCAAAACCGATATCGAGCACAAAAACCCCGCGCTGCGGGACTGGGTGGCCTTCCGGCTGATCGAAACGCCCCATCCTCGCGAGGAGGCCGAGGAGTATCGTTGCTGGCCGATGTTGGACTTCCAGAGCGGAATCGACGATCACCTCACCGGCGTCACACACATCATTCGCGGGATCGACCTTCAGGACTCGGCAAAGCGCCAGCAGTTCGTCTATGACTACTTCAACTGGGAGTACCCCGAAGTGATCCACTGGGGACACGTCCAGGTCGGGGCATACGACGTTCCGATGAGTACCTCGACGATCAAGGAGTTGATCGAGTCGGGAGAACTCGACGGCTGGGACGATCCCCGGGCGCCGACGATCGCCAGTCTTCGGCGGCGTGGAATCCGTGGTGAGGCAATCGTCGACGCGATGACCGAACTCGGGACCTCGACCAGCAACGTCGACCTGGCGATGTCCTCGATCTACGCGAACAACCGCGAGTTGATCGACGACGGGGCAAACCGGGCCTTTTTCGTCCGGGACGGCGTCGAGATGGAACTCTCCGACGGCCCCGAGCGAGGACAGCCCCCGATTCATCCCGACCACGAGGAACGAGGAAAACGAACGATTCCGGTCGGCTCGGCAGTCCTGATCGAGGACGAAGACGTGCCGCCGGAAGGCGATCGTGTCTGGCTGAAAGGCTACGGTTGCGTCCGCCGGACGGGCGACCGAAAATTCACCGTCACAGACGACGACATCGGGGTCGTCCGTCAGGGGGACGTCGACGTGATCCACTGGGTACCGGCGACCAGAAACGTCCCCGCCCGGTTACGGACGACCGAGCGCGACGTCACCGGCCACGTCGAACCGGGACTGCTCGGCTACGACGAAGACGACATGGTCCAGTTCGTCCGCGTCGGCTTCGCCCGCCTCGACGCGGTGCCCGAGGCGACCGACCCGGCGGACGTGCCCGAGGACGACGAACTCGTTGCGTACTTCGCACATCCCTGACAGCGACCGGGGACCGTACCCAGTTTTGAACGGACAGTCGACAGTACGGCCCCGACCCACAGATTCAGGGGTCTCCGGCCCGAAAGTTTCCCGATGCTCGAAACATTCCGTCGTCTGGGTTACGGATGGATCGCACTCCAGGGACTGCTCGCGGCGCTGTTCCCGAAACAGGCAGTCGCGCTCTCTACGCGGTTCTCCCTGTGTGGCTTCGAAAACGCGGACGAACTCGATCCCAAACCGTGGTACCTCTCCACGGTGCGGGCCACTGGCGTCGGAATGATTGCCGCCGGGATGACCGGATTGTTGCTCGAACGGGACGACGGCGCCGACGAACCGTCCGTCGAGATAGACGCCCCGGTATCCGACGACGCCCGATAGAGCGGCCGGGCGAACATATTCGGCGACGGTGGAAGGGGGCGGACGGCCGAACCGCCACATATGCGAACGCTCACGCAGGACGTCGATACGGACCAGGGACCACCGCTGGCGGTAACCCTCCACCACGTAGCTCTCGCGGTGGCGCTTGCACTCGCCAGCCAGTTGCTGGCCGTGACGACTGTCGGGAATCCGGTCGGGCTCTCGGAGATCGCGATCGCCCATCTCCTTTTGGCCGGGTTCGTCGGCGTAACGATCATGGGAGCGATGACGCAGTTCATCCCCGTCTGGTCGGGCGTCCCCCTCCACTCGGGGCGGCTGGCAGCCGTCGAGGCGTGGCTCGTCACCGTCGGGCTGGCCGGGTTCGTCGCCTCGATGGTGGCCGCCGAACTGACGCTGTTACACGTCGCCGGCACACTGCTGGTCGCCGGTCTCTGGATGTTCGTCTACAACGTCGCCAGGACGCTGTGGCGAGCGAGACCGCTTGACGTCACTGAACGGCACTTCGCGATCGCACTCGGCGCATTCATCGTTCTGACGGTTCTGGGATATCTGCTCTCGCTGGATTTTACCCAGCCGCTGTTCGCCGGCGTTTCGATCACGCGCCCCGCGGTCGCGAGCGCCCACGCCACCGTCGCGGTCTTCGGCGCGTTCCTAACGACTGTCTTCGGCGCGCTCTACCAGCTCGGCGAAATGTTCACCCAGGCCGACGACGACCGCCCTGATCGTCTCGCCCGGCGCATCGAACTCCTGGGCTACCCGATCGGCGTCGCCGCTCTGACCGTGGGTCGCCTGCTTGGACATGCCGCAGTCGCCCGGATCGGCGTCGTCCTGGTGATCGGGTCGATCACCCTCGTCGGAGGATATCTTGCCCGAAAACTGTACCGAGCACGGGCCGAGATTTCGACCGTGCTCGTCCGGTATGCCGTCGTTTCGGCCGCGATGATCGCTTGGGCAGCCCTGACGCTGCCGGCCTGGCTGGCCGAGCCCACAAACAGGCTGACAGTGCTGGGAACGCCCGCGAGCGAGCCGATCCTGGTAGTCGGCGTCCTCGGATTCGTGGTCGTGGGCACGCTGTATCACATCGTGCCCTTCCTCATCTGGCTGGAGACCTACAGCGACCGTATCGGATACGAGTCCGTCCCGATGGTGGACGACCTCTACGACCCCCGACTCGCTCGTGCGGATTTTTTCCTGTTGCTCGTCGGAACTGGCCTGAATGCGGTCGTCGGGGCGATCAAGGTCCCCGTCGCGGTCGAACTCCTCGGCGCTCTCGCCGTCGGAACCGGCTTTGCCGTCGCCGCCGCGAACTTCGGGCTGGTCGTTGCCCGCCACGGATCGTTTTCGCCCGGTGGCTTCCTCGTCCCGTTCCGCGGGACCGACCACACTGACGATACCTGAGTCGTAGGGACGAACATGTTCGGGATAAGTGCCGGGGGCACGGAGAAGAGACGGTGAGGTATGCAACGGCTCGGATCCACCGGCGACACGTTCGACGACGAGGGGACGTTTGCGCCCGAACACCTGCCCGAACCGGGGGCGTTTCTCGATGGTCACGACGTTCTGACCGACGGGGACCACACCGAGTTCCACGCGGCGACGTGGGAAATCTTCGAGGAGCGGGGCGTCTACGACATGACCTTCGGGTACAACCTGGCGAAGTTGAACCTCGATACGCGTCATCCCGAGGCCGGGTTTCGCTACGCCGAGGAGCAGGCGGACGTTCTCCGGGCGGAGTTCACTCCGACCACGGAGTTCTGTCCGGCCGGCAACTCCCTGGCGATCGGGGCCTTTCGCGCCTGGAACGGGCTTTCGGACCGTCACGACTACGACCTGGTTCGGGTCCGGGTCGCGAAAATGCACAACGAGAGTGCGTCGCTGAACGACGATCTCGAACGGCTCGAATTGATCCTTCAGGAGGAAGGCGAAGTCCCCGGTCCCGACGCCCTGCGGGAGGGATCGGCGTGAGCGCCGCGGACCCGGTGGGCGCGAGCGAAGCGCCCGATAGTCGCTCGCAGGTCGAACTCGACGTTCGCAACCTCGGACCACCCAAACCACTCAAGCGGACCCTGGAGGCGACTGCCGATCTCGCCGACAACGAAGTCCTTGTACAGTACAACGACAGGAAACCCCAGCATCTCTACCCGAAACTCGAGGATCGTGGCCTGACCTACGACACCGTTGAAACCGACGAGGCGACGGTGACGGTGATCTGGCGCGAGAGCTGACGCTACGCGAGAACTCACCGGAGGTCCTGGGGCGTTACTCGCCCCAATCCTCCTCGAGTTCGGGAGCGGGTTCGAGGGTCGCCGGATCGACGGCGACCACTTCGAGTTCCGCGCCGCAGGTGGCACAGTCGACGATCTCTCCGACTTCGACGCTATCGTGCAGGGACACTTCGGCCCCGCACTCCGGGCAGTCTGTCATACGGATGGGTGGACGCTCGCGGGCGACTTCAAGGAATTGATTCCCCGCGTGGGAATCACGTTGTCCACCGCTGTGGAAGCTTCCCGACTGTGAGGCCGGACAACCCGTCCTCGATCCGTCTCTCTTCGATCATCGTTCACTTTCGGCAATCCCTTTAGTAGCTGGCCCAAGAGATTCTCCTATGATCACATTCCAGCCACGACCGGGTACCGACCGGGGGCAACGATGGTAGACGTGGCGTCGTTGAGTGGATTGCTCGTCGCGTTCGTCCTCGTCGCGTTGAACGGCTTTTTCGTCGCCGCGGAGTTCGCCTTCGTGCGGGTCCGCTCGACGTCGGTCGAACAACTCCTCGAGGAGGGCCGGACGGGCGCGGAGACGCTCCAGGAAGTGATGGAAGGTCTTGACGACTACCTTGCGGTCACGCAGCTGGGAATCACGCTCGCATCACTAGGACTGGGATGGGTCGGAGAACCCGCGGTAGCGTCACTCATCGAGCCGGTTCTGGAGTCAGTCCTCCCGACGACACTCATCCACCTCGTCGCTTTCGCGGTCGGATTCGGCTTCATCACGTTCCTGCACGTCGTCTTCGGTGAACTCGCGCCGAAGACGATCGCCATCGCGCGGGCCGAACGACTCTCGCTGTTCGTCGCCCCGCCGATGAAGTTCTTCTATTACGTCTTCTATCCGGGACTCGTGGTCTTCAACGGGACGGCAAACGCCTTCACCCGGATGCTCGGGGTCCCGCCGGCCTCGGAGACTGACGAGACCCTCGAAGAACGGGAACTGCGGCGAGTGCTGGCTCGATCCGGCGAGGCGGGCCACGTCGATGCCTCGGAAGTCGAGATGATCGAGCGTGTCTTCGACCTCGACGACGTCGTCGTCAGAGAGATCATGGTCCCGCGACCGGACGTGGTAAGTGTCCCCACGAATGCCTCCCTGTCGACGCTTCGGGAACTGGTTCTTGATGCGGGTCACACTCGCTATCCGGTCGTCGAAGCCGAGGATCCGGATCAAGTCGTCGGATTCGTCGACGTCAAGGACATCCTCGGGGCGGTCGGGAACGAAAACACCACAGCCGGGGACCTGGCGCGCGACCTCATCGTCGTTCCCGAAACGACGCCGATCGACAATCTCCTCCTGCAGTTCCGGGACGACCGCCAGCAGGTGGCGGCGGTCATCGACGAATGGGGGGGCTTTGAGGGGATTGCGACTGTCGAGGACGTCATCGAAGCGATCGTCGGCGACCTCCGCGACGGGTTCGACGACCGCGAACGGTCGATTCGCCGACGCGACGAGGGAGGATACGAAGTCGACGGGGCCGTCTCGCTCTCCGCGCTCGACGACGTCCTCGACACCAATCTCGAACGGGACGACGTCGAGACGATCGGCGGCCTGATGTTGGTCCGTCTCGGTCGCGTGCCCGAAGCCGGCGACCGGGTCGACGTCGCCGGGTACGCAATCGAGGTTGCGAGCGTCGACGGCAACCGGATCGGGACGGTTCACGTGACAGAGCGCGACGGAGAGGAGCCGCCGGAGGAGTGAGCGGGATCCATCGTCGGGGAACACGGGCGGCCAGCACCGGAATTGATGGTCGTCGGTTGCCTATCTCCGGGTATGGATGTCGTCGCAGTCGCAGCAGTTGCCGAGAACGGCGTTATCGGCGACGGTCCGACACTTCCCTGGCACTACCCGGAGGAGGTCAGGCGCTACCGCGAACGCGTCGCGGGCGGGACCGTCGCTATTGGGCGGCGAACTTTCGAGATGTTCGACGATCCCCCAGGTGCACGTCGGATCGTTTTGAGCCGCACGGAACGGGAGTACGACGACCCGAGCGTCAGCCACGCGAGTGGTGTCGAGGAATCGATAGAACAGGGCCGTTCGAACGGCGCGTCGGTCCTCTACGTCCTCGGCGGCGCGGCGATATACGGGTCTTTCCTCCCGTATTGCGATCGCATGTACCTGAGTCGGATCGACGGCAAGTACGACGGCGAAGCCACGTTCCCGGATTTCGACGCGAGCGAGTGGGAGTTGATCGACGAACGACGGTTCGACGGCTATACGCTCGAAACGTGGGATCGCCGGAAACGGTGACCGCTGTCGCTACTCGGGTGTGCCCTGCGTGGCCGGATAGAATACTCGCATCGTGTCCCGGTCGAGCGGCAGAGTAGCGATTTCGACGAGGCCGAGATCGGAGAATATCCGGCCCCAGTCGCGGTGATACAGCGGAAACTCGTCGTTGACGTAGGTCACCTCGGGATCTCCCTCACGGCCGCGTTCGCGATCACCCTCGTTTTCGACTGTGATCAGGAGATCGTCGGTGATCCGCGCCAGTTCGGCGAACACCCACTCGGCTTCGGGATGTAGATGCTGGAGCGTCTCGACGGCGTAGACCGCGTCGAACTGTCCGTCCTCGAACTCGCTGACGACATCCTCGATCGCCGCGACGTAGAACGTCCCCCGATCGGCAAGGTCCGGATAGATGTCTGCCATGACTGCTGTCGCCTCGTCGTTGACTTCGATTCCGGACAGCGTCTCGAACCCGCGATCGAGGAGATGGGCGAGGTGTCTACCCGAGCTGCAACCGAGCTCGAGGATAGACGCGTTTCGGGGCAGCGAGTGCTCGAGGAAGCGACCGACGATCTCGCTGGTTTCGTTGGGACCGTAGTGAGCGTAGTAGGTCGGGGAGAACTCTCCGGTCCGGTCGGCCCACTGACGGCGGACGTCGTCTGAATCCACGCTTGAGTTCCGAGCGCCGGACGGAAAGATCTCCCGACACGCGGCCGACCGACGGTAAAATGCCATCGGCGATCGCTTTCCTTACCACACGAACGTGAACAGCACCGCGAACATGGCGTAGGCACCGACCGTCGACAGCAGCGGGACGACGTTTTGCATGACGATCACGCGCCCGGTCGTCGTAGGATCGAACAGGTCAGCCGCTGACGGGATGTCCGCCGGTTTTTCCTCCCCGATTTCGGGGACTTCCTCGCCCGCTTCCTCGGCCGCCAGCGCCCCGACGGAGACGTTGGGGGACTCCTCGCCGCGGACGACTTCGGGAAGCGATGCGGTCCGAGTCGCCCGGCCCCAGCCGAGGCCGACGATCGACGTCGTCGCGATGATGACGAAGCTCGCCGGAATGCCGATAATCGAGAGCCCGATCACGATCGTCGAGGAGACGATCGCGACGACGATAGCCGCAGTCAACGGCAGATCAGTGATGTCGTTGCCGAGTGTATCGAGCGTCCGGCGAGCGATCGTGAACGCCCCGACAGCCACGGCGATACCACCCAGGACGATCATCATGTTCATGTCGACGCCCGCACCCACGAGCGGCGCGATCGCGTTCGCGATGTTCGACGTGCCGGAGGAGAAGGCCATCAGACAGCCGATCGCGATGACGACGATCCCGCCGATCGCCTCACGGCGCGTCGTGTTCGGCCCGGCGACGAGGCGCGGGACGGTCCCGGAATTATCGAGTTCGAACAGCGGACCGGGCGTCGTCGTGATCGCCACCCAGCGGTTGATCCGCGGGTAGAGGTACCGGCCGATCATCCCCGAGACCCAGAAGCCGACGATCGGCGCCACGATCCACCAGATCGCGATCCCGCCCATCACGGCCCAGTCAAGCGTCCCCGTCGCGACTCCGAGTCCGGCAATCGCGCCGACAGCCGTCATCGACGTCGAGGCCGGGACGCCGTAGTAATTTCCCACGAACAGCGCCCCGCCAATGAAAAAGAGCACGACGATGCTCGTTTCGATCGTGAACACGCCCGGATCGGTGACGAGTTCGGAACCCAGGGTCTCGACGACTCGCCGACCGATCGTCCAGGCACCGACGAAGAAGAATACCGCCATCAATCCCGCGGCGGCCGTCTTCGAGATCGCGTCCGCGCCCACGGCCGGACCGAACGCCGGGCCTGTGGTCGCTCCACCGATGTTGAACCCCACGAACAACGCGACGGCGATGCCGACCAGCAGGAGAATTTCGACCATACCGAAGGGATGGGTTCTGAGCCCTTAATGGTGAATTTTCTCGTCTGTGGTTCGTCGCCAGCGGTCGGCGTCGCGCCGACCGGAAACGGGAGGTTATTCGTGTACTCGGTTCGAAGTCTTCTCTATGTACGAATACAGCAGTCGAGCAGTCCGGTTCGGGGTGGCCAAGCGATGAATCCATCCCGTGTCGACTTCCTCGTCGACCTCGCGTACGGGACGCTCATCTTCGTCGCGATCGGGATCATCCTCGTCGCCGAGACGAGCGTCGGCGTCGCCTTTGGGTTGGGTGCACTGGTCGCCTACGTCATTCACATCGGCTGGAAGATGGGTCGGTTCGACCCGGACTGGATGACCCGCGAGATGGCCCAGCGCGTCGAGAAGACGGTCCACGACGAGGTCGAACAGACCGTCAGCGAAACTGTCAGCAAAGAGGTCGATCGCGTCGAGGAGTCCGTCAGCGAAGAGGTCGAGAAGACCGTCGAAGAGACCGTCTCGAAAGAGGTCGACGACGTGGCCGAACAGGTCGGCGAAACCGTCAGCGAAGAAGTAACCGAGAAAGTCGAGGAGACGGTCAGCGAGGAGGTCGAGAAGAGCGTCAGCGAGGAGGTCGAGAAGAGCGTCAGCGAGGAGTGAGGGGCGGGCACGAGTCCCATCCACGACCAGTAGCAACCGAACCTTTTGGCACCGACGCCGGTTGATTTCCGAAGGTCAAGCGAGCCAGTAGCGGTGTTGCGATAGCATCTATTTTGTCCTCTCATTGTGCGCGTCAGAAGGAGGGACAAGGTGGGGTGTCGTCAGCGGTCCCACTCGACTTCGGCGACATCGTCGGTCTCCCGGAGGATGAACGGGCCGATCGAGAGGGTGTGTTTGGCGACCGTTGCGATCCTCAAGACGTAGGCCATCAAGAGCAGGAACGGTGACAGCGCGACCGTCGTTGCGGCCGCGACGATCGGAACGAGCATGTCGACACCGGCGATCACCGGCGCGTGAGCAGCCGTGTCGAAGAACGCAATCATGCTCGTCGAGACCAACAATGCCGGGACCGAGACGACGAGGATGTGTCGTGAGAGATCGATGAGGTCCCACTGGAAGTACAGCGTCTTGAAGTGCTCTCGGGCGGGACCGAACAGTTCGAGCGCGTCGATCAACTCCTCGAGGGCGGCGCGTCCCTCTTCGTCAAGCGTATCGCCGTTGCGCTCGCTGATGCGGCGGGCCGTAAAGATCTTCCAGGAGTAATTGAAATCGAGCGCCGAGGCGATCACGTCGAACTCGCCGAATCGCGCGTTATCGAGACCCGACGCGACCTCCTCGGCGTTTGCTATCACGCTGTTAGTGAGGTCATCGACCGCCGCCCGCAGTTCCTCGTCGGTCGTGCTCGCGTCCGTCCCGGCGTCGACGTCGACTGCCGCCCGGAGGTCCCGGGACCGTTCACCGGACACCTCTACGAGCGCCCGGAGGAACTGGGCTGGCCGGGAGGGACTGACGGCAACACCGATGGCGTCGGCGACATCCGAGCGGAACGCCATCGCCTCCTCCATGCGCTCGCGTTGGTCGCCTGCCGCGCCGAGTTCCTGGGAAAGCACGAGCTGATTCAGCGTGATTACGAGCGTGACGCCGGTGATCGTCGCGGTCAACAGCGCCTGAAAGAGCGTGTCGACCGAGTCCCCGGAACGGATCGCGCCCTCGACGGCCGGCAACAAATGCCCCACGCCGGTCAGCGTGACGAACATGACGGCGACGAGAAAGCCCGTAACGACCCAGCGGCCGGCATCCATGAGAAGCCAGAGCTTCGGACGACTCTCCCCGGCCCGCTCGCGCAGTCGATCGCTCGGCGCGTCGCCGGCCCCTGGCATGGCCGGGGCTACTGGCGGCGACGGTAAAAGTCCTCGCCGATCCGACTAGTTCGGACTGGAATTCGGGTGAAACCGGATGTCGATCGGCACGACGACTCACGGAGACAACGCTCAGTCGGTACTACTGGCTACACAACGAGAAAACCGAAAAACGTGCGATCAGTCGATGTGGCCTTCGCGGCGGAGTTGGTCGGCGTCGGCGCTGTCATAGCGCCACTCGACGTTGGCTTTCTCGTCTTGCCAGTCCCACGGCTCGGCCAGCACGACATCGCCCTCCTCGATCCAGACGCGGTACTTCATCCGTCCGGGAATTCGCCCCATGCGAGTCTTGCCGTCCTCACACTGCAGTTCGACGTGGTTGCCGCCATTGTGCTGGGACACAACGGCGAAGACCTCGTCGTCGTCGGGCATCCGGAGGTTCCGTCGCCCTGAATTCTCACTCATATGCCTGTTAGGTCCCCCTCACGGTAAAGCGATGCGGGAACGGTGGTACCTTGCGACACGGGAGGAACTATCGTCCACAGAAGACTGAATTGTGACATGATCAATCGTATGCACATGGAACGCGTCAGTGCCAGCAGGGCGGCGATCCCGGCGATCGACCTCGGGAGGTTCCGGCCGTCCGACAAGGAATATGAACGTGCCGTCCGACCAGCCATCGAAGCCGGCGACCGCCATATCGACAACGCAGGAGA
>ENA-ORCS01001426-ORCS01001426.1-marine-metagenome-genome-assembly--contig:-NODE-1426-length-10339-cov-3.942117_pt1 | contig 10339 bp, 4 predicted proteins | sample MGYA00237781_ERZ508513 | MGnify/ENA primary metagenome ERZ508513 (study PRJEB26184, sample SAMN06268793) | marine metagenome | isolation source: Eden Landing Ponds, San Francisco, CA, USA | place...
GTTCGCCTATTAAAGGAGGTCGTGAGCTGGGTTTAGACCGTCGTGAGACAGGTCGGCTGCTATCTATTGGGGGTGTTTGGTACCTGACGGGAACGACCGTATAGTACGAGAGGAACTACGGTTGGTGGCCACTGGTGTACCGGTCGTCCGAGAGGGCGCTGCCGGGCAGCCACGCCACACGGGGTAACGGCTGAACGCATCTAAGCCGGAAACCCACCTGGAAAAGAGGTACCGCCGAGGCCGCTCGTAGAAGACGAGTTCGATAGACTCGGGGTGTACGCACCGAGGTAACGAGGTGTTTAGCCCGCGAGCACTAACTGGCCGAAGCCACCATTCATTCTGCATTGGGACTTGCGAGAGCGAGTCCAGGCGCAAACTGGATCGCACGTATCACGCGGCCACCGCATCGACCGACCGATCTCGGAGCGCACGGGATATGCCCGTGTGTCGCGGTTCGACTCCGCGAGTCGGCGTTAAGGCGGCCATAGCGGCGGGGTCACACCCGTACCCATCCCGAACACGGAAGTTAAGCCCGCCTGCGTTCCGGTGAGTACTGGAGTACGAGAGTCTCTGGGAAACTCGGTTCGCCGCCTCCCATTCATTCCGGCCTTCGCGGCCGGCTATATCACCCCTCGACCAGTGACAACGCTGGTCGGGGGGTTTTTGTCGTATTATACAGCAGTGACGTCCGTCAACCGAATAGTTTCACTTCGAGCTCATGTCGTACCCGCTCCAGCGTCGAGAGTGGGCGGCACGCTTTATGATCAGTCGCTGATCGCTGTTCCGCGAGCAGGTTTCTGGTCCGGTCCCAGCTCCCCTTGGACAACGCTTCGTCGCGCGAGAGAAGTCGGTCCTGTAGCAGGTCGTATTCGTGCATAGTACTGCCAGCCTCTCGTCCGGAGTGATTCGATAGCGTCGCCTGCGAGCTCCGACACCAGTTTCTTGTGGTCGTTCGCTCCAGCGCGTTCATCAAGTAACGCTTCCGTTCGCCGCCACGACTCCCGCGACGTCGCTTCCGCATACTCCAGCATCTGTTCCTGCAGGAGGTCATACTCCCACAGCATCTCGTTTCCCCGGAGATTCGTGATTCGGGTCGCGTACTCGTCGATGTCCGGGTCGTATTGCTCTCCGAGATAGTGGAGAACTGCCGTCGTGTCGGCGTCGTCCAGGCGATCTCCCCGGATGATCGGGATATGAAATCTGAACGAATTACCCGAATCGTGGGCTGGATAACTGAACGTCACCGACTGTAGTGTCCGGCTGATCTGACGACGGAGGGAGACGAGTTCGAGCGAGGGAACGATGTCCGCGTAGACCGTCTCGTTTTCGAACGTGCCGAACCCGGAGATGGTGTAGGGCACGACGTCGAATCCCGAGAACACGTCGACCAGTGACTGCTTCACGGCGGAACTCTGGTTCGTATCGTACCGGCCGAACAGCGGGACGTGAGGGACGACGTGCCCGCGTGAGCCGCCGACGGGGAATTCGGTTTCGACGTCGTTGATGAGGGTCCGTAACTCCGATTTAGTTTGCCCGCTTGTCCTGATCTCGACGAGATTTGGTGCTGTCATGGTCGTTTGCTTCCGGTTCGGTGCTGGGAACCGTTCTATGCAAGTTCGGTTTCCTGTCACTTGTGACTTTGTGGCCATCGTCGCTCGACAAACTGTCGTATGCCCGAATCCGATGGGCTTAAGCAAATCAGTGGGGTAGTGTAGACTGCGCCAAGGTGGCAGAGTCTGGCCCAACGCATCCGCCTGCAGAGCGGATCCCCCGCCGGTTCGAATCCGGCCCTTGGCTTCCTGCTGTGAGCAGTACACGAGTAGCGGTGGCGACACTGATGTGAAGCAGATGAGACGATCGAAGTGGGGCTCTCTCCGATTCGAATTTTGTATCGAAGCGGGCCCACTTCCTCCACTGAGGGTGGAGCAATTGATAGGTGGATGTCTAGTACGAAGGATAAAGTGGTTGACGATCCAACGTATCGCTAGTGGTTGGCGGCCAACAGCTGTCGTCGGCCACGGGCCGCGGTCAACCGGCCCTCGAAGTCAGGGATGGCGATCCGTGAACCCCGAGCATCCCTCGGCACGACGCGGTGAATCCACTGACAAGCTCTGCGCTCGGTGGCGCGGGGCAGTTGACATCCGGCCCTTGGTTTCTGTGTGGCGAACGGCTGTGAGCCACCAGAACCATCGCTGGATTTGAATCAGGCTCGTTCGCGTGGTCGTATCCGACTACGACGGACGAGGAGGCAAAACGCACACAGGTCGGCTCGTCGTCGGGAGTCGACGAAGTGGAACGCCACGTGTCTCCGATCTCACAACACTGGAGACGGATGCCCTGGTGGCCCTCTGCACACTGTGTTCGGACGTCCAGCGGAACGCGAACGAACTCCGACAGGGTATCGCCGACGTATCACTCGATAGACTCCACCACGACCAGCCAGTACACGGTCAGTACGGGTCGGTCCAGCGGACGTCGCGTCGCAATCGTTCGCTGAAAGACGAAAAACAGGTACTGGAGACACTGAAAGCGGCAGGAATCGGCCGTGCGCGTGTCATGAGCGTCGATTCGGGGAAAGCGAACGAAGCACTGGACGTGACGGAACTCTCGGACACAGACGTCTACGAGGTCGACGAGAGCGAATACGCCCGGAAAGCGGAAGTCGACGAGGAGACAGAGAGTCACGACTCCAGGGACTGAAAGACCGGCTTGCGGCCAGTAGCGACGCGGAATTCGACGAAGTTCGACAGGAAATCGAAGCCCTCGAAGAGCGCATCGACGACCTCACCAGTTTCAGTACGGGAATACAGGAGAGGGCGTGAAATATCGCCGAGGGGGTCGTTCGGTCGCCGCCCCAGTGGGCTACTGTCGGACGTAGTAGCTGACGAGGGTGACTACGTCCTCGCGGGTGAACGAGACCCCGTCGACCGACTGTTCCTGGATAAAACGACGGACCAGTCCGAGGATTTCCCGGCGGTCGAGATCGTCAGCCCCTGCCACGGCAGTGTACTGTCGCTGTGTGACGCCCGATGGGTGCTCGGTCCGGTTCGTCACCGAGACGGTGAACTGTTCGGAGGCGGTCGCCCCGGTCGCGTTCGTCACCGTCGCAGTGAAGGTGTAGTTCCCCGCCGTCTCGGGTGGAGTGACGGTCAGGTTGAACGAGTTGTGGTCGTCCTCCAGCGCGAACACGTGGCCCCAGGTGTCGTTCTCGACGCTCACGTACGGTGTCTCGTCCGGGACCGTCGTGATACTGTCCGGGGTCGTCTCGTTGACGATCCAGTCGTCGGTGTCGCCGCCGATGCGGACCTCCACGACCTCCGAGCCCGTGACGTTGAACGTCGACCTGACGCCGGTGACGGCCTCCGACGGGGAGTCGACGGTGACGGTCGGGCCGTCTCCACCGGTGGCCGCGCCGCCGTCGACGGTCACGTCCCCGTCGTCGGCTATCGGGACCCCCTGGTCGGTGTAGGGGCCGTCGAGACTGCCGCCGGCGAACTCGTAGACGTTGTCGCCGTCGGTGTCGAGGTGCGCCATCGCCGTCAGCGTGGTATCCTCCTCGAGGGGCGTCTTCAGGGCGATACGCACGTTCTCGTGGGTTCCGGGCTCGAGATAGGCGCTCACGCCGACGACCGGACCGGCGGCGCCGCCCTCGTGGACGGTGACGAAGCCACCGTCGGACGTCGAGACCGAACCGACAGTCACGACCTGGGTGTCGACCGCCGAGGAGACGACCTGGTCGCCGAACGTCACCGACGCGGTCGGCGGACCGAGGAGACGGCCGTCGTACTCCCGACTGATCATGCTCGCACTCCGGCGGACGGCCGCAGTGAAGTTGGTGCCGGCACTGCGCCGGCTGAAGTCACCGGTGAACGTCAATGTGTTGGGGTATGCGGTGCCTCCGCCTCGCTCGACCCGCGTGTCCAGCGTCAGGAGGAACGGGTTGTTGGGGTTCTGACTCTGGATGCGGACCTCGAGCCGTGTGCCGGGCGCGACGTTGGTCTGGCCGGCGATCCGCTGGGCTTCGAGATTGCGGATCTCGACTCGGTCCTCGACGGTGTCGAGCGTCGCGACAGGGTCCTCGTAGGTCCACTCGGATTCGAGGGCGCCGGCGGTGCCGCCGAGGACCGGACCGATAGCGTCGTACGCGGTGAAGTCGAACGTCGCGTTCCACAGGTCACCGTCTCTCAGTTTGTCCTGGACCACGTCGTCGGTGTCGACCGCGATGTAGTACGTGTCGTTCCGGTAGTCGGGCAGGAACGTGACGTCCTCGGCCGTCCGCATGGCGAACTCCCGGTCGTCCTCGTTCGGGCCGGGGTTCGCGAGCGCGAACCCGGTGTCGAAGACGTTGGCGGTGCCGGCGTACTCCCGTCCGGCGACGCCGGGTTCGAGTTCCTGCAGGAACGCGAACGTATCGTTCGACCCGTCGAGGGCCGGATCCGTCCGGTTTCGCAGGACGCCCTCGATTCCGGAGACGGTGACCTGGTGGACGACGATTTCACCGTTCGTGACCCGGTCGGTCTGGGTCAGGTTCCCGTCGACCTCGTCGTCGGTGTTGTCGGTCGCCTCGTCGACGAATTCCAGCGAGAGGTCGTCGGTCTTGTCTCCGGGTAACCGCCAGACCGTGCTGCGGTCGGCGGACCTGGATCCCAGATCGATGACACCGACGTCCTGGGCCTCGAGTCCGTCGTCGCTGAAGTTGATCGCACCACCGGAGTCGCCGTCCGTGGCCGCGGCGACCTGCAACTCGTAGGACGCGGCGTCGAGGGTCGCGGCCTTGGCGCGTGCCAGGCCGTCACCGAGGCCGGCGTCGGCGGCCGCCTGTTCGAGGCCTGTAACGAACTGGCCGCGCTCGCCGCGCCAGCTCGTGACCGTGTCGGCCCCTCGTGCGGTGAAGACCGCCGAGGCGTTCCCGGTCCCGGCCATGAACGTGTTGAACTCGAGGACGACTTCGCCGTCACCGTCCTGGTCCGCGACGGTGACGTTGGTCACGTAGTTGTTGTCGCCGAGACTCCCGACCGAGACGTGCGCCTGGGCGCCCTCGGCACCGTTTCGGAACTCGACCGGGATCTCGACTACGTCGCCCCGCTGTTCCCCGAAAACTCCCCCCGAGAACGAAGCCGCGTTGGCGACGTCGTCGACGAGGAACGAACCGGCGTCGACACTGACCCCAGTCCTGACGTCGATGACAGTGACCGTGTACTCACCGGGCCGGGTATCAACTTCCGAGATGTTCGCGGAGAAGTCGAACTCGCCACGGTCGTTCAGGCGAGTGGTGTATGCCCCAGCGAACGTATCGAAACCACCGACCTCGATCACGAGTGAGGAGTTGCCGCGGGCGGCAGATCCATTGACGTCGATCTCGAACGTCTCGTCGTCGTCGAACAGATGGCCGTCCTCTTCGAGAGTGGCCTGCAGTTCGAGATCCTTGACGGTGATGTATTTCACCTGCCGGGGACCCTTATTCGACGTGTTCTGGTCGGGATTGTTCTCCGGGTTGAAAACTACCCGGTACGTTCCGATCTCGAGATCGTCCGTATCCAGGACAGCGGTCTGGCTCCTGTAGCCGGTCGCTCCCTCCAGAGCCGTTTGATTGGTGTCGACGTTCTGGACGAGAAACGGCGTATCGTCGTCTTGAGCCTCCAGAGTGACGGGTCTTCCCTGGTAGAGGCGCAGCGAGTTGTCCTCGCTCGTGTTCTGCCCGTCGCCCGCCACGAGAACGGCGCTAGACGGCGAGGTACCCACGTCCTCGGAGGCCACGCCACCGGTGGCCTCGCTCACGCTCGTTCCTGCCGGAGAAGAGAGGGTCGCCGTCCCGCCGGACCCACTCGGTTCGGGACTCGGTGCTGCCACGGAGGCCCCGACGGGAGCGGCCAGAGTCCCGACCAGTACGACTACCACGACGAGGAGTGTCCAACTCTGCTGGTATATATAATCTGACTGATCCATCAGTGTGAATGGACTCAAGTGGCGATCCACTGTAATTAAAATCTTTGATGTGAAGCCCCTCCACACTGTGTCGGGTACTATCACGTTCTGTAATCGCCCAGTTGTTATTATGTATCCGGATGTTCTGCCTGCAGGTGATGGAGTGGAGACGCTTGTGCTCTCTGGCAGACGTGTCGAAGACGTTCGTCGTCGTCGTGATGATGGCGGCGCTGTTGGTCGGTGCCACCGGTTCGGTCGCCGCGGGCTTCGGTGACGGGGCGACAGCACCGGGGACGGGTGACGACAGAGCGGTCGAGACGAACGGAGTCGAGGCCGTGGTCGGTGAGACTGCGGCGACGTACAACTACACCGCACAGAACGCGGTGGCGGTCGACGGGGACGTTGCCTACGTCATCTCGGACGGACAGATCGTCACGGTCGACCTGTCGACGGGATCGCAGATCGGCAGTTTCGACGCGCCGGACGGGACCAACCGGGGGCTGGCCTACGGGGCGGGTTCGCTGTGGTACGCCGACGCCGTGGATTCGCCCTACGACGGGGAGATACTGGAACTCGACCCGGTGACGGGGGAGGTGCGCTCGCGGATCCACACGTCCTACGACCCGTACGGGCTGGCGTTCGGGGACGGGTCGCTCTGGGCCGGGGAGGTCACCGGCGTGCCGAACACGGTGCGGGAGTTCGCCCCGGACGGCACGCAGATCGGGCAGTTCACTATCGGCGGCCCCGCCGGATCCACTGGACCGAACGGGCTCGCGTACTTCGACGGGACGGTCTGGATCGGGACCAGCGACGGCCTGTACGACATGGGGCCGAACGGTGCAGTGGAGCAGCGCTTCGAGTCCCGTGACACGGGGTACAAGGGACTCGCGTCGACCGGGACGGTACTGTACGGTCCGGACGAGACGGGGAACCTGTCGGTGCTGCGCCGGGTCGGTGACGAACCGTCGGGACCGCCCGCCGCGCCGGACGCGACGGGCGTGAGTACCGGCGACCCGCACCTGATCACGTTCGACGGGTTAGCCTACGACTTCCAGGCGGCCGGCGAGTTCGTCCTCGTCCGGGAGCCCGGCGGGTCCCTGGAGGTGCAGGCGCGCCAGGTTCCGGTAGGCGACGGCGCGGACGTGACGGTCAACACGGCGGTCGCGACGCGGCTGGACGGCCACACCCTCACTGTCGACGCCCGGGACGCGACGCCGGTCAGCGTCGACGGTGAACCTGTCGCGGTGAACGCCACGACGCCCGTCTCCGTCGGTGACGGCCGCGTGTTCTACGACGCCGACGCGTCAGCGTACACCGTCGTCTACCCGGGTACCGACGGCGACGTCGACGACGGAGACACACAGCTCGTCGCGGACGTCGTCGGCGACCGGATCGACGTCACGGTTCACGTCGACCCCGCGGCGTACGAGAGACTGGCGGGACTACTCGGCGACGCCGACGGCGACCCGGCCGACGACCTGGGGCTGGCAAACGGGACGACGCTTCCCCGGTCGCCGGCGTTCGATGCGCTGTATGGCCCGTTCCGCGAGGGCTGGCTGGTGAACGGGTCGACGACGCTGTTCGACTACGACGAGGGTAACGGTCCGTCGACGTACGCCGACCCGAGCGTCCCGACCGACCCGGTCACGCTCGAGGACTTCGACGACGCGGCCGTCGAGGACGCACGACAGAAGGCGCTGGACGCCGGGCTGACGGAGGGAACGGTCAACTTCCGGAACGCGCTGATCGACTACCTGCTGACCGGCGACAGTTCTTACTTCGGTTCGGCGGACGCCGCTCCCGAGACGCCCGAAGCGAACTTCACGGTCCCGGCGGACCCGGTCCGTAACCTGACCGGGACGACCGTCGACGGCTACGAAGACGGGGACCTCACAGAGTACCGCGACGTCGAGTCGGCGAGGACGACCACGGAGACGGCCTACGCCGGGAACCGTTCGCTGGTCATCACCGACCGGAACGACGACATCGACACCGACGCACAGGGAACGATCGGCAATCGGATCAACCGCACGTTCGAGCCGACCGCACCGTCCCGGCTGGCGACGGCGATCAGGGCGGACAATGGGGCCTACAACACAGTCCGGGTCCAGTGGAAGAACGCGTCGGGCTCGACGATCCACTCGATAGATATCTACAACTATCACAGGGAGATCTACTACGGCGGCAAAAGCCACACGACACTCCAATCCGCCAGCGGGTACACGTGGTACTACGTCGAACTGGTCGACATCGACTGGGAAGCCGACGTCATCGGCGAGATCCGCGTCAACGGTCAGCGGCGGGCGACGAACGTCTCGTTCGGCAATCCCGGCGACAGCGTCTCCGAGGTCGAAATGGAAGTCCACGACGGCGCCACCGGGTCGGTCGGCTACTTCGACGAGGTCACCATCGGTGGGGCCAACGGCACGGCACCCGCCGAGGAACCGACGGTCGACGTCGCGGTCGGTGACCCCGTTCCCGTCGGTGCGGCGGCGACGATCAACGTCACCGGGACGGACGTCTCCGAACTCAGGGTCACCGGCGAGACGGCCGGGTGGGTCGTCAACAGCACGACGCCGTCGACGCTCGTGACCTATCCGCCGCCCGGAGAGTTGCCGTACGCTGGACAGGCCAACGACACCTGGGCGCAGCTGTACTCCGCCTCCGGCACACACAGCTTCGAGGTCGTCGCGACGCCGCCGGCCGGGCCCGGGACGTACAACTTCACCGCGACGGGACTGCGAAACGGGACGGCGGTCGAACAGACGTTCACCGTCGAGGTCCGCCGCGGCGAGCACGAATCCGGCGTGAGCTACCGGCTTTTCGACGTCGTCGCCGGGGACGACGGTACGCTAGAGCGCGACGACGTCATCACGGCACTCAAGGGCTACCTGGACGACCGCACTGTCGCCGGGGTCGCTATCTCCCGCGAGGAGGTCATCACACTGGTCCAGTACTACCTCGTCCAGTAGCGCACAGTCGCCGTTCGACCTCGAGAGGACGTGCGTCCGGCGAGCAAGCGAGCACGGCACGGGAAACGCACGTCCTCTCCCGCGACCGCAGTCGAGCGAACAGCAGTCACCGTGTGTCGCCGGGGTACAAATAGCGCGCCAAGCAACAAATTCATATTTACACTGGTCGACCGTCTCGGTGGGGCCTCCTGGTTTGGCATGACTGGCAGTGCCCCACCTTTCGTATCCGCGACCGTGGGGCACCGAGAGTCCACTACTGTCGGCTGTACTCGCAGAGTCCGACGAAAAGGCTTTACCGGGCCGATAGCGTAGCGAGGGCAAATGGTACTCGACGATCTCGGTTCGTCGCTGCGGTCGACGCTGAACGACCTGCGGGGGAAATCGCGGATCTCCGAGGAAGACGTCGAGGAGGTCGTCAAGGACATCCAGCGCTCCCTGCTCCAGGCCGACGTCGACGTCGACCTCGTGATGGAACTGACGGACAACATCAAGACCCGGGCACTGGAGGAGGAACCCCCCTCGGGCACGACCGCCCACGACTGGGTACTGCGGGTGGTCTACGACGAACTCGTCGGACTGGTCGGGGAGTCCACGGAGTTGCCCCTCGAATCGCAGACGATCATGCTCGCGGGGCTGTACGGGTCGGGGAAGACGACGACGGCGGCGAAGATGGCGTGGTGGTTCTCGGGCAAGGGCCTGCGTACCGCCGTGATCCAGACCGACACGGACCGGCCGGGCGCCTATGACCAGGCCAAACAGATGGCCGAGAACGCCGAGGTGGAGTTCTACGGTGACCCCGACGCCGACGACCCGGTGAAGATCGCCCGCGAGGGGCTGGCGGCGACCGAGGACGCCGATATCCAGATCGTCGACACGGCCGGGCGGGACGCGCTGAATCGCGAACTCGTCGACCAGATCGAGGACATCGACCGGGCGGCGAACCCGGACCGGAACCTGCTGGTGATCGACGCGGCGATGGGCCAGAGCGCGAAAGACCAGGCCCAGGAGTTCGAGGAGTCGATCGGGATCGAGGGCGTGATCATCACGAAACTCGACGGGACTGCCAAGGGTGGGGGTGCGCTGGCGGCGGTCAACGAGACGAACTCCTCGATCGCCTTCCTCGGGACCGGCGAGACCGTCCAGGACGTCGAGCGGTTCGAGCCCTCCAGTTTCATCTCCCGGCTGCTCGGGATGGGCGATCTGCAACAGTTGACCGAGCGCGTCGAGCGCGCGATGGAGCAGACCGAGGAGGACGAAGACGACTGGGAGCCCGAGGACATGCTGGAGGGGAACTTCACCCTGAAGGACATGCGCAAGCAGATGGAGACGATGAACAAGATGGGGCCGCTCGACCAGGTGATGGACATGATCCCGGGGATGGGCGGCGGGCTGATGGACCAGTTGCCCGACGACGCGATGGACGTCACCAAAGACCGCCTGCG
>ENA-ORCS01001429-ORCS01001429.1-marine-metagenome-genome-assembly--contig:-NODE-1429-length-10316-cov-3.051177_pt1 | contig 10316 bp, 9 predicted proteins | sample MGYA00237781_ERZ508513 | MGnify/ENA primary metagenome ERZ508513 (study PRJEB26184, sample SAMN06268793) | marine metagenome | isolation source: Eden Landing Ponds, San Francisco, CA, USA | place...
CCGAGTGGTAAGGCGCACGCCTGGAAAGCGTGTTCCCTCTGGGATCCAGGGTTCAAATCCCTGTCCCGGCGTTTCTCTGCACATCATCCTGCGAGGCGTTTCATCGCCGAGCGGCGGTTCCCCGAGTAGCAGCCGGCGTGACGCTCGCCCGCAGCAGCGCTCGCTACTCCGTCCCGATCGCCCGCCCCGATTTCTCCTCGGCGTCGAGGACCCAGACCTGCGGGTTCTCCTGGATGTCGACGTCGCCGACCAGGAGGTCAGGGCGAAACGCGTTGTCGGCCATCGCTTCCCGCGCGGCGTCCCACTCTTCGTAGTCGATACGCTCGAAGGGGCCCGCTGCGATCACGCTCTGCCAGGTCTCCGCAGATTCGACGTCGAACGTCAGAAAGCTCGCAACGGTCGTCGAGTCGGCGTACGTCACCTTCTTCCACTCTTCGGAGTATCCCACGAACACGAAGTACAGCCGGTCGCTGCCGTCGTACCCGAACGACATCGGGAGGGCGTAGGGGACGCCTTCGGCTGCGAGCGAGAGCACGCCGAACCCTTGACTCTCGAGGAACTGGTCGATCTCGGTCTCCGTCAGCTGCTTGCCCTGCAGCGTTTCGTGCGGTGTGGACATACAATCGAATCAAATGACTATCCGTATATTCCTTGATTCGATTCCCAATCACAGAGAAAGTAACACGATAAGTCCACGAGAGCGATAAAAATGACCGAATCACCCGACAAAACACGAGTGTCAGTGGTGCGACGCAGCAGACGACTCGGCGGTCGGCCACAGGCGGCCGGATACTGTGCTCGGTCCGGTTCAGCGCCCAGTCGGCACAAGGTTCATAACTGTGGCAAGCATCCACACGGATGACAATGCCTGACACGAAAAACGGTCGGGAGCGGAAAGGCCGCAACAAGCGCAGCCAGCTTCAGGAGGAACTTTACGAGGAAGAGATCGAAGCGGTCGAGGCCGACGAGGAACTGCCGCCGTTCGAGCCCTCCGGTGACAAGCCGTTCGTCGCAGAGGAACTCCCGGACGAGGAGTGAATTCGGATCCGTCTTCTTCGACGACCGCGACCCCGCAGGCCGCCGGTCGCGATCGTCCCGTTCGGTTGGCCCCGAAAGATACAGTGACAAGGATGGGGGCTGTCGTGACGGTATGGGCACCTGGGACGAGCGGTTCCGCTCCGGGGAGTATCCGTCCGATCCGGACCCCTCGCCGGTCCTGCGCGATTACCTCGAGGAGACGTCTCCCGGCCGAGCGCTCGACGTCGCCTGTGGCACGGGACGCAACGCGGTCTTCCTCGCCGAACGGGGCTACGAGGTCGACGCGCTGGACCGGTCGATCGAGGGCCTCCGTCTCACGAGGGCCAACGCCACAGCGCGGGACGTCGAAGACCGACTCAATCTGATACAGGCGGACGCGACCCAGTTCGGGTATCCTGCGAACCGATACGACGTCGTGACGATCAGTTTCTTCCGAACGCTCGATCGCTTGAGCGACATCAAACGGGCACTCCGGCCGGACGGCCTGTTGTTCTACCAGCACCACCTCCGTTCGGATCCGCCGGCAGCGGTCGGTCCGAGTACCGACCGATACCGGTTCTGCTCGAACGAACTCCTCCACGCGTGCCTGGATCTCACTGTGCTGTACTACGAGGAATCGAGCGAACTCGTGGATGGAAAACGCTCGGCGACCGTCGAACTCGTCGGACGCAACAGCCACGGCGGCACCCAGGCGTATCCTGCACGCCGATGAGCTACCCGAACCGTATATAAATCCCACATCGCGACGCCGATTGTGACTCGATGTCGTGGTACAAATTGTCACAGTGTAGGTCGCGGATACAAGCGAATCGAGCGGTGTACGTACCAATTCCCCCGTTCCTCGGATCCCGTAATTCACAGACGGTGGCCGCCCCGTAGCAAAGAATTTATATAGAATCACAAACAATCGAACAATGTCTATGAGTCAGCGAATGCAACAGGGTCAGCCGATGATCATTATGGGCGAGGACGCCCAGCGTGTCAAGGACAAGGACGCGCAAGAGTACAACATTCAGGCGGCCCGAGCCGTCTCCGAAGCCGTACGGTCGACACTCGGCCCGAAAGGGATGGACAAGATGCTCGTCGACTCGATGGGAGACGTCACCATCACGAACGACGGCGTCACCATCCTTCAGGAGATGGACATCGACAACCCGACGGCCGAGATGATCGTCGAGGTTGCCGAGACGCAGGAAGACGAGGCCGGCGACGGCACGACGACGGCTGTCGCCATCGCGGGTGAACTGCTCAAGAACGCCGAGGATCTCCTCGAGCAGGACATCCACCCGACGGCGATCATCAAGGGCTTCCACCTCGCGAGCCAGGAGGCCCGCTCGGCCGTTAACGAGGTCGCCGAGAGCGTCGAGCCCAGTGACAGCGAAGTGCTCCAGAAGGTCGCCGAAACCTCGATGACCGGCAAGAGCTCCGAGCTCAACAAGGAGCTGCTGGCCCGACTGGTCGTCGACACCGTCGAGGCCGTCACGGTCGAAGCCGACGACGGCTCCTACGTCGTCGACTTAGCAAACGTCAACATCGAGACGCAGACGGGCCGCTCGACCAGCGAGTCCGAACTCCTCGAGGGCGCGGTCATCGACAAGGACCCCGTGCAGGACGATATGCCGACCGCGTTCGACGCGGCCGACGTGCTGCTGCTCGACGAACCCATCGAGATCGAGGAGACCGACGTCGACACGCAGGTCAACGTCGAGTCCCCGGACCAGCTCCAGCAGTTCCTCGATCAAGAGGAGAAACAGCTCCGCGAGAAGGTTCAGAAGATCGTCGACAGTGGCGCCGACGTGGTCTTCTGTCAGAAGGGCATCGACGATATGGCCCAGCACTACCTCGCCAAAGAGGGCATCCTGGCCGTCCGACGGACGAAGAAGTCCGACCTGGCCTTCCTGCGCGACGTCGTCGGCGCTGGCGTCGTCTCCGACCTCGACACCGTCACTGCCGCGGACCTCGGCACCGCCTCGATTGGCCGCGACGATGACGACGAACTGTTCTACGTCGAAGGCCTCGACGACGAATCGCACGGCGTGACGCTGCTGCTGCGCGGCTCCACCGACCACGTCGTCGACGAGATCGAGCGCGGCGTCCAGGACGCGCTCGATGTCGTCTCGACGACCGTCTCCGACGGCCGCGTCGTTTCGGGCGGCGGAGCGATCGAAGTCGAAGTCGCGCGTCGCCTCCGCAGCTACGCCGGCTCCGTCGGCGGCCGCGAGCAGCTCGCAGTCGAAGCGTTCGCCGACGCGCTGGAACTCGTTCCGCGCGTCCTCGCCGAGAACGCTGGACTCGACTCCATCGACACGCTGGTCGAGATCCGCGAAGCCCACGAAGACGACGAGACCCACGCTGGGCTCAACGTCTTCACGAGCAAGGTGGAGAACACCTTCGACGCCGGCGTCGTCGAGCCCGCACACGCCAAGGAGCAGGCGCTCTCCTCGGCCACCGAGGCCGCGAACCTGGTCCTCAAGATCGACGACATCATCGCCGCCGACGAGCTGAGCACCAGCGGCGACGGCGACGAGGGCGGCGCGCCCGGTGGCGGCGGTATGGGCGGTATGGGCGGCATGGGCGGTATGGGCGGCGCAATGTGAACGCCGGAAACTGCCTCACATAGCCCGTCAGGCTCTGCCTGACCGACCACCCCGACGAATCGCTCCGAACGAATCGCCGCCTTCGACGAGGCGTCTCGGGTGAGCGTTCGGCCCTGTGCTTCTCTATCTGGCACAGACTGATCCGACACCCGGCCTGACCGGCCCCGGATACGCTCCCCCGGCCGGCTGATCGGCCTCGTCACGCACTCTCTTATTCCCGTTCTTCCCTCGCGAGCCACCGCTGTCCCCCGCTCCGACACCGACCAGCCCTCGCCGCGTCCGTCGCGCGATATGTGTTCCGCTCGTCTCGGCCACCGACCGGTTCCGACCCTGCATCACTGCTCGGGCCCCGTCGCCGCTCGACCGAGCCGTTGCCGCTCGACCGATCCGCCGGCATCACAGAACAGTCCGGTGGGCGCGGGTAGAAGTTAAAGAAATCTACTGATTTGAGTAAAATTATGGATTGTTATCCGACAACGGTGCTTATTAGGTGGATGATGTGTGACTACTCGGTATGGAGACGCTCCTACTGAACGACGAGGACGTCCGCGAGAACGTGACGATGGCAGAGCTCGTGCCTGCTGTCGCGGACGCGTTCGCGGCGTACGAACGCGGCGACGCGCAGATGCCGCCGAAGTCCTACATCGATCTCCCCCAGTACAACGGCGATTTCCGGTCGATGCCGGCGTACCTCGACGTTCGCGGTGACGACGCCGCGAGCCAGGGGGGCGCAGAGCGCGCTGGCGCTGATGGCGGGTGGGACGCCGCTGGTGTGAAGTGGGTGAACGCACACCCCGACAACCCCGACCAGTACGACCTCCCGACGGTGATGGGGACGATGATCTACACCGACCCCGAGACGGCGGTTCCGCTGGCGATCCTCGACGGCCGGACGCTGACGATGCTCCGGACCGGCGCGGCCGCGGCCGTCGCGACCAAGCACCTCTCGGTTCCGGACGCCTCTTCGCTCGGCATCGTCGGCGCGGGAGCGCAGTCGTACATGCAACTCCGCGCCATCAGCGAGGTCCGTGACATCGAGACCGTCGTCGTCTCCGATCTCGACGAGGAGCGCGTCGCAGCCTTCATCGCAACGTTCGAGGACGACTTCGACGTCCGCGGGGGCACGATCGCCGAGGCCGCTCACTGCGACGTGCTCTCGACGGTCACCCCCGTCGAGGACCCGCTCGTCTCCCGCGACGCCGTCGGCGACCGCACACACATCAACGCGATGGGAGCCGACGCCGCCGGGAAGCACGAACTCGCCGACGAGATCCTACTCGACGCGACACTTGTGATCGACGACTACGAACAGACGACGCACTCCGGCGAGATCAACGTCCCCTGGAGCGAGGGCGTCCTCGACGACGGCGATCTCTACGGCGCGCTCGGGGAGATCGTCACGGGGGAGAAATCGGGACGGACCGACGGGGACGGCATCACTGTCTTCGACTCGACCGGGTTAGCGATTCAGGACGTCGCCGCCGCTCACGTCGCCTACGAACACGCGACGGCGAACGGCAACGGCTACGCCTTCGACCTGCTGGGGCTCGCAGACTGATATCCGTCGGACGACGGGCCGATTTTCACTCGGCCGGGGACCGCCTGCTCCGGTAGCTTTTACCGACCCGGCGACGGGGTTCGGGATATGGTGTGGGTCCGGTCGGAGTACGCGGGCGAACTGGCCGTCGTGGTGACGTGGTTGGCCGCGCTCATTCCGTGGAACGTCACGTACTCCAGCGGGATCTCCGGCGGTTCGGTGCTGTTCGTGCGCTTTCCCTTCTTTCAGGTCCGCTACGCGTTCGGAGCGACGCCGGCGCGTCGGATCGCGCTCACCGATCCCCTCTCGGCCATCGCATTCCAGCAGGGACAGACGATCCAGGTGGCGTATCAGGCCTGGGCAGTCGGGGCCGCAGTCCTGGCGGTCGGTGTCGTCGTCGCGACGCTGTACTACCGGGACGAGGAGCGACTGGAGGCCGGTCCGGCAGACCCGGTTCGGGTGCTCGGCGGCATCCTTGGGCTTTCGGGCGTCGTGCTCGCTGTGGCGACGTCCCTCCTGTTCACCCGGGGGTTCCCCGGCGTGCCGGTGCCGGTCGGCGTCGTCTTCCTCTTGATCTTCGGCGGCCTGCTGCTGACTGTCGATCAGGAGTGATAGTGGTAGCCGACAGTATAAGTCACTGCGAGTGAAAGCGTACGCAACGCGTCCACTATGGACGAACGCGAGTCAGACGCCGGAGGGGGGCCGGCTACGGACGGGGAAGACGATGCTACCGGAGAGTCATCGGCACCGTCACCGGAATCCGGTCCCACTGACGGCTCATCGCTAGCAGCGGGGGCGGCAACACCGCCAGCAGGCGACGAGGCGACGCCGTCATCAGACGAGACGACATCGCCATCAAACGAAACGACGTCGCCATCAGACGACACGACGGCGTCATCGGCGGATCAGCCCTCCGACGGCCGTTCGCCACCGTCGACGGCGGCTGAGAACCCTGCGGACGGATCGCTCCTCGGCCGACTCGAAGCGACGACCGACGACCTCCAGCGGCGGATCAACCGACTCTTCGAGGTCCTTCGCGGCTCGTCGATCGAGGTCCGGCCCTACCGCCCCGACGACGGACGCTTCGCGTCGTTCGACCTGCCCGACGGCGAGACCATCATCGACCGATACTGGGTGAACGCGCCGTACGCGTACGTCGTCATCACCTACGACGACGAGGCGAGCGAGCACTACTACTACGCCGTCGAACCCGACCTCGACGACATCGAAGCCGAGTTGCTGTCGCGGGCCCGCGTCGACATCCGCGATCCGCTGCTCTATCGGACGGACGAGGAACCGACCGCCGAGGAGACGCTCCGAACCGAACTGCAGACCCTCCTCGAACAGTACGGCGTCGACGTCTCGATGCGGACCTTCCACACGCTGCTGTACTACCTCTCGCGGGACTTCCGGGGGTTCGGCCGGATCGACCCGCTGATGAACGATCCGCACATCGAGGACATCTCCTGCGACGGCTATGACCTCCCGATCTTCGTCTATCACGACGACTACACCGACATCGAGACGAACGTCGCCTTCGATGCCGAGGCGCTCGACGACTTCGTGATCCGCCTCGCACAGGAGTCGGGGCGACACATCAGCGTCGGCGACCCCGTCGTGGGCACGACGCTCCCGGACGGCTCGCGCGTCGAACTCGCCCTCGGCGAGGAAGTCACGCCCCGGGGGTCCGCCTTCACCATCCGGAAGTACGCCGACGAGCCGTTCACGCCGATCGACCTGATCGACACGGGGACGTTCTCGGTCGAACAGATGGCGTACCTCTGGCTCTGTATCGAACACAACAAGAGTCTGATCTTCGCCGGCGGCACGGCCTCGGGGAAGACGACGTCGATGAACGCCGTCTCGATGTTCATCCCGCCGCGCGCGAAGGTACTGACAATCGAGGACACTCGAGAACTGTCGCTGTATCACGACAACTGGCTCGCCTCGGTCACCAGAGAGCGCCTCCACGAGGGCTCGGACATCGATATGTACGACTTGCTGCGCTCGGCCCTGCGGCACCGCCCGGAGTTCATCATCGTGGGCGAGGTTCGCGGTGACGAGGCCGTGACGCTGTTCCAGGCGATGAACACCGGTCACACCACGTTCTCGACGATGCACGCCGACAGCATCGAGACGGTCATCAACCGCCTGGAGAACGAGCCGATCAACGTCCCGCGGGCGATGGTGCAGTCGCTGGATCTGCTCTGCGTCCAGACGCTCACGCGGGTCGACGGCGAGCGGGTCCGGCGGTCGAAAGCGATCGGCGAGATCGGCGAGATCGACCAGCGGACCGGCGAACTCGACTACTCGCGCGCGTTTACCTGGGATGCCGACAACGACTCGTTCGTGGAGTCGGACTCGAACCTCATCGAGGAGATCCAGTCGGACCGGGGATGGAACCGGACGGAGCGGAAGCGGGAGATGAACCGTCGGAAGCGCTTCCTCAGATTGCTCGTCGATCTCGGCACGACCGGCTACCGGGAGTTCACCGCGCTCGTCAACGAGTACTACGTCGACCCCGAGCGGGTGATGGAGCGACTCGAACGTGCTGAGGAGAACGCGACGGGCGTCGACGACGCCACGGTCGACCCCGACGGGGACGTCGGGACCGGGGGGCTCGAGGCCGATGGTGACGACTGAGCTCCTCGTCGGATACGCGCCGTTGGTGGTGGTGACACTCCTGGCGCTGCCGGTCGCGCTCGTCCCCGTAAACCGAAGCGCGCGGCTGCTCGTCACGCGGCTATCGCTCCCGATCTTCGGCCGATACGTGACGCAGTCGAACCCGCGCCGCCGCCACCAGATCGAGCGAATGCGGGCCGCGTTCGTCGGCGAGAGTCACCGCGTCTTCGCCTCACAGACGCTCTTCATCGCTGCGGTGGCGGGCATCGCGGGCAGCGTCTACGGCGTCTATCTCGGGGCGGTCATCCTCCGCTCACTCTCGATCGAACAGGAGGCCATCCGGACGGCATTACCGGATACCCTGGGCTTCCTCGCGGCCATCGTTCAAGTGCCGAACCTCTCGCTGTTGCAACTGTTCGCGCTGCTCCTCGTCGCGGGGGCAACCGTCGGTTCGGCGCTCTCGCTCGGGGCGTACTGGGGGCGGTGGCAGTACCTTGATCAGCGCGCTCGGGCCCGTAGGATCGAGATCGACGCGTCGCTGCCGGGGACGGTCGCGTTCGTCTACGCGCTCTCGCGTTCGGGAATGCCCTTTCAGGGTGTGCTTCGGACCCTCGCGCGGAACCAGGACGTCTACGGCGAGGCCGCGCGAGAACTCAGCGTCACGGTCCGCGACATCGACGCGTTCGGCACGGACATCTTGACGGCGCTGCAGGACACTGCCGAGCGAACGCCGAGCGAGAACTTAGAGGAATTCGCCGGCAACCTCGCGAGCGTGCTCTCCTCGGGACAGAGCATCTCCGACTTCCTCCACGACCAGTACGAGCGGTTCCAAGAGGAGGCCGAGGCCCAACAGCGACAGTACCTCGAACTGCTCTCGACGTTTGCAGAGGTGTACGTCACCGTCCTCGTCGCCGGCCCCCTGTTTTTCATCACAGTCCTCGTGGTGATCGGACTGGTCATTCAGGATACGCTCACGCTCCTCCGGATCGTGAGCTACCTCGCGATTCCACTGTTGACGTTCGGGTTCGTCGTCTACGTCGACAGCATCACCGAGAGCATCACGATCGATACCCGCGGCAGCACTGACGGCCGATCCGCACCGAAGTTAGACGTTGGTCGCCAAGGCGACCCCACGACGACGGCCGGTGACGAACCGCCACAACGCAGCGACGGTGGCGTCGACACCGCCCAAGAGGGATCGGCCACGGTCCGATCGTCCGCCTCGGTGACGGCTGCGACGAACTGGGAACGGCTCGCAGTCTACGACCGGGTCGGAACGGTCAGACAGCGTCTCTCGGATCCCATCGGGACAGTGCTAAGGCAGCCGGCGTACTCGCTCGTCGTGACGTTCCCGATCGGACTGCTCATCATCGTGCTGTCGATCGGCGGACCGACCCGCGAGGCGATCGCCGCGCTGACTTCGGGGTCGGTGCCGGCGACGACAGCGCTGTTACTGCTCGTCGAGGCGATCGACGGGCCGATCGTGCAGGCGACGATCGTACTGTTGGCGGGAATCGCGGTGGCGCACGAAGTGAACAAGCGGCGCGTCCGCGCCATCGAGGCCGACACTCCCGACTTCCTCGATCGGATGGCGAGCATCAACGAGGCGGGCGTCACCGTCGTAGAAGTCCGTGATCGCGACGCGAATCCCGAGGTTCTCGGCGGCGAGCGCGAATCGGGCGAGGGCCTGCGTCGCGACCTCGATCTTCGGTGGTGACCCCCGACGCATCGACCCAGAACGATCGAGGACGAGGACGAGCGCGTACTGCTTTTCGTCCCCAAGGGTTCGGGATTTACACACGCGGGGGTCACCGATAGCGAGGCGATGACCGGCCCGCGGATCGTACGCCCCAGAAGAAAGACCACGTCGCACGTTTTTGCGGCGGTCGAGTCGAAGGTACATTTCGAGAGTTTCTGCGACCCGATCAGCCCCTTCTTCGATAGCGCCCCACTCGCGATTGAGGGCGAGATCGTCGCTGATGGGGAGGACCTCGAGATCCTCGAGACTTCCAGGACCACCGTATTGTCCACCCTCCCCATTGTTCTGATCTTTTCCGTTCTGTGCTTGCTGGCGGGCGGAGCGTTCGAGCTGGTCAGCTAGCGCGGAGAGTTCTTCTTCGAGGGCCTGTTCGTCGATACCTTCGCGCTCGGATTCACCGTGGGCAGCGCGTTCGTCTCCGGCAAGAGCATTCTCGTAGGTGGCTTCGTCTTCGTCGGGCGACCTCGTCGAACTCTCGGCATGGGCAGGTCCTTCCGGGATGTCTTGCCCCGATTCAGAGTCTGATTCTGCTTCGGGTTCTGAACCGGACTCCGATTCCGAACGTGCGTCGGTGTCGGTGTCGGTGTCGGTGCTGCTCGCCGTCTCGAGCGTCGGGGTATCCGCTTGGTCCGACTGCCCTACCTCATCCAACTCATCCGAGGAGTGCTCGTCGTCAGTCTCGCCTGCGCTCGTATCGGGATTTGCACCCTCGCGATTATCCTGGGAATCGGCGCCGAATTCCCCGAGAGTGAGCTGGTCTTGG
>ENA-ORCS01001431-ORCS01001431.1-marine-metagenome-genome-assembly--contig:-NODE-1431-length-10313-cov-3.360785_pt1 | contig 10313 bp, 8 predicted proteins | sample MGYA00237781_ERZ508513 | MGnify/ENA primary metagenome ERZ508513 (study PRJEB26184, sample SAMN06268793) | marine metagenome | isolation source: Eden Landing Ponds, San Francisco, CA, USA | place...
TGATGTGTGTGGTCTACAACATCAAGCGGGCCGTGAAACAGTGAAATCCAACGCCTTACAGCGATTCAACACGGCCGCATGAGGCGTATCAGTCTCAACTATTGTAGGGATGGAAGGTTCCGCTACTTCGGAGGTTGGACTTCTAGAAACCAAAATATTGTTGATATATTACGTAGGACTTCAGGCCCGGAGGGGTAACCACCAAACTCTCGATAACTGGTGTAGAGACTGTGTTTTCAGAAAGGACAATCCTCAGCAAACTGGTTCTACGACGACTCGTTCGTCGTATTCGTCTCAACGTCACAAGCCATGAGCGTTGACACGGTGTTCGCCGTGAGTTCTCCCGCATCGTCAATTTCTGCCCGCGTCGAGGACTCGTTACAGTCGAAGTTCTGGGGAGTGACCTGTTCGGTCACCGTTGTCTCTGTTTCGAGAACACTCATCGACAAGGAGTATGTATCTCTCTCACTGAGGGTGATCAGTACTGTACCTTCAGCTTCGACCGTATAGATCCCATCGAATTGCACTACCGATTCGTTCTCCACGAGAATTCTGGTTGTCCACGTTTCATCCGACGGGTTCCGAAGCATGAGTGTGTGGTTAGATTCTCCTGTATCCGCAGGGACTGAACCGTTGCCGAGTGTATGCGACACACGTTCACCCGTGGAAGCTGTTTTAGTAACAACATCTGGACACGCCATACGCGTCGAAACACTCATTGAATCGAGTGTGTTGTCCCCCTGAATGCTGACCGTCGTCCGGGTCACATTACAGGTGAACTGGCCGGGTTCGACGGTAACCTCTTCCGTCGTATCCAACTCAGGAACCTCCACACGAGCGGTATAGGTACCGAGATCGGTGAGTGACGCAACGATGCTCGCGTTCGCTTCGAGCTCCACGGACTCCTCAAACACGGTCCCGTCAGCCGTCGAAACCATAATTGTCCCTTGATGTGTCTGCTCCGTTGGATTCCCGAACGCAACGTAGTGGGATTTTCTGAGACCGCGCTCGTCAAGCGATGCAGTCCCGATGGTTCGTTCGGCAGTGTCATCAGCGGCGACGTGCGTACGCTCCAACTGTTGCTCAGTTTCAGTTTGCGTGTCCTCAGAGGTTGTCGTCTCGGAATCTGTAGCAGGTGAGCCATTCGATGCTGCTTGAGAGGTGCAGCCGGCGACAGCGGTTGTGAGGCCAATTCCTGCGCTTGCCAGAAACGTTCTACGTTTCATATCCTACCATAGGAGGGGTATGGTATTCCTCTTATCCAGATTCAAAGATGTCTTTGAGTCCCGAGAGGACGATCACGCTGCTCGATATTTCTGCTGTGATGGACGATACGTCCGCCAATACCACACCAGGAAGAGAAACAGAATTGCGAGAACGCCGATTCCAAGAACGAATCCACCAGGCCCACCGGCAAAGGAGGTAAGCGTCTCCCATACGGTAGGGGCAGGTTGCTGAACCGGGGGTTCAGCCATTCTAGGGGACGGTGATGGAGCAACTGTTGGAACTGCCCACCGTGTATGAATGAATGCACTGACAACGCCCACAATACCCACTGCGCCGAGCACACGACGTAATGCAGTTGTGAGTGATGGAGTTGTTCGCTCTGCTCCGGTGAAGAGGACGAGTGCACTGTTTGTTGGCGCATACACGTCCATCTCCCGTCCTTGTTCGGAGTACCAAGTATCAATTACTTCGACAAGGTCTGCATTCACGAGACGTTCGAGATGGTAACTGATGTTCTGCACAGAGGAGTTAAGCTCATCAGCAATTTCAGATGCTGTCGTTGGCGTCTCGTAAATATGGGAGAGAATGCGGCGTGCTGTTGTAGAAGTGACTGCGGATAGAATCTGTTCTGCAGATTCATCGTTGAACTCCACAAGTTCCGGGTCTAAGTCCCGTTCTGACGACGAGTCCGGTGTCGTCTTGAGAGGGAGTAGTGTAGACATACTAGACAGTACTCTCCTCGCAATATAGTTCAATCGAACAGTAAAACATCTATTTGAGCCTGGCAAGACCACAGTATTGGAGTGTGATACTGCATCTCTTATTCGGGTTTTGAATCAGACGTTCTTTTACTCATCTTTCCCTTTCATGTACCCTTCATTGTATTCCGGTTCATCTCCTGCGTTAACAACAGACTCTCCAAACGACTCTTGATACGGTGTCTGATCATCAAGCCGGGCTAACTCCTCCTTGTGCGCGTCAACCCAGTCCAGTAACTCCGGCAACTCACTCTCCACATCCTGCGGGTAATCAAGAATCGTCCGCACAGCATGGACGAGCCCCTGATTCTCCATCCGTCGCGCGACACGCTTCCCACGCGCCGTAATCCGGTACTCGTTGCTCACACTGGACTCCTCCGGCGTCATCCCCGGGACAACCAGCCTAACCCTCGCGCTTCAGTGAGCCGCCGAGTCAACGTTGACGAACTAACGAAGGTGGAACCGGCTTTGGCCTCGCCATAGTTCGGGATATCATACGGGCTCATGGCTGGGAAATCCGCGTTACAGACGGCAAAACTGGCGGCGCCCGCTTTGAGATTTTCGGACTCGATCTGGCGGGCAGTTGATTACGAGAAGTGAAGATTCACTCATACGTTATCCCGGGGGAGTTCACGGAGACGTATCGAAATCGAAGCGGGCACCGCCGTCGGCACTCTCACCGACGGAGACGGTCCAGCCGTGCGCTTTCGCGATATCCGCGACGATCGAGAGGCCAAAGCCCGTTCCGCCCTCGTTGGTGGTCATGCCGTGATCGAACACGGACTCCCGGTTCTCGGGTGGAATCCCTGATCCATCGTCGGCGACGTAAAATCCACGATCCTCTCGCTTGCCGACAGTGATCGTCACGTCCTTGCCGCCGTGCTCCACGGCATTCCGGAAGAGATTCTCGAACAGTTGACTCAGTCTGCCGGCGTCACCGGCGACAACTGGCAACTCCTCGGCGACGTCAATCGTCGCTTCGCTGGTGTCGACATAGCCCCACGCTTCCCGTACAATCTCCCCGAGGTCGATCTGTGCTGCGTCTTCGATCATCGTTTCACCGCGGGCGAGCGTCAGGAGGTCTTCGATGAGGCGTTCGATGCGGTCGTGGGCCGATTCGACCTTCTCGAAGTGATCCGGATCGCCCGTCTCGGCGGCCACTTCGAGAAAGCCCATCGCCACGGTGAGCGGGTTCCGGAGGTCGTGGGCGACAACGCTGGCGAACTGATCGAGACGTTCGTTCTGTCGCTTGAGTTCGGCTTCACGATTGGCCCGTGCCAGGGCTGCCTCGACGGTCGCACCGAGGATTCTGAACAGGTCGATATCCGTCTCCGAGAACTCCTCGACCCTGGGCGCCCCGGTCGCAAGAAGGCCGTATTCGCCCAGCGGGATCTGGATCTCGCTTCGCATCTTCGTGTCCTCGTTGTACCGGTGGGTCCGTTCGCTGACGTCGTCGAAGACCTGCACTTCGCCGGATTCGAACGCCTCCCAGGCGAGGCTTTCACCCGGCGTGAATCGCGGCGATTCGCCGAACAGTTCCCTGGCCTTGGAGGTCTCCGTGACCGGGACGAGGGCGTGTTCCCGGTCGTCGTACGCCCACATCGCAGTGATGTCGAGTCCGAGTATTCCGACGGCAGCGTCGACAGCGAGATTTCCGATTTCCTCGGTGGACTGTGCGGCGCTGAGTTGCTGGGCGGTTCGCTGTAGCGACCGGAGACGGCTTTCGAGCTGTTTCTGTTCGGTGATGTCCTCGAGGACGGCCAGGATAGTGGTCACTTCGCCGTTCGGATCCGAGATTGGGGCGACCGATAGCAGGAGATCGAGCCGTCGCCCGTCCTTGGTCTCCCGTTGGATCTCTTTCCCGCGGATCGGATTCCCGTCGAGTGCTGCCTGCCGGTGGGCGTCGAACTGCGTCTGCTGGTCCTCGGGGACGATCGGGTTGAACTCCCCGATGACTTCCTCGCTCGACCAGCCGAACATCTCCTCTGCGCCTTCGTTCCACCGTAATACCTCGCCATCGGCGTCGATCTCCATGATCGTGAGCGGCGCTGCCTCGATGAGCCCTTCCAGGCGCTGGTTTGCCCGTTCGAGTTCGCGCTCACGTTGGACCTGTTCAGTCACGTTTCGCGCAATACCGACGATTCGAACGATCTCACCTTCCACGACGACCGGTGCCAGCGACGTCTCCCAGAATCGAGCATCGGGAGCGACCGAGAGTTCCTCACGGTAGGAGATCGGTTCTCGCTGCTGGACGCACTCGCGATAGTTGGCTGCGAGTTCCGCGCCGCGCTCCTCGCCGAAGACATCCCGAGGAGTCCTGCCTTTGACTTCCTCCGTGGAGAGCCCAGTCTGGGTTTCGTACCCCGGACTAAGTTGTGCAAACTGGAACGTCGGCTTCTGGCCTGTGGTGTCGACGTCGAGGAGGAAAATCGCGTCGCCGGAAGTGTCAAGCAACGCATCGTACTCCTCGGCGAGTTCCTGATACTCCCGTTGCCGTTCCTTTCGTTCGGTGATCTCCTGAGACAAAACGGTCAGGCCGTCGTCGTCGGGGAATGCGCGGACGTCGACCCAGTACTCGAAGGGTTCGCCGATGTATTGCTCGAAGGAGACCGATTCGCCGGTCTCCATCGCGGTCCGGTACCGCTCTTCGAGTTCCGTCCCCACGATCGACGGGAACTCCTCCCAGAGCGTTTTTCCGACGATGGCGTCCGGCTCTCGACCCACGCGCTCGCTCATCCGCTCGTTCATGTATTCGATCCGCCAGTCGGTGTCGACGGCGTAGATCGCGTCGGTCGCCCGTTCGAGCGTTCGCCGGAACCGGTCGGCAATCGTCCGTTTCCGTGAAGCGTCGACCAGCGTCTGGATTCGTCGGCAAAGCACCTCGAAGTTCTCCTGATTGGGCCGGACCGGAATATAGTCCGAAACGCCGGCCCGCGTTGCTCGACTCGCCACGTCTTCGCTCCCACGGCCAGTGAACAGGACTGTCGGGAGGTCGTCGTACTCGGCCTGAATCTCTTCGATCAGGTCGATACCGGTCCCGTCGGGAAGCGCATACGAAGTCACCACACAATCGACAGGCGTCCGCACAAGTTCCTCCATCGCCGTCGTCGCATCGGCCGCCGTATGGACGTCGATGTCACCGCACCGTGACAGTTTCGTCCGGACCAGATCCGCGAACGCTCGGTCGTCGTTCACGTATAACACGTCGATCTGTCCGTCGTCCCTGTCGTCAAAGCGATCCATCCTGCACCGACTAGACAGCGTAGCTATGTAAGCCAATCCATCCCTGAACAGTAGTTGCTGAAGTGGACGAGAACTGATTGTCGTCACTGGACCGACGGCGTCGGCGGTTCCGTGGCCATGCCGACGCCGGTGAATGCAAAGCACGTTCCCTCCGCACCCGTCTCGACGGTTCCGTTCCAGCCGTGGCCGGAGACGACCCGCTCGACGATACGCGGTCCCAGGCCATGGCGCTCGTTCCCAAAGGCCCCGCCGAACAGCGAGTCGGCGATTGCCGGCGGGAGCCCGGGACCATCGTCAGCGACGGCGAATCCTTCCTCAGTACCTTCGACGGCAACCCGGACGCCCCGGCCACAGTTTTCCTCAACGCTCCGAAGGAGGCTCTCGAACAGTTGCTGGAGTCGGGACGCGTCAGCACGGATCGTCCGATCGTTCTCGACGGCAAGCACTGCAGAGTCGGGATCGATAGTCTGCCAGGCTTCCCGAGCGACTGCAGACAGCGCCACCGGTTCGCGCTCGCCGACGTCTGCTCCTTCTCGGGCAAGCGAGAGGGTGTCCGTGATAAGCCGCTCCATCCAGTCTAAAGACTCAAGGACGGTCTGGAGGTGGGAGGCCTCGGGAGCGGAGACAGATTCCTCGACGAGTTCCGTATAGCCACGCGCGCCAGTCAGTGGATTCCGCAGGTCGTGAGCGAGGACACCCGCGAACTCGTTCAGGCGCTCGTTCTGTGCGTCCAGGGCTCGGTAGTGTTGTTCCCGTTCGATCTCGTAGCTGATCCACTGGGTGAGCAACTGGACGAACTGCCGCTCGTCGTCGGTGAAGTCCCGGTCAAGCGGGTCTTCACCCGAGTAACACAGCGTCCCGTACACTTCGCCGTCGACGACGTGGCGACACCACGTTTCCCCGAGTTCGTGGGTCGTCCCCGCCTCATAGGTGTCACTTTCGATCGTCGAATCGACGATCTCGTACTCACCCGCGCCCGTAAACGAGAGGACGCTGTGTTCGACGCCCAGGCGGTCTCGGCCGTAGGTGATCGCCCGCTTGATTTGTCAACCCTCAGTCCGGTAGTCGGCCCGGTCGTCGATCGCCCCGATCACTCGTCCTCGGAGAAGCCGCTGCGTTCCATCACACCCCAGGATTCGACGCCGCCCAAATACTCGAGAAGGCCCCGCCAGGCGACGATCGTCTTCCACTGCCTGTACCCGAAGTTCTCGAGGACGCCGTACCACAGCAGGCGTAATACCTGCCAGGGGCTGTCATACCGGTTGAAGCTCCAGACCTCGCTGAAGACGCCGAACCACGAGAGGAAGACACCGAACCCGGTCGTCAGCAGGAAAAACATGGCCGCGAACTCGAGGTTGAGTGCCCCGAAGTACCACGCTACCGGGATCACAACGTATCCGACCCCCTCGATGAGTGGACCGAGTGCTTCAGCCGCGACGAAAAACGGCAACACGCCTGTCCCGACGCGACCGTACCGGGGGTTGAATAGCATCTTCCGGTTTGTCACGATGGTTTCGACCATTCCACGGTACCAGCGTCGACGCTGTCGGCTCAACGTCCGACGCTTGCGGGGGACCTCCGTCCAGGCGACCGGCTCCGGGACGAAATCGACCGTGTACTCCCGACCCTGTTCGGTCATGTACTTGTGGAGACGAACGACGATGTCGAAGTCCTCGGTGATCGTGTCGTGTCTGTACCCGCCGATCTCCCGGACGGCTTCGGTCCGGAAGAGCCCGAACGCCCCCGAAATGAGGATCAATCCGTTGACCCGGTTGAGGCCGAGTCGCCCCGAGTAGAAGGCTCGCAGGTACTCCATCACCTGCAGACCCGGGAGCCCCGTCTTCGGCAGGGAAACGTCCGTGACGATGCCATCCTCGATTCGGCATCCGTTGGCGACCCGGATGACCCCGCCGGCGGCGACGGCGGTCGTCGGTTCCTGCAGGAACGGTCGTGCGAGTTCCAGAAGTGCGTCCCGGTCGATGATCGTGTCCGCGTCGACGGCACAGAACAGCGGCATGTCAGTCAGCCAGATCCCCGCGTTGAGCGCGTCGCTCTTGCCACCGTTTTCCTTGTCGAGGACGACGAGCCCCCCGTAGGTCCGCGACCGGTAGACGTCGTGGATCTCCTCGGCCGGGACGTCGAAAGGGATCTCCGCGTCGACGGCTTCGAGATCGAACGCCTCGGCCAATCGGGCGAGCGTCCCGTCGGTCGAGCCGTCGTTGACGACGACGACTTCGACCTCCGGGTAGTTCAACGAAAGCATCGATCGGACGCTCTCGACGATCGTGGCCTCCTCGTTATAGGCCGGGACGACGATCCCGATTCCGGGGTAAAACGGGGTCGCGAAGCGTCGGAACGGCGGGTTCCACCGTGACTCCCGAACCTTCTCACGGAGTTCGAACAACGCCAGAACGTGTAAGAGAAGATATCCGACGTTGATCAGCGCGTAGTAGCCGACGACAAAAACCCCGAATGAGGCAAGCAGTGTCAGGAACGCGGCGGTGACCGTCACCATCTCAGCTGTACACCCGTTTCGAACCGCGACGTGCGAGAGCGTCGTACTCCGCGTGTTCGAGACTCCACTCCCAAGCGTCGCCAAGGACGGCCGGCGTCTCGGGATCGATGCGATCGCGGTGCTCGACGAGTGTCGCGGTTCCACGCTCCAGAGCACGCGGGTGAGTCTCGCTCACCAGCGCGTACAGGAGGACGCTCAATGCGGCCCGATCGCCCCATGCACCGAGCATCTCGTAGACGGCTCCCCGAACGCGGGGTGACGGGTCGGCGACTGCACGTCTGAGAAAGGCTTGATCGCGGACGGATTCTCGCCAGCCGAAGCTTCCGAGGGCTCGCGCGGCGGCGGCCCTGATGGCCTCGTTTTGGGTCTCAAGGGCCCTAGTCAGCCACGAGAGATCCTCCTCGCCCACGCTCGTCTCCAGACGGGCACAGACTGCGAGCACCTGCGCCAACAGCGGCTCGTTCCAGTTTCGATACTCCGTCCGTGCAGTCGAAAGCAGCGGGGCCGGGTCCGATAGCGAGACGCGATAGAGCGTGTCCTGACCGAAGACAGTGAACTGTCCCTCGATATCCGCAAGCAGTATCGAGACGCCTTCCTGGGTGTCTTCGAGGGCGTCCGTCTCTGACAGAAGCGTCACCGCCGCCGCCCGCTCACGTGGCGTTTTCGGCTCGAACTCGGATTCCAGATACGGGTCGGGATCGCCGAGCAACGTGAGCCAGGTCAATGCGTCGAGGCGCTCGAACTCGCCCCCGTCTTCGAGCCGGCGACGGGCACGGTCGGTGAGTCCCAGGGCGACACCCAGGCCTTGCAGTGTGGTTCTATCCTCGCCATCGAGTTCGCGCAGAAACTCCTCGAGGAGCGATTCGGCCACCGTTCGCTCCGTCGAGGAGAGCTCATTGATCCACGCTTCCCAGCCGGGATCGTCGACGAACAGCCGTTCGAGCAACTCCTCCCGGGTCCCGTCCCTGACGCGGTTACGTCGATCGTCGACGATCGATCGGTATATCGACCAGCTGATGGTGATGTGAAACGAGACGACAGCCAACAATCCGATCACGAGCGCGAGCGCAACCAGAAGGACGATCAGCGGGACCTCGTATCCGAACGCACCAACGACCCCCGCCATCACGCAGCCACCCTGATGGAAGCGGGGGCCGTCATCGGAGGCGTCGCCGGACGCGTGCCAGTAGCTCCGCGCTCCGGAATGGTTTCGAGATGTAATCGTCTACACCTACATCGAAGCCTTCGAGAACGTGCTCCTCACGGCCGCGGGAGGTGAGCATTATCACCGGCAAGTCAGGTGAAACACGCAACTCCCCGTTCCGGAGTTTCCGAACCAGTTGCGTCCCGTTGAGGCGCGGCATCATGACGTCAACGACGAGGGCATCAGGTTCGTACGCCGTCGAAAGCAGGTCGGCAGCCTCTTGGCCATCCTCGCAGACGCGAACCTCGAATCCGGCCGCTTCGAAGCGATAGCGAAGCAACTGCCGGATCGTGGTATCGTCGTCGACGACGAGAATGTTTTCCGTCATCTGTCAATCATTCGCGGGGCCGCCACAAATAAATACCACATCATCCGACTGTCGGATCCGCGCCTCCAACACCCTCATCACGTTCCCGACCGTGGTGAAATCGTGAACCGTCGCCGATTCGTGGCCAGCGTCGGGACCGCCGGGATCGCCGGCATCGCCGGCTGTCGATCGACGGACCGGGCAGCGCCACCGCGGTACCGGGTCGGCCCCGATGGGTTCGAGCGCCGGACCGAGGACGACATCGAGAAACTCACTGTCAGGGGCGTCAATCTCGGTATGGCGAAACCCGGATACTTCCCCGGATCAGCCGCCATCGATCGGTCGGAGTACGATCGTTGGCTCTCCGCCGTCGGTGAAATAGCCAACGTCGTCCGCACGTATACGATCCACCCGCCTGCCTTCTATCGGGCTCTCCGGGCGTACAACGACGCCGACGACGGCCCGCTGTTGTTGCTTCAGGGGACGTGGGTCCCGACCGATGACCTGCTGGAATCCGGAGACGCAACCGATCTCTCACCGACAGTCGATCACGAACTCCGACGCACTGTCGAGGCCGTCCACGGGGACGCGACGCTTCCCGAACGCCCTGGATACGCGAGTGGTTCCTTCGACGCCGACGTCAGCGACGTCACCCTGGGGTATCTCTTCGGCATCGAGTGGCCCCCCGAGGTGGTCGAAGCGACCAACGAGGCTGATACCGACGGCGAGTTCGAGGGGTCGTTCCTCAGGACGACGAGCGGCTCCCGGTTCGAACAGTGGCTCGCCGGTCGACTCGACGCCCTCGCGACCCACGAGATCGACACCTACGACGTCCAGCGCCCGCTTTCGTTCGTCAACTGGGTGACGACCGATCCGATCGAACCCCCATACGAGCCGTTTCGGGACGAAGACCGAGTCAGCGTCGACCCCGACGCGATCGGTTCGATCGAGGGCTTCGACGCGGGGACGTTCGCGTCCTACCACGCCTACCCGTACTACCCGGACCTGTTGAACGAGACGCCCGAGTACGTCAATTACGTCGATCATCGCGGCGAGCCA
>ENA-ORCS01001434-ORCS01001434.1-marine-metagenome-genome-assembly--contig:-NODE-1434-length-10302-cov-3.494279_pt1 | contig 10302 bp, 8 predicted proteins | sample MGYA00237781_ERZ508513 | MGnify/ENA primary metagenome ERZ508513 (study PRJEB26184, sample SAMN06268793) | marine metagenome | isolation source: Eden Landing Ponds, San Francisco, CA, USA | place...
CGACCTGACCGACGAACACCGCGTCGCGTGTTATTATCCCGAGGAGGCGCCGACGGCCATCCCGCTCGCTTTCGAAGATCAGTCTGTAGAGAGATCCGGCGATCCGCCCGAGGCGGCCGGGGCTGCCGCCGGCAAGGAGGGATCCCGATGAGTGGCGACGACAGTGTCGTCTCCCTGCGGGACGTCGACGTCCACTTCGAGAACCGCCGCGGGATGCTCGATCTCTTTGGCGCACCCCAGACCGTTCACGCCGTCGACGAGGTCACGCTCGACATTCCGGAGAACGACGTCGTCGCGGTGATCGGGGAATCCGGTTGCGGGAAGACGACCCTCGGGAAGACGGCCCTCGGCCTGCAACGACCGACGAACGGGACCGTTTCCTTCCGCGGCCAGGACGTCTGGGAGGCCAGAGACGGGGCGGACGACGTCGACATCCCGTACGACGACATCCGTCGGGCGCTCCAGATCGTCCACCAGGATCCGGGCAGTTCGTTGAATCCCAACCAGACCGTGATGGCGACACTCCTCCAGCCGCTGAAGCGCTGGAAACCGGACCTCTCCCGTCAGGAGAAGGAGGCCCGCATCCTGGGGATGCTTCAGGAGGTCGGGATGACGCCCGCCGAGGACTACGCCTACAGGTTCCCACATCAGCTCTCGGGAGGCGAACAACAGCGGACCGCCCTCGTCCGTGCGCTCCTCATGGAACCGGATCTCATCCTGGCCGACGAGGCGGTCTCGGCGCTTGACGTCTCGCTGCGCGTCGAGATGATGGACCTCATGCTCGAGCTACAGGAGCAGTTCGACACCTCCTTTCTGTTCATCTCGCACAACCTCTCGAACGCCAGGTACCTGGCCGGACAGGCTGACGGACGCATCGCGATCATGTATCTGGGAGAGATAGTCGAGATCGGCCCCTGTGAGGAGGTCCTTGCGGATCCACACCATCCCTACACGAAAGTGCTGAAGTGGGCCACCCCCGACCTCGAAGTCAAACACGGCGACATCGAGGATCCACCGGTCCGCGGCGTCGACATCCCGGATCCGACGAACCCACCTTCGGGCTGTCGGTTCCACACGCGATGTCCGGAAGCACGTGACCACTGTGTTCGGACGTCGATCCCGTCCATCGACGTGGGTGAGGATCGGAACGTTGCGTGTTTCCGTGCCGACGAGGACAGCGAGTACTGGGATACTCAGCCACTCCCCGATGAGACCGCAGGCGATACCGGGGGTGAAGAGACCACATGAACGTCCCCGATACCGCTTCGAAACTCCGTCGAGTAAGCCGACGCTCAGGGTTCGTCCTGGAACCGATTACACACGCGGAGTACGGAACCGGTGCCGACAAGTACGACCCCGCTGATGACGGCGTCGATCAGGGCGATGACGTTCGACGCTTCGGAGATGTCTGCGAAGACAAAGATGAGCAGCGAGACCACGAACAACGCGCCGGAGAGGACGAAAACGATCGTGACGGCCGGACGCCGTTCGCAGACCCGCTCCAGCAACCGTTCTCGAAAGCCTTGCTCCTCCATCGGTCGTTCCGTCGGTGTGTCGCGCGGGGGGATAAAGCTCCCGACGGTAGGCTGAACGGTGACGAACGAGGAGGCGATGGTGGACTGAACGTTGCCGAACGAGGAGAGATGTCCGCGTCGAGGACTGCTGGAGAGACGGACGACGGTTGCGAGTCCGGGTCGACGGTCGTCGAGTACTGTGTGAACAACGTTTCCCCGGACGTGCGTGAACGACTCTCTGTGGCACCCGTCGATTCGCGGGGACTCCCGTGTCTCGAACGCTGTGGGACCTGTCGGACGGAAGCGTTTCTCGTCGTCGACAGCGAGTTCCGTACAGCGAATTCTCACGGGGCACTCCTCGCCGCGTTGCCGGAGGTGGCCCCGTGAACGTCCTTTTCGTCTCGATCGACAGCCTCCGTCGGGACATGCTCGGCGCCTATGCGGACCGACCGCGCGGGTTCGACTACGAGGTCGCGACGCCGAATCTGGATCGATTCGCCGAGCGAGCGACGGTGTTCGACAGCCACTACGCCGGGAGCATGTTCTGTATGCCGACCCGGCGGGAGTGGCTCGCCGGCGTTCAGGAGTTCCCCTGGCGTGGCTGGGGACCGATCGAACCGTACGACAAAACGATCCCGCAGGCGGCCCGGGAAACCGGGACGTTCACGCAACTGGTCACGGATCACTACCACTACTTCCAGCACGGCGCCGGTGGGTACTACGAGGATTTCAACGCCTTCGAGTTCGTCCGCGGCCACGAGTTCGACGCCTGGAAGGCCACGCCCCGCCACCCGGACGAGCGACTGCTCGCACAGGCCGGGGCCGAGGATCCCGGAGGCGTCGACTACGTCGAGCGGGCACAGTACGCCAGGAACGTCGCTGACCTCGACGAGGGCGACGAACGCGACTTCTTCGCCCCAAAGGTGTTCTCGAAGGCGGCGACCTTCCTCGATGGCGTCGAGTGGGACGAGTGGTTCTGTTACGTCGATAGCTTCGACGTCCACCAGCCGTTTCACTGCCCGGAACCGTACGCCTCGATGTACACCGACGAGGATCCCAGGGATCCCGACCTCTCGTTTTGGCCACACTGGGGGACTGTCGATGGCGGACAGGGTTCTATCGACGAACGGAACCTCGAATTCGCGAGGGCACAGTTCGCCGGCAAAGTGACGATGGTCGACGAGTGGTTCGGCCGCCTTTTAGCGGTCTTAGAGGAGCGTGACCTCTGGGCGGACACGGCCGTGATCGTGACGTCGGATCACGGCTACTCGCTGGGCGATCATGGCTATGTCGGCAAGATCCACATGCCGATGTACGACGTGTTGGCTCGGACGCCCCTGTTCGTCCATCACCCCGACGCCGACGGCGGACGGGTCGAGCAACTCACGGCGGCGATCGATCTCCACCCGACGATGCTCTCGTATCTGGACGCGACTGATGCCGGCGATCATCCCCACGGCCGTAGTCTGGCGGATCTGGTCACCGGAGAGGCGAGCGGGACCCATCGGGAATGGGCGATCTACGGCGAGTGGGGTTCCGGCGTCTCCGTGACCGATGGACGGTACACGTACCACCGTCCCTGTGATACGGATCGACCGGCCTACTGTCACTCCACGTCGATGATCAACGCACGTGGCGTCTTCTTGCCGCCCGAACCGAAATCGGACGTGACGGCCGGCGATCATCTACCGTATGCGGACGTCCCCGTCTGGCGGTTCGAGGCTGAACCGGTGCGTCGGATCGACGGGCCGATGGTCTTCGATACGAGGACTGATCCGGACCAGCGGGAGAACCTCTTTGGCACCGACACGGCGGCTACCGAGCGTCTCGACGATCTCCTCGGGAAGGCTCTCGATACGCTGTCCGTGCCGTCGTCGTTCGCTCGGCGCGTGGGGGTGACCGACGATGCGGACTGACTCGCGGCTGCGACCGCTGTCGTCGTCCGCCCAGTACCCGGAGGTGGCCCATGGCTCGTGACGTTCTCGTCGACGGCTACACGCTGTTGGTCGGCGCTCCGGATCGTGCCGGGATCGCGCCGGACGACGACGGGGGGCTTTACTTCCGGGATACGCGCCACCTTTCGACTCTCGCCGTGACGCTCGACGGCGTCGACGTCGAGACCCTCGGCCGTGATCTGACCGGCCCGAACCGGCGTGTTCTGGTCGCGACCGACGACAACACGGCGATCAACCGGGTCGACGAATCCACCGAAAAGCGGAGCGATCTCGTTCTCGAGACGCGACAGACCGTGTCCGGGAGCGCGACCCTCTCTCAGGAGGTCCGTCTCGTCAATCACTCCTCGGTCCCGTACTCGGGGGAGATGACCGTCGAGTTCGACGTCGACTTCGCCGACGTCTTCGAGGTCAGGGGGTTCCGATCCCGGCTCGAACGCGACCCGTCTGTCACAGTCGACGATCGCACAGTAGCCTTCTCCTACGCGTACGAGACGAGCGAGGGGACATCACTGCGGCGTGAAACGCGGATCGCCTTCGACCGGACGCCGACCACACTCACGCCGACGGCTGCAACGTTCGACGTGGACCTCGAACCCCAGGAAGAGACGACCGTCGGATTCGAAGTTCGTGCTAGCGTCGCGGCCAATGGGGAGAGAACCGCCGACGGTGGCTCGGGGAGCGAACCCGAAGTTATCGGCGAACGCTCGACCGTGAGCGACGGGCTCGACGTCCCGGCGGTGAAAACGGGACGGAGGGACTACGATCGCGTGTTCCGTCGTGCGGGGGAGGACCTCCTCGCACTCACGGCCGACACAGAGTACGGGCTGGTTCCGCTGGCCGGCGCCCCGTGGTTCGCGACGGTGTTCGGACGCGATTCGCTCATCGCGGCCTATCAGGCCCTCCCACTGTTCCCGTCGCTCGCCCGCGGGACGTTACGCTACCTTGCAGCCTATCAAGGGACGGCCGTGGACGACACTCGCGAGGAAGAGCCCGGGAAGATGTTCCACGAGATCCGCCAGGGCGAACTCGCAGAGCGGGGCCGGATCCCACACTCGCCGTACTACGGTTCCGTCGATTCGACGCCCCTCTGGATCGCCCTGCTTGCCGCACACCGTCGTTGGACGGGAAACGATACCCTCGTGACCGAACTCGCCGAAACACTCGATGGCGCGGTCTCGTGGCTCCGCCGATCACTCTCGCAGTACGGCGACGACCCGTTCGTCTACTACGAGGAGTCCCAGACGATGGGGATGTTGCACAAAGCCTGGCGCGATACCCCGGGGAGCGTGCAGTATCCCGACGGTGAAATCGCCGAGCCACCGATCGCGAGCGTCGAAGTGCAGGGATACGCCTACCGGGCGCTCCGTGACGCGGCTGATCTCTACGGACGTGTCTTCGACGATCCCTCCCGGGCGAGCGAGCTTCAGGACCTCGCCGACCGTCTCGCGGACGCGTTCGACTCGACGTTCTGGCTCCCCGATGCCGGCTACTACGGGGTCGCAAAGGACGGGACCGGAACCACCGTGCCGACCCTGACTTCGAACGTCGGGCACTGTCTCTGGGCGGGCATCGTCACGGAGGAACGGGCGACCCCCGTGGCGGAAACGTTGATGTCCGATCGACTGTTTTCCGGATGGGGTATCCGGACGATGTCGACGGCCGCTGACGGATACAGTCCGATCTCCTATCATCTCGGGAGCGTCTGGCCTCACGACACCTCGCTGAGTGCGCTCGGTCTATCCAGATACGGCTTTCAGGACGAAACGAGCGACCTGGCGCGGGCAGTCCTGGATGCTTCGACGCACTTCGACGACTACCGGATCCCCGAACTGTTCTGTGGGTTCGACGACACTCTCTCGCCGAAACCCTACGCTTCCTCCTGCGTCCCACAGGCCTGGAGCGCGGGTGCTCCCTTTGCCTTCCTCCGGGCACTGTTCGCTGTCGAGCCGACGGAAACCGGCATCGACGTCGGGAACACGAGCACTGTTCTCGATACGGACGCGTTGGATCCATTACGCGAGCGGTGGGAACAATGACCAAACGATACCATCACGACCGAGGGAGCCGCTCCGACCGGCGCCGAAAGCGGAGTGACAGCCCCTCAGTACCGGGACTGAACGAACCCCACGACGACTCCGGTCGTGGTGAAAACGAGGGGCGGAGTTCAGGTGAGATCAATGCCCTGTCCACATAGAGACCGTCAGGAGGGCGACGATCGGGACGATGGAGGCGGGCTCTCGCGTCGACAGATGATCCGTGCCGCTGTCGCAATCGGCGGCGCGGGTGGTCTCTCGGCGTGCCTCGACCGCGAAGGGGACGCTACCGAGACGCCCGAACCCGGAACACATCCCACGGGTCCCGAGGACCTCTCGACGTTGCCGGATCGTCAGCATGCGTGGGTCGAGTGGCTCGTCCGGGATCGCTTCGGCAATACGGTCCTCCCCCAGCACCAGGCGATCCTGCTGCTGGATTACATCGGTCCGGATCCTCCCGACGAAACAGCACGGACCACCGTCGAATCGGCCTTTCGAACCCTCGAACGGGCGTTCCAGCACGGAACGGGGGGAGACACCAGCGCCGTCCAACACGAGGGGTTGCTGTTCGTCGTCGGCTATTCACCGTCGTACTTCAACCGCTTCGAACCGTCGTTGCCCGAGAGTGTGACGCTGCCGACGCCGGAAGCCGTTCTCGACGAACTCGGCGAGACCGATGCGTCCGCGGACGACGCGGACGCCGTTTTGCATCTCGCCAGTGGCCTCGGCTCGATCCTCCTGGCCGCCGAAGAGGCGCTGTTCGGAGGCTTGGAACGGATCAACGGTGTTCCCGTCGAGGGGACTCTCGAGGATTACTTCGAGATCTCACAACGCCGTACTGGCTTTTTCGGTCGGGCCCAGCCGGCTCAGAAATACGACTCCGAGGACATTCCGGAGAAGGCGCCGCTATCGATGGGGTTCAAGAGTAGTTATACGGACACGCTCGCGACCGAGGATCGGGTCACGATCCGGGACGGCCCCTTCTCCGGCGGGACCACGATGCAGGTCTCCCGACTCGAACACGATCTCGAACCGTGGTACGAACACGATCACGAAGGACGTGTCCATCGGATGTACAGTCCCGAACACGATCCCGATACCGTCGGTGAGGTGGGTGAAAACCTCGCGACCGACAGCGGGATGACCGAAGGCATCGCCGAACGGGTGACGGAGGACGCCAGAGAGAAGAACGTCGTCGGGCACGGACAGAAGCTGGTCCACGCGCGCGACGAGGATTTCCGTCAACCCATCCTCCGACGGGATTTCAACGCGACGGAGGCCCCAGGTTTGCACTTCGATTCCTGGCAACGTGACCTCGGAGACTTTCTGGACGTCCGGAAGGCGATGAACGGGGAGCACGTGGCGGCCGATGTCCCGGACGAGAACGACGGCATCCTCGAGTTCGTCACCGTGACCAACAGGGCGACGTTCCTGATGCCGCCTCGCTCGTATCGGGCGCTACCCGTACCACAACCGGAACGATGAGCCGGGACACGGATCGACGACGCGTCCTGCTGGCCGGTGTCGTTGCGGTACTCGCCCTCGCTGCCCTCGTCGCCGTCGCACTGACAGTCACCAGTTCGCTCGCCGGTACAGAGGGAACTGATCTTCTCGGGACTGGGGACACTGACCGGGTCGCGTTCGAAGAGACGGCCCGCTCGTGTGGCCTGAACTATCGAACCACCGGAAACGCGGACGGGAGTGACGACGGCGGTGTCTTCGTCGCCGACGTCGACCGGGACGGGTGGCCGGACCTTCTCGCGACCGGCGGCGATCGCCCCGTCCTCTTTTCCAATACCGGTTCCGGGTTCGAACCGTCGAACTCTCTCCCGGATGGCGACTATCCGCCGTTGAAGTCGGCTCTGTTCTTCGACGCCGACGGCGACGGGTGGGAGGACTTGCTGTTGATCCCACGGGTCGGCCGGCCGATCTTCCTGGAGAACCGTGAGGGACAGTTCCAGCGGTCCGAGGCCGGCTTCGAGACGACACTTGAATGGGGGACTGGGGCGAGTGCCGCGGACTACGACCGCGACGGCGACCTCGACGTCTACGTCGTCCAGAACGGGGACTGGCGAAACGAAACCCCGCGCCTGGGGACGACCGGTCAGGCGCTCGATGGCTATCCGAACGTCCTCTTCGAGAACACCGACGACGGGTTCGAACGCGTCGAGAACGCGAACGTAGAGGGGTCCCGGTGGAGTCTCGCGACGAGTTTCGTCGATCTCACCGGCGACGGCTATCCGGACATTCACGTCGCGAACGATTACGCCCGGGACGTCCTCCTGGTGAATCAGGGTGACGGGAGTTTCGACTCGCGGCCGCTATCCGGGACGAATCGCCACGGCATGGCGTCGGTCGTCCGTGACGTGAACGGGGACGGTGATCTGGACCTGTTCGTGACGAACATTCAGTTCCCGAACCCACAGGAGATCTGGGAACTCAACAGCGGGCTCAACGTTCGCAACCGCGGCAACACGCTGTTGATCAATCGCGGGAACGGAACCTTTGTCGAACGGGGGGACGCCTACGGCGTTCGGGAAGCTGGCTGGGGATGGGCGGGCGCGATCGAGGACTTCGACAACGATGGGCGTCTGGATCTCCTCCACGCGACCAAGTACTACCTGGTCCGGAACGTCGACGGGAGCTTCGATGCGATCGAGACCCGTCCATCACTCTGGGAAGCGCAGGCCAACGGGACGTTCACACGCCGGAACGCATCCGCAGCCGGGTTGGTCCCCTCGAACGGCCGGGGACTCGCCACGTTCGACTACGATCGCGACGGCGATCGCGACGTGGTCGTGGCCGATACATCCTCGCGGTTCAAACTCTACGAGAACGTGAACAGTGACGGTAACTGGCTCCAGGTCGAAGTCGAGTCGGGGGCAACGAACGCACTCGGAACCCGAGTTCGAGTCGTCACGAGTGCCGGGGAAACCCTGACTCGCATCCGGAGCAGCCGTTCGAACTTCTTCTCGCAATCGACACGGACGCTTCACTTCGGTCTCGGCGAGGCGTCGGTCGACCGTCTCGAAATCGTTCGTCCGGATGGCACCGAGCACGTCCTCGACGACGTCGAGACCAACCGACGACTCGTTATCGCGGCCAACGGGTCGGTGGCATACCAGTCTGCGCCTGATACCGGCTGTTGACGCGTCTTTGGACCCGTCCGGTAGCCGATCCGCATCGACCGAGGACCTCCCGAACCAAGCCTTATTGCGTCGGCGATCCACTGATCGGACATGGTTGACGTAATCGTCGCCGGCGGCGGTCCTGCCGGCCTGAGTGCCGCACTGTTCACCGCGAAGAACGATCTGGAGACACTCGTCTTCGACACGGACGAGACCTGGATGCACAAGGCCCACCTGTTCAACTATCTGGGAATCGAATCGATGGACGGCAGCGAGTTCATGGACGTTTCCCGTGAGCAGGTCGAAGACTTCGGTGTCGAACGCAACCAGGGCGAGGAGGTGACGGCCGTCGCGGAGACGGACGACGGATTCACTGTCGAAACCGACGAGGGCGAGTACGAGGCCGACTACGTCGTGCTGGCGACCGGCGCGGATCGCTCGCTGGCCGAGGATCTCGGCTGTGAGACGACCGACGAGGGGATCGTCGACGTCGGCGTCGAGATGGAGACCAGCGTCCCCGACGCCTACGCGACCGGCGCGATGGTTCGCGCCGAGGAGTGGCAGGCAGTCATCGCCGCAGGGGACGGCGCTGCGGCCGCACTGAACATCCTCAGCAAGGAGAAGGGCGAACACTACCACGACTTCGACGTACCCGCCGACGCAGAGTAACGCCGCTCTTTTTGCGGATCGGGACCGCAGGTCCCGGCCCGCCCTCACTCCCGCCGATACTCCGGTGGGCCGGCATCGTCCGAGAGGAAGATGCTGTCGGCTTCGGGATCGAAGTAGACTTCGAGCGCCCGGAGCGCACCGGCATAGGCCGAAATCATGATGAACGCGAAGACGAATACGGCGGGCAGGATGAATTGGAGGACCATGCCCGACATTGAAAGGGATGCCCGAAAAATATTGAGGTTCGATACCGTCCGGGCTGTTTTCACTCGTGGCCGGAGACCGCCACCGGTGCGTAGGGCTCCTCCAGATACTCCCGATCAGACTCGCTGAGGTCGATTTCCAGGGCTTCGACGGCGTCTTCGAGGTGTTCGACACTCGTGGTCCCGACGATCGGTGCGTCGACGGCCTCCTGTTCGAGCAGCCACGCCAGGGCGATCTGGGCCATCGTCACGCCGTAGTCCGCCGCCAACTCCTCGACGCGTTCGTTGATCTCCCGGCCGCCACTCTCGAAATAGGGGTGTTCGCGAGCGTAGTCGTCGGTTTCGCCCCGCGTCGTCGCGTCGAACTCCTCGTGCGGTCGAGTGAGATAGCCACGGGCCAGCGGACTCCAGGGGATGACGCCGATCCCCTCGCGTTCACAGAGGGGCAGCATCTCGCGTTCCTCCTCGCGATACAGCAGGTTGTAGTGGTTCTGCATCGTCTGGAACCGTTCGAGGCCCCCGCGCTCGCTGGTCGCAAGCGCGTCGGCGAACTGATGGGCCCACATCGAGGAGGTGCCGACGTACCGGACCTGGTTCCGGCGAACGGCGTCGTCGAGTACCGACAGCGTCTCTTCGATCGGCGTGTCGTAATCCCAGCGATGGGTCTGGTAAAGATCGATCGTCTCCATGCCGAGCCGATCGAGGCTATTGTCGAGTTCCTGTTCGATCGCCTTCCGGGAGAGACCCTGAGCGTTGGGGTTGTCTTCGTCCATCTCGCCGTAAACCTTCGTGGCGACGAC
>ENA-ORCS01001435-ORCS01001435.1-marine-metagenome-genome-assembly--contig:-NODE-1435-length-10299-cov-3.545294_pt1 | contig 10299 bp, 10 predicted proteins | sample MGYA00237781_ERZ508513 | MGnify/ENA primary metagenome ERZ508513 (study PRJEB26184, sample SAMN06268793) | marine metagenome | isolation source: Eden Landing Ponds, San Francisco, CA, USA | place...
CGCATCACGGCCGCGTTCCTCGTGGTCGTTCTCGCGTTCCACTTTTTCCTCCTGCACTTCGTCCACCACGCCGACGAAGTCACCTTCGCGATGTCGCAGGGTCGGATGCAGGAGCTGACGTACTTCTCGCTCATGATCTTGTTCCTCCTGACGGCGACGTTCCACGGCGTCAACGGCGTCTACAACGCCCTCATCAATCAGGGCCTCACCGGGACCCGCAAGACCGCCGCGAAACTGGTCCTCGGCGTCGCGAGCGCCGTCGTGATCGTGCAGGGCGTCCGAACCGCACTCGCGTGGGCCGGAGGCGTCCCACTCTAATCACAATGAGCACGCAACTCCCAGAACAGGCCGACGAGGAATCGTCCGCCGCCGAGGTCGAACCGACGTCGCAGGCACGAGAGCGTCGCCTGCAGAAGAAACGCGAGCGGGCCGAGGAAGCCGAGCGGCAGGCAGAGGAGGCCGAGAAGGCGCTCGACGACGAGGACACCTACCACCTGAAGGTGTTCCGCTACGACCCCGAGATTGCGGGGAAGAAAGAGCCGCGCTTCGACGACTTCCACGTCCCCTTCGAGAAGGGGATGACCGTCCTCGACGCGCTGATCGCGGCCCGGGACACGTACGACTCCTCGCTGACGTTCCGACACTCCTGCCGGCAGGCGGTCTGTGGCTCGGACGCCCTGTTCATCAACGGGCGCCAGCGCCTCGGCTGCCAGACCCAGGTCGCCGATCTCGATGGCGACGTCGTCCGGGTCGAACCGCTCCCCCACCAGGACGTGGTGAAAGACCTCGTCGTGGACATGGAGCACTTCTACGAGCAGATGCATTCGGTCGAACCCTACTTCGACCCCGACGACCTCCCGACCGGCGAGTACGAGGAACAGCGCCAGTCTCCCGAGAACAGGGAGAAGATCAAGATGTCCACGCGGTGTATCTGGTGTGGCGCCTGCATGTCCTCGTGTAACATCGCTGCCGGCGACAACGAGTATCTGGGACCCGCCGCGATAAACAAGGCCTACCGCTTCGCGATGGACGAACGCGAGGGGCAAGCCCGCAAGCAAGAGCGGATGGAGATTATCGAACAGGAGCACGGTGTCTGGCGGTGTCAAACCCAGTTTTCCTGTACTGAAGTCTGTCCGAAAGACATCCCATTGACTGAGTACATACAGGCACTCAAGCGCGAAGCAGTCAAGAACAATCTCAAATTCTGGTAGCCCCAGGCCGTGTCCGATCGAACCACCTGCATGGGTTAGTCCGAGACGGACGATTCGATTACCGGTCGCTCGATGTCACGATCGGTCGCTTCGCCTTCGATGTCGTACGGATACTCACCCGTAACACAGCCGAGGCACAGGTCGTCGCGGTCCTGTGTGAGCGTCTCGGCGATCGCATCGATCGAGAGATACGCGAGACTGTCTGCGGAAATCGTCTCACGAATCTCCTCGGCGGACTTATCCGACGCAATAAGTTCCTCTCGCGTAGCCATGTCGATGCCCAGATAACAGGGTGCAACGATTGGCGGCGCACCGATCCGGACGTGCACCTCCGCAGCCCCGGCATCGCGCATTAACTCGATCAGTTGTGTCGACGTCGTCCCGCGGACGATCGAATCGTCGATGAGCGTGACGCGCTTACCTTCGACAGTGTTTTTAATCGGGTTGAGCTTCAGCCGGACGGCCCGTTCGCGCTCGTCCTGAGTCGGCATGATGAACGTCCGCCCAACGTAGCGGTTTTTCATCAGCCCTTCCGCGAAGTTGACGTCCCCGTCCACGTCCTGTGCAGCCTCAGCGTATCCAGAGGCGAACGCTCGCCCGGAATCGGGGACTGGCATCACCACGTCGGTATCGATACCACTTTCCTCGTAGAGTTTGCGTCCGAGTTCGCGCCGCGCGTCGTAGACGAGGGTACCGTCGATATTCGAGTCCGGACGCGCGAAATACACGTGCTCGAAGAAACAGTGCGCCGTCGATTCGTTGTCGACTAACTGATAGGTGTCGTAGCCCGTCCCGTCGGGATGGAGCACTACCAACTCGCCCGGCTTGACATCACGGACTAACTCGCCGTCAAGCGTGTCTATCGCGGCCGACTCCGAGGCCAGCACGTACCCGTCCTCGAGTTCACCAATGACAAGCGGGCGATTGCCCTCTGGGTCACGCACGCCGAGCACCGTGTCGTCGTGCATAATCGTCAGCGAGTACGAGCCGTGGATCCGACCCATCGTCCGTTTGACTGCACGGACGAGGTCCTCTTCGAGGAGGTTGCGAGCGAGGTCGTGGGCGATGACCTCGGTGTCGCCGTCGGAGGTGAAGGCGTGACCGAGTTCAGCCAGTTCCTCGCGCACCGCATCGGCGTTGACGAGGTTGCCGTTGTGACTCAACCCGAGTGAGCCGGACTTGAACGAAACGGAAAACGGCTGTGCACAGCTCTTGTCGAGCCCACCGGACGTGGGATAGCGAACGTGACCGATTCCGTTTACACCGTTTAACTGATCGAGATCGTCCTCGTCGAAAACATCGCCGACCAACCCCGTCTCGACGTGGCTGTGTTGCTGGAAGCCGTCGTGCGTGACGATTCCAGCGGCCTCCTGGCCGCGGTGCTGGAGCGCGTACAGCGAGTAGTATAGCGGACGAGCGGCGTCACGATCCTGCAAGGAGATGCCGACAACGCCGCACTTCTCGTGCATCGTCGATCTTATTCGCCGGTTTTGCTCTGCCACTCGTAGTCACGTCGCTTCGCCGACTTGCCGAAGCCACAGGACGAACAGACGCCTTTCTTGACGTGATAGGATTTGTTTCCACACCGTCGGCACTTGACGTGTGTGGTCTTGTTCTTTTTACCCTGGCTTGGAGTTCCTTTGCCAGTCATAGACTAATTGTGACGACGTTATCCCCGCGTATAATCGTTGTGTCTTCGCCCTCCTCGATGACCAGGTTCATATGCTGGTCGTAGCCGGCCAACTCACCGGTGTACATCTCACCGTCCTTCAGCTGGACGGTGACTGTCTCTTCGAGCGCTGCTTCGAGTACATCAAGCGGTCGTCCACTCATAGTCGTATGCCCAGACCTCGCAATCTTAAACGTGTCGGGTCGGAGCGACTCTTACCGGGTAAAACACGTGATACGGACGGTCGCTGGGTAACGGTTTTATTGTTGGTCCGTGAAACGACTGGTATGGCAGAGTTTACATTCCTCGAAATCCACCTCGACGACGCTTCGATCGACGGCTACGCGGACGGGCTCACCGCGCTCCCGTTCAGTTCAATCTCGGTCGACGACGAATACGATCGCGACAGCGGTGAACTGGATACGCTGGAAGGTGACGAATCGCCCCGACTACCGTGGAAGGCGGTCGGATTAGTAGCTTTGCTTGCTCTTGCAGCCGTGCTCGCATACAAGCGTCTCACTAGCGAGTAGTCCGGCCAGGCCGGTACAAGTTTGCTCGGTTGCCGAGCCGAAGTCCTTTACTCACCCGTCACGTACGGCGCCCATGGGACTGTATCGCAGTGTTCGCGCCGTGACCGAGGCGTCCGGCTCCGGTCCGATCGACTGGGGCGCCGTCGCCGAGGCCTCGAAGGCCGGGACTGACTCCGGCTCGCTCGATATCTCGACTGCCGAGCGTGAGGGGTACGCGACCGACGTTCGTGACGCACGTGACCGCGTTCGATCCGTCTCCGGTATCGATTTCGATCTGCCCGATCGCGTCCAGATCATCAACCGCCACCACTGGATCGACAACAACATCGAGACCTTCCGGCGCGTCATGACGCCGCTCGAAGATCAGGTCGGTATGTTTCCGTCGGCTGCACGCGTGATCAACAGCGGCTCGATGACAGTCGCCCTTTCGTTTCTCGCGCGTAACGTCCTCGGGCAGTATGACCCACTACTGCTCGCGGACGGCGACGGCGCGGACGACCACGCCCTGTATTTCGTCTACCCTAATATCGCGCGCGTCGCCGACACCCTCGCTGCCGACAACGACCGCTTCCGTCGCTGGATCGCGTTCCACGAGGTGACTCACGCCGCGGAGTTCGGCGCGGCACCGTGGCTGTCCGACCACCTCGAATCCCGGATGGATGACGCTGTCGAGAAACTCGCCGCCGGCGATATCGACCGCGAGATGCTGGGCGAACTCGATACGACGATGACGGCCGTCGAGGGCTACGCCGAGTTGTTGATGGATCGGGCCTTCGACGAGGAGTACCAAGACCTCCGCGAGGAGATCGAACGCCGCCGCCAGGGACGCGGTCCGGTGCAGACGTTGATCCGGCGCGTCCTCGGGCTGGATATGAAGCGCCGCCAGTACGAGCGCGGCAAGGACTTCTTCGACGCTGTCGCGGACGCTCGCGACATCGAATTCGCCGGCAAGGTGTGGGAGCGACCCGAGAATCTACCGACAGATGCGGAGATCGACGCGCCGGAGCAGTGGATCCGCCGGATGGACGAGTAACGGTAACTGCGGTCGAGATGTCGTGCTCCGACTATTTTGTCCGGCCAAATGCAACTCTCTTCGGGAGTATCGGCTTTATTATCTCATATATTTCAGATGAGAACTATGAGTATACTACTACTATCCAAAGGATACCCAATATAGTTGGATCCAAACGTGGAGTTCTAGCGAGTGATCTCGCCCGATTAGGAGTTAGTGAACTTTCTGGCTAGCGATCACTCGTAGATCAGGATCGTCGCCGTCTCGGATTCGATGACTTCGACTTCCTCGCCGGAGGCCGCGCGGTGTTCCTCGATGATTTCGACGGCGTCATCGGGGAGTGTCACGACATCGCTACCGATGTCGACCTCGACTTCGGCGTGGCGGTCGAGTTGGCTGGCGACCGTTTCGGGATCCATCGATTCGAGCGCGGAGACGACCTGCCCGGCCGTGTCGCGGAACTCCGGGCCGATGACGGAGTGGTCGGGATCGACCTCGACGGGGACGAGTTCGACGTTGGGCACGCCCTCGCGCATCAACACGGGGCCGTTGACGGCTTCGCTGAGGTCGTAGGTGTCGATCGCTCGCTCCTCGGGTGCGTCGTCGGGATAGACCTCGACTTTCTCCAGTTCGGTGTTCAGAGCCATTCCCTCGTCGGACTTCCAGCCGCGGATCGTCGAGGCCACGTCGACGATGATCTCGCCAGCCTGCTCGACGGCGGCCATATCCGCGACCTCTTCGGGATGGAGGTCGATCTCGGGCCATGCGGTGGCGTGGACGCTGCCTTCGGTGCTCGGGAGCGCATCGTACGCATCCTCGGCGATGAACGGGGCGAAGGGCGCGAGCATCTGCAGCGAGGCCGTCAGCGAGATGAACAGCCCCTGACGGGCGGCGTCGCGCTCGCCGGGCCGGCCCTCGTACAGGCGGCCCTTGATGAGTTCGAGGTAGTCGTCGGCCAGGTCATGCCAGACGAACTCCCGGACTTCCCGCAGCGCCGCGTCGAAGCGGTATTCGTCCATATCCTCCGCGACGGTCTCGGCGGTCTCGGCGGCCCGCGAGAGGATCCACCGGTCGATGTCTCGATATGCGGGATTGGACAGGGGCTCGCGGTCCGCTTCAAGATGCTCGGTCGCGAATTTCGTGATGTTCCAAATCTTCGTGTTGAACCGCGAGGCAGAGGTGACTTCCTTCCATTGGAACTGCACGTCTTCGCCGCGCTTGCCCGCGAGTGCCATCGCCTGCCGGAAGGCGTCGGCGGAGTGTTCCTCAACGACTTCCTCGGGCTGGACGAAGTTCCCACGGGATTTGGACATCTTGTTACCGTCGTCGCCGAAGACCATCCCGTTGATGAGAATTTCTTCCCAGGGGATCTCGTCTTCGAGTGCTCCCGTGCGAAGCAGGGTGTAGAAGGCCCACGTCCGGATGATGTCGTGGCCCTGTGGCCGGAGCGTCGTCGGGTTGAACTGTTCGTCGGGCCAGCCACGGACGAATAGCGGCGTGATCGAGGAATCCATCCAGGTGTCCATCACGTCGGTTTCGCCCTCCCATTCGGTACTGCCACATTCAGGGCACTCCTCGATCGCAGGGTCCTCCTCGGTGGGTTTGGCCGGGAGTTCCTCGGGATCGGCGACATGGATGTGATCACAGTCGTCGTTTGCACAGAACCACGCCGGGATCGGCGTCGCAAACACGCGCTGACGAGAGATGACCCAGTCCCACTCCATACCCTCGGCCCACTCCTCCAAGCGGTCGTACATATGCTCGGGGATCCACTCGACCGCCTGGGCACGCTCGAGGATTCCGTCCTGATCGACCTCGACAAACCACTGCTCTTTGCTGAGAATCTCGATCGGCGTGTCACAGCGCCAACATTGCCCAACGTTCTGGGTCGTCGGTTCGGTGTCATTGAGATATCCCTCTTCCTCGAGGTCCTCGGCGATGACGTCTTTGGCCTCGTCGATGGCCAGCCCCTCATACTCGCCGGCCTTCTCGTTGAGGTGACCGTCCTCAGTGAAACTCATTCGCAGGTCTAGGTCGTGTTCGGCCCACCAGGTCACGTCCTGCTTGTCCCCGAAGGTACAGATCATCACCGCGCCAGTGCCGAACTCCGGGTCGGCTTCTTCGTCGGCGATGATCTCGACTTCCTGGCCGAACAGCGGGACCTCGAAAGTGTCACCGATGCGGTCAGCGTAGCGGTCGTCGTCCGGGTGGACTGCCATCGCGACGCACGAGGACAGCAGTTCGGGACGAGTCGTTGCGATCTCGACGTCCTCACCGCCGTCGGCGCTGGGGAAGGTGATGTAGTGCAGCGTCCCTTCGACCCCCTCCTCGGTCTCGACCTCGGCGTCGGCGATGGCGGTCTCACAGCGTGGACACCAGTTGACCGGGTGTTCGTCGCGGTAGACGAGATCATCATCAGACATCTCGACGAACGACTCCTGGGTCGTCCCCCAGTACTCGGGATCCATCGTCCGGAACTCCTGGTCCCAGTCCTGGGAGAACCCCAGCATATCCATTGTCTCTTTCATGGCGTCGATCTGCTCATGCGTGTGATCGATGCACATCTGGCGGAACTCCTCACGCGGGACATCGGTCCGGTGGATGTCGTTGTTCTCCTCGACTTTGACTTCGGTCGGGAGCCCGTGGCAGTCCCAGCCCTGTGGGAAGAGTACGTCCTCGCCCTGGAGTCGGTGATAGCGGGCGGCGAAGTCCATGTAACACCAGCCGAGGGCGTTGCCGATGTGGAGATTGCCAGTCGGGTACGGCGGCGGCGTGTCGATCACGTAGTCTGTGTCTGGATCGGCCGCCTCGGCGTCGTAACTGTGGAGATCCATCTCCTGCCACTGCTGGCGCCAATGCTGCTCGCGGTCATCAGGGTCGTAGGTGTCTGGAAGGTCACTCATGGATGAGAGAGGTGTCGTGGCTGGTCGCCGGACTGGCGTGAAAACGTGCCTGCGTCGCTATCGTACTACCGACGACATCAGAGCCATGTGTGAATGATTGCGATGTCGATTGTATAAACTTTCGCTTCCGCACTCATGGTACGCTCATGCTGTTACCGGACGACTGTGAGTGCAAGCCACCACGCGAGTTTTTATCCAGTCTGTCTTGTCTGTTCAACTGACAGTGGCCGGTTCCCTGACCGCGGACGGTCGTTTTCATCTCCATATGCGGCAACTGTTCTTCACAATTTGCAGACCATATCCTCGTTAGTACGCAGTCCGTATCTCATAGATGAGGCCCCACCAGACACACTATGCGACGGTTCTACAATCTATATATACACTCAAATGAAATACCAGTAGTATGGCCCGAATCCGACACGTAGAGTCGGCCAAAGAGTTGGAACAGACTGTTGATGACTTCAGGACGCGAGGATTCAAGATCAAGCAACGGAGCCAATATTCCGCGAAGGTAAAAGACAAAGATTGGGGAGATGTACCAGCCCACGGATTTATTTTCCTGCTCACACTCCTTGCAGCGGCAGTACTGTTCAATATTGCTTCGGCATCGGCTAGTGCTGCCTGGTTGGTCGCATTGCTTGCAAACGTCCTGTATGCCTCCCATAGTTGGCTCACTGCAGATGAGGTAATCATTAAGGTAGAGAACGTCGATAGGAATGAGCCGACCACGTGATTGCCCAGGGAACTGTATACCTGACTGTGTCTGACATGGGGCTAGTAACTGACAATCACTATGCGATATCAGAGAGGACCTGTTTGAATGGCGTATGCAGTTTTCGGGCGGTTTTATATCGTGTAATGACAAGAGTGAACAGTAGAGTCAACAACAGTATCGCCGCGCCACCGTATAGCTGTGACGCGATCGGCGTTGAGAAACCGATAAGTGCGAGAACAAAACTAGACAAAATGACAAACGTATTATAGAAGAAGTGAATACAGATCGGGTAAACTGGCGCAATCCACAGTAGGTCTTTGTCGCTGTGTGACTCGAACGTGGTATAGACGGATACGGACACTACTGTCGTCATCATATGGAAAAGCGTTCGAAACAGAAAGATTGTATTTGCTTCTGCTGGATACGATGTCGCATGTTCGATAAAGCCAAACAGGGAGCCGACGATGATGGCGCTTGCAATGCGGCCAGACAACGAGCGGCCAAAGAGTACGCCACCGACCAACAACGCAATCCCAAACTTAAGTGACTCCTCGAAGAGTGGGGCGATGACAATAATACGCTGGATACCGATGCCGACAAACAACACGGCCCACAACCCAAACAACGTTCCTGTAGTCCCGAGATACACTGGCGAAGAAGCTATTTCACGGATGCTTGTCGGCTTCGAATACTGCTCGAAATCCCAGGCTGCAACGGTCCCAATAGTTGCGAGTATGCCTGCAATGGCCAGAAGAATCGCGATCCACCATTCAGGGAGTGCCGCCTCCAGTCGCAGCTGAAACGGACTATCTTGGAAGGTCTGCCGAATCTGTGAAAATTGTGCTGTGATAGCGAATGACCGAAAGGTGAACACGCTGACACCGATGAACGCGATGAAGCTTAGTCCGGCAGCGACGTTTTTGTGAAGCGACTGGCCAAAGCGGTGATACACTACAGTGTACCGAAACAGAACTGTCACGAGCAACGTTGCAGTCACGAGCCCGACAGTATCTAGTCCAACATCACCAGCATACACAGCAAGTATAGTAAATAGAACAAACATAGCAACTGCTATTGAGATTGCCTGAAGGAGGAACTGTGATGGTAATCTAACGGCCTGTCGGATGCGATTCGATCGTCGGGGGCGACTGCTCTGTGTTTCTTGTCTCTGTGGCTGTTGACTAGCAAGTGCTCCGTCAGCATCTACTTCGACTGTCGCTGCAGTACCGTCACCTACAGTAGCAGCAGTCGGGATATTGTCATTTCCACCCCGAGTACCGTGTGCTGTATTGTCGCTGCTCCGTTTGTCCAGTCGGTCCTGGTCCAGATTCGTCTCACTACTCAGTCTTTTGTCAGTGTCCTGCTCTGCTACCCTGATGAGGACTTCCTCAGCAGTGGCGCGTTTGTATACTGCATACAAGGCGTTTGCGAGCCCGAGTGTCCACCAAATTGTGAGTGCTGCTATGAGCAGGTGAACGCCCGCATCTCCCCAGTCCTTTTTTTGTACTCGTACACTCTGCTCATTCGCCGACCGAATCGTGTATCCCCTGGTTATGAACTCGTCTACAGACCGTTCCAGTTCCTTTCGACTCTCAACCCACTTTACTCGACCCATACTGTGCGTTACCAGTTGGACTGGACCAGATCAAAAGTTGCGTCTTGGATCAGTTATGTCTCTTCGACTTTGATCTGTACTTCATCCGCAGTGAAGTACTTGTACGCAGCATAGAGCGCGTTGGCAATCCCAAGTGTCCACCAACCGAGGAAAATCAGAACAAGGAGGTGCATCCCACCGCTCCCGAAGTCTTTGTCTTTCATCATTGTCGACCGTTCACCCCGGGATTTGACCTTATACCCCTGTGTGATGAAGTCGTCAATGACTCGTTCCATTTCTTTTTGATCGTCAACACGCCGAATCCGTGCCATACGGAAATGACATGTAGCTGCCAAGGTATAAAGGTTTATGAGACATTCACAGCGTGCTGATTCTCACTTGCAGGACGTTTCGCGCCGACAGCGCCCGAACGTATGACGATGTGTAGTTATATCCAGATATATGATAAAAATAATATAAGTCAATTAGTAGCTACTGTATAGCAGTCGATCACTAGCATGCGACTAGTCGACAGGGAATAGCTCGCTTCGATGGGTTTAAGAAATACCCTCCGATAAGTCTGGGTACGTCGCGGGCTCGTAGATCAGAGGTAGATCACTCCCTTGGCATGGGAGAGGCCCCGGGTTCAAATCCCGGCGAGTCCA
>ENA-ORCS01001437-ORCS01001437.1-marine-metagenome-genome-assembly--contig:-NODE-1437-length-10287-cov-3.751910_pt1 | contig 10287 bp, 11 predicted proteins | sample MGYA00237781_ERZ508513 | MGnify/ENA primary metagenome ERZ508513 (study PRJEB26184, sample SAMN06268793) | marine metagenome | isolation source: Eden Landing Ponds, San Francisco, CA, USA | place...
GCAGGTTCGAGGGGAGTGACAAGGCACTCGCCGACCTGGAGGGGCGTCCGCTGCTGGCACACGTCGTCGGTGCTGTCGACGCGGCAACCGACCGCCCGCCGTTGCTGGCCGTCGCTTCCCACGAGGAGGGCGACCGGTTGACTCGCGCGCTGTCCGACGACGGCGACCGCGTCGAGGTGGTTGTCGACGACCCCTCGTTTTCGGGGCCACTCGCCGGACTCGTCGTCGCAGCGGGGCAGACAGACCGTCCGTGGGTACTGGTCTGTGGCTGTGATATGCCGCTCGTCTCGCCGCCGACGTTCGGGACGCTCCGGGACTACGCCGGGCCAGGAGTCGACGCCGTCGTCCCGGTCGTCGACGGTCACGACCAGCCCTTGCACGCGCTCTACAGCGGTGAAGCCGTCATAGCTAGCGCCGCGGGACTGGAGAGTCGAGGCCCGAGCGCGCTCCTCGAGCGACTCGACAACGTTCGCCGGGTCTCGGCGGCCGATGTCGACGCGCCGCTCGCGACGGCGGTGACGAACGTCAACACGCGCGAGGAGCTCGAAGCGGTGCGCGAGCGAGTCCGGACTGGGAGATGCGAGTCACGGGACGAGGGCGCGGACTGATACTGTCGGAGACAAGTGCGTGAACGACCTCGTCGGCGGTGGGGGACGTGACGTCTCGACGACCCCGAACTGCCACCGACCGGTTGCATCGCCTGTGTCCGACAGTATGACGCGATACTCAGTAGAACGACTCACTGACCTGTGCGACGCCGTACTCGGCGCTCGTGGTCGCCTGCGCGACGACATCGCCGTCGTGGCGGATCTGGATCGTGAGCGTCCCGCCGCCGCCGTCCTGTTTCTGTGCGTTGGCCGAGACGATATCGGGTTCGCCGGTGATATCGATCGTCGTCGGTCCGGACCCCGAGATGCTCTCGGTCGTGCTCGACCCACCGCCCGTGAGACTGACCGCTCCCTGCCAGGAACCACGGTAGTCGATCCGGATCGAGTACGACGACTCGCGTTCGGGGACCGGAGTGGCGGCGTCCGGTGTCGGGGTCGCGGCCCCGGGCGTCGGTGTCGACGGCTCGGGGATCGGCGTCGACCCCTCGGCGACCACCGTCGCGGCCGGTGTCGGCGTCCCCGGGACCGTCGATCCGCTGGCGCCGCCGCTGGACCCGGCCTCGCCACCGTCGTCGAACGTCATCCCGACGACGACCAGTAACACCGTGCCGCCGATCAGCGCCGTCATGACGAGGACGGCGATGACGACCACTGCAACCGCCCAGAGGGGGAACCCGAACACTCCCGAATCGTCGTCTTCGGCGGAACCCATCGTCAGTCTCCACGTATCGCACCGGCCACGCTGCCGCCAATGAGGCCGCCGATGAAGGTGAACACGAGCCCCGTGACGAACCCGATGGCGGCGATCACGAGCCAGCCACCGGCCGAGGACCCACTGCCATCGGACGTCGCTATCACTGCGTTGAGGAGCGTGCCACCGGTCACGGCGACGACTGACGACGTGACACCGCCGATGAGTGCGACGAGGAGGCCGACTTTCGCCCCCTCGGCGGCGCCGCCCCCTTCGAGGAACCCGCCGACGCCCCCGCCGACGAGTCCGCCACCGAAGGTGAACACGGGCCCGAGTAAGAGCCCGAATCCCGGGATCGCCGTCCCGAGCGAGATGACGAACGTGATGACCGACCCGATACCGACGTTCTTGTTGCGTTCGGATACCATTTGGTTTCGAGTCGTTCGGGGCCGTACAAAGAACCGACCCATCGGTTATCGCCTCTGATAACACCGACCACGGTCGGTACGGACGAACCGTCTCAGTTTTCCCGGTGGGCGTGTGAGTGGTGAGTGATATGGCAGATTCCGAGGAGAGTGTCGACGTACCGGTCGTCTGTCCGGAGTGTGAGACGGAGACGCGGGTGGAACTCGAAGACCTCGCGGCGACGGTCGAGCGACACAACGACCGTCTCCACGACGGTGAGGAGGTCGCGAGCGTCGACCCAGACCTGGCCGACCAGTTGCTCGACCTCGTAGCGGACGACCTGCTCGCGAGCGAGTGAACGTGCAGGCGAAAACGGTCGACGGGTCGGCTACGGGTTGATGCCGTAGACGTCGCTCGTCCAGTCGCGTGCGGGGTGGTCGTAGACGGGGTAGTCCCGGTCCCTGTCGTCGAGTGCCGCCAGGTCCTCCTCGGCCAGTTCGAAATCGAGGTCGGCGTTCGAACGGACGTGTTCGGGCGAGGAAGATTTGGGCAGGACGACGATATCGCGCTCGATGCCCCACCTGACGACGATCTGTGCGGGTGAGACGTCGTATCTCTCGGCGAGTTCCCGAACGACTTCGTCCTCGAAGATTTCGGTTCGTGCGAGCGGTGCCGCGGCCTCGACGACGGTGTCGGTCTCGCGACAGTAGTCGACGATGTCGGGCCGCTGGAGCCAGGGGTGGAACTCGATCTGGTTGACGGCGATGGGGACGTCGCTGATGTGGTGGGCGCAACTGAGCTGGTAGGCCGAGAAGTTCGAGACACCGACGTTGCGGACGAGTCCCTCCTCGTGAAGCGTCGCCATCGCGTTCAGCGACTCCCGGAGCGAGATGGCGGGGTTGGGCCAGTGGATCAGATACAGGTCGAGGTAGTCGGTGCCGAGGCGGTCCAGCGAGTCCTCACACGACTCGATCAGCGAGTCGTAGTTGAGGTTCTTCGAGAGGACTTTGGAGGTGAGGAAGACGTCGTCGCGGTCGTACTCGGCCAGTACCTCACCGATTTCGGCCTCGTTCTTGTAGCCCTCCGCGGTGTCGATGTGGGTGTAGCCGGCGTCGAGTGCCGCCCTGACACTCTCTTTGACCGTCTCGCCGTCGATGTTCCAGGTGCCCAGCCCGAGCGCCGGGAGTTCGTCGCCACTCGGGAGCGTGTGTGACTTCGTCGGTGGTGTCATCGTCGGGTCTTTCGTGTGACCGCCGTTTAAGTTACTGGTGGCGGTCGGTGCTGCTGGTAGCGAGCGGAGCACCAGTGGTCCGGGCGATGGTATAGCGTCCAGGAGAGTTCGGGCGGTGGCAGTGAGTCCGGAGGCATCCGGGCGACAGTGTATTCTGGGGCATGCGGGCGACGGTGGACCACGGGTAGCGGTGCGTGGGCGACAGTGGTCCCAGCGACAGCGATGTATTCGGGTGACTCTTGCCTACTCTGGTGAAACGACAGACAGACTGCTGATATCGCTATTAGCTGGCGTGCAAGATAGAGAGTGTGCATTCATCACCGCAGCATCGAAGATAGAAAGCCTACTTCTATTGTTTTACTTTGACTGTTCTGTCTCAGAACACGCAACGGTGAGGAAGACTTAATCCCGCACACGAAAATGACCAGAAAATGTCGATAGACGAACTCAGTAGTGAACAGAAAAAACAAGCAAAACAGTACGTTTTATGGACCGCTATCGCAGTCATTGGTGGATATATTATATTTTTCGTTGTTTGATTTATCTTTATTTAATCCAGTCAACCAAATCTGGAGTGTCTGATATCGTTACCGATTATCGTGCTGAATAGAGAGCTTGTATCCTGTAAGGTAGGTAAAAAGCGGAGAGAATTGTTTCACTGTCTTCGGTAAGGTCCATACGGATAGTGGCGAGCGTGGTTAGTCCACGATCCCCCGACTCGATTTCCCCGGCCGGAGAACCTTTACTCGTTCCGTCCGACGATGAAGATATGGAGACACGCCCACTCGGCGAGACCGGTCACGACAGTACCGTAATGACCTTCGGCGCGATCGCGCTCAACTGGCTCGAACAGGAGGGCGCGAACCAGATGGTCGAGGCCGTGCTTGACGCCGGCGTCAACCACTTCGACGTCGCCCCGACCTACGGCGACGCCGAACTCAAACTCGGCCCCAAACTCCGCCAGCACCGCGAGGAGATATTCCTCGGGTGCAAGACCGGCGAACGCGACTACGAGGGTGCCCGTCACAGACTGGAGCGCTCGCTGAACCGACTGGGGGTCGACACGATCGACCTCTACCAGGTCCACGGCCTCGAAACCCAGGACGAACTCGACCGGATAACCAGCGACGGCGGTGCCCTCGACGCGTTCCGTGAGGCTCGCGACGCCGGCACGGTCGAACACCTCGGCCTGACGAGTCACGGCGACCCCGACCTCATCCTCGACGCTATCGACCGGATCGACGACCTCGAGACGGTGATGTTCCCGCTGAACCCCGTCGTCGTCGCGAAAGACGACACCGAACACGACTACGAGGCGGTCCTCGAACGAGCCAACGAGGAAAACATCGGGACGCTCATCATCAAGGCGTTCGCGCGTGCCCCCTGGCCCGACACCGACGAACTACCGGAGGAAGACCGACCGTACGCCAACTGGTATCACCCTGTGGACCGACCCGACGAGATCCGCGAGCGCTTCGAGTTCGCGGCCTCCCAGGACGTCACGAGCGTGATCAACCCGGGCGATCCGAAACTCGTCTCGATGGTACTCGATGCCGCCGAGCGCTTCGAGGGGATGGACGAGGCGGCCCAGCGCTCGGTCGTCGAGGGTGCACGTCACGAGGACAGCCCCGTCCCGCAGCAACTGCATCACTGACTGGCCGGGCGGCACCGGACAGTCCTACAGCGGTGACCGATACCCGGTATGGACCCACAGCGGTGACCGATACCCGACATGGACGTTCCCGAGACGGTCAGGACGGCGCTCGACGACCGCCCCGTGGAGGGCGCGGTCTGTCTCGAAGCAGGCGCAGGCGTCGGGAATACGACCGCGGGCCTGCTCGAAGGCGGTGCGAGTCGCGTCTACGCCGTCACGAACGACACCGAGCACGCCAGCGCGGTCCGCGAGCGCGTGGTTCTGGGTGAGCAGGCTCGGACAGAAGCGAGTGACCGCGTCGCGACGGTCGAAGCCGACCTGCGTGCGACGCCGCTCCCCGACGAGTCGGTCGACGTGGTCACTGCGCACGGACTGTTCAACGTGGTTCCGACCGCGATACTGCCGGAGATTGCCGCGGAGTTGACCCGCGTCGCGGCACCCGGCGCGCACCTCGTCGTCGACGACTACGACCCGCTGCCCGACGACGCGGCGATGGGCGACCTCTTCGCCGTCGAGAACGCGGCCGCCGAACTCGCCGGTGAGGGACCGGCGCTCACGTTCTACCCCGCCCGGATGCTCCGGCGACTGTTCGAAGGGTACGGCTGGGCATTCGACCGCGAGCGCACGCTTCTGGACCCGGTGCCCTGGACGGAGAACCACGTCGCGGCTCACGCCGAGGTGGCCCGCGAGTCGGCCGAACCCCTCCAGAAGGGACTACGGGAGTCACTGATAGCGAGAGCCGACAAAATCGCCGCCGAGACCGGGACGGAATCGGCCGGCCGGATGTACAGCCTTGCGTTTCGGTTCGGGGGGGACGGTAAAGGCGAACCGACGGGAAACAGACAGTGAAGACGGATCGGTGGGGGAGGGTCGGTGAGTCTCAGGCGCGTTCGGCGTCCGGTACTGGGTCTGCCGTCCCGCAGTACCGACAGAAGTCGTCCTCGTCGTCGGCGCGCGCTCCGCAGTTCCGGCAGGGCGACTCGCCGGGGGTCGGGCGAGGTTGTTCGGTCCCACAGGCCGGACAGAACGAACTCGTGACGTCGATCGTCGTGTTACAGTCCCGGCAGCGCTTGCGTGCGTTGGCGGCCGGCACACCGGCCTGCTGGGCGGGCGACTGGCTGGTCGGGGCGGTCCCGCCGCCGACTCCAGTCCTGCCGACCGCTCCAGATGCACCGCCGGCTCCGGTCGTACCGGCCGCTCCAGCGGCGTCACCCGTTCCGTCTGGACCGGCCCCGGCCCCACCGGTAGTTCCGGCTCCCGGTTGCTCGCCCGCTCGCTCGGCCCCGGAGAGGCGGTAGGCGTTGGCGGTCTCGCTGATCTCGCGGGCGACTGCCGCGGGATCGGCGACGGCGACGAGGTGGATCGGGTCGTAACCGCGGTGAACGTCGACGGTGACGTCACCGACACCGAAGCGCTCCTCGACGAACGTGGTGCTGTACTCGGCGTCCTGGATCCCCTTGAGTGGGACGCTGGAGAGTTCGCGACCGAACGCGCCGCTGTAGTCGATGAGCCGGTCGTCGGTCATCGCGTACTCGGTCTCCTCGAAGAGGTACTGCTTGACGGTCGCGAACAGCGCGAGGGCGACCACGCCGAGAAACACCAGCCCACCGGCGACGACGGCCAGCTGGGGCCCGAGTGCTCCGGCGGCGAAGATACCAGCGATGCCGCCGACCAGGACTCCAGCGACGGCCGCGCCCGGGATACCCTGGACGACGTTCTTCAGGAGCCGGGCGTTCTTGTCCGGCGTGACGACCCACGCGATAGACTCGTCGTCGTGGACGTTCTGTCCGAACTCCTCCGAGGGTGTCTCGGTATCGACGCCGTCGGCGACAGAGACCTCGCTCGGATGGACCGCCGACCGCTCGGCGAGGTCGCTGCTGGCGAGCTGGCTTATCTCTCGGCCGACGTCCGGCGGGTTCGGGACGTTCGAGAGTGCCATCGTCTCGTAGCCCCGGTGGGTATCGAGCGAGACTGTCCCGACGTCGAAGAGGTTCTCGGCGAAGGAGACGCGATACTCGGCGTCCTGGACGCCACTCAGCGGGACACTCTCGAAGTGCTTGCCGAGGCGGCCGTCGTACTCGATGATCCGGCGGTCGGTCGCGGCGTACTGGGTCGCCCCGAAGTAATACGAGACGGCCGAGAACGCGAAGCTGAGCACTGCGACGACGCCACCGACTCCGACACCGACCGGCGTCGCCGAGGGGACCGACCGGGTGAGTCCGTACACCGCGCCGAACGCGATCGCACCGAAGACACCGCCGACGACCAGCGCCGTGATGACGATCCCTGGCACGTCGGTAAGCAGTCGACTCGTCTTGTCCCGCCTGACGACCCAGAGCAACTCCTCGTCGGGGTAGACGTTGTCGAGGAGGCCGTCGGCCGGGTCTTCCGTAACGATGCCCTCGCCGGGTTCGTAGGTCGCGTCCGGACCCAGTGACGGCGTCCCCTCTGTCCGGACGCGACTCGCCAGCGAGTTCACTTCGCGGGCGAAATCCGCCGGCGCCCTCGTGTAGGGAAACGCCATCCGCTCGTAGCCTTTTTCGGTGTCGACGGTGACCGTTCCGACGTCGAACAGTTTCTCGGTCGTACTGATGTCGTACTGGGTGTCCTGGACGCCCTCGAAAGGGATACTCGTGAACCGACGACCGAAGACCCCGCCGAATTTGATCAGTCGTGCGTTCGTCGCGGCGTACTCGGTGGTGCCGAAGAGCCACCGCGCGACGTGTTTGCGCATGCTCCAGACCACGACGAGCACGAACGTCGCGATAGCGGCCGGCAGGGAGTACCAGGGAAACGGCGTGAGAAATACCATCCCGAAGAAGACGACCGCAGCGAGGATCCCCCCGGCGATGACTGCGCCGATCAACGACCCGATGCCTGTGGCGACGAATCTGGCCGTCCCGCTCGGCTGGACCACCCACTCTATCTCTTCGTTCGGATAGACGTTGCGCCGTAGTTCTTCGGTCGGCTCTGTCGTGTCCATCTGCACGCCCCTACCACTCCGTTTCGATACAGCGACTTCGTACTACAGGCTAAATTTCTAGAGTCGATACTCCGGTGGCCGCCGACCGGCCAAGACTCGAACTGAGCCCTCGAAAAAATACTTGTCCGCTGGAACAGCCGATCAGCATAGCGGTAGTGCGGACCCCTTCCTCAACGAACGAGCGAAGTGAGCGAGTAGGCAGGGGTCGGTTACGCCATCGCGTCGAGTGTGACCGTCGACCCGGACTGGATCCACGCTTCGGCGTTTTCGACGTCGTAGATGACCAACTCGCCGGAGTCGAGCCAGATATCCGTGTAGCGTTCCTGTTCGGTGCCTGTTTCGGTCCTGTCGTAGTCCGTGTCGTCCCCGTTGCGGGCTGCCATAACGTTGATTCCTCGTGTGAGTAACTTACGCTTGGAAACGTAAGTACCCACGGTAACGCTGGTGTTACCAGGTGTCCGGTCCCGCTGCCGTCGCACGATTCGAACCTGCTGCCGTCGGAGGGTTCGACCCCGCTGACCGGACTCACTCAGCGATGATCGTGGTTGTGGTCGTGGTCGTGTTCGTGGTCCCGAGTACCGCCGCGTGTGAACCGCCCCGAGAACGCCCGCTGGACCACTTCTGGAAGTGCTGGATGGATGTGTACCGTGTCGCGAACGTCCTGGACGGTCCCCGACCCCGCGGTCATCGACAGGACCACTTCCTGAATTATCGAGGAGGCGTCGGGCCCGATAACGTGACAGCCCAGGATCGTTCCGTCGAGGTCGACTATCACCTTCACCATCCCCTCGGCGTGCATCGCGTCGCCGCGAGCGGTCTCCTCGTAGCGGTGGGTGTTCGTGGCGTACTCGCGGTCGGCGGTACGGAGCTGTCCCTCGCGGGCGCCGACACCTGCCACCTCGGGCGAGGCGAAGACAGCGAAGGGCATCGCGCTGTAGTCGACGGGCTGGGGGTCTTCGCTGAAGATGTTCCGGACGGCCGCACGTGCCTCGTGGTTGGCGCTGTGTTTCAGCAGGTACTCGCCGACGATGTCCCCGAGCGCCCAGACGCCGTCGGCGGTCGTCCGAAAGTACTCGTCGGTCTCGATGAACCCCTCACCGTCGGTCTCGACCCCTGCAGCGTCGAGGTTCAGCGTGTCAGAGTTCGGAACGCGCCCTGCGGCCACGAGTAGCGAGCCCCCCGTCACGGTGACCGGGTCGGCGTCGTCCACGATGCCACCGTCACTGGCTGCGCCCGTCTCCCCACCCTCCCGGTACTCGTAGGGCAGCGCCTCCACCGTGACCTGCCCGTCGTTCTCCGAGACGGCCGTGGCCGCGTGGCCAGTGTGGACAGTAAAGCGGTCCGCGAACCGCCCGGTGAACGCGGCGGCGACTTCTTCGTCGGCCTCCGGGAGCAGTCTGGGTCGGCGACCGACGATTGTCACGTCGCTCCCGAACGTCCCGAAGAAGTGCCCGAGTTCCGCCGCGATGTACCCGCCACCGACGATCACGAGGTGGTCGGGCGGCGACTCCAGCTTGAGTGCCCCGGTGCTGGTCAGATAGTCGACGTCCTCGATCCCGTCGATGTCCGGGATCGCGGGCTGAGTTCCGGCGGCGATCAGGACTGTCTCTGCCCGGAACCTGGCTCCTTCGTCCGGCCCCTCGGCGATCTCGACAGTGCGTTCGTCGACGAACCGTCCCTCGCCCTCGAAGAGCGTGTGCCGGTCGGAGTCGGTGACCCCACGGCGGATCGACTCCGCGTTCCCCGAGACGGTGTCGGTGACTTCCCGGACCATGCCGGCGAAATCGACGTCCACTCCGTCGACGTCCATGTGGAACTCGTCGGCCCTGTCGATCGTCTCGCGCACCTCGGCATGATAGAGAAGCTGTTTCGAGGGGATACAGCCCCTGTTCAGGCAGGTCCCGCCGAGTGGCCCCTTCTCCACGACGGCGACCGACTGGCCGCGATTGGCCGCCACGCCCGCCACGTCCAGTCCAGAACCCGAACCGACCACCGCGAAGTCGAACTCGTCTATATCTCACAGAGAAGTCTGTCCGCAATGAAAGTGGACCCGTCGCGAGTCGGGACCGGAGCGACCACGAAGATGTTCGGGACAACCCTCGGGGCTGCCGAGGGCTCTAGGACCGAGTATGTCCACCGGCAGCGACGTCGCGGCGGCGGTCCGGGAGACTGGTGCCCCAACTGGGAACCCTCGTGAGTCCATCGACGTCAGGAATCTCGGTCCGCCGAAGCCGCTGGCGGAGACGCTCGAACGACTCCCCGACCTCGACCCGGAGACGGTCCTGGTCCAGTACAGCGACCGTGCCCCACAGCACCTCTACCCGAGACTCGACGACCGCGGCTACGAGTACGGGACCGTCGAAACCGACGACGGGACGGTCGTCACGGCGATCTGGCAGGCATGACTCGCGAACGCGTTCGCCCGGAGCGACAGGGAGCGCGGCTACCCGACGGCGGCCCACCGGATGTCACGAGAGTCGACGGAACGGTCGACGAGGGCCCCGTCCCGGCCGACGCGGCCGTCCGGCGCATCCGCGACCGTGCGACGGACGTCCGTGATGCGGAACTCGAGACAGCGCTCGGAAAACTCGAAGCGCGGGGCGGTCTCTCCGAGACCGACCGAGAGGTAGTCGAGAAGCTGGCCGACAGACTCGTCGAGGGACTCCTGGCGGTTCCCGTGTCGGCGCTCCGCGAGGCCGACGCTTACCACGCCGA
>ENA-ORCS01001438-ORCS01001438.1-marine-metagenome-genome-assembly--contig:-NODE-1438-length-10281-cov-3.730596_pt1 | contig 10281 bp, 12 predicted proteins | sample MGYA00237781_ERZ508513 | MGnify/ENA primary metagenome ERZ508513 (study PRJEB26184, sample SAMN06268793) | marine metagenome | isolation source: Eden Landing Ponds, San Francisco, CA, USA | place...
AAAAACAATACATGGGTGGTTCGTGAACCAGCGAAAATATTGTTGACCGTTGAAGGAACGTTTGCCACAAATATAGGCCGGGGGCCGTCATCCGACCTACAGGCGAAGATTCTCGTTGAATATGAAGATGGGACACAGGACACAGTAGTTGATTCTCCTGCTGTAGAAATTCAACGGGTTACAAATCTGACTGAACTCAAGCGTTGGGTCAAAAACGAAGCAAATCGGCGTAGTCACTATTGGACGACAGTTTTAGCGTTTGCTTGGGGTACAGCCACACTCATTATATTATTGTGATTCCGATGGTGGTAACGAGTATTGGCGACTTCTTCGCCTCAACCGAAGACGAGTGTGGTGTTGTAGAAGAATACCTGCCTGCGTTCTGAACTCGGCTGGCGGTCGCTCTGTTATCTCTCAGAACCGACAGGGGGACGCAACCTATTCTGTATCTGCCGGATTTCGCGCTGTTGGTCGTACTCGAAGTCCGGTTGGTCAGTCGAGTTGAACGGCACACCGTCATTCCGGTAGGCGTCTCCCGGCGGCTCTTCGAGTGCGAAGTCACCTGATTCCACGGTTTCAACGAAGTCCCAAGGAAAGTAGTGAGTCCACGGGCCTTCATCTTCCAAGTCGCTCACGTCTGCGTCGTCAACGACGATGAATCGGAAGTCCTCGTCGGGGTAAGCCGTCTCGTACACGTCGCGTACTAACCGAAGGCCGTCTCTCCGGCGGGGCTGGTGGAAGTCTTGGAACTGTGAATTATCGTATTCGTATTCACTGTTTTCAAGGTACTCTTCCCAAACGTATTCTGCTTCGCTAATGCCGGGAATCTTGGCTTCCGTGCGTAAATGCTGGTTCCCGGTGGCCCACACAGGGATTTCGAGAACGTGCGCGTACCATTGGACGTACCCTATCGGCACCGCTCGGTGGTCGGGGTGTGGGTTGACCGAGAGGGTGTCGTCGCGGTCGAAGCACAACACGACCCGATTCGTCGTATCTACAGCGTTGCTCACTGGCGGGCCACCTCTATGTCATATTATCGGTAAGAAGTATCAAAAGGGTTCGGACTGTCCCAACTACGCCGACGAGTGTGAGGGTATCGAAGCATATCCGAATGGATTCTGATGGGAACTGGTGGGTCGCTCTTGATACCCCTATCAGATTTGCTGAAGCGCTAATATCCCTATCAAGAGCGTTCCTGTGGCCGGTTTTGAGGATGAACCAGACTGGCCTTTATTAGTGTTCCCAACGATTGCTGTAGTATGGCAGAATCACAATATGCCAGTATTCCAGTTCGCCCTGAAACGCGCGACATGGTTCGCGCCCTGAAACGAGGGGGACAGGACTACGACTCGCTCATTCGACAGATGTGCGACCAGTACGACCCTGACGAGACTGCCCACTGAACGGTGGTTCTCGTGAGGATGAATAGGGCCGGAGAGTTCCCACACCTGACCGGCCCGACAGCCCCATTACACTACGAAAACCGACAATGACTGATACGAACCCGACCGACGTAACGTCTTCGACGCAGAGCGTCTCTGCCGTCGAAGTAGCGCAGGCTATTGAAGCAGAACCCGACGAGTGGATTCGAGAGAACGACGAAGTGATTGCTACGCACCCTGTGGGTGACACGAGCGCGGAGGAAATTCGCCGGGCTTTCGAGAACGACAAATTCCCTGACGGCACGCCGCTGTCTAATGCTACGGGGATGGTCAATAACCAAACCGTGAAGGACGCGTTCAGTGACTACCTCGTAAACCCGGACGAGTGGCAAGTGCGTGATAGTCAGAATATCGACCATTGGGCCGCCATCTATGGCGCGTATGGGGACCCCGATAGAAGCGTTAAAATAGCCCGACAGAAGGCCGTAGACCAACTCAAAGAGGACTTTCACATTGAATCACTCGAACGTGCTGGCGAATTGGTTCGTTACAACGTCGAGACAGGAATCTACGAGGACGACGCCGAACGAATCGTGAGGGAACGATTGGAAACGAAGTTACGCGAACACAATACTCGGAGTGAGGCCAAGCAAATCTTACACAAACTCGACAGTCAGACTTCGGTGAAAGAAGACGAGTTCAGCCCTGAAGGCAAGGTCTGCGTAAGGAACGGCGTGTTGGACGTTTCCGACTCGTCCAATCCGGAGTTGGACCCCCATAGCCCCGAATACCGATTCCGTGAACGGCTCCCGGTAGAGTATGACCCCGACGCTGGCGCTCCCCAATTCAGGGAGTTCGTCAGCGACCGTGTAGCCGAGGGTGACGCGGACAAACTTCAGGAATTTGTCGGTTACACGGTGTTCCGTCCGTGGGACATGAGATACCACAAGGCACTGATGATAGTGGGTCCGACGCAAACCGGAAAAAGTACGTTCCTGAAAGTCCTAACAGCACTTCTCGGGAAAGAGAACGTCTCGAACCTGTCCCTTCAGCAGTTGGCAGACGACCAGTTCGCACTCGGTCAAGTGCAAGGAACTTTCGCCAACATCTGTAACGACTTGGACGCCGAGAAGGTCAGTAACATCGGGCGATTCAAGCAACTCACAGCGGAGGACCGGCTTCAAGTAGACGTAAAACACGACGACTACCGGACTATCCATTGGACGCAGAAGCAGATATACGCCGCAAATCAGGTTCCTGAACTCGAATATGAGGACAACGCGTTCTATCGTCGGTGGCTTCACGTTCAATTCCCCAATGAGATTCCGGAAGACCAACAGAGCGGGCAGTTCGAGGACGAACTGAAGAAGGAACTGTCGGGAATCCTGAATTGGGCGCTCGAAGGCTACGCTCGACTCATTCAGAACGAGGGTTTCACCGACGAACTCGGACGCGAACAAAAGCGTGACCTATGGAAAGAGTACGGGAACACCATCGACCGCTTCGTGGACGACCGCGCGGAATTGGTCCCGAACGCGGTACTGCCGAAGGACAAAATCTACTCTGCCTACACGGCCTTCTGTGCCGAAACCGGGCGACAGGCGAAGCCGAAAAATTCGTTCAGTGACTACCTGACGCGGGAATACAACGTAGAAACGACTCGTCCAACAGTGCATGGTGAGCGCCGACGGTGTTACCGTGGCCTAAATCTTCCCGACGCCGACGAGGAAGAGGACGAAGCCCCACAGCAGGACTCTCCGGGCTGGCCCAACGAACTCGCCACGTCTGAATAGGCGGTTCGTCCGGGGTGTCCAAGGTGTTTCTCGAAAGTAGAGAGAATGAGAGAGTAAAGATAAGATATAGAATAGAAGTTCAGCAGTTGACCTTGGACAGCCCGGACGAGTTTGTTCGTCGCTCGGTGTTTCGTTTCGAGGATTGGAATGAATCTGAAGTTCGGCCCCCTCAAAATCTGTTCGGGGTGTGGGACTCCGACCCCGGTCGCTGAAAATCGACACCGGGGGGTGTTTTCAGAGAACCCCACCGGGGCGTCTCCTTGTTCATTCCCTATATCGGGATGAATGTGGTCGAAGAGGGCAAATCGAATCGACCGGCTATCTCGATACTGTCAAATATCTTGAAGGGGTCGAACAGGGAGAAACCGACCCTTCAGACTCTCTACTGCCGATTTAGAGACAGTCCAAGAATCCCATAGCACCGCTCTACGGGCGACAGGGGCCGTCTCTGGTAGGGCCGTCCCACCCGTAGCCATCCTGTCTACACACACTCGCACAGTAGGCACAGACACCAGCACGAGCGCTGTAACGGGCAGGGGCCAGTGGGGTACCCCGTAGGGCCGGGTAGGGGCGAGGGTTGCAAGAGACAGGGGACTGGACCCGGTGAGGGACGGGGGTCGTCCGGTCGGGCCGGGACAGCCGGGGCCGAGATTGGGAACGGTCGATTTATTCAGCGTGCCTCGCCCTCGCTCTGAATGTCCGTATCAGCGGGGGTGTTTCGGCAGTAGTTTCATGCGCTCATGAAGCCCGATACCGACTTATACTGGCCCGCGTAGGCGTCGTGAGCGTCGTCCTCGTCGGCGTGGGCCATGCGTCGGCCTCCGACTTCGAGGGCGAGAGCAATGGACTGCGAACCGAGAATCGGGTGGTAGCGCTTATCGGAAGGGGGCAGTCAGCGGTTAGAAGCAGGGGTGGCGTTTAAGTACTTTTTCAGACTTGACTTCGAGGCTCTGTATCTCCCGGTTTCACTTTCACCTCGGCAGTCGAACACTTATTTGCCAGTGACTCGTCAGATATGAGCATGGTCGCAGGACTCCTTCAGTACGTGTCGAATCACCTCGACACCATCATGACCGGGTTGACTATGGCCGTGGTCGGAATCGGTGTCTACGAAGCACGGGAGGGGTTCTTCTTGTTCAACGGCCAGTTCCGAGGGAAGTATGGTGCGTTGGTGATATTCTTAGGGACGCTATTCGGCGCGTCTCTCATTACACCAATGGTGAGCGATTGGTGGGCGCGGTCGCTCCCGTATATTCCGCCCGGACAACTACTCGGTGCGATTCTTGTCCTCGGTATGCTTGGGGTCAACAAGGCGGCAGAGTGGAATTTCTTCGATATAAAATCGCTTCCCGTCTACGGGGTCGGCGTCGTTCTAATAGCGAATCCTTAACTCCTACACGCTGTGGCGTAGCGATAGAAGAGTTCACTGACTACAGGTGCTTGCTCAAGTTTTTGCGGATTTCACTCCGACGTTCTCTGTCAGGGTCATACACTTCTTGGCGCTCTTTGGTTCGATTCGATTCAGTGTTTTGAGCATAGCAGTCAACACCAACCACGTCACCAGCGAGACGGCCTTTGTGAACCTCGGGTTCTACCTTGACTTTGACCGAGGAATTGTCCATGACGGGCTGGTATTCCGAAGGTACGTCCCTGATAGCAATTTCGAGTGGACAATCTTCGACAGGGTGTTCGGACAGAACGGTTCCGTCTTCACCTACCTTGAGTTTACTCTGCCGAATACAATCTGACTCACCAATCCAACCAAGTTGGAACATCTTCCTCGTGAGTTTTCTTTTTAGTTCAGGACTCTCTGTGACGCGCTGGACGAGGCTGGCCATAGCGACATATACTCGCGCTATCAATTAACGATTTCCACGGCCCCTTGTCTCGTTCAGACCTTCCCCTCACCCAATTCTATCGAGGCGACCATACCCTACGTCTTCGTCAATCAGACCGTACCTTGCGAGGTATTTCCTGACGGTCGTGGGGGAACAGTCGAAGCCGTCACGGGCCGCTATTTCGTCCGCTGAAAGCCCTTTCTCGACGTACAGCCGCCGTAGGGTGTCCTCGTGACGCCACGGTCGAAGGACGCCGAGACGTTCAGCGTGTACGGTTACACGACTCACTTCGACGCCCAACTCAAACGCGATAGTGCGAGGCGACAGCCCACGCTCTCGATATGCCCATTCGAGGAAGTCGGAATCGCGCCACGGTTCACATTCAGGGATTTCGTCTTCGGAGAGCCTGAACGACATAGACGCTACTACGGATTCGTGCCAGTAATGCGTTCGGTGATAGCAAATCACTTTCACTCTGGTAGCAGGACGTTTTTGTCGATTCTGGTCAATTTGCCTGTAACATGGATGATTACGTACCACCACAGGTAGACGGAGAGGCCTTTCACTGCCCGCATTGCGACACATTCGCTCACCAAACTTGGAAAACACTACGCTTGCCATACGGCGGGCGTGGGACAGGTAATGAAATTCTATCCGGCAGAATAGGGAACTGTTCAAAGTGCGATGATTACCATTTGTGGGTTGACTCGGATATGATATACCCACAGGCGTCCTCGGCCCCAAAGCCGACTGACGATATGCCGGACGAGGTACACGAAGATTTCAACGAAGCCCGACAGATAGTCGACGATTCCCCGAAGGCCGCCGCCGCACTTCTCCGTCTCGCTATGGAAAAACTGGTGCAAGACCTAACCGAGAACGAAAACCAGAGTCTATACGCTGGTATCGGGGAACTGGTTGATGAAGGACGAATAGACGAACGGATTCAGAAGGCGTTGGACTCGGTTCGAGTAACCGGCAATGACTACGTTCACGCAGGGGAGATATACAGTCCCGACGACCGAGAGACTGCCCTTCGCTTGTTCGAGTTAGTGAACGTGATTGTCGAACTGACGATTACTCGTGAGAAGATGATAGAAGAGGCCTACGGCGAGATTCCGGAGAACAAAATGGATGGAATCGAACAGCGGGACGGCAGTTAATCGGTGGTCTACATGATGATTCAATTACAGATGATTGCCGCCCTCGAAGAGATTACCGTTATCGACGCTGTTACTGTGGCGACCTTGTTGGTGTCAGGATACATCGCGTATCGAAGCAAAGCAAACTCCCGGACCACAGTTCGAGAAGAAGAGCGGTTTCTGTCGGACCGGCTTCAGGAGGGGAAATTCGTGGAAGAACCGTTCGTAGTTGCTATAGACCGCGTTGAAGTTAGAGAGAAGGAAACCAGATGGTATCGTCTGAAGCGTCTCGCTCTTCGTCCGTTCGAGGGAAAGACGCTTCTTACCGTTCGGTGGGAACATCATGGGATGGGAGAAGGATGGTGGGAGAGTGAATACGGCGATGTTCTCGCGGAACCCTCTGATTTCGACGTTCAGCATATCCACACAGAACAGGTTGCGGATACTACACTCACCCAATTTGAACTCAGCACGTTGGATTCAGACGAAATTGGGCAATTCGCAGGGGCGCTCCCGAGATTCGCGCAAATCGCTGTCAAAGGAAATGAGAACGTTCAGATAGAGCCGGTCAGAACCCGGTTCAGCCTGTCCTGAATCACAGGTCGCCAATGAGACGAGCCTGAGCGACCGCGAGCGCTTTCTCTTCCTCCGTCTCGGCACCTGCTATTTCGTGAACGTCGCTCTCGTCGTCGGGAAGGTCGATTTCGATGTTCTCCTCCTGTTCGTCGCTCATGCCAGTACTATCAGCCGCAAGGGGTGAATCCCTTTGGGTGGCTTACACCCCTTCGAGGTAGCCACGACGCTGTTCGACCTTCACCTCCTCGTCCCGCCGGTCGTAGTGGGCGTCGAGTACGCCTTGGCTGACGTTCATCCGGTCGGACACAACCTGTTCCGGTACGTCTTCAGTCAGGTGGTGGGTTATGCTTCCTCTCCGAATTGCGTGGGGTGACACCGACGAAGGACACTTGCTTGCTCTCCCTCGCTCGGTAATCGCCTCACACTCGTCCTTCTCTTCCCCGTGCGGACAGTTCCCTTGATACTGACAGGGCCGCGTCCACCGATAGACCGTTTGCCGGAGGGTGTTGTTCGTGGGCCGTCCGTGCTTGGTCGTCAGCAGTGGTTCACGCCCATAGTCGTCAGTAACATCTTTGCGATGAACGTCGATGTGGTCTTCAATTACGGTACAGACAGCAGTCGTGAGAGCCACGTACCGTTCACCGTTCCCCTTGTTCTTTAGCGGGGTATCGGTATCAGGCCGGTGACGAACAGACAGGTATTCATCGTCTGGATGGAAGTCCGACAGGTCGAGTGAACGAATCGACCCGATACGCATACCCGTTCGCCACAGTAGGAGAACAACGGTGTGAGAGAACGACGCATACTCGAACCGTTCGAGATAGTCGAGTAACACCTCGGCTTCCTCGGAGTCGAGTTTCACGTCTCGCTGACCAGTTCCGTCCCCGAGCGTCGGAGAGATTATTTTCGAGTGTAGGTCAGTCTCGACGGCGTCCACCGTCTCGCAGAACCGCATGAAAACCCGAAGGGTGTCCATCTGCGATTTGAGACTGACTTTGTTCAGGTCGCCGTCTTCCTTCCGCCACAGTTTGTAGCGGTGAAGGTCCCGACCGGTGAGGTTGTTCACGTTCTCTACGTCTCCCTCGCCGTCGCACCATCGGACGAAATGGTTCAGACGGTACTCGTGTGCCTGTAGGGTACTCTCAGTCACGTCGGTACTCCGTTCCCGTAGGTACAGGTCGAGCGCTTCTTTTGGCGTCGTCGGCGTCAGGTTTCGGTTTGGCTTGGGCATTGATTGCTCCGAAGCCCATGAACGCCCGAGAGAGCGCTGAGGGTGGCCGTAACCGCGATTCGAATTCGCGCCGGCCCACTTTCTGCCCGCGACCAAACTCGTGAGCGGGCAGCACGTGCAGCCGCGCGAATTCGAAGTAGACCAGTCGCGCGCAGCGAAGCGAGCACGTCTGGGCGTGATTCGAGATTCGCGCCGGCCCACTTTTCCCGCACTTCGCAACGACGAGCGTAGCGAGGAGTCCGTAGTGCGTGGAGCAGTGATGGCGAGCGAATTCGAGCAGGGGAGTCACAGCGTGCGAACGAAGTGAGCGCGGCCGTCTTCCCGTGTTCGACATCCGTGCCGGCCCACTTTTCCCGAAATCGTCCAGAATTTACACGGCGTGGGTGTATGCGCTATATGCCTCGTGTCAGGGACTGTTGGTGTGAGATACGATGCGATCGGTGTCACCGCCGTGCTGTCGGGAGTAAGATCCACGCGGGGCGATCGCTCCGTCCCACGGCTGGTGATGACTCCTGTGACGTGGACGAGCAAGGCAAGTATTACTGGGGGGACGGATCCCGGAGGAACGAGTGTATCGACCGAAAATCACATCGTTCGTCGGTAACGCATCCGGAATCGGCAGGAGAGCCCCGTCAGAGACGGGGGGAGCACTTCCCTGCGAGGAGTGACTTAACGGGACCGAGCGGCAACGAGAAGTCGTGATATCGACGATACTCGTCGCAGCCGCCGTCGGAATCGGCCTCGGCGTCTTCCTCCAGAAGGGCCGGTTCTGCTTCGTGAACGCCTTCCGGGACTTCTTCGCATACAAGGACTCCCGGGTGACCAAGGGCGTTCTCGCGGCGACGCTGCTCACGATGATCTTCTGGGGAATCGCCTATCAACTGGGGTACTATCAGGGCTTCTGGACCCCCCGATGGGGTTTGACTGGTCTCGTCGGCGGATTCATCTTCGGCGTCGGGATGACCTACGCCGGCGGGTGTGCGTCCGGGACGCTCTACCGGGCCGGCGAGGGCTATCTCCAGTTCTGGCTGACGCTTCTGTTCATGGGCGTGGGATACGCCGGCTTTACGGTCGCGTTCCCGACGCTGCAGACCACATACTTCGAGCCGTTGACCTTCGGCGAGGGCGTGAGCCTGTTCGCCGTCTCGCCTCTCCCGGCGGGAGTGCTGGGCGTCCTCGTCGCTCTCGGCGGAGTCGTGGTCTACGCGACGCTGATCGGTCGAAGTGGGCAACAAAGGGACGCGAGCGAACGCTCGACCGCTGCATCGATCCGGCCCGCCGTAGCGCTGGCCCCGATCGTCGGCCTCCGGCAGTTCGTCCGCGGGACGATCGAGTACTTCCGGGGAGTTGGCGTCGCCCTCCGCAATCCGATCGCAGCGAGCAAGCGGCCGTGGGACCCCCGCAGCGCCGCACTGGGGATCACTGCCGTCGCAGTCCTGTGGTTCACCCAGGTCTCGATTGTCGGCGTCACCGGTCCCGAAGCGCGCTGGACGGGCTATCTCCTCTCGCAGGTCGGCGTCGACGCCGACTCCTTCGAGTACTGGGGATCGATCCTCTTCCAGGGGCAGGGCGTCGGCGTTACCGTCGACATGGCGATGATCGCGTTCGTGATCGTCGGCGCGGCGCTGGCCGCTCTCTGGAGCGGCGACTTCTCGCTGCGGGTGCCCAAGCGGCGCCGGCTGCCAAACGCCGTCGTCGGTGGCCTGCTGATGGGCGCCGGTTCGCGGCTCGCACCCGGCTGTAACATCGGCAATATCTACTCCGGTATCGCCGAGCTGTCGGTCCACTCGTTCATCGCAGCCGCCGGCATCGTCGCCGGCGTCTACGTGATGACTCACTGGATATATCGCGATGTCGGCTGTGCGATCTGAACCGCTCGCCAGATACCCTGCCGTTCACAACGATACCACGACAATGCCATCTATCGACGACGTTATCGACGCGCCCGAGGAACTGAGCGACGAACGAGCCGAGGAACTCGTCGAGGAAGCGGACCTCGTCCAGGACATGATGGGCGAAGTCTGTCCGTACCCGCAGGTCGAGGCCAAGAAGGGACTCCAGCGAATCGATACGGGCCCGGAGTGCAGACGGGTCCTCGGTGGGGGAGCCGGACCGAAGGGTCTGACAACCGGTCAGGGCGAGCACGAATGCGAACGCAAACCACGCGGCGCGTCGAGACACAGGGCGACACAATCAATTCCGAAGGCGGTGCGGCGATTTTGCCGTGCGCATCGACAAAATAGCCATGCACAACATATCTGGAGTCTCCCTCAGGGGCAACCCCGCCCCGACTTCTTCCGGTGAGATTACACCATGGGG
>ENA-ORCS01001439-ORCS01001439.1-marine-metagenome-genome-assembly--contig:-NODE-1439-length-10280-cov-3.441243_pt1 | contig 10280 bp, 8 predicted proteins | sample MGYA00237781_ERZ508513 | MGnify/ENA primary metagenome ERZ508513 (study PRJEB26184, sample SAMN06268793) | marine metagenome | isolation source: Eden Landing Ponds, San Francisco, CA, USA | place...
TGTTCGGCCAGAATTTTCCTGGCGGACTGAAAGGGCGAGGGCCGGTCGCGTTCAGTTTAGTCGCCTCAGCGACCCCTATCCGAGCGGAGCAAGGATATGTCGCTGAGCGACCGCGAGCGGCCCGAGGGCTTTCATCACACGACGACTGCGGTCACGCAGACGCCAGACCGCTCGATCGCTGCCGTCTGCCTCACACCTCCCCAACCGACTGCGCTTCTCGGCCTGCGGCCTGCGATGCTCATCCCTCGCACGGTGCTGTCGCGAGATGGAACTCGCGACAGCGCGCGCCACCAAAACTGATCGGTCACGCCGACGATACCAGTCGCTATCTCTCACTCACGCGATTCCGAGATCCACGGCACCCACGCGTTCCCGGAGGCCGTCGTCGTAGACCGCCTCCGTCTGCGAGGGGTGGGCATCCTCGATGGCACGGACGGTGGCGACGGTGTTGGCGAAGTTCTTGAACGTGGCCTCGTCGACCATCTGGCCGTCGAGGACGACCGCGCCGGTGCCCGCCCCCTTGGCCTCGTTGAACCCCTCGATCTTCTCGACGGCGCTCGCCAGTTCGTCGGGCGTGGGCATGTGGATGCGGTTGGCCTGGGCGGTCTGTTTCGGGTGGAGCGACCACGAACCGTCCAGTCCGATCCGGGCCTCGCGCTCGACCTGGTCGGCGTAGCCGGGGGCGTTGTAGTAGGTGACGCCGGCGCGCTCGTCGAACAGGCGGTCGAACGGCCCGCCGACAGCGACGACCCCGCCCGCCGACGCCTCGTTCGAGAGGCCTTCGAGCAGGCCGTCCCAGCGAGGGCGCTCGCCGCCCATCGACCGCCCACCCAGGTCCGCCGTGTAGTCGACCGGCCCGAAAACGAGGCCGGCGAGGCGGTCGTCGGTGCCGAGACGGGCGATATCCGCCAGGTCCGAGACGGCCGCCGCCGTCTCGACGATGACCGCGACTTCGATACTGCCGTCGGGGTGGCCGTACTCGCGCTCGGCCTCGGCGACGGCACCGACTGCCGCCTCGACGTCCGCGCGGCGGCCGACCTTCGGGACGACGACGCCGTCGAGGTACTCGCCCACCTCGGCACAGAGCGTCTCCACCTGCTCTCGACCGCGCTCGCGGGCGTCGGCGTCGTCGTGTGCCCACTCGATGCGTGGCCATATCTCGCCGCCGAAGTCGGGGGTGCGGTCGGGCAAGCGGTCACAGACGTTCTCGACGCCCGCGACTTTCATGTCGGGAGCGGTGCCGTCCTCGATGTCGGGGACGAGCCAGTCCGGAGCCTCGAACCCCTCGGCGGCGAGGCCCGAATCGAGGTACTTCGCCGTGTTCTCGCGCGGGACGGCGGCCGGTGCGGTCTGGAACGTGCGACAGAGTCGCGTGTGTCGTGGCTGTCGAGTCATGGTCGGTCCTCGCGGTCGATCAGCGCGGTACGGGTCCCGGAGTAGACCGGGCGGTCGTCGCCGGTGAACGCGACGTGTTCGAACGTGACGGCGCCCGCCCGGTCGGGACCGCGCGACCCGTCGGCGTCGCAGACGCGCGTGAACCCGAAGACGGTGTCGCCGGCGGTCACGAAATCGTGGAAGCGCTCGTCCTCGTACCGGAGTTCGCGATACGTCTGTTCGTCCGAGCGAGCCTGTGCGAGCGCCACCGAGCGGGTCACGTCCCCGTAGACGACCGGTTCGCCCGAGGGTGCGTCGGCCATCGCGACCGCGTTGTGGTGCTGGCCGGCGGTGTTCAGCGTCGCGAGCGGGAGCCCCGAAAGCGTCAGGTCGTCCATCGTCCGCCCCCGCTCGTGGCGGTAGGCGACGGCCGCGTCCCGCCCCTCCGCCCGGTCCAGTGCCGCCCGGAAATCCTCGAAGGCGCCGCCCTCTGGCACCAGGAACGTCGATGGAAGGTCGGGGTCGGTGCTGTCGTCCGGATCCGTCTCGGTGTCGCGCTGTCGTCCGCCGTCGGTGTCGTGTTGCTTTCCACCGTCCGTCGCGGCGGGGTCGCGCCGCGGGACCATGTTCGTGCGCTCGTAGGAGAGCAACGTCTCGCCGGTCGCGGCGTCGACCCCGCGAGTCTCCCAGGTGACGATGCCGTAGGCCGGGCGTGACCCGGACTCGCGGGTCCGTTCGACCGTCGATTCGACGCGGAGTTCGGTCCCCGGCGCCACCTCGTGGGCGTGGTACTCCACGTCGGTGCGCCCGAGGAAGTAGCCACCTTTCTCGCTCAGGTCCTCGACGGAGGGGCCCATCACGGACGCGAGCAGGTAATCGGGGTGGACCGGCGGGGCGTCGAACCCCCGACTCGCGGCGGCGTCGGTCCGCCAGTACGCCGGGTCGTGGTTGAGCGTCTGGCTCATCCAGGCCTCGTTGCCGTGCCGGGAGAGCCAGAGCCCCGCCGCGTGGTCGATCACCGCGCCCTCAGCGAAGTCCTCGAAGTAGTTGCCCGTCTCCCGCGTCTCGGCGCGGTCCAGCGCCGCCTGGAACGTGTCGGGGTCGGTCCAGTCAGTCATCGGCGGCCACCTCCGTGGCGGCCCGGTCGTGGCGCGCGAGCGTCCGGCGCATCTCGTTTTCGACTATCATGTATCCCTCGTCGAAGCCCATCCCGGGCTTCGCGAGGAGCTGGGCGGCGTCGGTCGCGAGCGCGACGTGGGCACAGGTCCGGGCCGATACCGCCGTCTCGTTACAGGTGCCCCCGAGATACGCCCGCGTGTCCGTCCCCTCGCAGGCGAGAACGGCGCGGGCGCTCCGCTGGACCCCCCCGAGGTCGGGCGTTTTCACCTGGACGACGTCCGCGGCGCCGGCCTCGACGAACGCCCGGACGTCGTCGAGCGTGTTACACCACTCGTCGGCCACGATGTCCACGTCGACGCCCGCGTCCGCGAGGCCGTCGCGGAGTTGCGCCATCGCTTCGATCTGTGACTCGCGGTCGCCGGCGTCCATCGGCCCCTCGACCTGGAGCGGGTAGGGCGCCGCCGCCTCGCGCAACCGGTCGAAACAGTCGACGACCGCGGGCCGGTCGTAGGGCGGACCGAAGACGTCCCCGAGCGTGCCGTAGACGTCGACGTGAAACCGGGGGTCGTACGCCGGGGGGCCCAGGTCGGCGGCGCGGTCGGCCAGCCACGCGAGATACGATGCGAGGCGCTCGCCTTCGGGACCGACTTTCGCCTCGCTGTTGAACAGGCCGTGGGGCAGAACGGGCACGCCCTTGAGGAGCATCTTCTCGGCGTTGCGCCGGCGTTCGTCGCCCGACTGCCCGAAGACTGGAACCGGCGAACTCGCGGGCGCAGTGTCGAACGCGTCGGCCAGGACTCGCGTCGACGTGGTCCGCCGGGCGCGGGCGGCCGCCGACAGGAGCGCCCCCGAGACGCCGTATCTGACGGCGGTGTGCAACTGGTTCCCGTCGCTGTCAGTACTGGGGGCATCGTCGCTGTCGCCGCCGGGACAATCGTCGCCGTCCACACCGCGCCCGACAGCTGTCGGCCGCAGGCGCTCGACGACGGCGGCGTTGTCCAGGAACGCGGCGGGGTCCCGGCCGACGAGTGCGTCCGCCACGGCGCCCTCGACGACCGGGCGGTACCGGTCGGCGCGAAAGAGCGGGTCCCGCCCGCCAGCCCCGGAGTACTGGACGGCCGCACAGTCGCCCCGGACCCGCGTCCCGTCCGAGAGTTCGAGTTCCACGATGAGTGCCTCGCCGGGCTGGCGGACGCGGTCGAACCCCGCCGTCAGGGGCTCGCCCGTGTAGGCGAACCCGTCCTCGGTCGCGCCGGCCTTGATCGCGCGCTGGTCGTCGGCGTAGAAACCGGCGATGCCCGGCGTCGCCGTCACCGACTCAATCCGCACCGCCGTCACCTCCCGGCTCCGCGCCGCCGCTACCGCCACCGGTCGCCCGGGTCCCGGACGCGGCGGATCCGGCGGACTCGGTGGGGTCGGCCGAGGGGCGCCCGATCAGTTTCCCGTCACTGATCGCGTCGACGTCGTCGGCGACCATGCGAAACGAGCGGTCCCGTCCCTCGGTTCTGGCACGCTCGTCGAGGCGGTTCTCGTGGATCGCCCGGATCTCGTCGGGGACCGCCAAGTCACCCCACTCCAGGATCCGAACGCGGCCGTCGTCGTCGCGGGCGGGGAGAACGGCGGCCTGTGCGCTGTCACTCGGCGCGAAGGGCACGTCCAGTGCCCCGGACTCGAAGGCCGCGACGGTCCCGCGGGCCACGTCGCCACGACCGTGGTCGAATACCGCCTCGACGAGCGCCCGGGCGGTGCGTTCGATGAGTGCCTGTTCCTCGTCGATGCCGTCGATGCGGATGTCCTGTTCGACCATCATATCGATGAGCTGTCTGGTGGTGCGCAGGCCGGCGGCGTTGGCCTCGCGGGTGGGGACCCCCTGGAACTCCTGGGGCGATTTGGTTATCACCTTGTCCGGGCGGGCGAGCGCCGCGGTGGCGCCGCCGAGGCCGATGACGCCGTTCGCGCGGGCCTCGTCGGGCGGGAACCCGCCCATCCACTCGTGGAAGACGGTGGTGACGACCACCTCGTCGGGGAGATACGCCTCGCCCAGCGACCGGAGTGCGCGGAGCGCGGCGACGTCCTGGACGACGTTGCCGACCTGCCCGTAGCCCAGCGTCAGCGAGCGCACGCCCTGGGTCGCCGCGAGCAACCCCTCGAGGACCATGACCGCGATGGCGATGGCCGGCGGGACGAGCGTCCCCGTCAGCGGGCCGAACGGTTCGCGGTTGATCCGGACGCCGCGCTCGGTGTAGGCGCCACAGAGCCGGTCGACGAACTGCCAGTGTTCGATGGTCTCGGCGAGGTCGCCCTCCTTGGTGTAGGGGATGTTGTAGGAGATGGGTCCCCCCTCGAAACTCTGGAAACCGCCGGCGAGGGTGACGACCGCGAGCAAGCGCGCGTCGGGTGTCCCGTGCCGGACCTCGACCGGCGCGTCGACAGACTGTATCAGTTCGCGGCAGGCGGCGACGCCGTGGTTGACGGCGGGGAACCCGTTGAGCGTGTCCTCGCCGGAGTCGCGGGCGGCTTCGAGGCCGTCCCGGGCTTTCTCGTACTCGTTGTCGCGGGTGTAGGAATCGATCGTCGTCGGGAGCAGGTCGGCACCGCCCTCCTCGTGGAGATACTGCAGGAGCGCGACCTGGTCGTCGAGTCGCGGGACGCCGGCGCGGGGCTGGAGAAGCGGGCGGTCGGCCGATTCGAGTAGCCGTGCGAACTGCTTCTCCGGCGGGAGCGCCTCGTGGAATTCGACGGCGTCCTCGAAGTCGGCGTCGACGCCGGTGGGCCAGCGGTCGCGGAGCCGAGCCGCCGCCTCGCTCAGGCGGGCGCCCGACAGCCGTTCGTCGCGGACCATCTACGAGTCGACCCGGACCCGGTCGGCTTCGGTCTCGGTGGGCCGAACGTCCCGTTCGAGCGCGCTGACGACGGCCGCAGGGTCGGTCTCGGCGTCGAAGACGCGGTCGAAGCCGAGCTCGCGGAAGTGCGACTGCGTCTCCGACCAGTCGTCCTGCCCGACTGCGAGGTTACCCCCGATGTACGTGACGGCGTCACAGTCGGCCGCCGCGAGGCGCTCGTGGAGTCCCGCACAGTCCTGGCGGGCGTGTCCGTACAGCGACGAGACCAGTACAGCCGACGCGTCGTGCTCGGTCGCTGCCGAGACGAACTCGGCTTTCGACGTCTGCACGCCCAGGTTCTCGACGTCGAACCCGGCGGCGGTGAGTGCCTGCTCGATGATCGTGATGCCCACGACGTGCGCGTCGGAGCCGATCACACCGAGGATGACTGTCTGGTCCATGCGGGTACTTCCCCCGATGACCCCACCCGTAATAAATATAATGGTCTTTCATGACAATTTTGGTAACGGCTCGCACACCCGGCACGTCGGTAGCGTTCGTATTCTTCATGATCGTTCATAGGATTTATATCGATGGACCGGGACGGGGGGTGTATGAGCGCACTGTCGGACCTGCGCGTCGTCGACCTGACGCAGGTGCTCGCCGGACCGTACTGCACGATGTTGCTGGCAGACATGGGCGCGGACGTCGTCAAGGTCGAGCGGCCGGGCGGGGACCTGATACGGTCGAACCCGCCCTTCGTGGACGACCCCGAAGGCGAGGCCTACGGGGGGTACTTCCAGAGCGTCAATCGGGGGAAGCGCTCGCTGGAACTCGACCTTGGGGAGGAACGGGACCGCGCGGACTTCCTCTCGCTGGTCGAGACCGCCGACGTGGTCGTGGAGAACTACCGCGCCGGCACGATGGAATCGTTCGACCTGGGCTACGAGACCCTGTGCGAGCACAACCCCGACCTGGTCTACTCCTCGATCCGCGGGTTCGGCGACCCACGCACCGGCGAGACCCACAGGCAGGGCCAGCCCTCGTTCGACCTCGTCGCGCAGGCGCTGGGGGGCGTCATGGCTATCACCGGCCAGCCCGAGGGCCCGCCGACGAAGGTCGGCCCCGGTGTCGGTGACCTCTTCACCGCCGTGCTCAACGCCGTGGGTATCCTCGCGGCCGTCCACCACCGCGACCGCACCGGCGAGGGCCAGTACGTCGACACCGCGATGTACGACGCCATGGTCTCGTTCACCGAGCGCGCCGTCTACCAGTACGCCTACACCGGCGAGGCGCCCGGCCGTCGCGGCAACGCCCACCCCACGCTCTTTCCGTACAACGCCTTCGAAGCCGCCGACGGCCACGTCGTCGTCGCGGCCTTCGCCGACGGCCACTGGCGCGGACTCTGTGCGGCGATGGACCGGCCCGACCTCGCCGCCGAGTACCCGACCGCCGCCGACCGCCTCGCCGAGCGCGACGCCCTCCGCGCCGAGATCGCCGACTGGACGCGCGAGCGCACCGCCGATACCGTCGTCGACACGCTCGCCGGGCGGGTCCCCGCCGCCCCCGTCCAGGACGCGAGCGACGTCTTCGAGGACCCACACGTCCGGGACCGCGAGATGCTCGTCCCCGTCGCCCAGCCTGGCGCCGACCGTGAGGTCACCGTCGCCGGGTCGCCCATCAAGATGACCGAAACCCCGCCAGAAGTCCGGGGCCGGGCGCCCCTGCTCGACGAACACCGCGAGGAGTTGTGCGGGACGACCGCCAGCGAGCGAGCCGGCGAGACTGGAGCCGAGGGTGACGACTGAAGCCAAGGGTGACAACTGAAGCCAGGGTCGACGACTGAGACCGATCGTTCATACGCGAGGGCGCCCGACCGGAGCGTAGATGAGTAGCGACGGGCAGACCGCCGACCCCGCCGACGGCTGGCGCGACTTTTTCGCGTTCGACGAGCCCTACGAGAGCCAGGCCGACGCCATCGAGACGGCCATCGAGGTGGGCGAGCGCGAGGGCTACCTCGCCATGGAGGGCCCCTGCGGGACTGGCAAGACGATGGCCGCCCTGACCGCGGGCGCGACGCTCGTCGAACACACGCGCAAGTACGAGCGCGTCGTCGTCGTCACGCCCGTCAAACAGCAGCGCGCCCAGTTCGTCGAGGACCTGCGCGCGATGAACGCCCGCCTCGACGCCGATTCAGACGGCCCCGACCCGCTCCGGGGCGTCGCCCTGACCGGCAAGCGCGATCTGTGTCCCTACGGCCGCGAGGGCGCGTTCCCCGAGGACGTCTCGACCCACGACCGCTGTGAGGAGTTGCGCGAGGACACCGCCGCACTCGTCGAATCCGAGGGCAAGTCGGACGACGCGCCGGTCGCCGAGGCGGCCATCCCGGCAGACCCCGACGACGTCTGGTGGGACCCCGAGCGCGCCAGCGACCTCGTCCGCGAGGCCCGCCGCGACGCCGAAACCTACCGCACACTCGACTCCGCACTCGAAACCGCGGGCGCCGAATCACCCTATCCCCGAAGCCAGCCCCAGGCCCCCGAATCGATGGTCGAGGGTGACGACCCGCCGCTGTACTGTCCGTTCGAGGCCGACTGGTTCGCCCGCAACAAGGGCGGTCGTCACCGCCGAGGACTACCTGCCCGCCGCGACCGAACGGGGCACCTGTCCTCACCGCGTGATGAGCGTCCTGCTGGAGAACGCCGACGTGGTCGTGGGCAACTACAACCACCTCTTCGACCCCGGGACCCGGCCCCTCGTCGCCTCGATCCTCGATTCGCGCACCTTCCTCGTCGTCGACGAGGCCCACCGGTTAGAGGAACGGGTGCGAGACATGCTCTCGGACCGCGTCGGGAGAGACACGCTCGTCCGCGCCCGCAACGACTGTGCGACGCTGGTTTCGCGCGCCCGGGAGAGCGACGAGAACAGGCAGGCGGTCCGCGAGCGCCTCGCCAGCCACGAGGTGCCCCTCTCTGCGGTCCAGCGCGCCCGCGAGTTCTACGACGACGTACTGGGGTGGCTTGACGAGCGCGTCGCCTCGCATCTCGACGAGGAGTTCGAGCGCGACTGGCGCGTCGGCGACCCCGTCGAAACCCTGCCCGAGTACGACGTCGAGGTGCCCCTGCGCGACCCCGAGACCGAAGAGCCAGACGACCTCACTCGCTGGGCCGAACGCGAGGGATACGACGGCGAGGCGTGGCGCTCGCTCGCCACGGTCGGTGCCGCCGTCGAGGACGCCATCGATGGACTCGGCCTCTCGCGCTCGTCGGTGTGTGCACCCACCGGTGCCATCATGGCCCGCTGGTGGGAGCGCGACCACGCCCGCTACCTGCGGGAGATCGAACTGGAACACTCCCCCAAAGACCCGACCTCGACGGGCCCGGCTTACGAGCGAGCCTACACCGCCGGCCTCGTCTGTTTCGACTGCATGCCCAGCGAGTCGCTCATGGAGATCTTCGACGCACTCGGCGGCGGCGTCCTCATGAGCGCGACGCTCTCGCCACTGGACGTGTTCACCGAGGTGTCGGGGCTGGAATCGCTCCGCGATGGGGGGTCGGCGCCGGCGAACAACGGGGCGGACTCCGAGACGCCCGGTGACGACGGCCGGCCGGTCGTGACGAAAAGCTATCCGCTACGATTCCCCGAGGAAAACCGAGCCAGCTGGATCGTCGACGCCGAACCGTTCACCGCGCGCAACCGCGGCGACCCCGAGGAGATGGACCCGCTCGGGGACGGGTGGAACCGCACCCGCGACGAGTACGCACACGTCCTGCGGGCGATGGCGCGCTCGCCGGGGAACGTCCTCGTCGCGATGCCCAACTACCGGGAGGCGACGTGGGCCGGCGCCTACCTCGCGGAGACCGTCGACAAGGAAGTGCTGGTCGACGAGAGTTCGAGCAACGAGGCCACCGAGGAGTTGAAACAGCGCTTTTTCCGCGGGCCGGGGAAGGTGCTCGTCACGAGCACGCGCGGGACGCTCACCGAGGGCGTCGACTACGACGGCGAGAAACTCGCGGCGGCGCTGGTCGTGGGCGTCCCCCTGGTCAACGTCGGGTCGCCTCGCGTGCGCGCCGTCCGGCGGGCCTACGCCGACGCCTTCGGCGAGGACGTCGCCTTCGAGTACGCGCTGACCGTCCCCGCGGTCCGCCGAGCGCGCCAGGCGATCGGTCGAGTCATCCGCGGCACCGAGGAGTGTGGCGTCCGGGCGTTCGCCGACCGGCGCTACGCGCCCGGGACGCGCCACTCCGTCCACGAGTACCTCTCGCCCGCGGAGCGCGAGGAGTTCACTCGACTCACCGGGGAGTTCGTCGAGACCAAACGCGACGCCTTCTGGACCGACCGCCGACCTGGGTGAGAGTCGCGGCTCGGCTAGAATACGTGGGATATGTCCCAGTAAGTCGCTCTCACAGCTGAGACGGCGGGTCTGTCGGCGTCAGGCGTGTCCGGACGGACCCGTCAGGAGCGGCCGCAACAAATATGCATGATGATTAGAGTTGTTTATGGGATGCCGGAGTGCCAGAACTGCGGGTCGTTCGTAACCGAGGCGTACATGCGCGTGTTCACGCCAGACGGCTACAACGGCCCCCGCGTCTGCCCGTTCTGTGAGGACAAACTCCGCGACGGTGCCGAGGTGCGCGAGGCCCGCTCGTCGCGGTCATAGGCGTCAATACGGTGCGACTGTCCCGGGGGGACGGTCGTTCTCTCGCGGTTTCCGCTCTCCTTCGAGCCCCAGGTCCGTCCGGATCGTCCGTTTCCGGGTCGCTCTCCGCGCCACCTGTGGTCCGTCCACCTCTTTCTCGTCGCGACCGACGAGTACATCTGTCGGCCGGCATCACACGGGATATGAGCGAGATCGACGTCGAAGCGGTCGAGACGATCGACGACGCGGCGGTCCCCGCGGGCGTCGACGCCCCCGAGTACGTCCTCTACGGCGGCAAGGGCGGCGTCGGCAAGACGACGATGGCC
>ENA-ORCS01001441-ORCS01001441.1-marine-metagenome-genome-assembly--contig:-NODE-1441-length-10266-cov-4.011974_pt1 | contig 10266 bp, 9 predicted proteins | sample MGYA00237781_ERZ508513 | MGnify/ENA primary metagenome ERZ508513 (study PRJEB26184, sample SAMN06268793) | marine metagenome | isolation source: Eden Landing Ponds, San Francisco, CA, USA | place...
AGACCTGATCACCGAGGAGGGGATCGGGGCCGCCGCCGCGCTGTTCGAACGGACCGGGGACGGCTCGTATCTCGAGTGGTACACACGCCAGTGGGAGTACGCCGAGACCAATCTGGCCGCTCCCGGAGGCAACTGGTATACGAAACTCACTGTCGACAACGAACCCCACGAGACCGACACCGATCCGGAAGTCGAGCCCGGGTATCATCCCATCGGCGCCTGTTTCGAGGCGATCCGCTCGTTCGAGGAGCGATCCCCGGAGCTATAGAACACGACCGGTCGATCCGAAACGGGGTTCAGGTGTTCGCTCACCCGAAGGGGTTGCCGCCCATTCCGCCCATGCCGCCGGGGCCGCCACCCATGTCTCCCTGATCCATCTGTTTCATCATCCGTTCCATGTCGGCGTCGCCCATCCCCTGGAACTGTTTCAGGGTCCGTTCCATCATCTTGTGCTGCTCTAAGAGTTCCCGGATCCGATCCTTTGGCTTGCCCGAACCGCGCGCGATACGTTCGGTCCGGCTACGACCGATCTGGCGGGGGTTCTCGAGTTCGTCTTCAGTCATCGAGTCCATGATGACCTCGAAGTCACGCATGCGCTCCTCGGTGACGTCCATGGCGTCGTCGGGCAACTGGTCCATCATGCCGCCACCCAGCCCGGGGATCATGTCCATCACCTGATCGAGCGGCCCCATCTTGTTCATCGCCTCCATCTGCTTGCGCATGTCTTTCAGGGTGAATTCCCCCTTCATCAGATCCTCGGGCTCCCAGTCGTCGTCCTCCTGGGTCTCCTCCATCGCCCGCTCGACGCGCTCGGTCAGTTGCTGGAGGTCGCCCATCCCGAGGAGTCGCGAGATGAATCCCGAGGGCTCGAAGCGCTCGACGTCCTTGACGGTCTCGCCCGTCCCAAGGAAGGCGATGGTTGAATCGGTCTCGTTGACCGCGACGAGGGCACCGCCACCTTTCGCCGTCCCGTCAAGTTTGGTGATCACGACGCCGTCGATGCCGACTGCGCCCTCGAAGCGACGGGCCTGTTCTTTGGCTTCCTGGCCGATCGCAGCGTCCAGCACCAGCAGGTTCCGGTCCGGGTTGACGATCGACTCGATCTCTTCTAACTCGTCGATGAGTTCGTCCTCTAAGGCGTGTCGCCCGGCCGTGTCGACGATCCGGACGTCGGCGTCTTCCGTGGCTTCCAGGCCATCTCGGGCGATCTTGACCGCATCGTCCTCCTCGGGATCGCCGTAGAAGTCGACCTCAGCCCGCTCGGCCATCTGCTCGGCCTGTTCGTAGGCACCGGGCCGCCATGTGTCGGTCTGGATGACCGCCGGGCGCAGCCCCTTCTTGGAGAACCACCAGGCGATCTTCGCCGCCGTGGTCGTCTTCCCGGCACCCTGCAGCCCGGCGAGGACGATCGTCTGGGGTTCCAGCGGGATCTCCGTCGAATCACCGACCAGCTCGACCAGCTCCTCGTAGACAATGCGCAACACCCAGTCCCGGGCGGAGGTGCCCGCGGGCGGTTCCTCCTCTAAGGCCCGGGACTCGATGTTGTCGGAAAGTTCCATCACGAGGTCGACGTCGGCGTCGGCCTGCAGGAGCGAGCGCTGGATCTCCTTGACGACCGCCTGGACGTCCTCCTCGCTGATGCGGGATTTCCCCCGGAGGCCGTCGAGTGCCCCCCGCAGGGAGGATCCCAGATCGTCGAGTACCATTTGCCAGCGCTACGCTACCGCCGCGGTAAAGGCTTTCCGTCGGGGGTCGAACGACGCGACCGCGTGCACGGGTGCCGACGACGATTTCGACGCCGTCGAGTTGCCGGTGAAGCGATTCCGGGACGAGGGCGTCGAGTGAGTTGGTTTTGCTCGAGTACTGGTGATCGGGCGACTGATCGCTACTGGTATCGTGTCGTCATTGCCGTCTCTCTCGCGATGTGATCAGTATCTATCAGAAACCTCGTGCAAGATATAGAGGTTGAGTTCAGCACGCCGCCTTCCTTTGTTTCGCGCTGGAACCACCGAACCATCCGTTCGATAGAACTGCGTATTGCTCATTGAAGCTTTGACCAAGCACCGATACACTCAAAGAGTCGGGTGTGTTATTTTTATACTGACATGCCTTCCCCAGAATCCGAGACTGAACAATTAGCGTCATCACTTCACCGTGGGCTCTTGGGACTGCTTCTCGGAATAGTTGGTATATTTACTATTGAGATGGCAAGGAGACTTTTGGTAGGGGATTACCTGATCGGTATTATCGGTGTAATCGTTACACTTGGGATAGGTTACTGGATACTCTCGCTCTTTTTCGAGGGCCTTCAAGAAAGATAAGCCGGTAGTCTGTTCAACTGTATTGAGCACTCGAAGAGGACTGCTTCAAGCGGAAACTCCGTGCAAGACTCGCACGTTGTATACATCAGTGCCTTCAAATTGTGAACTAATCTTGTCAGAATTGACGTGACCGGTACAGAGCGTTTATTCAGCAATTTGCCATTTTATACTTGCTTGGTCTTACACAATATTTACTAACAAGGGTGATAGGTGACTTTATGAATCTTCCACAGCAAAATGTCACTAATGAATATCCGTGAGTATCAGCACACGGCGAAGGAAATCGCTTCACCTGCGGACGTTGAAACCCTCGATACTTACGAAGGCAATATCGACAACTACCGTTCACAAAACTACTCCTTTATTCCTATCCCATCTGAAGATAAATACTACCATGTCGAAGAGGAGTCTCTGAAAGATCTCAGTGATGACCAGATAATTCCGGAATCGAACCACCTTGTGGATGTCCTTAGATTGTTACAAGACCACTCCTTCGCCCTCATCGACAGGAGATATGCCTCAGCATTCACAGTGCGGAGCGGAGGAGAAGTTACGAAACATCACGGGTTTAGTCCAGATGATCGAGAAGGGGTTCTCGAAAGACTTCGATTGGATGCCGACGAAACCGAAGAAATTCTCTTGCTCTCTGAGCTTCGAGACCGGTATCCGGACCTCGTAGAAGAGGCCAGCGGCCTCTACACGGATTACGAGGAGCAGTATATGATCATCACATTGGCAGATCTGAACAAGCGTGAATTGCGAGAGATGCTGTATCGACTTCTTCACGAACTCGAATCAAATCTTTCGGATAAAATCCAGAAAAAGTATCCTGATTCAGAGGATATTCTCAAATATATTCGAGCGCCAGCAATCGGTCGATGGAAGAAAGACCAACAACAAGGAATTCAACTCCATGTGACGGAACACCTGAATATCATCGATATTATGCAGGTCATTCAAGCCTCTGATGACTCATTTGTAAATGAATGCGGGTTCTCATCAAAACCAGATGTACAGGATTCCCTCGGACGGATTGATGATATCCGGAACCGCGTAATGCATTCTACGCGATCTCTGGTATATGAGAAATATGATATTAGCAAAGTGGTGAAGTCAATCGATACTGTGGAGCGTATCCTCTCGAATATGGATTAAATATCAATACTTCTTCCCTGCCCCCTACTATTCCGCACCTCACCGGTTGCTGAACGACCAGTGACGAATACGCGCCCTCTATTCAGCAGCGGCTGTTGAAACTACTCGATTTTTGTCGGAAATGACGTGACCAATGTCGAGTGTACCCAGCACTCGGCTACTGTTTATTTCATTCAGCTATTGGGGATCACCTGTGCAGTCCAGCGTCGAGCCAAGCTACAGATTGTCGTCGATCCACCGGCACCACGCGTGAAAATCGTCGGCGCCGGACTGCTCGGCGATCGACTGGAGTGTCCCGGTTGGTATGTCGTCCGCTGCCTGCATCGGGACAGTCACAATACGAACTTCGCCGGTGTCGGGTGACTCGTAGCGGAGTTTGAGATGGCTCCCAACTCGACCAGTTTGAACGAACCCGTGATCGATGAGCACGGACGCGATTTCGCGCCCGGAGAACTGTGTCCGGACCATCTACTGCATGAACTCGGGCAGCTCCTCGTGGCCGGACTCGACGTCGCTGAGGCCCCATTCTTCGAGATCATCGTCAGTGACTGGCTCGCCGCCACCTTCGTGGCACGCAAGCGCCTCGGCGAGCATCCGGAGTGCTTCCGCTTTCGTCTCGCCGAAGGAGGCAACACCCGTTTCCAGATCACGGGCGGTAATCCGCCCGTTATCTTCGTGGATGAACTCCACACCCTCTTCGGGAGGCTCGTCACGTGTGGCACTCGCCATAGGTCGTGTAGACGGACCGAGGGAATAAGCGTTCGGTTGCTGAACCGTATCGACTCACCTAGCCTGTGCAACTCTTCGTCACTCACCCGGTCAGCGTTCCGTTTCGACCCGTCAACGGCACCACGACATCGTCGCTATCGGAGATCACGCCCCGCGATCGCAGCCGTTCCAGTCCGGCGATCGCCGTCGCACTCGTCGGCTCGACCGCGAGTCCACGCGCCGCGAGTCGGTCCTGGGCCTGCTCCGTTTCGGCGGCCGTGACGGCCACCGCGTCGCCGTCAGTCGCCTCGATCGCGTCGAGAATCCCGTCCCGACGCACCGGCGCGGCGATCTGGATCCCGTCGGCGAGGTCGTTACGGGCTGTCTCCCGGTCGTTGCCGCGGGCCGCGGCGATCGGCGCGACGCCGGCCGCCTGGACGCCGAACAGCCGGGGCACGTCGTCGATCCACCCGACACGGTGGAGTCGCTCGAACCCACGATAGGCACCCAGGAACAGCGTCCCGTGACCCAGTGGCGTCACCACGGCGTCGGGGGCCTGCCAGTCACGCTGAGCGGCGACTTCCAGCGCGAACGTCGCTGTGCCCGACAGAAACAGCGGCTCCCAGGCGTGACTGGCATAGTACCCCTCACCGTCCTCGACGGCCGCGATGCATGCCTCGGTCACGTCATCGCGGGATCCTTCGACCCGCCGTACGTCTGCCCCGGTCCGCTCGATCGCCCCGAGTTTCCCCGGCTTGGCGTCGGCGGGGACGAATATCTCGGCGTCGAGGCCGGCCCTGGCGGCGTAGGTCGCGATCGCCAGCCCCGCGTTGCCCGAGGAATCTTCGAAGACTCGGGCGGCCCCGCGTTCGAGAGCGTGAGAGACGACGACCGCTGCACCGCGATCCTTGAAACTACCCGTCGGGAAGTGGTGTTCGAGTTTGTACTGGACACCCGGGTCTGCCCCGTCGATAAGCGGTGTCCACCCTTCGACGAGCGTCACCAGGGGGTCGACAGGCAGGAAGTCCTCACAGGCCCACAACCCGGCGTCGCGGTCGAGGGGAGGGGGGTCTGCGGGGAGTTCGGGACAGTCCCGCAGGTCAAGGGGGTGGCCACAGTCACATCGCCAGGGACCATCGATCGGATACGCCCGTCCGCAGTCGGCACAGACGCGTTCCATGCACCTGGTTCGACGGCCAGACTCACGGATCTATCGTTTGTCGATCAGTCGGCCGGCGTCCCGTGGCCTTCGGTGGGCTCGGAGTCCGGATCGAGCCGACGGCGAAGCGCCGGGAGCAGCGACGCGTCCAGCGAGTAGCGGCCGGCCCCGACCACGAGCAGTGCCGAGAGGAGTCCGAACAGCGTGATGTGTGCAAGCACTGGGTCGTCGGGCAGTCCGAACAGCGTCGTCGTCAGCATGAGAAAGCCAACGGCAGCACTGCCACGGGTGAACAGTCCCAACAGGAATGCAACGCCGACGCCGGCTTCGACCAGGCCAGCACCGAACACCCACAGCTCCGGGGTAACGGGGACGACCGCCGTGAGGTTGTACTTCTCGACGACAGCCATCCCGCCCGCTGGATTGAGCCACTTCTGGGTGACGCCGAGATACAGGAAGTTCACCCCGACGAACAACCGGAGCAGGGGTGCGACCGGAAGGCGGTCGATGCCCGCCTTCGAGAACAGTTCGGCCGGCGTCGCCAGGCCACGGGCGCGACTGGCGAGTGTCCCCTCGGTGACCACCAGTCGTCGGAGCAGCATGTCAGCGCTCGGCTGGCCGGCCCCGACGATCATGATTCCAAGGAAACCAGCGACGTATTCGCTGGCTAGCAAGAGTGTGCTGTCCGTGGCGAGCAGGCCGAGATAGACGACCAGCCCGATCGCCGCAACGACGCGCGTCGCCAGCCCGAACAACAGCAGGAAGCCGATGCCGACCTGCAGGAGACGTGCTTCGACCGGGAGACTCGGCGTGAACAGGTAGCCGGCGAAGCCGGCCCCCACGAGTGGCAGTCCGACTGTCAGTCGAAGCATCCAGGGGAGGTAGGGTCGGTAGGATTGCAACGTCCGGCTGGCGACAGCGAGGTCCGGGATCGAGCCCGCAAACCGGAGATACCCGACGATCACTAGGAGTGCGCCGATCGCGCCGCCGCCCAGGAGGGCGACGCTCGCCGGATCGGTGAAGACGGCGGCGAAGAGCTCGGCCACGCTGCCGGCGCTCTCCTCGTCGGTGACGTACTCGACGTGAGCGCTTGCCGGGGCGGCGAAGATCGCCGAAGAGAGGGCGGCCAGCAGGAACGTACCGAACGTGCATTCCGGGGATGTTCGCATAGGAACGGTATGGTTGCAACGAGTAATACCGTTGGCTTCCCGGAAGGACGTGTCGGGGCCGAAACGAGCTACCGATTGCGTTTGTCTCCTTTCTATTCAATCAGGTAACAGTCTCCCCAATGCAGTGCGACGGGCTCGATCAGCCGATGGAGTCGGCAATCGCGGTCCCCGGGATGAATGCGAGCACCGCAGCGAGGGAGCTCGGAGACCAACCCGTAGTTGGTGATCGACGTGTCGGCATTCATGTGGTTCAGGAAGTACCCCCAATCCCACAGCGGTGTGAACGGATCGGCGCCTATCGGCGTCAGGGGTCGGGAAATTTATACGACTGCTAATAATAATAATAATTAGAAATACAATCGGACCGACACCCTCATATGCCGGTGTAAGACAGCAGAACGTATGGGCCTTAGACCCAGCCGAAGACAGCTCCTCTCTGGAATCTGTAGTGGCGGGGTAGCCGGTTTGAGTGGTTGTGCCGGTTCCATTCCCGGTTTCAACTCGAGGGGCAGTGATAGACGCGAAGGACTTGATCGGACAATCAAGATCGGGACGATGCTTCCGCTGAGCGGTCCTCGAAGTGCAGTCGGGGAATCCATTCGCGAGGCCGCCGTGTTACCGATCGATCAGGTCCGAGACGACGTTGCTCTCACGTTCGAGCATCGATCTGTGGATACGGAGAGTGATCCGACGACGGCCGCCCGGAAAGCCACGTCGCTGGTTGACGAGGGATACCCGATGGTTACTGGTCCCCTCGATTCCGATATCGTTTTGCAGGCGACCCAACAGGTATTGATTCCATACAAGACCGTCTGCTGTTCGCCGGGAGCGACCACGCCGACGCTCACAACACTCAACGACGGCGGCTACGTCTTCCGGACTGCCATCTCCGATGCGATTCAGGGGAGCCTTCTCGCTGACACCGTGGCCAGGAAACTCGATTACGACACTGCAGGCACTCTCTACGTCAACAACGATTACGGATGGCAGCTAAGCCAGGCGTTTAGCCGCCCCTTTCGCCGGAATTACAGCGGCACGATAACCGACCAGGTGCCCATCGAAGACACTTCGAACTCCTACGTTGATGCGATCGACCAGGCTACGGAGGGCGATCCCGACGCGCTCGTCCTCGCTGCGTATCCGGAGATGGGCGAAACACTTTTCTCCGATATGCTTACTCGGACCGACGCGGACATTCTCTGTACTGACGGCCTGCGGACCGGCGATATGCACCAGCAAGTCGATCGTTCACTCAACGGGATCCGTGGACTTGCGCCGCTCGTCGACGGTCCGGGAAGCGACGCTTTCGCCGAACTCTATACGAACGCATCCGGCAACGAGCCAGGTATCTTCGAGTCCTATGCCTACGATGCGACTGCGGTTCTCCTGCTCGCAAACGCTTATGCCGGTCAAAACGACACCAAGGCGATCCAGAACGCCATTCGACGTGTCACGAACTCGGGTGGGACTGAGATCACTCCCGATACTCTTCTGGACGGTCTCCGCCGTGCAGCGCGGGGCCAGTCTATCGAATATCGGGGGGCGTCTAACGAAACGCGGTTCGATGAAAACGGCGATCCGACGGATACTACCTTCGAGTATTGGGCGTACGACAACAGTGTTGCCAGCGGAATCAGGGAACTCGATCGAATCAAACCATGAATCTTCCTTCGATCCCACCGACGTTCGTTCCGGAGTTCATCAGACGCCGGTACCTCGCAAAGTTCGTCATCGCCATCCTGTCGGTCGTCCTCGTGATTGCTGCGGTGGGGGCGATCAGTTACGTGGAAATCGACGAGACTGTGCGGGCAGACGCCAATGCACAACTTGAAACGACCGCGGAAATGCAGGCCGAACAAATCAGCTCCTGGGTCGAGTCCTTGACTGTCCAGACCCGCACAGCGTCCGCATCTCCTGTCCTACGGAACGGAGATCCACAGGAGATCCAGGGTCACCTCGTCGAAGAACAAGCACGGATGGGCGTCAACGTCCGGGCGATACACTACATCGAGGCCGATACTGGGAACATTGTCACGAGCACGAACCCTGTCTATCGAGACAGGGCGCTGGATAGCCTCGAAGAACCATGGGCCGACAGGGAGTTCCGGAGTGGTTTCGATCTTGACGAAGAGGTATGGAAATCCCAGCAAGCCTACGAGTCGCCGACACTCGGCGATCAAGTCATGGCGTTTGCCAGTCCGGTCCCGGATCGGCCAGACCGCGTCGTTGTGATCATCGGGACACTCGAGTACCGGATCGAACAGTTACAACAAGAGAATTCTTCACAATCGACAGTCATCCTCGACGCGGAGGGTAACGACGTTTTCCAAGCGGCAGACGCATCGGTCGACAGCGGTGGCGATGCACTCGAGGCCGCACTCGGTGGGCGAGTGACTCGGATAAGCGACGGCGAGACTGTCCAGGCGTATGTTCCAGTCAGCAATACCCGCTGGGTCGCTGTCTCCAGGGTCCCAACTGAGGAAGCCTACGGAGTGGCGACCAACGTTGGACACAACGTCGTCTTGATGGTGTTGCTGAGTCTCGGAGCGCTCAGTATCGTCGCAGTCGTTCTCGGCCGCCAGACAGTCGGACCACTGACAACACTGCGCGATCGGGCAGCGAAGATGGAAGCGGGTAATCTCGGAGTCGATCTGGAGACAGACCGTGTCGACGAGATCGGTCGTCTGTATGATGGATTTGATAGTATGCGCAACTCGTTGCGCAAACAGATAACCGAAGCCGAGCAGGCCCGCAAACAAGCGGAGGTTTCCCGGGCGGAAGCGATGGAGATGAACGAGTATCTCCAGGACAAAGCCGAGGAATACAGCCAGATCATGGGCGAGTGTGCGGCCGGCGATCTCACTCAGCGGATGGAGACCGACGGCGAGAACGACGCGATGGATCGGATCGCCACCGACTTCAACGAGATGATCGGGGAACTCGAGAACACGACCGGCCAGCTCAGACACTTCGCCGACGAAGTCGAACAGGCGGGTGAAAGTGTCGAAACATCGGCTGAAAGCCTCCGAGATGCGTCCGAACAGATCGCAGAATCGATCCAACGCATCTCTGATGACGCGTACAAGCAGCGTGAACGACTCGACGATCTCTCGATGGCGATCGAGGATATCGTCGATCAGCTCGAACCGATCGCACGAGATACCGATGTTGACGTTCAGGCATCGCTCGATCAGCTCAGGGACGTGACCGAAACAGTCGAAGAGCTTGCCGAGGCAGTCGACGTGACCATGGCCGAATCCGAAAACGTCGCCGGTGCTGCCGAGGAACAGACAGCTGAACTCTCCGAAGTTTCACAGCGAGCACAGGACTTGACCCGGTATGCCGGACCGCTCAAGGACGTTCTCGATAGCTTCGAAACTGAATCTAAACACGAGTTCTATTTCCCGACCGGACCTGGTTCGACAAGTGTAAACGAAGGTGAATAATTCGGCCGACTGTCTAACTTTCCCGGTTGAAATGCGCGAGTCTCTCGGAATCGTCCGAAAATCAGATTTTCCCAATCACGCGAATCGTGGATTCTCGAACCATTTGACCACGGAGCCGTTCACAGCGCTACAGCGCGGAAGCCCACCCCTTCAGGGGTGGGAGGAAGCGCGTAAGCTCCGTGCGACAACCCACCGACGAAGACAGGGTTGACTCCTCAACGCTGGCACATGATATATAAATAACGCGTCCGTATGTGAACATGCGATGGAGGTCAAACGCACCGTTCCTGTCAAACTCGACGTGCCCG
>ENA-ORCS01001442-ORCS01001442.1-marine-metagenome-genome-assembly--contig:-NODE-1442-length-10266-cov-3.656983_pt1 | contig 10266 bp, 7 predicted proteins | sample MGYA00237781_ERZ508513 | MGnify/ENA primary metagenome ERZ508513 (study PRJEB26184, sample SAMN06268793) | marine metagenome | isolation source: Eden Landing Ponds, San Francisco, CA, USA | place...
GGGACCGCACACAGCGCTGCGCCCCAGAGGTCCGGACGCTGGGTGAGGACTGCCCCCACCGAGAGACCGCCGTTTGACCCGCCGGCCACCGCCAGTCGGTCGGGGGTCGTGTATCCCGACTCACAGAGGAACTCGCCGGCAGCGACGAAGTCGTCGAACGTGTGCTGTTTGTCTCCGAGCATGCCCGCCTCGTGCCAGGCCTCGCCGTACTCGTGGCCGCCACGGGCACACACCTGCGCGAAGACGCCGCCGTCCGCGAGGAACGGGACGCGAAAGCGGTCGAAGCCCGGCGTCAGACTCTGGCGGAAGCCGCCGTAGCCGTAGAGCATCGCCGGGCTGTCGCCGTCGCGGTCGAGACTTTCCCGGTGACAGACGAACACCGGCACCTCGGCGCCGTCGGTCGACTCGACGACGTGCTGGTCGACGACCAGGTCGTCCGGGACGTCGACCTCGACCCGCTGGAGGCGACGGGACTCGCCGGTCGACGGGTCGGCGCGGACGACCTCCGGGGGATGGTCGAAACCGGTGACCTGGTAGCATAACTCCTCCGCGTCGGGGTTGCGGGTGAGTTGCGAGACGGAGACGTAGTCGGGGAGCGCGAGGTCACGCTCGTGGTCGCCGCTGCGGTCGAAGACCGCCAGTTCCGAGTGAGCGTCGCGCTGGTAGTGCGCGACGAGGTGTCCCGGCGTGGGCGTGAACGACTGGAGGGTCGCCTCGCGTTCGGACAGGACCTCCCGGCAGTCCGCGAAGGCAACCTCGCCCTCGCGGAACCGCTCGACCGGGCAGGCGAGCACGCGCTTGCGCGGCGCCTCGTGGTCGGTCTGGAGGAAGGCGGTGCCGTCGTGGAAGGCGACGTACGTCTCGGCGTCGCCTCCCAGCACCGGGCGGAGGTCGCCGTCGACCCACACGTGCCAGTCGACGCCCCCGACCATCTCCGAGAACCCGACTGCGAGAAGGCCGGTCTCCCGGTCGGTGGTCAGTATCGGCCAGACGTGCTGGTCGTCGTGTTCGAGGAGCGTCTCCTCGCCGCCGTCGACGCGCCAGTGGCGGAGTTCCTTGTCCATCTGCGCGCCCTCGTCGGCGCCGCCGGTCGCGACGTAGTACAGGCTCTCGCCGTCGGGCTCCCACGCGAACATTCCGGGATTGACGCGACCACAGTCCTCGAGGACCGCCACTTCCCCGCCGTCCGGAACCGACCGGACGTGGACGTCGTACTGTTCGTCGCCGCCCTCGGTGACGCCGTAGGCGACCCGCTCGCCCCGGTAGTCGGGGACGACCCAGCTCATCGACAGTGTCGGCGCGTCCGGGTCGTCGTTCTCCGGCCAGGCGTTCGGGTCGACCAGCACTGTTCCATCGCTGTCGGGCGCCTCGCGGACGAAGAGCCGCGGGTGGTCGTCCGCGGGTGCCTCGACCGTCTGGAAGTACCGGTCGCCCCGCACCTGGATGGGGCCGTACTCCGCGACCTCGGCCAGGTCGGCCAGGCGCGGTCGCAACTGCTCGCGCGTCGGCGTGTCGAGGTGTGAATCGGCGTACTCGTTCTGTCGCTCTGCCCACTCCCGGACCGCCTCGTCGTCGCCTTCCAGCCAGCGGTAGGGGTCGGGAATCTCGGTGTCGTGGAGGGTCTCGGTGACGACCTCGCGTCGAGTTTCGGGCGGGTCAGGTCGCTCGCCGGCGGTCATACGGATGCGTCGGCCTACGGACTAAAAACGGCTGTCGTTGCGTGTCCGTCACCCTCAGACGCCGTCGAGGTCGATGTCGACGGCGTACCAGTCGAGCACGAGGACGACGACGGCGCCGACGACCGCGGCGCCAGCGAACGCGCCGATGGTGTCCGTCGACCAGACGACGCTGTAGTCGCTCCCGTTCAGCGTCACGATAGGCGCCCGGAGTGCACCGATCACGAGGGCGACGAGAAAGGCGAAAGTCACCTCGCGGTTGGCGTCGAGCGCCCGGCGGATGAGCCGCGAGACCGTAAAGAGGCCCACGAGTCCGCCGCCGATGAAGGTGACGACGACGACGCCGTGGTCGACGACCGGCCCGATGCCGTTACCCGTGACCGCCCCGGCGAGCGCGTCGACGAACTCGCTCAGCGTTCTCGACAGTCGCTCGTACTGGCTCAGGATGACGAGTATCAGCGACCCCGAGATACCCGGGAGGATCATCGCGCTGACCGCCAGCGCGCCCGCCCCGAAGACCACCGGCAGTCCGCCACTCCCCAGCACCTCCCCGTAACCCGAGACGACGAAGGCGACGACGAACCCCGCCAGCGCAGCGAGACCCTCGGCGACAGTCCGTATCGAGACCGCCCGCAGGAGGATCAGTCCGGAGGCGGCGATGAGGCCGAAGAAAACGCCGAAGAGGAGCACCGGCGCCGTCTCGTTGGCGATGTCGACGACCCGCGTGACCACGACCACTGCCGAGAAGATCCCGGCGAGCAAGGCGACGAGGAACCAGCCGTCGACCTCCTCCAGCACGGCGGCCGCGCGGTCGAGCGAGACGCCGCCGTCGAGCGGTGTGAGTGCCCGCAGGCCGTCGACGAACCGCCCCGGCGTGACGGCCGAGATGGCGGCGATGAGTCGCTCGTAGACGCCCGCGATGAGTGCGATGGTCCCGCCGGAGACGCCCGGGACCGCGTCGGCGGTGCCCATGAACAACCCGATCAGGACAGTCCGAGCCCACTCCCGGACCGGCGGGACGGATTCCCGGAGGGTCACGTCCTCTCGCGCGCGGTCGGGAGCGGTCGTCATTCGTCTCCCGGTAGTGCTATCGGCGCCAAGTCTCTTGTGGAGTCGCGTGGCTGGCGCCGGGTCGCGGCTGCGCCGCCTGGCTTCAAGTTCGCGCCGGCCGACCGGTCGGTATGGACACGGCCGTCGCCGACCTGACGCGCGAACTCGTCTCGATCCCCAGCCACGAGTCCGAGGCCGCCGCTGGCGATTACATCGAACGGTGGCTCCGTGAGCACACGGACGCGACCGTGCTGCGCGACGACGCCGGCGCCGACGAGAGTCGTGGCGGCAACGTGATCGCCCGGAAAGGGTCGGGCGGCCGCTCTCTCGCGCTGGTCGGCCACCACGACGTCGTCCCGCCCGACGATTCACAGGTCACCGACTCGGACACCACCGACGACGGGGGATACGTCGTCGAGGAGCGCACGGTTGACGGTGAGCGCCGACTGTTCGGGCGCGGGAGCGCGGACATGAATGGGGCGGTCGCGGCGGCGATGCTGGCGTTCCGGGACGCCGACCCCGGGGACGAACTGGTCTTTGCGTCGTTCGTCGGCGAGGAGGTCGGGGGCGTCGGTGCCAGACACGCCATCGACAGGGGGTTCGCGCCCGAGTACGCCGTCGTCGGAGAGGGGTCGACCGGCTACTCGGCGCCGGGGGTCACGGACGTCGCCGTCGCGCACAAGGGCCGACGCGGGTCGACTATCGTCGCCGAGGGGAACGCCGCTCACGCCAGCGAACCCGAGGCGGGGGACAACGCCATCTACCGGATCACCGACGCCATCGACGTCGTTCGCGAGGTCGAGTTCCCCGAGACCGAGGTCATGGGCCAGGGGGTCACCGGGAGCGTCGCGGTCACCGAAATCGAGGGCGGGTCGGCCTGGAACGTGATCCCCGAGCGCTGTACGGCGACCGTCGACGAGCGGACGGTCCCCGGCGAGCGGATCCCGACCGACCCGGTCGCGGACATCGCCGGCGTCTCCTGGCGGGTCGACCAGGACCTCCCGCCGATGCGGTGTGACGACCCCGAATTCGCCGATAGCGTCCTGGCGGCCGCTCGCGAGGCACACGAACTGGTCGGGACAGCCGCCGGGTCCGACACCGAGCCCGAACACGTCGTCAAGCCACACGCGACGGACGCGGGCTGGCTCGGCGAGGCGGGGACGACCTGTGTCGTCTGTGGCCCGGCACAGCCGGGTGAGGCACACACCGCGACCGAGAGTGTATCACTGCCAGTCCTGGCGCGCTGTTACGAGACCTATCGCGGCGTCGCAGAAGGGTTCTGACACGCCGTTCGCTCTCGCGGCGGCGCTCTCCGAACGGCTTGACGGTCGAAAACGCTGGTCCCCGGAAGACGACACTCGCGTCCCGCTCCCACGCGACCAGGCCAGCCGCCGCCAACTTCGGCAAGTGGGTGTGATACGACCGCAGTTCGAGTGGGTCGACCGGGCGCTCGACGGGTTCACCCTCGACGGCGCGGACGTCGACGTGATTCCCGTCGGCGACGACACAGGCAGTGATCCCCCACATCACCCGTCGATGGCTACAACCGACTGTCTGATGAGGATCCGGCCCGAAAGTGTGGGTGATGGCAACCGAGAGTTCCGACGAGGTGCCCGATGCCTACGGCGAGTTCGAAGACCACGTCCGTCGCGTATCGTACCTGAACGACGCGGGCGGTGTGTTGAGCTGGGACCAGCAGGTGACGATGCCTGCCGGCGGGACACCGGCCCGTTCGAAACAGACCGCCGCGCTCTCGTCGGTCACCCACGACCTCCTCACCGACGACCGCGTGAGCGACTGGCTCGACGAACTCGACGACGCCGACCTCTCCGCCGACCAGCGAGCGGTCGTCCGCGAAGTTCGCCGGGAACACGAACGCGCCGCGCGGGTTCCCGAGGAACTCGTCTCCGAGATATCGGAGACGGCCTCGAACGCCCTGCCGGTCTGGGAGGAGGCCAAAGCCGAGGACGACTTCGACGCGTTCGCGCCGACGCTCGAAGAGATGGTCGAGTTGCGCAGAGAGTACGCCGCGGCGATCGACCCCGACCGCGACCCCTACGAGGTGCTGTTCGAGGAGTACGAACCGTATCTCGGGCTCGACACCGCAGAGCGCGTCCTCGAACGCCTCCGCGAGGAACTCGTCCCACTTATCGACGATATCGAAGCCAGCGACGTCGAACTCGCGGACCCGTTCGACGGGGAGTACGACACCGACACCCAGGAGGAACTCGCTCGCGCCGCACTCGACGAACTGGGCTACGACTGGGACCGCGGTCGCCTCGACACCGCCCCCCACCCCTTCTCGACGGGGACGCAGTTCGACGCCCGCGTCACGACCCGGTTCGACCCCTCGGACCCGCTCGACGCACTGGGGTCGACGATCCACGAGTTCGGCCACGCCAGCTACACGCTCGGCCTGCCCGACGAGGCCTACGGCACGCCGCTGGGAGCGGCCAGGGACCTGACCGTCCACGAGTCCCAGTCCCGACTCTGGGAGAACCACGTCGGTCGCTCGCGGGCGTTCGCGGACTTCTTCGCGCCGACGGTCGCGGACCACCTCGGCGTCGACCTCTCGGCGCGCGAACTCTACGAGGCCGCAAACCAGATCTACCCCGAGAACAAGATCCGCGTCGAGGCCGACGAACTCACCTACCACATGCACATCATCCTCCGGTTCGAGATCGAACGCGACCTGATCGCGGGGGACCTCGACGTCGAGGAGGTGCCGGCGGTCTGGAACGAGAAGATGGAGGAGTATCTGGGAGTCCGGCCCGACGGCGACGGCGAGGGCTGTCTCCAGGACATCCACTGGACCCACGGCAACTTCGGCTACTTCCCTACCTACTCGCTGGGGAGTGTGCTGGCTGCGCAGTTGTACGCCAGTGCGGACGAGGAGATCGGTGACGTGGCCGGACAGACACGGGCGGGCGAATTCGCCGACCTCCACGACTGGCTGACCGACAACGTCCACCGCCACGGCTGTCGCTACGAGACCGACGACCTGGTCCGGGAAGCGACCGGCGAGGCGTTCACTGCCGACTACTTCCTCGACTACGCCCGCGGGAAGTTCGGCGACCTCTACGACCTCTGAGGCCCTGGAAAAATTTCGAAATTGATTCTGTAGTCTACTTCTTTCTCTTGAAGCGTTATGATTGGGGTTATTTTAACACAAGTTGGCGCATATTCACCCGTTAGAATTCTCAATCGAAATAATTTGGTATTGCCTTTTTTGTAGGAGATGCCAAACCGTAGGGTACGATGGCAGATACCGATCCCGTCGGGAGCGAGGGGACGTCGCGCGTAGACGCTAGTATCGACGAAGACATCGACCGGGACATTCAGGGAGACATCGCGGAGGGGATCGACCACGATGCCGGGTACAGCACCGAGGCGGCCAGCGAGATACAGACGTCGATCGCCGAACTGAACGAGTCCTCCGTCGATATCGCACGCGAGGTCGACGACATCCGGGAGGAGGCCGCAGAGCAGTTCGAGAGTATGTCCGAGGTCGCCGACGAGGTGTCGAACCTGAGCGCCGCCGTCGAGGAGATCGCCTCCTCGACCGAGGAGGTGTCGGCCTCCAGCCGGGAGGCCAAAGAGCTCGCCCAGCGCGGGCAGGCGTCGGCGAGCGACATCTCGACGGCGATGGAGAACATCCAGACGGCCTCCGAGAGCACCGCCGATGACGTACTCACGATCCAGGAGAACGTCCAGGAGATCGACGGTATCGTCGAGGTCATCAACGACATCGCCGACCAGACGAACATGCTGGCGCTGAACGCCTCCATCGAGGCGGCCCGGGCCGGTGAGGCCGGCGAGGGCTTCGCGGTCGTCGCCGACGAGGTCAAGAGTCTCGCCGAGGAGTCACAGTCCCAGGCCGGAACGATAGAAGAGATGGTCGCGGGGATCCAGGCCGACACCGAGAACGCCGTCGAGACTATCGAGGAGTCCAACGAGCAGATCGCCGAGGGCATCGAGATGGTCGAGGAGGCCGTCGAGATCCTGGAGGACATCTACGACGCCGTCGAGGAGGTCAACGCCGGTATCCAGGAGGTCGCGAGCGCCACCGACCAGCAGGCCGCCTCCACCGAGGAGGTCGCGGCGATGGTCGACGAGGCCACCGACGCCGCCGAGGAGATCGCCGGCTCCACGGCCGGTATCGCTCGCGAGGCCGACGCACAGACCGACCAAGTCGCCGACATCGACCGCGCGGTCGAGGACCTCGTCGACTCCTGATCAGCTTAAGATAGCGCGAAGCCTCCTTCCGCAACGAGCAGTACAGTCCACGAAGTGGACAAGCAGCGGAGTCGGGAGGAAAACCGCGACACATTCTTCAACAGTCACTGCTCTCTGTCCCGGTCACTTCCCCAATAGAACTTAATGAAATTTAAGTGGATAGAATTTGTTGAGAAATATATGGAAGTGCGTCGAACGCTTCCGGTCAAACTCGTCGTGGCCGACAGCGACAGGGACGCACTTCTGGAAACCATCGACCAGTACAAACACTGCGCCACCGAAACCAGTGACCACTGCTGGAACGAGAACGACTACAAGCGCACAGCGAAGTACGCCGTCAAAGACGAGTTATACCACGACCTGAAAGCAGAGCACGACCTGACGGCGAATCTCGTCCAGCAAGCCATCTTCCAGGCTGTCGAAGCGGTCAAATCGGGTGTCGAACGCCTCGAAAAGAACGAAGCGACGAGTCAACCCGAGTTTACTGCAGACACTGCGCGGTACGACAAACGCGCCGCCACCTTCCACGACGACCGCGTCTCGCTGTCAACGGTTGCTGGACGCATCGAGGCCGACTACGTTCTCCCAGAAGACGAAACAGATACACCCTTTGAAAAGTATCTCGACGGCGATGAGTGGGAGTTTCGCACCAGCACGCTCCATTACGACGCGTTCGACGAGGAGTTCTGGTTGCACATCGGGTTTAAACGCATCGAACAGAACGCAGACACCCACAGCACGCAAGCCGACGCCGCTGTCCCCGAGCACAGCACAGTCCTCGGGATCGACCTCGGCGTCGCAAACCTGGCCGTCGCCTCGACTGGCCGGTTCTGGACGGGGGATGAACTTGACCACTGGCACCGCGAATTCCAGCACCGCCGTGGAGACCTCCAGCAAACCGGCACACAGGAGGCCCATCGGACGCTCCAGCGCGTCTCGAAGAAAGAACGCGCCTACTACAAGCAGTATCTCCACATCGTGGCCACCGAAATCGTCGAAGAGGCGGTGGAGAATGACTGTTCGGTGATCGCCTTCGAGGACTTGACCGACATCCGTAAGCGGGCGCAGGGGGCAACGTGGCATCACCGCTGGCGATTCACCCGCTTGTATGAGTACGTCGAGTACAAAGCCAAAACGTACGGTATCGACGTCGAAGAACTGGAGCGAAGCCCGCAGGCAAAGACGGTGCCAGCGTACTACACCTCCCAGCGATGCAGCAGTTGCGGGTTCACCCACGCAGACAATCGCCCCACCCAAGAGCACTTCGAGTGCCAGAAGTGTGACTACCAAAATCACGCCGATTACAACGCCGCGAAAAACGTGGCAGTGCGGTGTTGTCGGCGGCTACTCCGTCGTAACCAGACTGGCGGCGACGGAGGCGCACCTGTAGACGTCGCGCTGAATGGCGGGACGATGACCGTGAACGTGTAACCTCTGAAGCCCCTTCGACGGGGAGACAGGCCTCTCCGTGCCACCATCTCGATGGCCAGAACGGGAGTCCACGTCAAAGCCCCGCCCTCCACGAGTGAGGACTCGCCCGAACGAAGTAGGGAGGGGTCGTTTACGCGAGGTTGATCAGGAACCCGATCAATCCGACGACGAACGTGAGCACGAGGGCCTTGCCGGCATCCATCCCCTGACTCTCAGCGAGGCCGATCCCCTGGAGGACGGCCTTCCAGCACGTGCCGACGAGACTCACGAGCAAGAGTAGCGGGGAGTTGAACGAGGCCGCCCGCTGGAAGAACTCCGCGGCGGCCTGCGGGTCCGAGGGCGTCTGTCCGGCGAAGTTGAGCAGGGCGACTGTCGTCAGCGGAAGGACCACGAGCCCGACGATCTCCGCCTCGCCGACGACGGCTGCAGTCGTCCCGAACCCGCGGTCGCCGTCGGCGAACCACACGAACACGTGCAGGATGGCGGCGAGCAACAGCCACCCAACGAAGATAGCGAAGAAGACGCCGACGACGGCACCGGTCACTATCGACTGTACCCGGGCACGCTCTCCGGCCGAGACGTCGACCTGTCCGATGACACGTTGCATGAACAGCCAGAGTACGACGCCGGTCGCGAGCGCCTCGACGAGGACGATGCCTGCGGCGCGCGCCAGGGAGGGGCGGTCGTGCCGACGGAAGTACTCCTGGGGGGCGAGGAGCGGGGTACTGGGCACGTCCGGCGTCCGTACCTCCGCAAGAATAAACCTTCTCGACGGTACGACGGGCGTTTCACCGTTTCTCTCGGACGGGGACCCCCGATCGCCGGTCCCATCCGGCCGTTTAAGCCCCTCGGCGCGCTACGCAGGGGTATGTCAGCGCCGGACCTGGACCCGGAGCAACTCGACCGCTACTCCCGGCACATCATCATGGACGAGATCGGGCCGGCGGGCCAGGCCGCCCTGCTCGACGCCGCTGTTCTGGTCGTCGGCGCCGGCGGCCTCGGTTCGCCGGTTCTCCAGTACCTCGCGGCCGCCGGCGTCGGGCACCTTGGGATCGCCGACGACGACGCTATCGAACGCTCGAACCTCCAGCGACAGGTCCTCCACGCCGACGCCGACGTCGGCCGCCCCAAAGTCGAGAGTGCCCGTGAATTCGTCACCGGTCTCAACCCCGACGTCGACGTGACGACCCACGAACTGCGCGTCTCGGCCGACACCGTGACCGACCTCGTCGCCGACTACGACGTCGTCGTCGACGCCTCGGACAACTTCCCGACCCGCTTCCTGCTCAACGACGCCTGTGTGCTGGCCGATACTCCCCTCTCTCACGGCGCAGTCTATCGCTTCGAGGGCCAGGTCAGCACGTTCACCGGCGGCGAGCCCTGCTATCGGTGTCTCTTCCCCGAGGCCCCGCCCGAGGGCGCCGTCCCCGACTGCGCGACGACGGGCGTGCTCGGCGCGCTTCCCGGAACCGTCGGCGCGATGCAGGCCACCGAGGTGGTCAAACTGCTCACCGGTCTCGGCGAGACGCTCGACGGCCGCCTGCTCGCCTACGACGCCGCCGACCTCTCGACCGAGGAAGTGACTATCCGGCCTGCCCCCTCGTGCCCGGTCTGTGGCGAGGACCCCTCACTCACGTCGGTCGGTGACGTCGAGTACGGCGGCAGCTGTGCGGTCGGCGACTGAACGAGCGTTCTCTCCGTCGGCGATAGGGGTGCGTTGGTATCACGGCGGTTGCGCGCGCTGTCGCGGCGTTCATGCCGCGACAGCAGCGTGCGAGGGATGAGCAGCGCAGCACAGCGAGCAGCGCAATCGGTTGGGGAGGCGTGTGGCCCGCTGTGGCGGTGCTGTGCAGTGTCGTCCTGGCGTCCGCGC
>ENA-ORCS01001444-ORCS01001444.1-marine-metagenome-genome-assembly--contig:-NODE-1444-length-10250-cov-4.325076_pt1 | contig 10250 bp, 9 predicted proteins | sample MGYA00237781_ERZ508513 | MGnify/ENA primary metagenome ERZ508513 (study PRJEB26184, sample SAMN06268793) | marine metagenome | isolation source: Eden Landing Ponds, San Francisco, CA, USA | place...
TCGTTGCCATCACTAACTACGAGCGAGGAAATGAACCGGGCTGTGAGAAGCTATGAGATGGATTCTATGACACGCTCCCGGGGGTAACTGAGCCTGTGGAACGGGGGCGCCACCCGAATTGACAGACCTCTCCCGATAGAACGGACTGTCTCGGCCGCAGAACTAGATCGGGAGCAAGATCAGGACTATCGGGAGGACAACCAGCGAGACGAGAAACCCGGCCAGGTACCGACGGTTGGTAACGAGTCGAGTTTGGATGGTTTCGACAGCTCGGAAGTACGTCGAGAACCGAACCAGTGCACCGGCCGTTATGATCGTTCCGACGGCCACGAGTGAGAGCACGATAGCCACTCCCTGTGGGGATTCCAGAAGCACGGCGATAACGATCGTGTCGAAGAAGGTGCCGACATTCGCCCCCAGAACGTAGGGAACGATCTCCTGCCGTTTGATGTAGTTACGGTTGTAGAGAGGGACGACCACCCCCAGCGAGAACGCAACACTGGTCGTCACGCCGGTAATCAGGACGCCGAGTCCGAACGAGGTCCACCTGTGCTGAAATCGACGAAAGAACCGCTTGCGGAGCCATTCGGTGTCGATCCGTTTGAGCATCCGGTCGAAGAGCGCGAGGCTGCCGAACAACACGAGAACGGCCACCACGAGAGCAAGACCCACACCGACGGTATCAACAACGGCTCCCGTCGCTGGATCGAAGGCCGCCAACGGGTGAAACGAGAGTTCGATCCGGTTACTCACGCCCCCGAATCCCGTCTGGAGTCTTGGCAACAGGAGATACCCGAGGACGGTCGCCGGTAGGTAGATCGAGTGTGACAAGAGGAAGGTCAGTATTCCCAATCGAGTCGACTCACTGAACGAATAGCGCCGCTTCTGAAAGTAATCGAGCGTCCCGATCAGGAGGACGATTGCGGCGCCTCCGAGGCGTGAGCCAGCGAGCATCAGGAACAACTGTGAAGCCGTGAGGATCTCGGTTTTGAACAGCGAGACGGACAGGGCCGCTATCACTGACCCGTTGGTGAGCACGTACGTGGCGAGCCAGCTTGCACCCAGGGCTTGTCCACTCCCGGCGACGTATCGCCTGAAAAACCGTTCGAGCGGAGCGGCCGCAGCCGCTGTGGACGCGCCTAGCAACTGGACTGCGAACAGGAACAGTAGCAGGGAGACGAAAGCGCCGAGGACTAACGGGCCGGATTCACGCCCTCGTATCAGTATCTCGTCGACGTTCGAATCCACAGTATTCTGTCTCTACAGCCTCGCGGCAGGCGCACAAAGGTTACGCCGTGAGAAGAGACTGCCCGTGATGAATGCGTGTTCGATCCCGTTGTCCAACGCCAGATTCGGCTCAGAACAGTCACCACCCTTCGATATCGGTGGCAGGCACAAGCAGACGGGAGACCATTTATCGGGTACGGGCGAGTTGTACCACCCATGGCTCGGCTCGTTTTTGTGACTGTCCCTGTCGGGAAGCAGGACGCTGTTCTCGATATTCTGGACGATGAAGGTATCAGTTATACGCTCGCTGATGAGACGAGCAACCGTGAATACACCTGTGCCGTTCATTTTCCGCTCCCGACGAATGCTGTCGAACCCATTCTGGATCGTCTCCGGGAAACGGGCATAAACGACGACGCGATTACGGTGACGGTCGAGACGCAAACCGTTGTCTCACGCGAGTACGACCAACTCGAGGAACGATTTACCGAAGACGAAGAGAGTCCGGAGCAGATCGCCCGCGAAGAACTCCAAAGCGCTGCTGAGGAGCTCGTCCCAGCGTCCATGCCGATATATGCTGGCATGACAATCGTGAGTGCGATTATTGCGACGGCAGGACTGCTTCTGGATTCCGCTGCGGTCGTCGTCGGATCGATGGTGATCGCACCGCTCATTGGCCCGGCAATGGCTACAAGCGTTGGCACGGTCTTCCGGGACCGCGAACTCTTTAGAGACGGTGTCAAGCTGCAGATCATCGGGGCGATACTCACAATTGCGAGTGCCGCTCTTTTCGCGATTCTCATCAGAACAGGGAATCTCGTCCCACCTGGATTAGATATCCTGTCTCTCTCGCAAATCCGAGAACGATTTCGGCCGGACGTCCTGTCACTCATGGTTGCCCTCGGGTCCGGTGCCGCTGGAGTGATTAGCCTCGCTTCGGGACTCTCATCGGCACTAGTTGGCGTCATGATTGCAGTGGCACTCGTCCCTCCCGCAGCGACGGTCGGTATCGCCATCGCGTGGGGGAATACGGCACTCGCGGTGGGCTCGGGCGTGTTGCTCCTCGTTAACGTCCTGTCGATCAATCTCGCCGCACTCCTTGTGCTCTGGTATATGGGATACCGGCCTGAGAGATGGTTCCGTATGGAGCAGACGAGAAAGACATTCGTCAAACGCGTCGGCGTTCTCCTGATTAGCATTCTGCTCCTTTCTGCATTCCTCGGAACTGTTACGTTCTCCTCGTATCAGACTGCCACTTCCGAGCAGTCGATTCAAAATGATATCCAATCAATTCTCAATGAACAGGTTTATTCAGAGTTCGTTCTACTCGAGGTCCACTTCGAATATTCGGAGAATCTCCTCGCCCAGCGTCCCTCCAAGGTAACTATCTTGATCGGTGCTCCTCGAGGAGAAGCCCCCCCAGAACTGGGTGATCGTTTGAACACCCGTATTGATGAGATCGCAGGTCGCAACGTAGCTGTACAGGTTCGATACCTAACCGTTCAAGAACCGGGGTAGTGCCAGGGGGTAACCGTTTATCTGAATAAAGGCCAATAGCCCAGTTAAAAAAATGATGTACCAACGCATTCTACTACCGACTGACGGCAGTGAGGCCTCGTCGACCGCGGCTGAAGCAGCTGTTACACTTGCCGATCAGTTTGACGCGGAACTACACGTGATACACGTCCTCGAACACGACCAGACCCCCACTGATACTGATGGTGTCAATGCCCCCGACCGAAGTGGCGAGGAAGCAGTACAAGCGGCTGTCGAATTGGCTGCTTCTTCTGACGTCGAAGCCACGAGGGCGGTCATTGAAAAGACAAAGTCAATTCATCAAGAGATCCTCACCTACACAGACAAACACAGTGTCGACTGCATTGTGATGGGAACCCGGGGCAGGAGTGGACTCAGCCTCAGCCGGGCTGTCCTCGGGAGCGTCGCAGAACTAACCCTCCGCGAGTCTCCCGTCCCAGTTATGACCGTTCACGAGGAGACTGTTATCGATCCAGAAATCGGTTCAGTACTTGTTCCGACTGATGGCAGCGAGTGTGCACATACTGCTGTTGACCATGCGGGTAAACTGGCGAGATCGGTCGACGCGACACTGCACGTCATCTACGTCGTCGAGACGGGGCAGGTAATCAACGGCGATAGAGTCCGGAGACTACGAGAAGCGCTCGAGGAAATCGGTGAGAAGGCGCTAGACCTCGCCCTCGAGCAGATCCAATCGTCGACGTACTTGCCGACTAAAACGTCGATCCTGAATGGCCCGCCCTATCTCGAGATTGTCAGATATGCGGAGGAGCATGATGTCGATTGTATCGTAATGGGGACTCACGGTCGGAAGGGTATACGTCGGTTCCTCCTCGGTAGTGTGACTGAACGTGTAATTCGCCGTGCTGATGTACCTGTCATCTCGGTGAAATAGGTTTGTCAACAAATACTCCTCCAAGGCCACAGGCAACCAAACGTCCGTTCCAAAGTCACAGGCCCCAGAAAAACACGATACCAGCAGTCGTCACGACAGTTAGTATCAGTTGTAACGGTGCCCCGACGCGTGCGAAATCCGTGAATTTGTACCCGCCGGGACCGTAGACCATGAGGTTCGTCTGGTAGCCGACGGGGGTCAGTAGTGGGGTGCTGGCCGCGAAGGTCACGGCCATCACGAACGCGAAGGGGTTGACGCCGAGTTGGCCGGCAACCTCGACCCCGATCGGTAGCAACAACACGACGCTGGCAGAGTTACTGATCATTTCCGTGATGATCGCAGTCCCGAGGTAGAACAGCCCCAGAACCGCGATCACGGGAAGGAGACCGCTGACGGAAACGACGAGGTCGGCGATGAGGGCAGCGGTCCCGGACGCCTCGACCGCGATACCGAGTGGGATGACACCCGCAACCATGAAAATCACTTCCCAGTCGACGGCCTCGTATGCCTCCTCGGGCGTGAGGATGCCCGTGAAGAACATCGCTGCGACACCCGTCAGCGCACTCACCATGAGCGTGAGGACGTCGAGTGCCGCGAGTCCGAGGGCCCCTGCGAGAATCCCCAGCGCGATAGGGATCTTCGACCGGTCGAAGTCCTCCCATCTGTCCTCGCCCGCGATGGCGACGTTCGTGTCCCGCGCGATGCGGTCGAGTACCTGGTCGGGCGCCTGGACGAGGATGACGTCGCCGGCCTGTAATCGGATCTCTCGGAGGCGCTGGCGGATTATCTCGTCACCGCGCCGGATCGCCAGTACTGTCACGTCGTAGTCGCGCTCGAAGTTTGCGACACCGCTGCGCCGACTCGACCAGGGCCCGGGCAATAGCACGACTTCGGTGAGTTCGATCTCCTCGTCGGGAGCTTCCTCGGCCGTCTCGTCGCCGTCCTCTTCTGTGTCTTCGCTAGACGTTTCATCCTCGGCGAGAGAGTCGCTGGGCTCCGCGTCGGGCGGTTCCCAGCCGTGACGCCGTGGCGAGAAGCCGGGCGGGAGGGACGGGTCATCCTCCGTGACCGCCTCCAGGACCTCCGGTAACAGCTGCAGGTGGTCCTGCTCGATGACCTCCTGGAGGGTTTCCTGGTCGGCCCTGACGGAGAGGACGTCGCCGGCCCGGATACGTTCGGATCCCAGTCCGCGGGCGAGCGTCCGGTTGCCACGAACGATTTGAAACACGGCGAGATCGAGGTCCTCCTCGCCCAGCTCTCCGACCCGGGAACCGACGAGCGGCGAATCCTCCATGACGACGACATCAGTGAGGTAGTCGGTCATGCCGAACGCGTCGGTGGGCGACTCCGCCGGTTCGATCCGTGCTGGAGTGAGGTATCGACCGACGGTGAGCAGGTACACGATCCCCACGAGCAAGACGATCGCGCCCAGGTGCGTGAACTCGAGCAGGGCGAACGGCTGTGCGTCGGGACCACCGACCTGGACCCACACCTCGCTCGCCAGGAGATTCGTTATCGTCCCGACGACGGTGAGCATGCCGCCGAGCATCGAGGCGAACGACAGTGGTATCAGGAGCTTCGAGGGTGACGTCTTCGTCTGCCGGGCGAGGTTCATTATCGCAGGTATCAACACGGCGACGACCGAGACGTTGCTGACGACTCCGCCCGGCGGCCCGGAGAGCGTGACCGTGGCGAGCAACTGCCGGAACTCATTGTCTCCGGCGAACGCGATCAATTTTCGCGTCAGGATCTGGATGACGCCGGTCTGTCGGACACCCTCGCTCAGGACGAACATCGCCAAGACGGTGAGCGTCGCGGGGTTCGAGAATCCAGAGACCCCCTGCTCCGGTGATACGCCAGTCCACTCGCCGAGGAGGACGAGAACGACCATGAGGCCGACTGCGGTGGCGTCGATCGGTACCGGCTGGGTGACGAAGAGGACGAAGACGATAGCGATGATCGCCAGTACGACGACCACGTCGAACGAAACCGGAAACTGCCCAGGGAGTAGCTGTAGAGACCATCCGGCGCTCAAAGAGAGGAAGAAAAAGATCGTACTCATTTATTCGTTGTTCCCGAGGATTGCTTGGATGATTACATAGAATTTTGGTTCCCTCCCGGACCCAGATGCTCGCTCCCGGTGAAGTAGTTGTCCTCCACAACATTGCGAGACGGCATTCGACGAGAACGTCCGTGGGCAGGAAGACAGTTCAAACGACGAGAAAAGCCAGACCGCTCAGAACGACGACACCGAGTACAATCGATACGAGTCTTCCCAGCCTGTGGGTGCCGAGAATCCACGCTAACGCAGCTTTCACAGAGGTGTTTGCGATGGCCGCGATGACGATCCCCGTCGTGGCGACCTCTGTCGGGACTGTTCCTTCGGCAGCGAGTCGACTCAACGTGATCGTCATCGCGTCGACATCGGCGAGTCCAGAGAAGAACGCGGTCGCGTACACGCCCGATGCCCCGAACCACTCGTTGGCATACTCGGAGACGAGCAACACGGCCGCGAATATGGCCCCGAAGAGGAGAGCAGGCTGCAGGCGTAACGGATTCTTGAGTTCCTCCGGTTCCACTGTCTCGTCGGATGCGGTTCGCCAGTACAACACCCCGGCAGCAGCCACCCCGACACCAGTCATCGCTCCTAACGGGACCGCGACGCTCGGGAGCAAGTCAGGGTTGACGACTGCAATCTCGATGAGTGCTCGGGGGAACATCACGATGGAGGCGGTGACGACCGCGAAGGCACAGACGTGATAGAGTGTCGCGTTCTGGGTCGTCTTCTCGGCCATCGAGACGGTCGTTGCCGTGGACGAGACAAACCCTCCGACGATCCCCGTGAGGGCGATTCCGCGTTCGGGACCGAGCGTTTGTCCGAGGACGTATGCCACGAATCCAAGACCGGTGACGAAGACGACCATCAACCAGACGAATCTCGGATTGAGGCCGTAGAGAGCGTCAAGCGATCGGTCGGGAAGTGCCGGCAACACGACGAGGACGACGAGAATGAACTTCACGGACGCCCGCCGTTCACTCTCCTCGATCCGATCGGCGAATTCGTGGACGGGTCCTTTCACGGAGAGAAGGACTGTGACGGCACCTCCAACGATGATCGCGATGATCGCGCCGCGGTCGGAATGCATCGTCATCGCACCGAGGACAACGGTAACGAGGGCGGCCACGAGCGTCGTCAGGCCGATATCGCCTTCGTACCAGATTTTCCCGATGTACGCGACGGTGAGTGGCACGACGAGCACCCCGAATGCGAAGGGAAGCTCAGCTGGGAAGAACGCCTGAACGAGTGCCCCATAGAGTGCGATCAGGGGAAACGTCCGACTCCCGGCGAAGGTTCCCCCGGATTCGCTCTGTTCGCGTTCCAGACCGATGAGCGCGCCGAGCCCACCCGCGAGGAGGAGGTGTAAGACGACTTCACTGAGGGGCGATGTTAGAGGATCGACCATCGCTCAGGAAATCCCGTCCATGAATTTTCTGTAAGTCCGAGTCATGTTCGACATAGTAGTAATCGTCCTTCGTCAAGACATCATATCGATTTCTTAAAAAGAGTGTAGGTCGAGCCATAGTCCGGTCATCAGGTTGATCCTCGGGTTCGCCCTCACTGCTTCGTCGATGAACTCCTGTTGGCTGGAAATGAGCGCGAGACCAGCAACAAGACGGAGGCTACGCTTGCGTGGGGTCATTATGGCCTATTACCGAGTCTCGCAGTAAATAAGCAAGGAGATGGAATAGCCACCTGATACCCGACGGTACCGCTACTCCCCCTGTCCAACCGTGATAACGGGTACGGGCGCAGAGCGAACGGTCTTTTCGGCGACGCTTCCGAGTAGGATTCGATCAGTCCCGCGTCGCCCCGTCGTCCCCATCACGACGGCGTGGATGTCACTCGACTCGATCGTGTCGAGTATGCCCTCGATCGGCGTCCCGTGTTCGATGTGCCGGACGATGTTCGTGACACCGTGCGTCTCTGCCTCGGAGACGAGGTCGTCAACGGCATCAGTCGCCACCTGTTCTCCGTCCCGTCCCGATACAGTAGAGCGAACATCCAGACCGAGCGACGTATCATCCACGACGGATAGCGCGTGAACGGTCGCACCGAGAGATGCAGCAAGTGAGAGACCATGCTCGGAAGCGTTGCCCGCACCGGCACTCCCGTCGGTCGGGATGAGGATGTTCTCGTAGGGGAACGCCAGTAGCTCGTCGGGCTGCATCCGCACCGTAAGAACGGGAACAGACGCCAGACGGACGACCTTTTCGGTGACGCTTCCGAGAAGATATCGTGACATCCCCTCCCGGCCGTGGGTTGGCATCACGATCAGGTCGTGATCGTAGCGCTCGGCGTACTCGACGATCGTCGGCGCTGGATTCCCCTGGACGACGTCGGAATCGTAGTCCGCTCCGAGCGTCTGCAGTGTCTTCTCTGCTTCCTCGACGATGTTTTCGCCTTTCTGGACGAGTGCATCGACGACCTGAGTTTCGACGACGGTGACGCTATCCCGTGTCGTATCCGCGACGAAGAGGACGTGGATGGTAGCGTCGGCCCAGTGGGCAATTTCGGCGGCGTGATGCAGGGCCTCCGCAGCCCCATCGCTGCCATCGAACGGGAGCAGAATCTCTTCGTACATTTCTACTATGCGTGACTACGGGAATCACGTCCAAATGGTTTGTCACCCACTCGATTCCGGCCCACGAATCCCGTCATCGTGATCGACGATATTCGGACGGTTTTCACACTCATGGCATCCATCATGTATCCCCTAAAATCGGTCTCCCCGTCCGTCACGAGAATGGCGATATCAATCGCGTTCGCTTCGATGTAGTCCCCTGTTTCTTTAGACGGGACGCCGAAATTCGATTCCGCTCTTGAGGCTATCGATGGACGCTGCCTCTGCACTCTCGACAGCGTCTGTCATGATACGAAGTCTCCATGACCCGAACGAGCGACCCGCCGTTTTATTCACCCAACGTCCGTAGCTATCTCATGATCTCACGAATTCTCGTTCCGATGGACGATTCGGAGATGGCCCAGCGAGCGCTCGAGTACGCCCTCGAGAACCATCCGGACGTGGAGATCACCGTCCTGCACGTCGTGGGCGAACCGTCACCGTGGGGGGGAGCAGCCACGTCACTTGCCCTCGAGGAGGATCTCGAAGAGGCCGCCGAGGAGCGCGCGGAGGAGGTATTCGATGACGCCCGGGACCTCGCCGCCGGGTATGACGTCGAGATCACTACCGAGGTTCGACTGGGCCATCCGGCTCGGGCGATTTTAAACAGAGCCGACGACTTCGATGCGGTCGTCATTGGGAGCCATGGCGGCTCGTTGGTTGATCGACTGGTCGTCGGAAACGTCGCCCAGAAAGTGTTCCGCAACTCACCTGTTCCTGTCATCGTCGCTCGATGAATGGCTTTCACTGAAACCGCCGGAAATAGTCCGCTCTGTCATCTCACCGCTCACGATGTTCGGTGGGGCCGAGCGCGTAAGAGGACTTGCTATCGTATCACACAAAGTACTGACGCGGAGACGTACGCGAATGGGGCTGATGGTTCCAGAGAAACGCGTTATCAGTCGTTTCGGATAGACTCTCCTTATCTTCACGCTGGTTTTGACTCCTCACTTCAGACTGTGAACCGCCACTCGTCTATGCCTCCTCAGCTTCGCTCCATCCCCCGTTATCGACGATCTCGAAGAGGTTGCGCCAGTTCTCGTCATCCTCGCTTTCGGGGAGTGAGTCACGCAGTTGCTGGAAGTCCGACTCCGGGACCAGCGTGTGGACCCGGTCAAAAATGACGCGCGCGTGGTAGGCTGTGTCGGGCGGGGCCAGTCTCTTCGATCTCGCTGACACGTGATACGAACTCCTGCCAGTCGAAGCGCTGACCGTGTTCGTGGACTGCTCCAGTCAAATACCACCTGATCTCCATAGGAAGCGAGGCGGCGAGATCTTCGGCGTTGCCCTCGGGAAGACGCTGACCCAGCGTCAACAGCGTCGCTCGGATTGCTCGCACCGTCTCGCCGGTACCTGGTAGCTCGAGTCGGTGCTGGATTCCGTCGGTGAATTCGTCGAATTTCGTACGGTCGATGTTGGTCGAGGGCCGACATCAATCGAAGTGTCCTTTCCCACCGCTTGAAAAGGAATAACAGCTCTTTATCCTGCAATTATAAAGTACACAGTATGAGTGTCAGTCGCGAAGAGCTTTGGAACGCCATCCAGGAGCGGTGTGCAGCCCTGGAACCGGGAACCGAACTGGTGACGCCGCTCTCGGACCGACCGTTTCGGATCAGGGAAATTTCGACCGACCGGCTCCAGATCCGCTTCGACGATAGCGGCGAGAAGCGTCCGCTCTGGCGCGAGCAGTTCGATGTCCTCACCGATCGCCTGGCGGAGCACCGACTCGCCGTGGTTGAACTCCCGCCCGGGGTCGAACCATACGTGACGATTTTGACGCTGTTGGCTGACTTCGTCGTCGAGGACGACGAAATCGTCTCTGCCCCCGACCCCGAGATGGGCGGGGGGAGTCCATATCTGATCTCGCCGGCGGACGCTCGTACTCGTCCAGAGCGCCTCCACGACGATGC
>ENA-ORCS01001448-ORCS01001448.1-marine-metagenome-genome-assembly--contig:-NODE-1448-length-10217-cov-3.114300_pt1 | contig 10217 bp, 10 predicted proteins | sample MGYA00237781_ERZ508513 | MGnify/ENA primary metagenome ERZ508513 (study PRJEB26184, sample SAMN06268793) | marine metagenome | isolation source: Eden Landing Ponds, San Francisco, CA, USA | place...
CGACAACGAGTACGGCTTCTCCAACCGGATGCTCGACGTGGCCCACTACGTCACGCACGGCTGATCGGCGGACGGGTTTTCTACTGTCGTGATAACAGACCACATACCGGACTCGCATCCGAACACGACTAAGTAACACCATTCCGAGCACACGGGACAGAGAGCGATGTCCACCCCCACAGCCACGTTCAAGACGCTCGACGACCTCGAATCCGACCAGCGCGTGCTCGTCCGCCTCGATCTGAACTCTCCGATCGAGGACGGCGAACCGCAGGACAACCGCCGCTTCGAGCGACACGCCCAGACCGTTCGCGAACTCGCCGACGCCGGCCACCGAATCGCCCTCCTCGCACACCAGGGACGCCCCGGACGGGAGGACTTCACCTCACTCGCCGGCCACGCGGAAATCCTCGCTTCTCACCTGGATCACGACGTCGTCTTCGTCGAGGATATCTATGGCGAGACGGCCACCGACGCCATCGAAGCGCTCGACGCGGGCGAGGTGCTCCTCTTAGAGAACACGCGGATGTGCGACGACGAACTGCCCGAGGAAGCGCCCGAAACCAAGGCCGAAACCGAGTTCGTCCAGTCGCTCGCGCCGCACTTCGACGCCTACGTGAACGACGCGTACTCGGCCGCACACCGCTCGCACGCCTCGCTCGTCGGGTTCCCGCTCGTCGTCCCCGCGTACGCCGGCCGCGTGATGGAGACCGAGTACGAGGCCAACACCGCCATCGCGAACAAGTCGTTCGACGGCCGGGTGACGATGGTCGTCGGCGGCACCAAGGCGACCGACGTGATCGACGTGATGAACACCCTCGGAGAGACGGTCGACGACTTCCTCCTCGGCGGCATCGCCGGCGAACTGTTCCTCCGGGCTGACGGCGCGCCGGTCGGCTTCGATCTCGACCCCGAACAGGACCTCTATGACTCTCAGTGGGAGGCCAACCACGAACTCGTCGAGGAGATGCTCGACGAGCGTCGCGAGCAGATCACGCTGGCGACCGACCTGGCGTCCGACGACGACGGCGAGCGCGCCGAGGAATCCGTCGCCGACATCGACGAGAAGACCGTCTCCTACCTCGACGTCGGCACCGATACCGCCGAGTCCTACGCCGAGGTCGTTCGCGACTCCGAGGCCGTCTTCGTGAAGGGCGCACTCGGTGTCTTCGAGGAGGAACCGTTCTCGGTCGGGACCGTCCGCGTGCTGGAAGCCATCGCCGAGACGGACTGCTTCTCGGTCGTCGGCGGCGGCGACACCTCGCGCGCCATCGAGATGTACGGGATGGACGAAGCCGACTTCGATCACGTCTCGATCGCCGGCGGCGCGTACATCAGGGCGCTGACCGGTCAGCCGCTCGCCGGCGTCGAGGCGTTGAAGCGCTCCTGAGTCGCCGATCAGTCACGTCGGCTGCTCTGTCGAAGACCTGAAGCGGCCGCCCGCCGAATTCGACGCTATGCTCGTCGGTTGCTGTTCTGACACCCACGACAACCTCGATCTGGCACGATCCGCGGTCGAGACCTTCGAAGACCGGGGCGTCGACGCGGTGATCCATTGCGGCGACGTGGTCGCGCCGTTCACCGCCTCGGTCTTCGACGCCGACTTCGCATTCCACGCCGTCCGCGGGAACAACGACGGTGAGTGGGCGCTAGCGGAGACCATCGAGGCGTTCGGTACGCATCACGGCGAGAGTGCACACCTGACGTTCGACGGCGTCGACGTCGCGGTCTACCACGGGACGAGCGAACAGCTCGTCGACGCCCTCCTCGCGTCGGGCGCGTACGACTACGTCGTCCGCGGCCACACTCACGAGCGGACCCACGAGGAGCGCGACGGGACCGTCCACCTCAACCCCGGTGGCCTCCCCTTCCCCGGGGCGGACGACGCGTACCACGTCGCGATCCTCGATACGGACGCCGAGACCGTCGAATTCGTCGATCTCTCGGGCTAACGGCGCGGCGATTCACGACCCCGGGAGGATGTCGCCGAGCGCGCCGCCGACGCTCATCGGCACGAACGCGACGACGACGTCCGCGAACGCCAAGACGGGCGTCGCCCAGTCGACACGGCCCCACGCGGTCATCACCACGGCCGCGGTGAGAAACGCGACGCCGAGGACGCCCACGAGCCGTCGCGGGAGGACGCCGAAGAGCGGTTCGTGGACGCGGACGTCCTGAATGTCGGCGACGTAGAGGATGCCGACCACGAGGCCGATCGCGGCGATGACCGTCCCCACGAGCGAGACCGGATGTGCGGCGAGAAAGTGCCCGACTTCGTTCGTGCCGCCCTCGACGAACATCGGAACCCCGAACAGCACCGACCCGAGGAACGCCTCCGCGAGGTCGCCGCGGTCGTACCCGTGGATGATGCGGCCGAACACGGCGGTCTCGTTGGCGGCTGCGACGGCCGCGCGACGGGCGGAGCGAACGCGCTCGCGTTCGTCGGGGGAGTCGACGGTTTCGGCGAGCGCGTCGAACTCCGCGAGCAGTCGCTCCATCTCGTCGGTCGATCCCTCACTCCCGTCCGGCCCGATGCGCACCTCAGAATCGTCCGCGGCGGCCGAGCGATCGTCGGTCATACTCCCGACCACGACTGGGGTAGTGATAAACGTCGGTCGGCCGCGGCCGTCGAGCGCGTCCGGCGACCGGTGTCGGCTGCGTCGTCGACGGGTCAGTCGTCGGCCGTGCCGGCCTCGACCTGATCGGCGCCGAAGCCGGAGGGGTCGCCGGAGAGGCCGACGCCCAGCGTCTCGTTCGTGCGCCGGATGCTCTCGGCGGCGTCAGCGCTCTCGGTCACTGCGCGGATCGCGTCGACGTTCTCGGGGACCACGTCGGACTCCTGGTGGATCGCCTGAAAGAGATAGAGGTCGCGGCCCTCGGTGGCGACCGACTCACCCCACAGGCAGTTCTCCCAGAGGTCGCCCCGCGGCCGCCCGGCGTCCAGCGCGAAGTCTTTGAGCTTGCCGGCCCCGTCGAGACCGATCCCCTCCGGAATCACGTAGATTCGAGACTGGTCGTCGAGGAGTTGCCGGACGTGCGCGGCCGTCACGTCGGTCTCCAGTGTGACGTTGAGTGCGTGGACGTGCATCAGCGTCGCCGGTACTTTCAGCCCCATCGTATCGATCGACAGGTCGGGGAAAATCGTCTGGACGTCGGGGCCGTGATGAGACGGGATCTCGATCGGATTCGGGAGGATATCGTTGATCGGGCCGCGCGTATTCTGACTCGGATCGCCGCCGCGGCGTACCAGCGTCGCTCGGACCTTCTCGACGCCGTACTCCTCCTCTAGGGGAGCCACGACGCGCGACAGTCCGGTCGTGTTACAGGAGACGACTCGAACGGAGTCGGCACCGCAGGCGTCGTCGTAGTTCGAGCGGGCGTTGAAGCTCGTCTCGGCGACACTGGCGTCCTCGCCGCCCTGGAAGATCGCGGGCGTATTATACGAGGCGTACAGCGACTTGTTCTCCGCGCCGATACCTGACGGCGTGGCGTCGACCATCACGTCGGCGTCGGCGACCAGTTCGTCGACGACACCGGCGGTCTCGATCCCGGCCTCCGAGAAGAGCGGAGCGCGCTCCGGGATCGCCGCGTACATCGGGTAACCGCGCTCGACAGCGGTGTGGGCCTCGAAGTTCGGCTGCGTCTTGGCGACGCCGGCGACTTCCATATCGGGCTGGGCCTCGACGGCGTCGGCTACGCGTTTGCCGATCGTCCCGTAGCCGTTGACACCCACTCGTATCATTACCGGAGAGTCGGACGACCACACGCATAGTTATTTCGGAGCCGGAGCAGCAACAATTAACTCCTACACGAGTAACGCGGGGCATTTTCGCAGAGACGAGTACCCCACCACGGAATACTTGCGGAAATCCCCAGCACACACGGCGGTCGTCGGGATGCGAACCCCTAACTCCGCGGAGTCCCGACACTGGCGTATGTCGAACGACGGACTCGCAGCCGCTGCGACGACGGCGGTCGAGCAGTGTATGGCTCTCGACGAGACGGAGTCCTGCGTCGTGGTCACCGACGACGAACGACGCCCGATCGGCGAGGCGCTCTACGACGTGGCGAGCCGCATCACCGACGACGCGGTGCTGCTTCAGTACCCGCCAGGGACCCAACACGGCGAGGAGCCGCCCAGGCCCGTCCCGGCCGCGATGGCCGATGCGGACGTGTTCCTCGCACCGACGACAAAGAGCGTGAGTCACACCCGCGCCCGAGGGGACGCCTGTGACGCCGGCACGCGCGGCGCGACGCTGCCCGGAATCACCGAGGACGTGTTCACGACGGGGCTCGACGCCGACTACGACGCCATCGCCGCGCACTGTCGCGACGTCCTCGCGCAGGTCGAAGACGCCGACGAGATCCGGGTGACGGCCCCGGCCGGAACCGACATCACCTTCGAACCCGGCGGCCGCGAGTGGCACGCCGACACCGGCATCGTCCACGAACCGGGCGACTTCTCGAACCTCCCCGCGGGTGAGGTGTTCGTCTCGCCGACGGACGCGAACGGGACCTACGTCGTCGACGGGACGATGCGCCCGCACGGACTGCTCGAGGAGGGGCAACAGCTCCGCTTCGAGGTGGAAGACGGCTACGTGACCGAGATTTCCGACGACGAGATCCGCGAACAGGTCGAGACCGGTGCCGAGGAAGTGGGGCGCGACGCCTACAACCTCGCGGAACTGGGAATCGGAACCAACGTCGGTGTGACCGAACTCGTCGGCTCCGTCCTCCTCGACGAGAAGGCCGCCGGGACCGTCCACATCGCGATCGGCGACGACGCTGGCATCGGTGGCGAGACCGACGCACCGCTGCACCTCGACGGAATCGTCCGGGAACCCACCGTCTTCGCCGACGGGGATGAAGTAGACCTGCCGCAGTGAACGGTGAACGGTGAACGGCTGCCCGGGACACCATAGCCCGCCGGCTTCACCACTCGTATGAGACTCCGGTCAACTCCTCGCTCTTCGCCCAGAGGCGCGCCGCGTCGTCTTCGTCGTAGGACGCCTCACTGGACGATTGCCTCTCGGGTGCGCCACGCATATTCAGCAACCCGCCCGGACCGTAGTAGTCCCCGCCCTCCACGTCGGGCGCGACTGACGCGTACAGCAGCGGTAACGCGCCCTTCTGCGCCGACTGGCCCACGACCGCGTTGGCGGCTTTCATCAGTCCCAGCCGCAGTTTCGACCCCGCTTGCTTCGGCCCGCGGTACTGGAGATTCGTCGCGGCGTACCCCGGGTGGCAGGCGACGCTGATCGTGTCGGTGACCTCGGCTTTCGTCAGCCGACGCTGCAGTTCGTAGGCGAACAGGAGGTTTGCCAGTTTACTCTGACTGTAGGCCTCCCACTTCCCGTAGGACTGCTCGTGGTGCAGGTCGTCGAAGTCGATCTCGCCGGACTCGTGTGCGCCACTGGAGTGCGTGACGATTCGGCTCTCTCCATTGCTCGCGAGGAGCAGATCCAGCACGTGACCGGTGAGCGCGAAGTGACCGAGGTGGTTCACCCCGAGTTGTTTCTCGAACCCGTCTTCTGTCTCCTGTCGGGGAATCGCCATCACACCGGCGTTGTTACAGAGCACGTCGACGGTGTCGTAGTCCTGTTCGACCCCGCTCGCGAAGGACTCGATCGAGTCGAGCGACGCGAGGTCACACTGCCGAACGTTCAGGGTGGCTCCGGTGTCGCCGACGCTGTCACGGATTTCCGCGGCCGCCTGTTGCCCCCGATCGGTGCTCCGGCAGGCCATAATCACCGTCGCCCCGTTGGCTGCGAAGGCGTTCGTCGCCTCGAACCCCAGACCGCTGTTGGCCCCCGTAACGAGAACAGTTGTGTCCGTACAGTCCGGCATTCGATCGACAGTCCACGATGATGCCATCGGTGACTGTACGCCGACAGCACATAGGAACCTTCCGTCGGGGCCACCCTCGGCGATCGATCCGCGCCGCGACGTGAGCCAGCGTCCCGCACGCGACGGCCGGAAGGGCGGACTTTTACGGCCCGACGGGCTACGACGCCGTATGAGCACGCCACAGGACCGCGTCGCGGCCGAATGTCCCTCCTGTTCGCCCGCTGAATCGACGGTCCACGAGGTACTGAAAGACGGCGGCGGTCACCGCACCGTCCGCTGTACGGAGTGTAGCCACGTTCACAAGGTCCAGGTCGAATCCGAGACGGAGATCGAACGCGACGTCGTCGTCTCTCAGGACGACGAGTCGTTCGCGACTACCGTCGACGCGCCGCCGACAGAGACGGTCGCCACCGGCGACGAGTTCATCGTCGACAGCGAGGCGGCCATTATGCTGGTCAGGGTTACGGGGATCGAGATCGGTCCCGAACAGCGCACCGAGGAAGCCCGAGTCGAGGACATCGACACCATCTGGACCCGCGCGGTGGACAACGTGACGGTGAAAGTGACCGTCAACCCCAAGGAAGGGACGGGTGACCGCGAAGCGACCCGGAGCTTCGACCTCAAACTCCCCGGCGACCACGAGTTCGTCGTCGGCGACGTCGCCGCCTTCGGCGACGAGGAGTTCGAGATCAAAGCGATCCAGGTGCGCGAGGACGCCCCGGAGTACCGGCACGGCAAACTCGACCACGAGGGCGATATGGTCTACGCGAAAGACGTCAAGCGGCTCTACGGCACCGACCAGACGACCTCTGCCTGGTCGGCGTGGTGAGGACGCGCGAGCACTGATTCTCGGATCGACGTCCGCTGTCGGCGGGGAAAGATTCGATTCCTCGGAGTGTGAAGAGACGTATGTGAACACTACCCACACCGAAGCCCGCGAGGCGATGGTCGAACGCCTCCGCCGCCGCGGGTACGTCGACGACGATCGGGTGGCCGAGGCCCTCCGATCCGTCCCACGCCACGAGTTCGTTCCCGAGGGCCAGCGCTCGAACGCGTACGCCGACCGACCGCTGTCGATCGGCAGCGACCAGACCGTGAGCGCACCGCATATGGTCGGTATGATGACCGAACTCCTCGACCCCGCGCTCGACGACCGCGTGCTGGAGGTCGGGACCGGGTGCGGCTACCACGCGGCCGTGACAGCCGAGACTGTCCCCGAGGGGCACGTCTACTCCGTCGAGTACGACGACGACCTCGCGGGCGAGGCGCAAGCGCGACTGGCTCGGCTCGGGTACGGCGACCGGGTCTCCGTCCGCGTCGGCGACGGGCGGGAGGGCTGGGACGCGCACGCGCCCTTCGACGGCGCGTACCTGACGTGCGCCGTGCCCTCTGTCCCGGATGCCGTCCTGAACCAGGTCGCCGTCGGGGGGCGGATCGTCGCTCCCGTCGGCGAGACCCATCAGGAACTGGTCCGGCTGGAGAAGCACGACGCGGAGACGGTCGAGCGCTCGGAGCACGGGGGCGTGCGGTTCGTCCGGATCCGCGGGTGAGCCGCCCCACAGAGCGTGCAGTTGATTACGCCCCACGTCCGAGAGCGTAGTATGGACCCTGGGGATCTGCGCGGCGAGATGGTCGACAGCCTCGAGGAACAGCTGTCGATCGACGAAGCGGTCGCGCTCGCGATGCGGTCGGTACCCCGCCAGGAGTTTGTCGACGATGCCCCGTACAGCAACCGCGCCGAGGAGGCCGCGGGAACGACGGTCCTCGCGCCCGAGACGGTCGCTCGCCTCCTGACGGCCCTCGACGTCGACTCCCCGGACGGCGGGCCGACGGACCGCGACGGCGACCCACGGGACGATGCCACGACCGCCGACGATACCGGCGACATCCTCGTCGTCGGCGCGGGCGTCGGCTACACCGCCGCGCTGCTCGCGGAACTCCTCGGCGAACGGCACGTGCACGCCGTCGACATCGACCGACGACTCGTCTACGCGGCGCGATCGAACCTCGATTCGGCGGGCTACGGAGGCGTTCTCGTCGATGCCCGCGACGGCGCGAGTGGACTCCCCGAATACGCACCGTTCGACCGAATCCTCGTCGAGGCCGCAGCGATCAGTCCCCCCCGCGCGCTGATCGAGCAACTGTCCCCCGGCGGCCGTCTGGTGCTCCCCCTCGGCGGCCCCGAGCAGACGCTCACGGCCGTCGACGACGACGGCGACGTGATCGATCGGCACGGACCGGTGGCGTTCAAGCCGCTGCTCGTCGACGGCGAGCAGCGCGGCCGGCCGGCGCGGAACCGGACGGTCAGAGAGGACATCGAACGGCAGGAAGAACCGGGTTACTTCGCGAAAACCGGCTGGGAACAGGAGTGGATCGACTGGGACGAGCAGTTGCGACGGCGGTAGCCCCCCGTCACTGAATTTTCAGCCCGCTCCCGGTGAGCGGGACGACGACGTCGTCGTCGGGCGCGACGACGCCACGCTCGCGATACCGGCCGAGTGCGGCGGGCGCGACCGCGCAGGTCGGCTCGGTGTCGAACCCCCGCGACCGGAGCGCGTCGAGTTCGCGCTCGACGGCCGCCGCCGATATCGCGATAGCGTCGCCGTCGGTGTCGTCGATGGCGTCGTGGATCTGTGTCTCGCGGACCGGGTCGCGGATCTGGATCCCGTCGGCGACGTCGTTGTGAGCGTCTGACTCGCCGTGGAGAGCGTCGGCGACGGGCGCATATCCGGCGGCCTGTGCACCCAGCATCCGCGGGACGTCGTCGATCCACCCCGCGTCCGCGAGCGCCCGGAAGGCGCGGTACGCCCCCAGAAAGAGCGTGCCGTGGCCCAGTGGGGTCACGACGGCGTCGGGAGCGACCCACTCGCGCTGGGCGCACACCTCGTAGGCGAACGTCGCCGTCCCGGCGAAGAACGCCGGGTTCCAGGCGTGGGAGGCGTACCACGTGTCGACCGCCCCGTCTTCCGATGCTGTTTCGACGGCCTCGAGACAGGCGTCCGTGACGGCCTCACGACTCCCCTCGACCGGCACCGGCGTCGCCCCGACGCGCTCGATGGCGTCCCGTTTGGCTGGCTTGACCGAGGCCGGAACGTAGATTTCGGCGTCGATGCCGCCGCGGGCGGCGTAGGTGGCGATGGCCGCGCCCGCGTTCCCCGAGGAGTCCTCGACGACCCGGTCGACGCCGAGCGCGTCGGCGACCGAGAGCGTCACCGTCGCGCCGCGGTCCTTGAACGACCCCGTCGGAAAGACGTACTCGAGTTTGAACTCGGCGTCCCAGTCGTCGGCGTCGACGAGCGGCGTGCGGCCCTCACCGAGCGAGACGCGGCGGTCGACGGGGAGGAGCCGTTCGAACGCCCACAGGCCGCCACGGGCGTCCCCCCACGAAGTCGGCGGCTCCGCCGGGAGCGACTCCTCGGGCCGCTCGGTCGGCCCGGCCGCGAAATCCAGCGGCGCACCGCAGTCACAGCGCCACGTCCACTGCTCGTAGGTGCGATCGCACGCACTGCAGGCGAGCGCGAGCGACGGCGGCAGCGACGTGGGGTCTGCGGTCATCTCAGTATGCGTCGACGTTGGTGCCGACCGAACAGACGTACTCGCCGGTCGCGACCTGCGGGAGTCGGCGGGTGCGCCAGAAGACGCCGTCGTTGTTCGCGGTGACGCGAGCCTTGCGTTCGCCGAAGGGCGTCGTCACCTCGAAGAGGCGGTCGCCGGCGCTCACCCGGTCGCCGAGGTCGGCCTCGAACCGGACGAGGCCACCCGCGGGTGAGCCGTACTGATCGAAGCCCTTCGCGCGGGTCTGTGGTTCCTGACTGGGGGATCCGGGCAGAAAGCCGTAACCGCGGAGGACGTTGAACACGCCCGTCACGCCGGCCTCGATGCTGTCGTCGTCCCAGCCGACACAGCCGCCGAGTTCGGGGTCGATCGTCGGGATGCCCTCGTCGGGGCCGGCGCGGGCGAGTTGCCCCTCGGGCCCCTTCTGGTCGAGGACGTACCCGCAGCCGAACGTCTTGGCCAGTTCGAGACACTCGTCGTGCAGTCGGTGTCGGCGACCGCAGCGGACGCGCACCTCGTCGATCATCTGGGAGGTCGACCCCTGGTGGAGGTCCAAGATCAGATCCGCGCGGGTGGCGGCGTCGAACGTGGTAGCGGCAATCCGTTCCGAAGAGGTCCCGCCGTCGTCGCCGGGGTACGCGCGGTTCATCTTCGTGTCGTCGATCGGATTGCGGTGCTCTGCGACCTGGAAGGCGTGGTAGTTGACGATGCCGACGACGAGGACTGTCCCGGAGAGCTCCGCGGGGTCGAGCCGGGGAACGACCCGACTGACGACGCCGACGCCGTTCAGTTCGTCGCCGTCCGAGGCCGCCTGC
>ENA-ORCS01001450-ORCS01001450.1-marine-metagenome-genome-assembly--contig:-NODE-1450-length-10195-cov-3.745701_pt1 | contig 10195 bp, 12 predicted proteins | sample MGYA00237781_ERZ508513 | MGnify/ENA primary metagenome ERZ508513 (study PRJEB26184, sample SAMN06268793) | marine metagenome | isolation source: Eden Landing Ponds, San Francisco, CA, USA | place...
CCGTGATCTCGGCGTCGGGCACCGTCTCGTCCAGCACGTACGTCGCCGCGGCGGCCGCCGCACCCGCCCCGACGATACCGATGGTCGTCATACGACGTCGTTCGGACCGGAGTGATAAAACGAACCAGATCGAACGTCGAGACCGTCGGTTCAGCCGGCGACGTGTGCTGTGAGAACGAGCCGGAAAGCGTGGTCGACTACCGGCGACGGGACCGGGTCTTCGACGTACTGCGCTCGCGGTTGTCGGAATCGGATTCCTCGTCGTCCCCGCCGTCAGTGAACGGGTTGTCGGCCCCGGATGTCGCCAGTCGCTGTTTTTCGGCCGGCGACAGTCCCGTCGGGACGATGTAACACGCGACGACGCCCCCGACGAGCACCCCGGCGACGGCCGCGGCGGCGGTCTGACCGAGGGTCGCACCGGCACCCAGCGCGACGAGTGCCATCGACCCGGCCACGAGGACGGCGACGCCGACCTGGAGTTTGCGGTTGAACGCGTCGCGTTCGCCCTGACTGATCGGCCCGACCATTATCTCGTTCCCCCCGCCCGTTCGCCCGTCATCAGACCTCACCTGTCGTGCTGACGTGCATGCCGACAAAGCGCCAGTCACCCGGCGAGTCCTCGGATTCGCCGCGGGTACGGCGCTCGCGTTCGAGCGTCCCGCTCCAGCGGGTGTCGAACTCGAAGCGGGTGTCCCTGTCGAGGTCGGTCCAGCCCATCCCCACGAGGTCGGCGAACCAGGCGTGGCGGTCGCGTTCGGTCACGCGCAGGTCGCGACTCTCGACCGTCCAGTCCGCGGTCGTCCGCGTCTGTTCGCGCAGGGCGGCCTCGACTTCCTCGTAGCCGTCGAGGTGTTCGGAGATGCCGAACTTGACCACGTCGTCCGAGGGGGCGAAATAGGAGTACAGCGGGTCGCCGTCGCGGAGCGCGTCGTAGTACGCCCGGATACGGGAGTCGGCGCTCACTGGAACCCCCTGTCGACGTTCTCGTCGACGACGTCCTCGAACTCGGCTTCGAGGAGGTCTTCGGCCTCCTCGAAGGTATCCGCGAGGTCGTCCATCGCCTCGGGGCGGTCGTGCTGTTCGAACTCCATCGGCCCGTAGGCGGGGCTATCGAGAACGTCCATCACGTCCTCGAAGAGCGCGCCGGGGGTCGTCGGCGCGTCGGCGTGTGTCTGGACCACTTCTTCGAGCCTGCTGGCGGCCTGTTCGGCCTCGTCTTCGTCTTCGAGCGGTTGCTGGACGCCGAACATGCCCGACCCGTCCTCGGGAAAGAGCGGGTCGAGGTCGTCGTCGATACGGCGGGCGACCTCGGCACCGACGCCCTCGACCTGGTAGGGGTTGCGGGCGTAGGTCTTCAGCTGGTAGACGCCCACGGATGGGTGGCCGACGTAGAGGTCCTCGCCGATGCCGCCGGCGCGGTCGCCGCCGACCGCCCGCCAGCCGTTCGGTTCGGCACCGCTCTCCACGACGTCTTCGAGAATGTCCTGCCAGTCGCGGACGCGCATGTGAGACATCTGGGTACACGGGAGAATGAAGGCATCGGTCCGGCACAGTACTGTCAGTGCTCGCTGGTCGGCCGGGGATCCGACCTGACCCCGGAGGGTTTTTCAGCGCGCCGGTCGCACCTCCGGTCGATGACCCTCGACATCGACCTGGTGCTCGCGCCGGTCGACGCCGGCGACCGGGCCGAGGACGCGCTATCTCGCGCCATCGCGGTCGCCGACCGGTTCGACGCGGCGGTCCACGTCCTCCACGTCGTCGACGAGACGATGATCAAGGGGATCGACGCCGGTGACGTCGACCCGGGGAGCGTCGCCGCCGACCAGCTCTCGGTCGCCGACTCCGTCGCGGAGCGAGCCGAATCCGTCGAGATGACCCACTCGACGGCGGCCGGCTTCTCCCGGTCGCACCTCCGTCAGCACCCCGGAAGCGTCATCCTCGACGTCGCCGAGGACATGGGAGCGGACTTCGTGGTCGTCCCTCGCGAACCTAGCGACGAACCGGACGAGACGCTCGGCAAGTCCGCACAGTACGTCGTCGAGTACGCCTCACAGCCGGTACTCTCGGTCTGACCGCTCTCCCCGGACAATCACGCGCCCGCTCAGATCCGAATCGACATCTCGAGTTCGAAACTCTCGGAGCTGCTCGTCTCGAAGCCGATCTTCTTGTAGAGCGCGATGGCCGGTTCGTTCCAGCGTTCGACGGTCAGCCAGACCCGCTCGACGCCCGCCGCCTGTCCCTGGCCCAGCAGGTGTTCGAGCAGTTCGGTGCCGATGCCCGCACCCTGGTACTCGCCGAGGATGAAGATCGCGAGTTCGTAGCCTGAATTGCTGTCCGGGACGAGGATAGCGTGACCGACCGGACGACCGTCGTGTTCGGCGACGACCGTGACCGCATCGGGGGTGACGATGGCGTCGAGCCACTCGCGGATCGCGTCGGAGTCGACCGGGGGGATGCCCTGTGCGCGGTCCGAGGGGTCGAAGTTCTCGTACATCTCGACGAGCGCTTCGAGGTCGTCCTGGCCGCTCTCGCGGACGCGGATCTCCCGGCCGCTGCCGTCGGTGACGGTCGCCGGCGGCGACGGGAACGACCCGACGGAGTCGTCGGGATAGGTACGGTCCGTCATCGGACGAGCGTCACGGAGACGTCGGCGTTCAACAGGACGAACTCGGCGACCTCACCGAGGTCGATCTTCCCGAGTGGGCTTCGCTGCCCGCCACCGAGGACGATCTGCTCGAAGCCCTCGGTCTCGGCGAATTCGACCAGTTGACTGCCGGGGTGTCCTTCCAGTACTCTGACTTCGGCGTCGATACCGCTGGCTGTGACCTGCTCTCGGACGTCCGCCGCGACCGATTCGACGTCCTCGTCGGAGGACGTCTCCAGCACCGCGACGGTGAGGTCGTCACCCGCCTCCCGCGTGCGCTCGAGCGTCCGGCCGAGCGCGTCGAACCCGTCTTCCCGGCCGCCGGTCCCGAGGAGGACTTTCATATCTCCGCTCTCACGCTCCCACGTCAAAAGCTTCCCGGCACGGCATCGAACTGCCCTGCACCCTTTATACTGATCGTTGTAGCGATTTGCCGGTACGCGGCGACTCCGGGGTCGGCGCTATCCGGAAGTGATCTACAACGATCACTATCAGTCGTCGTCGCTGGCTTCGATCTCGTCGGGGTCGGCGTCGACCTGTGAGCGCCGCCGGGCCGCCCGCTCGATGAACTCCTGGGGCAGTTCGTCGATCTCACCGGCCTGAACCGCCCAGAGCTTGGCGTAGAGGCCGTCCTCGGCGAGCAGGTCTTCGTGCGAGCCCCGCTCGACGATCGTCCCGTCTTCCAGCACCACGATCGTGTCTGCGTCCTTGATCGTCGAGAGGCGATGGGCGATGGCGAAGGTCGTCCGGTCGGCGGTCAACTTGTCCAGCGAGCGCTGGATCAGCATCTCCGTCTCCGTGTCGACGTCGCTCGTCGCTTCGTCCAGCACGAGGATCTCGGGGTCTTTGAGGATCGCCCGGGCGAGCGCGATCCGCTGGCGCTGTCCCCCCGAGAGTTTCACGCCGCGTTCGCCGACTTTCGTGTCGTAACCCTCGGGGAGGTTCTGGATGAACTGGTGGGCCTCGGCCATTTTCGCGGCATCGACGATGTCCTCGCGGTCGGCGTCGAAGGTGCCGTACTCGATGTTCTCCTCGACGGTCCCGTAGAAGAGGAACGTCTCCTGGCTGACGTAGCCCATCTGCCGGCGGAGACTCGGGATGGTGACGTCACGCAGGTCGGTGCCGTCGATGGTGATCGCCCCCTCGTCGACGTCATACATCCGGAGGAGGAGTTTCATCACCGTCGACTTGCCGGCGCCCGTCGGGCCGACGAGTGCGATGGTGTTGCCGCCCTCGACCTCGAAGGAGATGTCCTCGACGATGTTCTCGTCGTCGTACCCGAAGGAGACGTCGTCGTATTCGATATCGCCGTCAGTGACGACCAGCGGGTCGGCGTCGGGGTCCTCGCGGATACGACTCGGCGTGTCCATCAGGCCGAAGATGCGCTCGCTGGAGGCGTGGGCCCGCTGGTACATGTTGATGATCTGCCCGAACTGGGCCATCGGCCAGATGAACCGCTGGGAGAGCAGGATGAACCCGACGAACTCCCCTTCAGTGAGTGTGCCGGTGAAAAACCAGGGGCCAGACCCGGTGGTCTGGGAGGTGAACACCCAGAGGCCGCCGACGAGGAACGTGACGACGAAGCCCACACCCGAAAGCAGTCGCAGGCCGGGGAAGAACTTGATCCGCGTGTTGATCGCCGCCCAGTTGGCGTCGAAGTAGTCCCCGGAGACATCGTCGACGCGGTCGGACTCGAAGCTCTCCGTGTTGTAGGTCTTGATGACCTGGACGCCCCCGAGGTTGTTCTCAAGCCGGGAGTTGAGTTGCCCCACCGAAGAACGGACCTCGGCGTACTGGGGCTGGATGATCTGGACGAACTTGTAGGTGAAGAAGCCGATGAGGGGGACGATCACCAGCGTCACCATCGCGAGTTGCCAGTTCCAGTAGATGAGAATGCCTGCGATGGCGATGACCATCACCGACAGCCGGAAAAACGAGTTCATCCCGTCGTTGAGAAACCGCTCTAACCTGTTGACGTCGTTCGAGAGGATAGACATCAGTTCGCCGGTCTGCTTGTCGGCGAAGAAATCCATGTTGAGGCGCTGCATCTTGTCGTAGGTGTCGGTTCGGACGTCGTGCTGGATGTTCTGGGCGAAGGAGTTCCAGCCCCAGTTGCGCGTCCAGTGAAAGAGTGCACCCACCGAGAACGCCGCGGCGATGAGAGCCACGGTGAACCACATCTGCCCGGTTTCACCGGTCGGGAGCCACGCGTCGGGGACCAGCGGGAGACTGAACGGCGTAGTATCGCGGAAGATGGAGTCAATCGCCAGCGTCAACAAGAGTGGTGGAAGAAGGTCGAGCACACGCGCGAAAATACTGCTGAACAGGCCGACGACGAACTGTAGGGCGTTCTCGCGACCGTACTCCGCAAACAGACGCCGCATCGGCCGGTCGACCCGCTCGCGGACGTCCTCGAACACCTCGTCATCGTCGAGGTCTACACTCATCGCTCCTGTCGAGGGACCGAACCGTCAAAAGACCGTCGGAGCCGTGTCGGACGTTCCCACACGGTGACGTGTCCGGCTTCGACTGAAACCGGTGAAATAGACCGGTTTCGGCCCGGACGTGGGACAGGATGTCCCACAGGGACACGTAATCAAACTTTATCTGATAAGATTGGAGAGTGAATATCCGCTCAGCCGGTTTCGTTCGCGGCGGGTGGGATAGCGATGCGGTCGCCGACGGTGAGGCCGGTCCGGTTGCTCCAGCCGCGGGGGACTTCGAGCACCCACTTGCCGCGGCCGGAGTAGGTGCGTTCGTACTCCCCGTCGGGGACGGGCGCGTGGTGGATCGTCGTCACGCGTTCGCTCGAATTGACGAAAATGATGTCGAGCGGGAACGACATATCGCGCATGACGTAGCCGTGCTCGCTTTCGCTGGGGTGGACGAACAGCATCCCTTCGCCCATCGCGAGGTCGGAGGTGTTGCTGAGGCCGAGATAGCGTTTGTCGCGAGTGTCGGCGACGCGGACCTCGACGGTCGCGAGTTCGCCGCAGTCGTCGTCGTAGGCGGTGACGTTCACGTGCTCGTAGCCGTCGGGGTTCGGCGAGGTGACGGTGTAGATCAGTCCCGACTGGGCGACGACAGCGGCGACGGCCGCGACTGCGACGACGGCCAGCAGCGTGGCGATAACTGGGCGGTCGGCCATCGCCAGTCAGTAGGACGCGGGGGGGAGTAAATCCACGGGTTGGCCGGCAGAGAGGGCCAGTGTCAGTTTTCTTCCTGGGCCGAGAGGGCGATGAAGACGGTGGTCACACCGCCGAGTACCGGGACGAGCCAGAGCACGTCCAGCGAGTCGCCCGCGAGGACGCTGCCGGCCTCGTATCCGACCGAGAGAGCGAGCGGGCCGACCATCGCGACTACGGACCACTGGGTGAGTTCGTCCTCGAACGAATCCGCACCGGATTGCAACGGAAGTGTCATACTCGAATCGACAACCGGGTATCGGATAAGCGATTTGTGAAGCGCGATTCACCCAGGCGTCGCTAGGGAGAAAGAAAGCGTTATTCCGGCGCGGGGGCTTGCTCGTCACGAGGGTCCGTGGTCTAGTTGGTTATGACGTGGCCTTTACAAGGCCGAGGTCGGTGGTTCAAATCCGCCCGGACCCAATCCTGCGACGAACATTCGTTACACGCGCGGGCACCTGTCATCATATCATTGACATTTTGTTACTCAACTCGGTCCAATCCGGTCGGATCGAGATCGGGCTGAACCCCTCGGAATCCAGTTGTAGTCCCTACACAGAGGACCTCAGCAACCTACTCAACCTGTTCGACACGGACTTTCTCCCCAACACCGGGATCCTCATTCGTGAATCGGTTGCTCCCGCATTTCGGACACCGATCCGGTGGTTCTCCTCGACCAAGGTCCTGACCGCAGTTTCTGCAGTAATACTGCTTGGGTCGCATCGCCCAGAGAATCGCGATGATCAGCGATAGAACAAGCAGTCCGAAGAGTGCCACCTGGTCTAAACTCGGAAGGTTGGGTATCGCCAGCGAAACGGTAGTCAGACGTAAAGTTGGGCCCTCGGCGGATAGCGGTCGTGAGGATAACAGGACAGTTATCGAGATTCCTGCTGTGAACGCACCGACCCGGGATACGCTTCGACGGAATTGAATTGCCGGCACACTTCGAACGAACCATCGCAGTACGGGAAGACCGGGCTTCCACCCGCACTTGTGGCACTTCAGAATCCAGTCACCTGAAATACGATGGCGATTCCGCTCACAATCTGGGCAATAATCCGTGTAGACTCCCTTGGTCCCGTGAGAAAGCCAGTAACGCGTTCGATGGAACGACGCCCAGCTCCACCGGAGAAGAAAGTACGAGAGAGCGATTGCCGCTACGGCGGCGGTACCAGTATAACCGGATGCCAGACTCAGGTACCCGATCCCGAGACTCAAAACGAGTGAGCCGATGATCTGTCGAGTATACATCCGATTCTCAAGGGCGAAATGTATTCAATTCCATGTAAGGTATGGGGCGAAGTTCCCAAAGTGACCCTATCTCCGAAATTGGAGTTCTATCACGGGGACTCTGCTGAATCCGGGACAAACCACGCGAGGGCGCATCCACCCATCGCGAGGAGACCTGCATATGCAAACGCGGCCAGGAATCCCGCTTCTTCGATCAAACTACCCGCCACAACAGGTGCCGAGAAGGCTCCGAGAAATCCGACCGTGTTGAGGACTGCGAACGCCGTGGCCGCAACGTTGTCTGCGACGAGTTCTCGGACGTACGGAAGGAGGAGGACGAGCCCGATCTGGGTGACGAATCCAGTGACAACGAGAGTCACGAGAAGAGGATTCACGCCATTGATAAAGGGGATCGCGACCGAGGCGGGAGCGAGCACGATGAACGACCCGAGGACGATCGGACGCCGACGCGTCCCGAAGAAACGGTCGGAGAGGACACCGCCCGAAGCGCGCCCGACCACGCCGATAGCGGGGAAGATAGCGGCAACAGCCCCACCGATTCCGAGGGGGAGCGAGAAGTTATCTGCGACGTACGTCGGGAGCCAGCTATTGAAAAAGAGGTTGAGCGAGAAGGCGACGAAGGCCATTCCGGCAACGGCCCAGACGTACGGGTTCCGGAAGACAGCGACAAATTCTCTCCGAGACGGGGTCTCTACGTTGACGGTGACCGAGACGCCCCGGCTGGCGACTGCGAAGCCGGCAATCGAGAGGGTACCCAGCAGGCCGTAGATCGGGAACGTCCCGGCCCACCCCACTCGCTCCGCGAGAAACGGTGCTGTGAGGTGTCCGATCATGAACCCGCCGGGGATACTCGTGGCGAGAAAGGCAATAGCCGTCCCCTGGATGTCCCGGTCAAAAGAACCGTCGACGACGTTCACGGCGGCCGTCCAGAGCGTGACTATCGCTCCTCCGCCGACGAACCGAGCGGCGATGACCCAGGCGTACGCGCCATCTCGACCCACCTGCCACGCCCAGATCGTAGACAGCAGCACGACAATAACCGAGACGAAGATCGCTCGCCGATTGTCGACCCGATCGAGGACGATTCCGGCCGGGATCGAGAAGACAGCCATCGCGAGGAGAAGCGCGCTCACGAGCCAGCTTGCAGCGGTCGGGCCGACGTCGAGCCCTTTCTGAACGAGAGGGAGGAGACTCGCCGGCGCGATCTCGTAGGCAGTCAGGAAATCGAACGCCAGCCAGAGCGTGATGGTGAGTACCCAGGCACGTCGACGTTCTTCCATCGGCCGACGGTACAGGCTATGGATACATCAACGTGGAGGACCCGGAACATTGGGTGTCCATTCTCGGTTCTATCCCGCAAAAATGTGCGCTCGCGGCTACGAGCAACGGCGTGCACCCGCCCCCGGGGGGGTGTACCCATAGACTCGTTACGCGCGCGGGTATCTGTCATCATCTCAGCAACATCTCTCGATGCGATTCGGTTCCGCCAAGAGCACCCCGACATACAGACGGGTCAGTTCTATCGACCAGATGATCCACCTGACCGATTTCACATACCAATACACTACGAGCATATCTACAGATGGACCTGAACGATTTACCTTGAAATCCGACTCACCGCGACGAATCTGAGGAACAACCCAATATTCGTCTCGGCCTGTACCTGCTGCGTCCACCTCTCTATTTTGCGCCATAGGGCCCGTCATATCATCATAATCACCAGTCGCTCGACCCATTATTTCCTATTCTTCTCCCCGGAATTACGCCGTCTTGTTTTCTGCTCGATACTGAATAAAGTAATCGTATTTGTAAGAACTGATAAGCCAACGACCCTGCAAAATCATCCTTCCGTAGAGTCGTTCTTCAATATTGCTTCGTCGAGATAGCATCCTCTGTGCCGAGGAGACGGGTGAGGATCTGAGCGAAGGAAAGCAATTGACCGCTGGTGAGCTGATGCAGGCCATTGAGGACAACCCACGCGACCTCCAGATTCCGACTGAGTGGACAGAAATTTGATTTTTATTTGGCGACCTTCTTAGAGAGGGTTGGAGCATCTCAAACGCCGACTGATTCTCGGCAGAGGTCGCTGGATAGAATCGTCGTATATTCAACTATTGTTACGGCAGATTGAAAATGATTTGGCGCAGTTTGAATCCGAGAACGTCGACACAGGAGAGCGCAGATCGGGGTAGGCTTCATAGCTATCAATAGCCTCAGGTAGCGCATTTGACCGAAACACAGCGCATCTTTATCACTCACCTCTCCACTTTCACTCTCCGCTTTCGGCTTGCCCCTTTTAGAACACCCCCCATCAGTCGGTCCCGGTCATGTCGAAGACGACGATCGACGCCGGAGACGACTGGCGGCTGAAGTGCCCTCGTGGACACAGCTCGATAGCACCGACGAACAACCACTGGTGGTGTCGTGCCTGTGCGAATCACTGGAACGAGGAAGCGGATCCGGAGTATGATATCGCAGTCGAGGCGAAAACTGGCGAGGAAGTGAGCCGCGACGAAATCGAACTGGACTTCGAGGCTCCGGGAGTCTACTATGCCTGAGTCACGACTCCGGTTCAGGTTCGTCCCGGAGATCAGCTTCACTCTCCAGATAGGATCGCCCCTTCTGACTGATGGCGTAGTACTTCCAGCCGGACCCACTCAGTCGCGGTTGTTTCCCACCGAGCAGCGCGTACTCCAGTCGATCAGTACCGGCCGAGGAGTGGGCCCAGTGAGCCCGCCGATCGAAACGCCCGTCGTGTGCTCCGGGTCGGTGTCGGTGACCGGCACCCCAGCGGGACAGTCCAGACTCGTTTTCGGCGGTGATATTATGTTCTATCATGGTATACGAGTGTCCCGTGAACTGGAAGGTCGTGATCGGGGGGCTGGGCATCGGGGTGGGCGGGACAATCCTCGTCGTCCTGTTGATCGTAGTCGCGGTCGTCGGTGGGGTCTGGTGGTTCGTCACCGACGACGCGCCGCTCGCGTACTACGACGCGCGCCCGGCTGTGGTCGACGAAGCGACGCTCGCCGAAACCGAGTACAGGGCGATCAACGATACCGCGTTCAACGTGTCGTATGCCCCGATCCCCTTCGTCGAGCGCGACGTCCGGGCCCGG
>ENA-ORCS01001451-ORCS01001451.1-marine-metagenome-genome-assembly--contig:-NODE-1451-length-10188-cov-3.960044_pt1 | contig 10188 bp, 11 predicted proteins | sample MGYA00237781_ERZ508513 | MGnify/ENA primary metagenome ERZ508513 (study PRJEB26184, sample SAMN06268793) | marine metagenome | isolation source: Eden Landing Ponds, San Francisco, CA, USA | place...
AGTGACCCGGGATGGGCTGGCTGTCGCCGCTCGAGTCGAACCGACCCGAACGTGGGCCGACCATCTTCGCACCGACGAGACCCGCGAGCCCGCCGACCATGTGGACGACCGTCGCGCCCGCGAAGTCGAGGTAGCCGACGCCGAGGGCGTCACCGATGAAGCCACTCCCCGAGAGCAGGCCGCCGCCCCAGGTCATGCCGGTCACGGCCGGGTAGATGATGGCGGTCATCGCGGCCGCGACGAAGACGTACGCCGTGAACTTCATCCGGCCCGCGACCGCGCCGGAGACGATCGTCGCCGCCGTCATCGCGAAGACGGCGCCGAAGAACCAGTCAACCCAGCCGGCACCGCCCGTCGAACTCATGTAGCCGAACGCGCCCATGAGGTCGAAGGCCGTCCCGGGAGCGGTCAGCTGAGCGACGAGCCCGCTGACACCCGCGCCCAGGACGAAGAAGACGAGGACACCCAGCGTCCAGTCGGTCATGTTCTTCATCAGGACGTTCCCGACGTTTTTCGCCCGCACCTGACCCGCCTCCAGCAGCGCGAACCCCGGCTGCATGAAGAAGATCAGGAAACAGACGACGAGGATCCAGACGTAGTTCACACCGTTCGCGAGTGCGCCCGGACTCAGCTGTAACGCGAAATCGCCCAGTAGCTCCAGCGTCATTCGTCCACCTCCGTTTGTTTCGCTAACTCACTACGAATGAGACGTTCGTTCGCCCATACCCCGAACCTCGATACGCTCGTCACACACATTTCGGTTTGATGGCATGGATAGCCACTATTTAATTCTTGGCTTGAAGTTCTAGAAGGGATCCAGGATATGACGAGACGAACGTCGAAATTACCCCAGACATTAAGCGATATAAGGTCGTCGGACGTCCAGATATGCGGACGAATACCGAACGGATCTGGACGTTCGTCTGCCGGATCCGGAGCGGATCCGGCCGGATCGGGGCCGCTGTGCTTGCGCGCGGTGGGTTTCGGACGGTCGTCGCCGTTACATAGCTCGTCCCGTCGTGAGCCAGTATTTGCGCCGATGATTGGATTTAAATTGTTTCACTATACTACGAAATGATGTTACGAATGTATCAAAAAGTTTCGTTGCGTACCAAGATTATCTTACCGAACGAGTTCTTTGAGATCTATGCAAAAGCAAGAGGTGGCAGCCGTGACAACCAGTGAGCGCGAGCGGGTACTATCTGACGTCGACCGGGACGAACGGATGGTAGCAAACGCGGCAGGGGCGCTCGACGTGGTTCGGGCAAGCTCGGCGACAGTAGACGACCAGCTCGCGGCGATCAGCGCGCGGACGACCGAGCAAGCCGACGAGACTGCGGCGGTCGTCGACGACGTCTCGGGGCTCTCGGCGACGATCGAGGAGATCGCAGCGCGAACGGCGGAGGTCAACGACCAGTCCGAGCGGGCCGCGACCGAGGCTGCCGACGGTCGAGCCGCCGCGGCGGAAACGCGCGACGTGCTACGGGACGTCCGGGACGCCAGCGAGGCGGCCGTCGAGGAGATGGCGACCCTGCAATCGCTGATCGACGACATCGCGACGGCGCTCGCCGGGATCAACGAGATCGCCGACCAGACGAACATGCTCGCGCTGAACGCGAGCATCCAGGCCGCACACGCCGACGACAGCGCCGGGTTCGCCGTCGTGGCCGACGAGATAGAAGCACTCGCGATGGACTCACAGGCCCAGGCCGAATCGATAGACGAACTCCTCGAAGAAGTGGGCGACGCGACGGAGCGGACCGTCGACCAGCTCGAGCGAGCGACAGACGAAATCGACCGCGGCCTCGCCCACGCCGACACGACGATCGGCGCGCTCGAAGACGTCAGTGACGCGGTCGAACGGACGGCCGCGGGCGTCGGGTCGGTCGACGCGGCAGTCGACGAGCAGGCCGAGACCAGTGAGCGCGTCACACAGCGTGTAGAGCGCGTCGCTGCCGGGGTCCGCGAGATCGATGCCGACGTCGAGACGATCCGCGAAGCCCGGAGCGAACAGACGGCGATGCTCACCGAGATCGACGAGGTGCTGGCGAGCGTCGACGCCGCTCGCCTGGACCGGCTCGCCGGTGCTCCGCGACTCTCTACCGGTTTCCCGGCACTCGACCGACTCTGCGATGGCGGTCTCATCGAGGGTGGTCGCGCCGTCGTTCGCCACGACGCCGAGGCCGTCGGCGATGTCGTCGCACGTGTCTGTGCGAGCGTGCTCGGGACGGACTGGGCAGTGTCGCTCACGCCACCACCGACCCTCGACCGGGCGTCGCTCGAGGCGACCCTGTCGTCAGTCGACCCCGACTTCGACACCCCGGAAGCCGAGAGGGCTGGTGAGAGCGTCCTCGACGCGGCTCTTCGCAGTGACAGGCTCTTCGTCCTCGACGCCTTCGATAACTGGGAAAGCGGAGAGAACGTCTTCGACCTGCGGTCGCAGTCGCTGGGGGCGGTCAACCGCACCGTCGACGAGCGCAGGGATCGACCGCTGCTGGTCGTCGGAAACATCGCCGGCGAGATCGAAGTGCTAGGTGAGGAAGGTGCGCGCAACGCTCTGTACGAGAACGACGACGGCGTCCTCGACCCCAGGGACACCGTTCTCAACCTCGTCGACGACGACGCAGTACCCGAATCGTTCGCGGCCTTCTACGCCGGGTCGGCGGACCAGGTGGTACGAGCCCAGCAAAAAGAAAACGACTGGCAGGTCGAACTGACCAGCTCACCGTCCGGGTCGACTGGTATCGAGCGAACGACAGTCGCACCGACCGCACCGGTTCGGCCCCGGGAGACTGACTGATGTTCCACGTCGACGACGGTCGGTTCAGCCACGTCACCGCCGCGTTCACCGACTGGTTCGACGCGAGTCGGGAGGCGTTCCTCGACCGTCCGGTCGGAGCGGTCGTCGCGTCGGAAGACGTCGACGGCGTCGCGGCGGCGCTGGCGCGGGTCGAAGCCAGCGGCGGTCTGGCGAGTACAACGTGTCGCTGTCGGTTCGTCTCGGGGTCGGAGATGCTCCCCGTCGTCCTGGAACTCGTGTCGTTTCCCGGCGAGGAAACCGTCGTGGGGTTCGCCCGAACGGAGGCCAGACTGGGACGGACGCGGGACGAACTCGAGGCCGCGCGAGACCGGTTCGGTCACCTGTTCGACTCTATCCAAGATGCCGTCGTGGAAGTCGAGATCGTCGACATGGTGCCCGTCGTCCGGTCTGTCAACCCGGCGTTCACCGACGTGTTCGGCTACGACGCCGAGACCGTCGTCGGGGAATCGCTCAACGAGTTCATCGTCCCTGCAGAGGAGGGCGGCAAGGCGACCGAGTTCGACCAGCGCACGGCCCGGGGACAGGCCAACTACGCCGTCGTGAGCCGGCAGACGGCGACCGGCAGCCGCGAGTTCCTCTACCGGGGTGTCCCGTACGACCGCGGTGGGGAACGGCAGTTCGGCTTCGCGGTCTATACCGATATCACCGAACAGCGCCGCCTCCAGCGTCACCTTCAGGTGCTCCACCGGGTGCTCAGACACAACCTCCGCAACGAGTTGACTGTCGTGATGGGGATCGCAGCCTCGCTCGGAGAGCGGGTCGAAGACCCGGACCTGCAGTCACAGATCGACCTGATCCACGACCACGCCCGGGTACTCGACCGCGTCAGCGAGAAAGCACACACTATCACGACGCTCCTCGAAGAGACGAACGAAACCACGACGATCCCGGTCGAACCGCTGGTTTCCGCAGTCGTCGACAGCTGTCGCGACCGGTTCCCGGCGGCGACGATAACGACCCGCGTCGACCCGGAAGTCGCGGTGACGGCCAACCCCGCGTTGCGGGCCGCCGTGGAAGAACTCGTCGAGAACGGGATCGAACACAACGATGCCGAGCCGACGGTCCGTGTCGTGGCCGCAATACGTGGCGACGATGTGTTCGTGACCGTCGCCGATGACGGCCCCGGGATCCCCACCGCCGACCGCGAGATCATCTTCGACGACGGGGAGATCACGCCCCTCCAGCATGGAAGTGGGCTGGGTCTCTGGCTCGTCCGCTGGATAACCGAGTCCGCCGGCGGAACCGTCGTCTACGACCGGAGCGGCAACTGGACGACAGTCACTCTCTGTCTGAGTCGTGCGAGGGCCGGTCCGGGGACCTCTGTCGAGTCCCGCTCAGTCCGCCAGGGAGAGGTGACCGATTGAACGAGCGCGCCCGGGGCAAGAACCGATCCGGACACACCTGTCTGAGCAACCGGCGGTCACAGTCGACGGGCGACGTCCTCGGCGAAGTAGGTGAGGATCAGGTCCGCGCCTGCACGTTTGATCGATAGCAGCGACTCGTGGGCCACTGCATCGAGGTCGAGCCACCCCTTCTCGGCTGCGGCATGTAACATCGCGTACTCGCCGGAGACGTTGTAGGCGGCGACGGGGTGGTCGAACTCCTCGCGGACGTCCCGCACGATATCGAGGTAGGGGAGTGCGGGTTTGACCATCAGCACGTCCGCGCCCTGTTCGACGTCGAGCGTGACTTCGCGCGTGGCTTCACGTGCGTTCGCAGGGTCCATCTGGTAGTGACGGCGGTCGCCGAACGCGGGTGCGCCGTCGGCGGCGTCGCGGAACGGCCCGTAGAACGCCGACTCGTACTTCGCGGCGTAGCTCATGATGGGTGTCGACGAAAAGCCGGCCTCGTCGAGGCCAGAACGGATGGCGCCGACCATCCCGTCGGTCATGCTGGAAGGCGCGACCATGTCTGCGCCGGCCTCGGCGTGTGAGACCGCCGTCTGCCGGAGCAGGTCGAGCGTGCGGTCGTTGTCGACGGTCAGGTGGGGGGCCTCGCGTGCCTCGTCCTCCAGGACGCCGTCGGAGCGAAGCTCCTCCCAGCTCTCACTCGCTGCGCTCGTGAGAACCCCACAGTGCCCGTGGTCGGTGTACTCACAGAGACAGACGTCAGTGATGACGTAGGTGTCGGTCTCGTCGACGATCCGGCGAACTGCGCGCTGGACGACGCCGTCCGCGGCCCAGGCGCGCGAGCCCTCGCTGTCTTTCGACTCCGGAATGCCGAAAACCATGACGGCCTCGACGCCTGTTTCGAGTACCTCCTCGACGCGCGCGACGGCATCCGCCACCGGGACCCGTTCGTGGCCGGGCATCGACTCGATGGGGACGCGCTCGTCGGTCGTCGCGTCGACGAACACCGGCGCGATCAGGTCAGACGCCGACAGGTCGGTCTCGCTGACCAGCGGTCGCACCCCGTCGCCGCGCAACCGGCGTGGTCGCCGTGTGAAGTCCATACCGACCGTCGTCGTCGCTCGGCCTTGAGGCCACCGCTCGACGGTCAGTGCGGCCGCCACGACGGTGGCCTCGGTCACCGGCAGTGTCCCGAGCGACGATTCACGACGACGACCGGCCGCCGTCGAGAGAAAGACACTTGCCGGCGACTCTACACTGTTCGACCGAATGGCAACCCCGCCGTCGTCGCGGTCGACCCTCCGAGCGTTCGCCGAGGATTACGGCCTGCTCGTCGTCGCCGGGACCTTCCTCGCGCTCGCCGCGGTTGGCGTCTATCTCTTCGTCTTCGGCGACAGCCAACTCGCTCGCGATCTCATCCGCGACTACGGCATCTACGCGCTCTTTGCTATCTTCATCCTCGAAGGCGCGATGTTGATGTACTTCGCACCGAGTGAGGCGCTGGTCCCCTTCGCCATCGGGACGTTCGCGACGACCTCGAACGGGTACGACTGGGGGATGATCGTCGTCATCTTCGCTGTCGCCACCGCCGGCGCCACCGTCGGACAGGTCGCGCTGTTCTTGCTCGCTCAGCGGGGGGGCCGAGAGTGGCTGTTGCGAAAGCCCTGGTTCCGCATCGACGAGTCACGACTCGACCGCTTCGACGACTGGTTTGAACACTGGGGCTGGGCCGCCGTCCCCGTCAGTAACGCCCTCCTGTTTACTCGCGGGATGGTGACCGTCCCCGCCGGCGTCGCGGAGATGGACGTCCGCCGCTTCGCCGTCGTCTCCGCCCTCGGCACGCTCGTCTTCGAGAGCTGGCTCGCGCTCGCCTACCACTACGCCGTCGAACTCGGCCTGCTCACCTTCTTCAACGTCCCGGCCTGACTGTCCGCGCCAACGTGCTGTCTCGCTCTGGGCCAGCGGGCTGTCCCGCATCGGTGTGTCACAGCTACCTACCGAACCACAATGCTTTCGCACCCGCCGGGTGAGACGCCGCGCATGCCAGGTCCAGTCTTCCTGCGGGGGGACGACGTCGCGCTCCATACAGTCAGCGAGGACGACTACGCGTTCCTCCAGCGCAACTGGAACGACCCCGCGGTCCGACCGGGGTTCGGGGGCGCGACCGTCATGCACGGGGAAGCGGTCGCCGACCACGTCGAGGGCCTCGCCGAGAGCGACGAGGGCGAGATATTCCTCGTCTGCGCCGATGGCGACCCGGTGGGCGAGGGGTTCCTGTTCGACCTCGACTCCCAGCGGGGTCGCGTCGAACTCGGCTACTGGGTCGCGCCCGACGCCCAGGGGCAGGGGTACGCCACCGAGACCGCCGAGTTGCTCGTCGAATACGCCTTCACCGAGCGCCGCCTCAACAAGGTCGTCGCCCGCGTGCTGGCGTTCAACGACGGTTCCCGTCGGGTGCTGGAGACGGTCGGCTTCGAGCACGCGGGCCGCTTCCGGGAGGATTTCTACTTCGACGGCGAGTACCACGACGCCGACCTCTACGACCTGCTGGCCGCGAAGTGGGACGGTCCCCGTCGCCCGGGCGACACCGGGGACGCGAGCGCCGAGGGAGGTGCGGACTGATGCCGGGTCCCGTCTTCCTCGCCGGCGACCGGGTTACGCTCCGCCCGCCCGAGGAGGAAGACCTGGAGTTCCTGTGCCGCAACCACAACGACCCCGCGGTCAGAGGGTCGATGCCGCGGGTCCACCCCCAGCGCCGCGAGGACACTCGCACGGAGTACCTGGAAGGGAGCGACGACAGCGTGGGCCTGCTCGCCTGCCGGGGCCACAGTCCAGAAGCCGACCGACTGGGGTTCTGTGCGCTCTTCCGGATAAACGAGGATTCGGGCCGTGCCGAGGTGGGGGTCTGGTTCGCGCCCGACGCGCGGGGGCAGGGCTACGCCACCGAGGCGGTGAAACTCCTCGTCGCACACGCCTTCGACGAGCGGCGCCTGCACCGACTGGACGCGGGCGCGATGGTCTCCAACGACCGTTCGCGGGCGCTGCTAGAGCGCGTCGGTTTCACCGAGGAGGGTCGCCGGCGCGACTACTACTTCGTAGCTGGCGAGTACGTCGACCGCGTGGAGTACGGACTCCTGGCCACGGAGTGGAACGGAGACTGACTCCGGCACCGCGCATCGACTCACTGCCCCTCGGGGTCGTCGACGCGCTCGTCGACCCACGCGATGGCCTGGCCGACCTCCCCGGGGTCGGTGCCGGTCACCTTCACTCGCCCGGGCGTCCCGCGACGGGCGGGATAGCTCCCCACGGCTACGTCGAAGCGCTCGCGGACACCGTCGAGGACGTCCTTGAGCGCGCCTTCCGGTGTCGCCGTCTGGACCGACTCGGAGACGACGTCGCCGCCGAACTGGTCGGCCACTTCCTCGAACATCACGCGTAACTCCTCGGGAAAGCCAGGGAAGACGTAGACGTTTTCGACCACGCATCCGGGGTTGAAACTCGCCTCCGTCTGGAGGGGGCGCGCGTCGGCAGGGAGCGCGGCCGTCTCGTCGGGGTTCAGGTCGAAATCGTGAGTCTCGTAGTACTCGGGGTCCTGCTCGCGGAAGCGACGGGCCTTCTCGACGACGCGCTCGCGGACGGCGTCCTGGACTTCCATCTCGCGGTCGAACGCGTCCGCGACCGCCTCGATAGTGACGTCGTCGGGCGTGTCGCCGAGGCCACCGGTGACGATCACTGCGTCGAAAGCATCCGAAAATTCCCGCACCCAGCGGGCGATGAGTGCGCGGTCGTCGGGGATCGTGAGCATGCGCGTGACCGTCGCTCCGCGCTCTGTCAACTGTCTCGCCAGCCAGGTGGCGTTCGTGTTCTCCGTGTCGCCCGAGAGCAGTTCGTCACCGACGGTGACCAGCGCGACGTCCATACTCCCCGGAAGGGACGAGAGGTGCTAAACGGTGACGGCTCCGGTAGCCCCGCGCTGAAGGTCTATGAGTGAGAACGCGAACGCCCGTCTATGGCGTCGGTTCCAGTCGACGAGCGGACGAAAGCCATGCTGGGGGAACTCCAGGAGCGGAGCGGATCGAACGCGAGACCGGTCGAGCAGTGACCCAGCGGGAACCCCTCGAATGGGTCGTCGAGCACGAGCTCGAATCCCCGGACGCGCTCGTCGATTCGTTTCGGACCGGTTCGGAGGGCGACGACGAGTTCGAGGGGCTCTCCGACGAAGAGATCGAACGGTGGCTCTCGGGGACATCGGCCTCGGGTGACCCGATCGAGGAAGACGATATCGACCGGATCCTCTACGAGGAAGAGGACGCTCCCGGCTTCGAATCCGAGTGACGTCTGCGAGCACGTCGCCGACTAACACCGCTTACCCGAACATCGTCCCGGGGTCGGCGAGGTGTTCTCGGGCCACCGACTCGTCGATGTCGATGCCGAGTCCGGGGTCTTCGGGTACCTCGATGACACCGTCCTGGATGAGGTCCCCATTGCGGTCGTGGAGGTCGTCCCACCAGTCGACCGCCAGGGCGTGGTACTCCAGGGTGTCGAAGTTGGGGATCGCCGCGCCGAGGTGGACACAGGCCATCGTCCCGACGGGACCACAGACGTTGTGGGGCGAGACGGCGATGTAATTTTCTTCGGCGCGGTTCGCGATGGCCTTGGACTCGGCGAGGCCGCCGCAGGTGGTCGGGTCGGGCGTGAGCACGTCGACGCCGAAGTCGTAGATCAGGTCGGTGAACTCGTGGACGCGAAAGCGGTTCTCGCCCGTCGCGAGCGGTGTCTCTGTCGAGCGGGCGAGTTCGCGCTGGGCCGCCATATTCTCGGGTGGCACGAGGTCTTCGAGCCACATGAGGTCGTACGGTTCGAGTTTTCGGGCGAGTCGTTTCGCGGAGTCCATCGCGTAGTCCCAGTGGACGTCGAAGGCGAGGTCGATCTCGTCGCCGACCCGTTCGCGGACGGCCGCGACCGTCTCGACCTTTCGGTCCAGCACCTCGTTGCGAACCCGCCCGTTGTAGGGGTCGGGGTCGTTGTCGAAGGGCTGGTCGAGGTCGAATTTGAGCGCGTCGAAACCCATATCGGCGACGCGCTCGGCCTCGTCAGCGTAGGATTCGGGCGCGTAGGCCTCGTCTTCGTGGATAGTGGGGAAGCCGTCTTCGAGTTCGTAGGCCTCGCCGGCGTGACAGTCACAGTACATCCGGACCTCGTCGCGGTACTTCCCGCCGAGCAACTGGTAGACCGGGAGGTCGAATATTTTCCCGGCCACGTCCCAGAGAGCGATCTCGATGCCCGACGCGGCGGTGACGACCTTGCCAGTCGTGCCGCCGTGGCCCGACATCTCGTGGACCATCCGCCTGAAGAGTCGCTCGACGTCCAGTGGGTTCTCGCCGACGAGAAACCGGCTCATGTACTCCATGATGTCCGTGACCGCGCCGCCGCGATACGACTCGCCGATACCGGTCACGCCCGCGTCAGTGTGGACCCGCACGAGATTCCACTCGAAGTTGCCCTGTACGACGCAGGTTTCGACGTCGGTGATCTCTACGTCTCTGCCCGGCCCGCGGTTCGTCACGTGATTCGAATAGTCCCGCATGAGTGACCCACTCGCTCCGATGGGACATACCAGTAGCGGCCAGGCCGGGGCCGGTCGCGGCCGGCCAAGAGCCAGTAAGTGCCGGCGGACGCCTCGCACCGTCGACAGGGTTTTACGGGCTGGCGCACGGATCCTGTGCCAGGATGGACGAGAAGACCGAGGAACTCAGGGACATCTTCATGGACGTCTCCGAGGAGGAGACGGTCACGGAGACCCAGACCGAGACCCCGGGATCGCTCGTGGGTGGCGGGGACGACGAGGACGTGGACGAGCAGTTGCGCGACCTCGTCGGGCGCCTGCGCGCGAACCAGTCCTTCGAGACCGGGCTCGCCGTCGACCAGTACGTCGATATCGTCCGGGCTTTCTACGCGGACGCGAGCGACGAGGCGATGGCCGCCGACCTCGGCCTCTCGACGGCGGAATTGTTCGCC
>ENA-ORCS01001453-ORCS01001453.1-marine-metagenome-genome-assembly--contig:-NODE-1453-length-10174-cov-7.475785_pt1 | contig 10174 bp, 6 predicted proteins | sample MGYA00237781_ERZ508513 | MGnify/ENA primary metagenome ERZ508513 (study PRJEB26184, sample SAMN06268793) | marine metagenome | isolation source: Eden Landing Ponds, San Francisco, CA, USA | place...
CCTTCTTCTGCTCGGGACTGAGGGTAAACATCTCGATCAGGGAGTCAGCCTGCCAGACGATGGCAAGGCCGACGATTCCCAGCGCGGTGCTCAGCTGGAAGAAGCCCTCAATCATGCTCGGGAGGTTGTCTGCGCTACAAACCGCGTTACTCTGGGCGGCGACCGGTTGGACAGCGAACAGGCTCAGGAGGACGACGGTGAGCGCTGCCTGGCGAGGGATTTTCCCGGTCAGCAGTAACTCGTTTTCAGTGCTACGCTCAGGGTTGGAGGGAGTCTGGTCCTGTGACATAGTGAGCTAATCATCTGCGTCATCCCCAGCCGTTTGCTGGCTCTGCTGGGTTTCTACAAGCGACTGGAGATCAGTGAAGCGGTTGGTGTTTTCAGCGACTTCTTCGAGTGTATAGCCCTGTTCGCGAGCCCGTTCGAGGAGTTCACGGAGTTCATCAGGGTCGACGCCACGAACGTCCATCTCCTCACGGAGGGCACGGCGATAGAGGGCGGAGGCGTTGATATGGCCGTTCCACATCAGGTACAGATCATCGATGTCTTCGATGGTGACTGACCTCGTAATCATACATACGGGTATGGGTAAGCACCGGCTGAGTCCCGGTACATGTTTTCTAAATATCCTGATGGCTAATAAATATTTTCTGGTAACTAATTGAGGATATGGGCCAACCCATACTATTAGCCATCCAGTATCCGGTGCATCCGCCACAGACGTCGGCCAAATTCAGCACAGAGGCGGAAAAAGCACCTTCGGGAAACGATCTCACTCGCGAAATTCGAACCTCCACGCCACGAGGCTGGACCGTCTTCCAGTCGTTGGCTTCCGTACATCGCCGGCGTCTTCGAGTAGTTCTATGACTCCTATGGCGAGTGATTATTGATATTCGTCACGACAGGGTGTATGACCGCATAGACGCACCAACTACGGTGACCCTTCGTGGAAGGAATTCCGTCAAGAGCCCTCGTACCAATTGATCAATGCGGTTCTCAAAACTATATTCGCGAAGAAGATCGACCGCCCTGGTTGGTATAAAATAACTAACTCGATTGACCTAATCCTGCGGGTAAGTTGGGGTCTATCACTGAGATCTTTTTTCTCGTGGGATCAATTCGTCGATGAAGGTGGCGAGAAGATCGTCGGGCTCATATTCAAAATCATCCGCTGGTGGTTCCCAGAGTTCGACAGCAAACGCCGTCGCATTTGTGGCATGTCCCTCAGTAGCCCTAACAATGAGAACTGCGCTTCGATAAATTACGATTGTCTTATCATCATCAACATCAAGATATTCGATTGCGGCTTCATCAAGTGCAACCCGAAGGTCTCCCGGTTCATTCAATGTACAGCGCTGGACCGGCCCATCCTCACTCGTCATACCAGTTACTACCGGGTGTTTGTACAAGTACCTCAGGATACCATGACCGACAGGTAGTCGATCACACCACCTTTCAACTGTTGTCAATGATCCTCTTGTTTATTAAACAAGGCTTGAATTGACGTTATATAGTCGTAACCCGAGTTGCGTCGTTGTCAATCGCTTGTGCGTCTTCAGGCAGTAAGGCGACCACGAGATACTCAGCGTAATCTTCGAAGTAGTCGACGAGTGGGGCGATTCGGTCTGAGTCAATAGCTTCCAGCGAATCCACCAACATGAATGGCACCGTCTCGTGAAGGTCGTGGACGAGATAGCCTGCCAGTGCGAAAATCAACCCCGTCACCTCGCGCTCACTCTCGCTCAGATGTTCAATCGTATCTTCGTAGGCGGCTCCATTTTCCGTCGTTCTGACGATATGGAGATCGAACACTGTCTTCTCGACTTTCTGTCGCCCCTCACGTACTGTCTGCTCGACACGTTCGATCCAGATTCGGTCGAGGTTTTTGTAGTCCAGAATTTCCAGCATCGCCTCCATATGGTCGTTGAACTCCTCAATCGCCTCGGCTTCGATCTGGTCAATCTTCGTTCGTTCATCGGCCAACTGGTCTCTCAACTCCTCGCGTTCTACTCGGAGATCTTGGGCATGGTCCAGCATTTCTTCGATCTCTTCGATTTCCTCGGAGATGCCCTCGAGATCTGATTCGAGACCGTCGATTTCAAACTCGAGTTGGTTGGCTTCCTTGTGAAGCGAGAGGACCTCGTTAAAGTCCTCAGATTCCAGATCGTCGATCTCGGCTTCGAGTGATTCGACGTCGTCGGTGAGTGCCTCACGTTTGGATTTGAGCGACTCAAGTTGGTCTTCGCGGCTCTCAAGTTCAGCTTCGATGTCTGCGAGGTTGCGCTCGATTTCCTCACGGCGGTTCTGCTGTTTTTTAGCCTCGCGCTGAGTGGTTTTCAATTCCTCGAGGTCGGACTTGACCTCGTTAAGTTCCTGCATCAACTCCTGCCGGCGTTCTCGGAGACGTTCAACAGTGTCCTCAATCTGGTCGCGTTCTACCATAGAACCACACGTCCAACACGTGAGTTCATCGTCAGCGTCAGCAAGTAGTTCGTCGGTTGGCGAACCGGTCGACTCGGACTGGTCGGCCACATCGAGCGTCCCGAGTACCTCGTAGTCCTCTTCTGCCAGTCGTTCTTCGTTGTACTGGATAAGGCTCTGGAGGTCCGAAATCTGCGAGTTCAGCGTTTGGCGCGACTCCCGGAGTTGTTCGATTTCAGTATCGAGGTGTTGGTGATCGCCCATCGGCGTCTCGGGCAGGTCCGCAAGATCGGCTTCGAGATCACTACGCTCCTGTTTGAGTGACGTGATACTCTCGGTTTGCGTTTCGATCTGGCGGCGCGTCGATTCGAGTTCTGAGCGCGTTGCGCGGAGGTCATCGAGTTTCTCTTCTAACTCTTCTTGTTCCCGCCGACCTGTCTCGATATCACGGTTACTTTCCCCAATTTCAACTTCTTTCTTCTCGAGCTCATCCTTTTTATCCTGTATCTGTTCTTGTATCTGTGCTCGTTGTTGTTCAAGCTCAGGGATATCTGCTTTTCTATCCTCGATGGTGGTTAGATTATCATTTACCTCATCCTTTCTCTTTTCTAATTCACGGATTCTGTTTTTAATATCGTCGACGTCGACAGGGCGCATGATTATTTCACGAAGGTCGTCACCACGGGCGACGGACTGTCGCGCTTCGTTGGTTTCGAGGAGGAACGCGAAGAGCTCCGCAACTTCAGGATCGTTGAGATAGCCGTCGCCATCGAAAGAGACTGAATCACCTGTGCGGGTGAGTGTCCGTTTGTAGGTCTCGCCGTTGAGTGTGAGTTGAACGTGCCCTTCTTCGGCGTCGCCTTTGAGTGTCGCCTGATCGCTCCCCATGGCAGCCATGATCGATTGAAGAAACGATGTCCGGTTAGTCGCATTCTTGCCTGTCAGAACGGTAACGCCTGGGGGAATCGAAACCTGGGTACTGTCGATACCGCCGATATTTTCGGCCGAAAATTCTGCTATTTCAGACACGGATTCAGTGGTTGACATACACCCAAGAAGGATCTCCATCTATTAAAATCGTATGTCCGTTTCTCTGTGAGAGGGTCTACTTGTCTTTGTCAATCGGATCGAAGGCGTTCTCAACAGCAGGAAACACCCCGCTTTGAACTTCATCCACATAGGATTCTACTGCATCAGATATTATCGAATTTAGGTCAGCGTACTGTTTCGAAAGACGGTATGACTCCTTGCTAAGACCTAACACGTCTGTAATCACTAGTACTTGACCGTCCACATATCTCCCGGCTCCGATACCAATGGTCGGAATATCAACTGCCTTAGTGACCCGCTTCCCAGTCTCTTCGGTAACGGCTTCAAGAACGATGGAAAATGCCCCGGCTTCTTCGATTTGTTTTGCCGTATCAATAAGCGACTCAACAGTGGTCGACCTCTCGTCGCCTCGTCCTTGCACGTATCCTCCACCGATTTGATTCATTCGTTGCGGTGTTAACCCAATATGTCCCTGCACCGGCATTCCGAGTTCTGTGAGTCTATCAATTATTTCAATAGTTATTTTCCCGTTCGGTGGTGTTTCTAATTTCACCGCATCAGCCCCAGCCTCCTTCATAAACTGACCTGCGTTCTTAACTGACTCTTCCATAGAGGAACCGTACGATAGAAACGGTAAATCGCCTATTACCATCGCATTTTCAACGGCACGGTCAACAGCTGCTGTATTCGATAACGCCTCATCGAGAGTGACTTGCAGGGTGTCATCATACCCTAAGTGATTATCTCCAGCACTGTCTCCGACGAGGATCATATCGACACCGCCATTATCGACTTGGCGAGCGATGGGGGCATCGTATGCAGTCAGCATTGTCAGATTTTCCCTGGATTTATACTTCTCACGAATGTCAGGAACTGCTAGACGGCTCATAGGCTATGGTCCGTGCGATTTGACTTTAAACTTGGTAATTAATGACTGTGCTACTCGGTATGTTCTTTGTCTTTGTGGACTGACTCAAACTACTTCAATCCGTGCGCACGATTCTATACAAATCGCTATTGATTATGAGCGCAACTCGAATCAGTGTGATAGGGAAATTGCTTTCATTTTCTCGGACCACTCATGTTAATTCTATTAACTAATTTAGCAGGATATAATTGACCAGATTCTATTATACGCACTGACTGTCCAGAACCAGATTGTGTGCCATATACCGTTATACAGGGATATCAGAGTGATTTCCTCGTTGCATTTGATCCGTAGATCTCAGAATATATGTAATATTTTGTGTAAATATGAATCGTATTTATATATAGTAAGCAGTACTCCAATTTTCCAACACAAAATCTCTACTGAAGCCCATGGGATTAAGAGCTTCCTTGGATTCACAATTGTACATCTGTTATTATACCGGCGAAGCATACGCATCTGGCTGTTGGACAAACCGGTAAAAGAATCCCGATGACAGTAATAGCTGAAATATTATATGGCACTTACATCTGGCTACGTTTCACGAACAATAGTTTGAATCAACGATTAGCAATTCGGCTGTACTCCGCCGATACGAAAACGGGCTATCATCTATTTGGTCGGTTTTGTTGGCACTATTGGGCGGGCTAGGCCCCTGTATGAGAAATCTGTTTACACTTGTCAATTTTATCGGTCTGTGTGAAACCTCTGCTATCATATTTTCCTTCGTGTATATAATATCTTTATTCTTATATTATATTGATTTGGCATTTCTACTATGTATACGGTTATTGTTTACCAATGGCAATAGAAGTGTTTTACCGCAGGTTGACGGTCATCTACTAATTTGTCTGACTATCAAAAAATGGGTTACCCGGCTTTGCATGTTAGCATCAGGGAAACTCATGATCGAAATTATCCGTCCGTGCTACCGCCTACGTCATGCTCCTACATCGAGGTACAAAGCTGAGTTACGAATACGTTCAGTTTCTATGTGCTCAACGGCGCTGATGCCGTTAAGCGTATGCCCAATTCGTAGTCAGAGTCGGTGTGGGATTTCTTCGATAGATTCGAGATGAGAATCCCGATGGACCATTGGTCGTAATTCTCGGCAATTTCCACTCTCACTACACCAACGATATCAAAAAACTGGCTGACAAATTTGGGATTCAGTCTGTATTTCTATCGAAATACTCGCATCATCTCAACTCGGCTGAGCCGCTCTGGAGGGAACTGAAGTACGTGCTGTTACGTGTATTCGTGACCAATGAAGACGCATCCAATCACTGATTCAAGAGATTTTCGACGAATTCTCACCGAAGTTGAGCTACGCTGATGACTTGATCGACACGTTCCTCACAGATTCTAAAGGTTGCATCAATGATTATAAATGGTCAGTAGTCCGCCCAGTCTGTTCATAGGTCGTGACACCTCCTTTGAATATGTCTGAAACACGATAACGAGCGACGATCAAGGAGTCACACAAATCAGGTAACAGAGAGATGATCCTCAGCTTTGCTCGGTATCTCTGTGTGAACACGCCGCTACGAAACACTGAGGGAGACAGCTAGATATCCGTCGATGTACAGACAGCGGTGTGAGTGGTGTGCGGCACTCCCACGCTAAGCGTCGCCGACTACAGCCTTAACGATTGTCTGGTGGGCCTTCCGGAGCCGGTAGTGCACTGTCGGTGCGGAGATGTCGAACGCTTCCGAGAGTTCGTCAACCGTCGTATCCCGGGGCCACGCATAGTAGCCCCGAGCGTAGGCCGCTCTGAGAGTTGTTTCCTGTTTTGGGGTGAGCTGGTCCGTGATGTGGTTCTGGAACCCAGGTCCCGACGTAATCGGCCGATTGACCGACTGTTTGCTCATGAGCTCGACATTGGGTGCCACCTCACGAATCGCATCGACAACGGTCCGGACGTCAACCGCTGGTGGCAGCTCGATATCGAGGAAGACATCGCCGTCCACGAATTGGGCTGTCGTCATTGAACCACCATAGTTTCTGAGGATGTCGGTTGGCAGATTCGGCTGTTCGGTGAACCGAAGTTCGATGCGGGCCGGGACGTCGTCGTCGGCTTCGCGAACCACGGTGCAGTCACAATCCAGAGGAGTGTCCTGCAGGAAGGCGCTCACACGCTTAGGATCAGCGTCGTGGATAGTGAGATAGTAGATTGCTCCGCCGTCGTTAGTCGAGACCCACTGTTCGAGGGCCAGTTCACAGTCAAACTCGGTGGACGCCTTGCTGAGCAGGAGATTGGGGTCTGGTAATCGAAGGGCTAGGGTGACGGCCGTTTCGGCGCTCAGCGCTTGCTGGCTGTGGACGCGCTGAATCGCCAGCGCGATCAACTGGCCCAGGTCTGCCAAGACAGTTTGCTCTCCGTCGCTGATGGTCTGGCCGCCTGGCGGATGGACCACCAGCACGCCGTAGGTCACCTCTCCAGTCGTGAGTGGGACGGCCGCCAGCTCGTGGTGATTGTGGCCAAGAGCGGTCTCTTGACTGGCATGTAGGACTGCATCATCAGTCGTGATGTCGACGACATGCACGGCACCGGAATCGATGGCCGTTTGGGCCGGCTTCTTGAACGCCGGGTTGTCCTTGAGATAGGACGCTTCGATACCGGCGGCTGTCTGGGAAATCACTGTTTGGTCGCCGGTCACAGTTGCACCACGAACCCCGATCCAGGCACTTTGATACAGTTTCGACGCAGTCAGGCGGTCGCAGATGGCCGCTTCGATGGCCTCTCGCGAATTGGTGTCCTGGAGTGCCTGAATGAGTTCCCGGACAAGTGTATCGAGCCGATTTAATTGTACCAGTTCATCACGTCGCTGCCTGAGTTCCTGTTCGTACTCTTTGCGCTCGGTAATTTCCTGGGAGATGACGCTGATTCCCTCGTCATCGGGATATGCTTGGACATCGACCCAGTAGTCATCCTCTTCGTAGTAGAACTCACAGGACTGCCGTTCTTGGGTATCCATCGCTTGTCGTAGCGTATCTTCGTAGTGGGTGGTCTCGAGTTCCGGAAACATATCCCAGAATTTCGTGCCCACGATTTCTGTCGCTGGAAGGCCAACTCGGTCTGCGATGGCGTCGTTCCAGTACGTGACTGTCCAGTCGGAGTCGAGTGCATAGTATGCGTCGGAAATTCGCTCCGTGATTCGACGGTATTTTCGTTCGCGCTGCTTGCGCTCGGTGACATCCACATGTGCTACAGAGGCGAATCGGGTACCCCCATGTGTGAACGCGGTCGCGCGCAACAGGAACCACTGTTTCTCCGCTGACGAGTGACAGGGGTACTCGAATTCGAACTGTTCGCGATTTCCCCGGAGGACCGCACGGATTCCGGCGACGGCGCGGTCAGCGTCCGGATCGTCTGCTGCGTCCGCGACATCGAGATAGTTCACACCGACGGAATCAGGCGTCGCTTCGAGTCCGTTCGCCTCCGCGAACTCTCGCCACGAGTCGTTCGTCGCGAGAATCGTGCCGTCAGTGTCGAGGATTGCGATGTTGCTCGGCAGTGTATCGACAGAAGATGCGACCAAATTCCATTCGGCCTCGTCAATAACACTTGGAACCATATAGAATATTAACACTTCGTAACTTAATCGTTCTTTGGAAAGAAGTTGTTGGTCATATAGAGCTGGTGCTGTAGAAGCGGAGCGGGCAGGGGTGACGCGGCAGCATCACCCGATATATTCCCATTCGAAGTGCTGAGTTCAGAGATAAACGCCCCGATAGCCTCTACCGTCTGCGCTGCTGGTCCGAGTCAGTGATCAAACATAGTAGCTACCGAGTATCAACGGTATCTTTGTAAGGATTGTGACCGCATGTTCAACATCAAGACCGGTAGACCTCCGCGCACGCGAGGACCGGTCTCGACAGGCTCTCAACGACGAAGCGCTCATCTGACGATCCGTGCAAGCGCTGGGTTGGTATCGAAAGCTCGGTGAAAGCGTCTTGATGTCCGCTATTACCAACATAGTGCCGCTGTGTAACTCTCTAACTATCATTCATCATCTATTCAACAGAGCACAAATTACCGATGTGAACGAATTTGTCACCGACCAATATCATCAGGTTGTGTAAATAGAGGCCATGGTTGATAGCTTGGTGTGACTACAGCGACTGTCACCAGATGACTATGTTCATGTTCAGTTCAAGCTACAACATCTTGGCGACCGAGTCGACATAACTGGATCACTTCTAGGGGTTTTATTTTAGTAACGGCAGTCGTTTGACCATGGCACGCGATACAGGTGTTGAATGTAATACACCTGTCATCCGCGTCTCGGCAGACGCGGCAAGAGTAAACTACGAACCGGTGATGACCGCTGTACGCGATGCGACCGACACTATTTCAGTCCGTCGGACGGGGCCGTCCGGCATCGCGGGTAACGGACCACTCTTCATCGCATCGCTTGAACGGCGAACTGCGTTCTTTCACGACCCGCCATTGTCGAGAATTCCGCAGCTCGTCAAGAGCATTGAATGTGGCCGCTTGCCCACCGACGATGCAGATGCTGTCGTTAAGCATGATCCACAGACCACGACACTTCCTTTACCAGACACAGGGCCATTGTCAGTAGGGCACCGACTCGTGTTGGGTCCCTGTGGATGGGTCAACCCGCTTGACCCTGCCCAGCATACCTTCGTCTCGACGTCCACGACGGCCGAAACGATGGCGGATATCGGTCTGCTTGGCCGTGGTCGTAGGGATGCTGCTGCCACCGAGTCGGTGGCCGACGTGTGGGAGACGACGCGCGAGATTGACGGTGACCCTGTTGTGGTCGTCAACGCGAACGAGACACGGGAGGAACAATGTGCCGACAGGACACTGCTTACCGCCACGCCAATGACGGTCCTTGATGGCATCGCGGTGGTGGCCGAGTACATTGGTGCTGAGGACGCCGTTCTCTACCTGAACGAGACGGACACTCATCTCCATCAGCACCTACAGGCCGCCATCGACGCGGCTGGCGACAATCTGCCGGTTATTCCGAAACTAGTGGCCGGCCCGGACGAGTACCGGGCTGGCGAGCCGACGGCGGCGCTTGAGGTGCTGGAGGGTGCGGACCGCATCGAACCGCGCTTGCAACCACCGACACCGGCTGAATACGGTCTCTACGGTCGACCGACAGTCATCCACACCCCACGGACCTTCGCTCACGTGCACCGCCTCCTCACCAACCCAGATGCTTACGACTCGGATGCTTCCGACCCCGGTACTCGACTCGTCACGGTCACTGGTGACGTGGCGAACCCGGCCACCGTCGAACTGTCCTCTGACAGTAGCCTCGCCGCGGTACGCGATGCCGTCGAGATGGAGGGCTCATTCAAGATGGCCTGTGTCGGTGGTGTTCTGGGCGGCATCACCCGTGACCTTGACGTGGCGCCCACCGCTCAATCCCTGCGAGCTGCCGGTTTCGGCACGGACGGCGTCGTGGAACTACTCGCCGACGACTGCTGTGCGCTGGCGATCGTGGGCGAGCGTGCTCGGTTCGCGTCGATGGAGAACAGCGGTCGGTGCGTCCCTGGCCGCGAGGGGACGAAACAGCTCGCCGAACTCCTTCGGAATATATATCACGGCTCGTTCGAGAGCGACAAAATACGCGAACTTGGCCGTGTGATGCGCCAGTCCAGCAACTGTCAGATAGGCGCGCACGCGCCACGGCCAGTGACCACGGCTCTCGAGGAGTTTGAACCGGAGTTCCGCGCCCACACCGACGGACACTGTCCCAGCGGCACCTGTACGGAGAAACTATGAGCACAGACAAA
>ENA-ORCS01001454-ORCS01001454.1-marine-metagenome-genome-assembly--contig:-NODE-1454-length-10172-cov-4.813274_pt1 | contig 10172 bp, 7 predicted proteins | sample MGYA00237781_ERZ508513 | MGnify/ENA primary metagenome ERZ508513 (study PRJEB26184, sample SAMN06268793) | marine metagenome | isolation source: Eden Landing Ponds, San Francisco, CA, USA | place...
TCTTTCCTGTCCCGAACTGCCGGAGCCCGGCCTGGGTCATTGCGAGGAGTTGCTCTAACTGGTCCGGGTGTCCCGACACGAACAACACGGTTCCGGCCGACAGCTCGTCGTCCGGGGAGAGCCTGGCCGTGAACTCCCCGCGGAACCACGCTCCGATCACGTTGACGCCGGTCTCCTCGCGGATTCCGCTGTCGGCGAGCGTGCTCCCTACTAGGTCGCTCCCGTGGTGGATCGGGACTTCGGCAAGTTCCAAGTCGTCGCTGATCTCGATCGCTTCGTCGATCTCGGCCGTCAGTGCCGTCGTCACCTTCGTAGCGAGACTCTCTCCGAGCAACGACCGTGGGGAGAGTACCTGATCGGCCCCCGCCAGACGGTGGTACTTCGCGCGACTTGGTTCCTCGACGACGCTGAGGACCGAGACGTCCTCGGCGAGTTCTTTCGCGGCGAGCACGATGCTCGCATCTACTTGGTCGTCGCCGTCGGCCACAAGCGCCCGTGCTTCGGGGAGCCCTGCCCCCGCAAGCCCCGACGTCGATTCGGGATCTGCTCGGATCACGGGCTGGCCGCTCTCGTACAGTTCGGCGGCCTGCTCCCGGTCGGGTTCGACGATCACGTACGGCACCTCTTGGGAATCGAGCTCTGCGGTGAGTGCGTCGACGCGCGGGGTGTACGAACAGATCACGACGTGGTCCTCGAGGGCCTCCTCTAGCGCTTTCGGAACGGTCGTCGAAAACGCGTCCTCGAGAAACGGGGTCGCCAGGACCGGTAGCGCTCCGATCAGGAGCGCCATTCCGACCAGATCCATCACGGTGATGAAGACGTTCATCTGGGGGCTCGTCCACGGCGAATCGCCGCCGAACCCGGTCGTCGTGAACATCTCGACGACGACCTGAATCGAGTGCAGGAAGGTCACCGGATCTCCCTCCCAGACGCGCATCCCCCACTGGTAGGCCAGCGCCGTGAGCACCATCACCGCGCCGAGGAAGACGGTGTATCCGACGACCCGACGTTGCCACGAGTTCACGGTTTCGTGACGGAGGCGGGTTCTCTTAAACCGTCGGAAAATCGGGCGGCGGCCGCGGTCTCCTCTTGCAGAACATCCCGCAACGGAACCGACGGGTTTTACGCGCTGGCCAGCCGTCGCTCCGCGTATGTCAGACGACGAGTACCGCATCGAGCGGGACAGCCTCGGAGAGATGCAGGTGCCGAAAGACGCCTACTGGGGCGCCCAGACCCAGCGTGCGATCGAGAACTTCCCCATCTCGGGCATCGCCTTCGGGCGCCGGTTCGTCCGGGCGCTCGGGATCGTCAAGAAGGCCGCCGCGGAGGCGAACCGGGACCTCGGCCTCGTCGACGAGGAGAAGGCCGACGCCATCGTCGAGGCCGCCGACGAGGTCATCGCGGGCGAGCACGACGAGCAGTTCCCGGTCGACGTCTTCCAGACGGGGTCGGGCACCTCCTCGAACATGAACGCAAACGAGGTCATCGCCAACCGCGCCGCCGAACTGATGGGGGCCGACGTCGGCGACCGCGCCGTCCACCCGAACGACCACGTCAACTACGGGCAGTCCTCGAACGACGTGATCCCGACGGCGATGCACGTCGCCGCCCTCGAAGCGGTCGTCAAGGACCTCGAACCCGCACTGGAGTCCCTCCACGGCGAACTCGAAGCGAAGGAAACCGAGTTCGACGGCGTCGTCAAGACGGGTCGGACCCACCTGCAGGACGCCACGCCCGTCCGCCTCGGACAGGAGTTCGGCGGCTACCGCACGCAGGTCGAAAAGGGCATCCGCCGCGTCGAGAACGTCCGCGAGCACCTCGGCGAACTCGCGCTCGGCGGCACCGCGGTCGGCACGGGGCTCAACACACATCCCGAGTTCCCGGCGAAGGCCGCCGAGTATATGACCGAGGAGACCGGCGTCGAGTTCCGCGAGGCCGACAACCACTTCGAGGCGCAGGCGGCCCACGACGCGATGAACGAGGCCCACGGCGCGCTCCGCACGGTCGCCGGCTCCCTCAACAAAATCGCCAACGACCTCCGCCTCTTGGCGTCCGGCCCGCGCAACGGCCTCGGCGAGCTCGAACAGCCCGAGAACCAGCCCGGCTCCTCCATCATGCCCGGGAAAATCAACCCGGTCGTCGCCGAGGCGGTCAATCAGGTCCACAAGCAGGTCGTCGGCAACGACGCCGCCGTCTCCGCCGGCGCGGCCGAGGGCCAAATCGACCTCAACCTCTACAAGCCCGTGCTCGCCCACAACGTCCTCGAATCGGCGAAACTGCTGGCGAACTCCTCCGAGGTGTTCGCCGAGCGGTTCGTCGCCAAGCTCGAAGCCAACGAGGACCACTGCGAGACGCGTGTCGAGCAGTCGATGGCGCTGGCGACGGCGCTCAATCCCGCAATCGGCTACGACAAGGCCTCGAAGGTCGCTAAGAAGGCGCTCGCAGAGGACAAGAGCGTCCGGCAGGTCGCCGTCGACGAAGGCTACCTCACCGAGGCGGAAGCCGACGAGGTGCTCGACCCCGAGAAGATGACGCATCGCGGCATCCTCGGCGACGACTGAGCAGGCCGAATAACGGTCCAGTTTTTGATACGTCGGGTCGAGCGGGCGAACCGCTCGGTTCGGGTCGCGTTCGCGTCGATTTCGGTCAGTTCAGCCGCGGAGACGGTTATATTTACTCGGCTCGCGATAGCAATCGCATTCCCGCGTCGCCGTGATAGTCACTCTCGAGTGAAGAACTGTCACGAAATCTCGAAAATCGGTATTTTGAAGCCTGATTTTGACGATTATACCAGTATGGCCGGACTGCAACAGCAGCGGGCCCGCGGGCGAGACATGTTGGAGTGTCGAGGTTGTGGGGCCGTATTCCCGGAGGGACGAGCGACGAACGACGGGTGGACGTACGTCTGTCCCGAGTGTGAACAGGTCGAAGGTATCGGCGAGGGTCTGCGCCGTCTCTGACGGCAGACTGAATCCTTTTTTACTCCCCCCGAACGCAGGGAGTAGCAATGACCGACTACGACTACGACTACGAGGACCTCGGCCTCGTGGCGGGGCTGGAGATTCCCCAGCACCTCGACACCGAGACGAAGCTGTTCTGCGGGTGTCCGACCGACCTCCGCGAGCCAGACGAGGCCGCGCGCACGTTCTCGCGGTTCCTCCATCCGACCAAGAGCGAACTGGGCGAACTCGACGACGCCGCGCTCGAAGAGAGCCGCGTCGAACGCGAGTTCGAGTACCTCGCCTACGACTCGACCTGCCTGGTCGAAGAGGACGACGAGCCGCCGCACGAACTCGACCACGAGGCGCGCACGGTCGCCATGCAGATCGCCGAACTGCTCGACATGAACGTCGTCGACGAGGCGCACGTCATGCGCAAACTCGTCATCGACGGCTCGAACACCTCGGGCTTCCAGCGCTCGTCGCTCATCGCGCAGGAAGGCGAGATACAGACCGAAAACGGCCCGGTCTCCGTCGTCGACCTCATGCTCGAAGAGGAGTCCGCCCAGCGGGTCGAAGAGCGCGACGACGGCGTCCTCTACAGCCTCGACCGCCTCGGCATCCCGCTCGTCGAAATCGGCACCGGCCCGGACATCTCCTCGCCCGAGCAGGCGCGCGAGGCGGCCCAGACCATCGGTATGCTCCTGCGCTCGACCGGGAAGGTCAAACGCGGCCTCGGCACCATCCGGCAGGACGTGAACGTCTCCATCGCCGACGGCGCGCGCGTCGAAATCAAGGGCGTGCAGGCGCTCGACCAGATCGACGAAATCGTCCGCTTCGAGGTCGGTCGGCAGGCCGAACTGGTCGAGATTCGCGACGAACTCCGGGCGCGCGACGCTTCGGTCGGCGACGTGGCCGACGTGACCGGCGTGTTCGAGGACTCTGACTCCGGCGTCATCCGGGGCGCGCTGGACGCCGGCGGGAAGGTCACGGCCGTCCCGCTGTACGGGTTCGACGGCCTCGTCGGCCGCGAACTCCAGCCCGACCGCCGCCTCGGCACGGAGCTGTCCGACCACGCCAAGCGCCACGGCGCGGGCGGCATCTTCCACACCGACGAGCTCCCCGCCTACGGTGTCACCGATGCGGAGGTCGAGGCGCTGCGGGACGCCGTCGGCGCGGGTCCCGAGGACGCCGTCGCTATCGTCGCCGACGACCCGGAAACCGCCGAGCTGGCTATCGACGCCGTCGCCGAGCGGGCCGAGACGGCGCTCGAAGGCGTCCCCGAGGAAACGCGGGACGCGAACGAGGACGCCACATCGCGGTACCTCCGCCCGCTCCCCGGCGCGGCGCGGATGTACCCCGAGACGGACGTGCCACCCGTCGAACCCGACGTAACCGAGGTCGAGACGCCAGAGCTGCTCACCGAGAAGGTCGACCGGTACGAGCGAGAGTTCGACCTCGGCTCCGGCCTCGCCGAGCAGGTCGCCTACGGCCAGCGGTGGCCGCTGTTCGAGGCGCTGGTCGAGGGCGAGGGCGTCGACCCGACGCTGGCCGCCGGCACGCTGGAGTCGACGCTGACCGAACTCCGCCGCGACGACGTGCCCGTCGGGAATCTCACCGACGAGCACCTCCGCGGGGCGATGCTGCTTGTCGACGGCGGAGACGTGCCGCGCGAGGGGATGGAGGACCTCCTGACGGCTCTCGCCGAGAATCCGTCGCTGACGGCCGAGGAAGCCGTCGAACGCGAGGGACTCGGCGGTGTCGACGAATCGGAAGTCCGGGACGCCGTCGTCGAGGTCGTCGAGCGCCACGAGGACCAGGTCGCCGAGGAGGGGATGGGGGCGTTCTCGGCGCTGATGGGCGAGTGCATGGGCGCACTCCGTGGCAAAGCCGACGGCGATACGGTCAGCGACGTGTTGCGCTCGGAGATACAGAAGCGGGCCTAGCTGGTCGGCTCGCGTCGCAGGGAGTCGACATCGACGGGGTCCCGTGACAGGCCGTCACCGTCCGCGGACAGGTCGTGTTTAATCGTCGATTCCAGCAGCGGTACGAGCGCCGGCGCGTTCGGCCCGACATCGACCGTGTCTTCCGACTGATTGTACTGGACGACGCCGGCATCGACCAGCCGCGGGAGGTGGTTGTGATAGAGCGACGTGTAAATCCTGAGCCGCTCGTCGCGGTACTGTTCGACCGGTGTCCCGTGTTCGAGTCCGGTTACCGTGTCCGTGAGCACGGCGAGCGAAACCGGCGTCGTGTACTTCGAAAGGCCGTACAGGAGGTACCGCCGGTAGTGCGAAGACAGGAGCGACAGCCGGTCGTCCAGTGGGAGCGAGTCCGGGGTTTCGGTTTGTTGCGTGTTCATTTTCACCAAGTGTGGTGCTGAGTGAGAACGGCGAGCGCGTGGGGTTCCGGGTGGGTCGAACGCTACTGTACCACGGTACGCTCATGCTCCGGTTCGTCCGTCGCGTGTGCGGTATCCGCGAGGCGGCTGATACGGTCAGTGACGCGATAGACCGTCCCGTCACGCGTACAGGGGGCGACGTGCTGGAGGTCACCGTCGACGTATTCGGCGAGGGCGAGCGTCGGCAGCGTGATGACGTTGACCGACTCGTCGGAGACCATGTTCGTCACCGGGTGCTGCCAGTCGAAAGCATCCAGTGAAGCGTCGGACTCGCGCTCCCACCGCTCGAACATGGAAAGTCGCTCCAACAGCTTTCGCCCCTCCGCAGTCCGCTCCGCGAGCCGCGGTTCGATCCGGCTCCCCCAGATCAGTATCGACAGCTCCTCGATATGGCCCGCGTCTTCGAGAGCCTGTAACTGGTCAATCACGTAGTTCTGTTGGTGGGTTGCGTCTTCGGGACACAGGGACCGGACGAACAGTTCGACGCGAACTGGATTGGCAGTGGAATCCATGGTAAGGTGTGAGTATCCTGTGCGTCGCTACAGTGGTAACCTTCCTAAGCACTCTCTCTAGGTCCCTAGAATAAATCGGTGCGAACCGGAGCCATGGGTGATATATCCGGGCCAGTCGGGCACAGGTTAGGATACAGATATATACTGCTTGATTTACCAAGTTATAGTTTAAGTATCCCCGGATTACCACCTTCTTAACCTGTTTTCGTCGTAGTGATCGTCTCCACAGTGGACTCTGTTTAAATATTAATATTCTAACCAAACGCCGAGCGTTAAGTGGCTTGCCGCCACACTGAGCGTATGGTTCCAAGTGTCGTGGATGGCCACGATGTCCCAGCCCTGTACGGGCCGGCCATCGATACACTGCCCCTCATGTTTGCGATCGTAGATGAGTCGGGGGTGATCCTCTCGACGAACAAGACATGGGGCGAGTTCGGCCGGGCAAACGGAGTGGAGTTGACACCGAACACGCTCGGCGTGAATTATCTCGACGTCGCTGACATGGCAGACGACGCGACCGGGCAACAGGCAGCCAACGGAATCAAGGCCGTCCTCACCGGCGAGCGCGCCACGTTCGAACTCGAATACCCGTGCCATACCCCGTCGACGGAACGGTGGTTCCGGTTGTACGTCGCCCCGTTCACTATCGATGGAGCGACGTACGCGTCAATCGCACACATCGATATCACACAGCGGAAACAACGGGAGACCGCGCTCGAAGCGGCCTACGACATCTGTACCGACGTAGAGCGGACGTTCACGGAGCAACTCGACGCTCTGTTAGAGCTCAGCCGTGAGACGCTCGGGACAGCGTTCGGGACGCTATCCCAGGTACATGGCGACGAGTACGTGTTCGAGGCGGTCACCGCACCGGCGACTGCCGACCTCGAAGCCGGCAGAACGGCCAGCATCGAGGACCTTCCGAACTGCGGACACGTCGTCGAACACCGCAAGCCGCTCGCGCTCAGCGATGTCGAGGCGGAAGCGCCGGACCTCGCTGACCCGGAGTGGGGGATTGCGAGCTACATCGGCGCGCCCGTCGTCGTCGACGGGACTGTGTACGGGACGTTCTGCTTCTACGGGCTGGAACCGCGTGCGACAGCGTTCACACAGTGGGATCTGACCTTCGTCAGGTTGCTCTCTGACTGGGTGGAGTACGAACTCGAACGACAGCGCCACACGGAACAGCGCAATGCGTTGAATACCGCCCTGCCAGACCCCAGTTTCATCATTGATGCGGAAGGTCGGTTTCTCGACTGTCTGACCGACCCCGAGACGATGGTGAAGGTAGATGATACGGACACGCTTGTCGGCCAGACGCTACACGAGTTCCTTTCCGACGACACCGCCGATTCGCTGCTCTCGGCCGTTCGTGCAGCCCTGCGGACTGGGTCGTTCCAGTCCGTGGAGTATACACTGGAGACACCCGGTGGGGAGCGGTGGTTCGAAGCGCGTGTCGCTCCGCTCGAAAGCCGCTCCTACGACCTCGATACCGTCATCTTCGTCGCTCGGGACATCACCGCTCACAAGGATCGACAGGCCGAGCTCGAACGCCAGCGTGACGAACTCGAACAGGCACAACGTCTCAACGTTCTGGGCCGAGAAATCGCGAAGGCGCTACAGGATACGCAGACTCGCGAGGAAATCGAATCGGCAGTGTGTACGCATCTCACCGAATCGGACCTGTACCGGGCCGTGTGGGCTGGGACTCGCGGGAGCACCACGACGGTAACACTGAGCGCCGCCGCTGGGATCGACACGGCGACGCCGGAGAAGATTTCACCCGCCGAGCACAGTCTCGCCACGGATGCTATCGACACCGGCGAGGTACAGGTCGTCGAGGATATCGCCGACGCGTCGACGCACTCGGACACCGGAACGGACTGCCCACTGATTGCAGATCACTCCGCCGTCGCGGCAGTCCCCCTAACAACCGGTGAGACCACGTACGGCGTATTGATGGTGTACGCGCCGGCCGAGGCCACGATCGGCTGTCGTGAGTCGAGTATCCTGGCCGACCTGGGGCGACTTATCGCGCTGTCTATCCAGCGCGTCCACAGTCAGCAGTCGCTGCTGGCGGCGACGACCGTCGAACTGGAGTTCCTGACGCCGGACTCCGATGACGTCCTTGCCAGGCTCTCAGCCACACTCGGCTGTTCGTTCACCCTCGAACGGCGCGTCCCGACCAGTTCCGGGAACTGCCTCCACTACGTTCGCGTCAGCGATGCGGACACCGAACGGGTGTGTCAGGCACTCACCGAGACGCCGTCGGTCGAGTCCTGTGCCGTCGTCGAGGCGGCTGCAGAGAACCGTGAAACCCTGCTCGAAGTCGCGCTCGACGAGATATCCGCCTCGCCGCTTGACACGATCGCGGACTACGGCGGAGCCGTGACGCGCGCTATCGCAACGGACGGTGATCTGCGGTTCGCAGCGGAGATGGCGCCGGATGTCAACGTCCGCGCCGTCGTCGAGGCGGTCCGAGAGACAGCGCCCGGGACAGAACTACGGAGCAAGCAGTATGTCGACCAGCCGGTCTCGACGGCCACGGGTTTCCAGACGAGGATACGTGACCAGCTGACGCCGAAACAGGCCGCCGCGCTCAAGACTGCCTACGCACGCGGGTACTACGACTGGCCGCGAAAGAGCTCCGCGGAAGAACTGGCGGCGACGCTTGACATCTCCGCGCCGACGTTACACTACCGGCTTCGGAAGGCCCACGACGCCGTCATCGGGGCGCTGTTCGATGCAGAGGCGAACTTCGAAGAACTCGGCTGAACCTCACTCGTCTTCGGCACGCTCGATTCGCTGTCGGGCTTGCCGGAACAGGCCGCGAAGGGTCTTCGTCTCCCGGCCGGTCGGTCTCGCACGCCCGAGCACCCGGCGGAACAGCCGCCGGGCCTTGTGCTGTTTCTCTTCGGGGTGACCGATAGCTCGCAGGAACCGGTCGAACTCCTCGTGTAGTCCCTCGACTGCCGGCGTCTCGGCGAGGGTGTGTAGTTCTTCGGGGTGTTGGGTGTCTGAAACGGTCAGGTCGCGGAGTTCGTAGAGAACGATTGTCGCCGCCTGACCGAGGTTCAACACCGGATACGACGCGCTGGCCGGGATAGAGCAGATGACGTCCAGCCGTGCGAGTTCGTCGTTCGAGAGCCCGACCCGCTCGCGGCCGAAGACGACGCAGATATCGCCCTCGACATCCCGGAGCGAGTCGGCTAGGTCGGCCGGCGTCGTCGCCGGATATCGGACGTGGTTGGCCGGGTCCTCGTTCGTCGTCGCCGTGCAGGCGACGGTGTGGTAGTTCTCGACGATCTCGTCGAACGTCACCGTCCGGGCGTTGGGCAGGATGTCGTCCCGGGCCTGTCCGGCGAAGCCGTAGGCCTCGCCGTCGGGGTCCAGCTCTGGCGGATCGACGAGCAACAGCTCCGTCAGGCCGAAGTTCTTCATCGAGCGGGCGATGGTGCCGACGTTACCCGGCGTCTCCGCGTCGACGACGGCGACCGAGATCATACGTCCAGGTCGCTGAGGTCCATATCAATCGCGTCGAGGTCCTCCTGGTCCATCTGCTCGACTTCCTCTTCGAGCCCCGGAATCGCTTCGTCCCTGTCGGGTGCTTCCGGAAGCGCCGTTGGGTCCTCGTCGACGTGTTCGAGGCCGACGTACCCCTCGGGGGCGCGGTTCCCATCGAGGAACCACTCGTGGAAGGCCGAGGCCAGGTCAGTATCGCCGGCGTAGGCCTCGCCGCCCGCCTCGCGGAACCAGTAGATGAAGTCCGTCTCGTGGTCCGAACAGAGGACCACCTCGCCCATCGGCTCGCCGTAGATGGCGTCCGCGACGTTGCACTGTTCGATATCCTCGTCGCCGTGAATCAGCCAACAGGCGTCACAAGGGTCGACGACCCGCTCTGCGAGCACCAGCAGCCGCTGCCGGGTTTCCGGCTCCATCGTCTTGAGCGGCCGGACCCGTCCGTCCGGTCCGAGCACGTCCTCGTCGAAGCGCCAGCCCCGAAGCCCGATATTGACCTTGCTCATACGTCAGAGTGGGAGAGTCCCGGACTAAAAGAGCGCGATATTCCGGTCGACCGCTACGATCCGTCCGCGCTCCACCGTCGTCGCGGAGCGAGAACCGGGTGTGCAATCCGGTTACATTCATCGCTCGCTCGAAACATAGACAGTTCTAGCTAAATTTAACATGATTATTCCACCTAGCATTCGCGGCCGGCGTCCAAATCAGGCAAAACTGTCGGTCCCGCCCAAACATTTATACGTGATTGGCTTTTCTCCGTAAAAGAACACATGGAACGGCCGACGCGCCAGCGGGATTCTG
>ENA-ORCS01001456-ORCS01001456.1-marine-metagenome-genome-assembly--contig:-NODE-1456-length-10142-cov-3.135320_pt1 | contig 10142 bp, 6 predicted proteins | sample MGYA00237781_ERZ508513 | MGnify/ENA primary metagenome ERZ508513 (study PRJEB26184, sample SAMN06268793) | marine metagenome | isolation source: Eden Landing Ponds, San Francisco, CA, USA | place...
GGCCGTCTTCGACCGTGGAGAACGCGTGAGGCGGCGTCACTCAGGGACGTAACACTACCTTCACCCCCGCTCGGTCGGCCTCGGCGGCAAACGCCGACCCGTAGTCGCTCATCTCGAAGGCCGGCCCAACGACCGGCGAGAGGTCGATCGAGGACGCGATCGCCAGCGTTCGCCGCCAGTCGGACTCACGGCGGGCGTTGATCGGTCGGACCGAGATCTCCTCGTTCACGAACTCGTTGAGATCGACCGGCACGCGATTCGCACCGTGGTAGACGCCGATCTGGACGAGTTCGCCGCCCGGACGGATGCTCGCCTCCGCGAGTTCGAGCGCGGACTGGTGACCGGACGCTTCGAGGAAGACGTCGACCGGGTCGTCGAGCGGCCCCTCGCCGACGGTCCGCGTCGACGTCGCCCCCATCTCGCGGGCGGTCGGGAGCCGCGTCGCCTCGTCGGCGTCGGCGCCGATCATCACGATTTCGCTCGCGCCGGCCTCCCGCGCCGCGAGGAGCGCGCTCATCCCCGCCGAGCCCGGGCCCGTGATCGCGACGCGGTCGCCGATTCCGAAGGACGAGACGTCGACGCCGTGGACGCCGATAGCGAGCAGTTCGAGGAACACGCCCTCGTCGAACGTGACGTCCTCGGGGAGCGCATAGAGGTTCCGCGCGGGGACGGTGACGTACTCCGCGAGCGCACCTGGCACCTCGGTGTCGATCCCGATCGACTTTCGCCCGTGGGGCGAGAAGCCGGTCTCTTCGGTGCAGAGGTTCGATCGCCCGTCGCGGCAGTTCCGACACCGACCGCAGGAGATCCGGGGCTCGACGGCGACGCGCTCGCCGCCCCTCCACCCGTCGACGCGCGACCCGACGGCATCGACCACGCCCGCGAACTCGTGGCCGAACACCTGCGGGAGATGCGGTTCGTAGCGGTGATAGGACTCCTCCCAGCGGTACAGCGGCCCTTCGACGCCGCCGTCGATACCGACGGATTTGACGGCGATTCGGACCTCCTTCTCGCCCGGCGTCGGTACCGGCCGGTCCGAGAGCGTCATTCCTTCGGCCGCGTCGCGCTTCTCCAGCACGGTCATCCGGTTCTCGGCTGTCATCGTGGCCCCCGATTCACCCGAGTCGGGCTTACCGTTTCGGGTGCGTCAGCGCTCGCTGTCTCCACCGCCGTTTCGACCGGGTGTCACCGGCGAGCCGTCTCCGAAGCGATTAAGCCCCGACTGAGCCAACGTCGTCGTATGAAGAAGGTCATCATCCGCGGGGATCCCGGCATCGGTCGCGGCGCGACCATCGAACTCGACGGCGAGGAGGTCGTCTGCTTCTCGATCGATCGACAGAGCGACTACCACGGCGCGGACCGACCGCAACTGTGGTGCACGGTCGGCAGCGAAGACGAACGCGAGACCTTCGAGAAACGAGAGTTCGTCCCGCACTTCCTCGACGTCGTCGCCGTCGACGCCGAGGCGATCGACGTGATCGTCGAGCGCGGCGCGTAACGCCGGCGCCGGCTCCCTTCTCACCAGCGCGTCGCCGTCTCAGGACCGCGTCGGCAGCGCGTCGTGATCGACGGCGTAGATCCGAACGTCGCCCGATCGGTGGACGACGCTGAACGCCTCGTCTTCGAACGCAATCGACCCGTAGCGCGCCCGCTCGTTCGGCCCCACGACGACGTACTCGACGCCGTACGCGTCGAGTTGGTCTGCCCTGACCGACGCGCTCCCGGTGTAGATTGCGTCCACGTCGCGGACGCGCTCGCGATACGAGTCCTGGCCGCGATAGCCCACCTCGTGTTGCCACCCGGCGACGGTCGGCACTCCGGTCAGACTCGAGACCGGGTTCGCCTGCCACGTGTACATCACCCGTCCACGGTCATCGGTGCCGCCGGAGTACCACCCCGTCCCGGGCGCTTCCAGCACTGTCGGCTGCCCCCCCAGCTCGTCGACCCACGCGATCGCCCGGTCGTAGCCCGGGTGCTGCGTCTCGACGAACTGCGTCGCGTCCAGCGTCGGCCCACCGGCCGGCGACGACTGCGCGTGCGACCCGAGCGCGAGCACCCCGTAGACGCCCGTCGAGACGACGAGGACGACGGCGAGCGCGACGGCCCCGACGCGTCGCCACGGGAGACCGCCGATGGAGCGCCGCGCCGCCCCGGTCGCGTCGCGCTCTACGACCGCGAGGACGAATCCGGGCACTGCGACGCCCATCGCGGTCCCCCAGAACACCCACACCTGCATATACGTCTTGAACACGGTGTTCATCCGCCCGGGGCCCGCCTGCTCGTTCACGTAGAGGAGTTCGACGAGCGTGACGAGGCCCGCGCCTGCGACGATCAGGACCGTCTCGTAGCCGAGCGATCGCGAGGTCCGGAGCCCGACCCACGCGAGCACGAGCAGCGGCACCGACACGCCGAGCGCCGCGAACCCGATCTGCTGGCCGACGTATCCGGCCCACAGCACTGCGAGGACGAGCGCCCAGCGGCGTTCGAGGTGGACTCGCGAGAGGAGATACGCCGCGAACCCGACGACGAACGCTCCGTGGACCAAGAGCAGGCCGCCGACGCCGCTCCGCATCGACCGCTCTACGAACTCGACCGACCGGCCCCCGCCCCCCGTCGCCGCCCCGAGCAGAAACGGGAGCGCCAGGAGGACGGCGACCGCCGCGGCCATCGACACCGCGAGCGTCGCTCCACCGAGGCGTCGGCACTCGTCGACAAGCCGTGACGGCGTCGACGCCGCTGCGCCGTCTCCCCTGACGGCCGAGCGGAGCCGCACTGCGATGGGGCCCGGGAGCAGCGTCGCCGGGTCGGCCGGCGCGAACGTCGCCGCCAACCACCCGAGCGCGAGCACGCTGGGGAAGCTCCAGGTGTTCTGCACCGCCTGCCAGGCCGCGAGGACCGGCAGGACGCCGAAGACGAGCGCCCGCCTCCGGCGACGGTTCGACTGGGGGGTCCGGTAGGAGGCGTACCCGACGGCCGCGGCGAGCAGCAGCGTCGGCGTTCCGATCATATGCGCGTGGAGGTCGCCGTTCACCCACGCGAACAGCGGGAACTCGTTGATCGTGCCCGGAATGACCCGAGAGGCGCTCCAGTAACTGAACGAGTCCGCGCCCGCGAGGACGTCCTCGACGGCGTATCGGCTCTGTGCCGCGACGGCTGCCACCACGGGCCGCTGCACCGGTTCCGGGAGCGCGAGGAGCGCGAACCGGCCGGCAGTGACGAGATTGCTCGCGATGCCGACGAAGAAGACGGCAATGCCTCCCGCCAGCCGTCGCGCGCGCCGGGGCGACAGCGAGTCCGGGACGCCGGGCAGTCGGTCGGCGCCGATCGCCCCCGCCAGTTCGAAGGCGGCGCTCGCGAGCGCCGCGTAGAACCCCGCGAGCGCGAGGTTGTACGCGAACCGCGGCGGGGTGCCGGTGAGCCACGACAGCAGCGTCGCCGTCAGGTGGCCGCCGTAGTAGTACTGGACCGGCTCGTTGGCGAACCAGAAGTCCTCGGGAGGGAGCGTCGGCGACCGGGCGAGCGTCTTCAGGAGCCCGAAGTCGAGGAACTTCTCGCCTCCGCCGGGGTGAACCGCCGGATCGAGGGCCCGGATCGCGACGACGAGCGCGAACCCGAGGAGGAAGACGGCGGCTGCGTCGGTCGCGGCGTCGCGGTCGATGTCGACCGCGAGCCTGAGCGTCCCGCTCCGGAGGCCGTCGATATCGAGGCCTGCGAGCGCGCTCGCGACGAGGAGGGCGAGGACGCCGCCAGCGAGCGCGAGCGGCCCCCACGACAGGTGGCCGAGCCAGTAGGCGGGGACGCTGAGGACGACGAGCGCGATGGGAACGGCGAACCCCGCGCCGCGGCCCTGTGCGCCCGGGAGCAACCTGGCAGCGAGCGGTAGGCCGAGTGCGAAGAGCACCGCGTAGAGGGCGACCCACAGGAGGACGAGCGCGTACTCCATTCTTCGTGTCTCAGGGAGCGAGACGGCGGAACATACGCTTTGTGATGGCGCTCGTGAATACCACCCCTGCGACGCGTAGCGGTTCGCTTTTCACGCAGAAGCCGGTATCGGCGAGTAATGACTCGCTCCGTCGGGATCGTGGTCCCCGCCTACTGCCCGGATCCCGAGCGTCTCAGCGCGTATCTCGACGCGCTCGCGGCTCGGCTCGACCCGACGGTCCTCCGGGTCGAACTCGACGCCCCCCGTCCCGACATCCGTGACCGACTCGGGTCTCTCCCCGACTGCGTCCAGCTCGCGACCGCCGACCGTCGGCGTGGAAAGGGCACAGCGATCACCGCGGGATTCGAAGCGCTCGTCGACGACGTCGACGTGGTGGCGTTCGCTGACGCCGACGGCAGTACACCGTCGGACTCCTTCGCCACCGTCGTCACGACGGTCACCGACGGCGATGCCGACCTCGCGGTCGGCTCTCGGCGCCATCCCGCCGCCGACGTGGCAACGCATCAGACCCTGGCCCGGCGGCGGCTCGGCGACGGATTCGCGTGGCTCGCGCGGCGGATGCTCGACGAGAGCCTCTACGACTACCAGTGCGGCGCAAAAGCCCTCACTGCCGAGGCGTGGCGCGACGTCCGCGAACACCTCTACGAACCGGGGTTCGCCTGGGACATCGAACTCGTCGCTGTCACGGGCGCACTGGATCACCGGATCGTCGAGGTTCCCGTCCGCTGGGAGGACCAGCCCGGCTCGACCGTCGAGACGGTCGGCACGACGCTCCGCCTGGGTCGGGCGCTCGTGACCGCCCGGCACCGGGCGCGACTGTTGCGCGAGGACCGTCTTCACGAACTGCTCGCCGCCGGCCGCAACGAACGGTCGCTGCTCGAACGGCTCGCGGCGGCCGACACAGAGGCCGTCGAGGCCGACTGAATGCTCCGGGAGTCCGTCGACGCCCTCCTGTCGGGCGTTCGCTTCGGGAAGTTCGTCTCCGTCGGCGCGGTCGGCGCGGTCTTCGACGTCACCACGACGACGGCGCTCATCGTCGGCTTCGGTATCCTCGGCGAGTACGCCAAACTCGTCGGTGCGGAAGTCGCCATCATCGTGATGTTCGCGATCAACGAGCGCTGGACCTTCTCGGAACTCGGCGATTCGGGCGCGGTGCCGACCCTGGGCCGGTTCGTCCGCTCGAACGTCGTCCGGAGCGGTGGCCTCGCCGTGCAGTTCCTGATCGTCCGGGCGTTCAGACAGATCGACCTCGCCCTGCCGCTGTTCGGCGTCGACCTCTGGCAGTTGATCCCGATCCCCATCGCGATCGGGGCTTCGGTGCTCCTGAACTACGTCGCCGAAAGCCTGCTCACGTGGCGTGTGACCAGTGCGTGAGGGGCGTGTGACTGCGAGGGAAATTGCCACACTGCGGGCGAAACACAACCCTTAACCGTAGCCCACGGCTTCGTTCCAGTAGCGGGATGGGATAGCCAGGAGATTCCGCCGGGCTCATAACCCGGAGATCGGTAGTTCAAATCTACCTCCCGCTATGATTTTCCGACCTCACGCTTCGAGGCGTTCTATCGCCGAGTACTCCGTGGGTTCGGTTTCATAGCCACAGTAGATTTGAACGAGAGAACCGAGCGGGAGCGCGGTTCGTGTAGTTCAAATCTATCTCCCGCTACTGTTTTGCCGACCTCACACTTCGAGGCGTTCTATCGCCGAGTACTCCGTGAGTTCGGCACAGTAGTGATGAGGACGATTTGAGCCAGAGAGCGACAGCGAAGGCCGCAGTGCTCACACTCCGCTTCGTCACTGTCCTCCCGACCGTTCCGTATCGCGCGGGTACCGCTGCGGTTCCTCGGGAGTGAGGCCGCCGTCCGGCGCGTCGTGGTCGACCTCGCGAAACCTGTCTGTTGGACAATTACTATGATGGTCTCGTCGTATGAGGTCTGTATGCGACCCCCGGAGGACGTCGCGGCGTACTTCGAACGAGGGCCCGGGTGTACGTACACCAAGCACGTGGCGGAGATTCCGACCGGCCAGCGTGAAGAGACGATGTCCGAACAGGTCGGCGGGATCGTCCCCGACGAGGAGGGATACTGGCACTGCCCACACGCCCAGTACGCCGACCACGACACCTGCGTCTTCCACACCGACCCCGACGAGCGGCCTGCGGATCTCGACCTCGGTGAGTACTTCGCCTCGCTGGTCACGATGGACCTCTCCGGGGCCGATCGCGACCGGCGGCGGAAACTAAAGCAGTTCATCGGCGCGGAGTTCGGCGAGATGGACCTGAACTTCGAGCATCTGAACACGTCGGACAATCTGATACTCGACCTCCGGTGCTGTGATGCGGCGGCGCTGCATCTCGAATCAGTCGAGTTCACGAACCCCGTCGACATCAGAGGGAGCAACATCACCCGTCTCAATGCGACTGAATCGGACTGGCACCAACTCTACGCCCAAGAACTCACCGCGGACCTGGTCGAATTCGACCAGGCGAACCTTCAGCGTGCGTACTTCCAGGACACCGAGATCAGACGCATTCGATTCTATTGGACCGACATCGACTACGTCAACTACCATCGATGTGACATCAAGTGGGCGAATTTCCTGTACGCGCAGTTGGGCGAGTCCGGATTCTTCAACTCCGAGTTCCACGTCGCCACGTTCATCAACGCGGACATCGAAGGCGGCTACTTCAACGACGCCTCCTTCTCGTATCTGGCATTCAGGGGCGTCGACGGTCGGGTCGCACACTTCGCGGGCGTCTCCGCCGACGCGGCGACGTTCGAGGGAGTGACCGTCGACAAACTCACGATCAAGCGTGACTCCGAGGGCGCGGCGTTCGACTGGAGCGTCTTCGACGAGGCCGAGATCGACACGCTGCACGTCTCGGAGTCGGATCTCGGCATCGCCTCCTTCGTGGGTGCGGAATTCGGCTCGTTCGTGTTGCGCGACGTCTCGTTCCACTACATCGTCGATCTGGCCGACACGGTCGTTCGGGAGGAGGCGGTCGTTGAACCCGCCGACGACGTCGGCGTCGGATACCTGTCGCATCGGGACGCGACGATCGCGTCGGGCGAGTACATCCAGCCGCAGGAGGGAGACGTGATCTACGACTTCACCGACGCTGTCGTCGGCGACGTCGACCTGCACGGCGACTTCGAGGAGAGCCTCCTCAACTACATCAGATTCTACCGGACGGAGTTCGACGGGTTCAAATTCGGCAAACTGGCCGAGGTCAGTTTCGACGATCTGAAGTACACCATCCACACGGTGATGGACGAATACACGCGGGACATTCAGCTCGCCACGCGGTTGAACGACATCGCCCTGGACCTGCATCCGGTATTCGGCGACGCCGACCCGCTCGGTTCGAGCGGCAAGTACAACACCGTCGACTTCGCGTTTATCGAGGAACGCGGGATCGAACGGCACACTCGACAGCGGGCGCTGGAGCGTGCTGAAGCGCAAATCGATTCCGCAGGTGGAGACGAGACGGCACTGCCGACGAACCTGAGCGCGCTGGAAACCACGTACCTCAGGGCCAAGAACGGGGCCTCGAACGTCGGCGACAGCGTGACCGCAGGACGGTTCTTCGAGAAGGAGCGGACGTTTCGCCGGAAACGCCACTGGGACAATATGATCCGGGCCGAGTCGCTGACGGCGAAGTTCTATCGAGGGACTCAGTGGGTCAGAAACTGGCTGTTCGCGGTGAGTGCCGGATACGGTGAACGACCGCTCCGGGTGTTCGGCTTCTCGATCGGAATGGTGCTCCTCTTCACGCTCGCGTACGCCGGTAGCGGCGAGCCGTTAGCGGGCGTCGAGAACCCCTCGATTCTCGCGTACTTCCTGTTCAGTTTCCAGAGTTTCATCGCCTTCGTCGTGGGCTCACCGTCCGGGACAGACGCCCTGATCATCCGGCTGCTGAGCGCGTTCGAGGGGTTCGTCGGGGCGTTCATCGTCGGGTTGTTCGTGTTCGTCCTGACCCGCCAGGTCCACCGGTGACGCCTCCCACGAGGGCGTTCGTGGACACCAGTACATATTTACTCGCTATGCGAGTGTGTGCTGGTAATGTGGCTGGCACTCTCGGAGGTCCTGGCGACGGATTTCGACGAGACGTTCACCTTCGACTGTGGCGTCTCGCCCGTCTCTGCGGCGCATCCGGCTCCCGACCGCGGATTCCCGCTCACTGTCCAGTTTCTCACCGACGGGGCGGTCAGACTGCTCTTCCGTCCGAACCCGGAAGCATCTTCGACGGACTGCTCTCCGCTCGATCTCCCATACGACGAGTACGCAGCGGACCCGTCCGTCGACGTCGATTCGGGCCCCGACACCGTCGCACTCGCGACTGACAGCCTCTCCTTCGAGATCGACCGCGACACGGCCGCGTTCACCGTCTCCCACGACGGCGACCGACTGCTCGACACCGGCGTCGACGTCGCGAACAACCGGGGCGAGGTGGGCGTCCCCCCGATGGGATACGAGGAGACCGTCGTCGACAACTATCCGCTTGAGGTGACCCGGACGGGATTCTCGACTCGGTCGGACCCGTCCGAGTCCATCTTCGGCCTGGGTGAACAGTTCACCACGTTCGAGAAGAGCGGCCAGCGCGTGGAAACCTCGGTCGCCCAGGCCCACGGCACGAACACCAGTGACACCTACGCCCCGGTGCCGTTCTTCCTGTCCGACCGGGGATACGGCGTCCTCGTCGAAACGACGGCGGACGTCACGTTCGACTTCGGCCACGAGACGCCGGACGTGACTGCGATCGACGTGGACGCGCCGGTCCTCTCGGTCGTCGTCTTCGCCGGCGACTCACTGAAGGAGGTCATCTCCGCGTACACCGGCCTGACGGGCCGCGCACCCGAACTTCCCGCGTGGACCTACGGCGTCTGGATGTCCCGAAACTCGTACGAATCCCAGGAGGAAGTGCTCGACGTCGCCGACGAGATCCGGGACCGCTCGATGCCGTGTGACGTCATCCACGTCGACCCGCAGTGGATGGAGATGGAGGCCCCCGAGATGGTCTTCGACGCCGATTCGTTCCCGGACCCCGAAGCGATGGCTTCGCGCCTCGACGAAGACGGATTCAAACTCTCGCTGTGGGAGTACCCCTACGTCCAAACGGGGACGGACCTGTTCCGAACGGCCGCAGAAAACGGCTATCTGGTGCACGACCACGAGGGCCGGACGTACATCTTCAGACGGCCCAGTTATCCCACCGCCCGCGCCGGCATCGTCGACTTCTCGAACCCCGAGGCGGTCGAGTGGTGGCAGGAGATCCACCGGGACCTCATCGACGTCGGTGCCGACGTGTTCAAAACCGACTTCGGCGAGTACCTGCCCCCGCAGACCACGACTGCCGACCGGCGGACCGGGCGGGCCGCGAAGAACGCGTACCCGCTCGAGTACCAGCGCGCCGTCGCGGGCGCGTTCGCGGGCACCGACAAACCGCCCGTACTCTGGTCACGCTCGGCGTGGGCCGGCGCGCAGCAGTACCCGGTCCACTGGGGCGGCGACACGAAGTCGACGTTCGACGGATTCCGGGCGAGCGTCCGCGGCGGTCTGAGCCTGCTCGCCTCGGGCTTCCAGTTCTGGAGCTGCGACCTGGGTGGATACAAGCCCACCCCCTCGGAGACGCTCTACATCCGGTGGGCCCAGTGGGGACTGCTCGCGCTGTCGCACCCGCGGTTCCACGGCAAATCGCCCCGCGAGCCGTGGGCGTTCGGCGACAGGGCCGCAGCGGTCGTCGGTGCGTTCGCTCGCCTCCGCTACCGCTTGCTCCCGTACTACCTCAGTTACGGCTGCGAGGCGGCCGCCACCGGCGTGCCAGTGACGCGTCCGATGCTGCTCGAATTCGAAGCGCACCCGACGTCGACGGCTGCGACCCAGCATATGGTGGGCGAGGAGTTCCTCGTCGCCCCGGTCCTGTCCGACGACGGGACGGTGACCGTCACCCTCCCGCCCGGCGAGTGGATCGACTACTGGAGCGGCGAGTATCACACCGGACCGGCGCGCCGCACGATCACCGCCGACATCGACGAACTCCCTCTGTTCGTCCGGGCGGGAAGCGTCATCCCCGAGCGCCCGTCGCCGTCCCCGCCGGAGGAGGTCCCATCGGAACTCCGGTACCGGGTGTATCCGACCCACCAGACGGCGACCGACGCGCAGTTCACCGTTCGACACCCCCGGGTCCCGGACGCTGGTCGAA
>ENA-ORCS01001457-ORCS01001457.1-marine-metagenome-genome-assembly--contig:-NODE-1457-length-10137-cov-2.892247_pt1 | contig 10137 bp, 10 predicted proteins | sample MGYA00237781_ERZ508513 | MGnify/ENA primary metagenome ERZ508513 (study PRJEB26184, sample SAMN06268793) | marine metagenome | isolation source: Eden Landing Ponds, San Francisco, CA, USA | place...
AAAGGGCGGGTGTTCGCCGTCCAGTTCCATCCGGAGTACGACATGGAAACAGCCGAACTGATAACGAGGGGAAAGTCGGATGAACTCCCTGCGGAGCGAATCGAGGAGGTACTCGCGGGCATCAACGCGGAAAATTACGCCGAGGCCCGGCAAGCAAAGACGCTATTCGATAGTTTCATCGGGTTCGTCACAGAGAGACAGCAAAAGCGACTCGAACTAGCAGAATCACAGCGTTAACACCCTCATCTGCCCGAAAGCGGAGACATATTGCGTCTACTGTTGGGGGTGTCTTGGTCGCAATCACGCACTTTCCGTCTCAAGCAGACCGTGACGTCCCGACCCCGATCGTCTCACCAGTTTCGGCGGACTCATAGATCGCCTCGATCGCTCGCATGTCGATCAGTCCGTGCTCGCCGTCGGGTTCGGGATCACGACCGGCGAGCACGCAGTCGGCAAAGTACGCGAACTCCTCTTCGAGTTGGTGGACGTGAGCGATATCGACGTCGTGGCGCTCGCCGTCGAGGCGGATTTCCAGACCGCGGTCCTCCCGCTCGAAGAAAGCCGGATCGACGATAATCTCTCCCTCCGTGCCGGTCACGCGGAGGAAACTGTCGTGGTAGGCGTTGTGGTTGGCGGTGAAGAGGACGGGCACGCCACCTTCGAACGTCGACCGGACGGCGACCTGCTCCTCGACGTCGGAAAACTCCTCGTGGACCGATGCCGTCGAAGCGGAGACGTGCTCCGGATCGGACTCGATCAGGAACCGCGTGGTGTTCAGCGGGTAGATCCCGATGTCCATCATCGCCCCGCCGCCCGCGAGATCGGGATCGAGTCGCCACTGGTCGCTGGCGTCACCGCCGAGTTCGGCGAGCATGCGCTGTGACATGTTGCCCTGAACCTGGACGACCTCCCCGATCGTCCCGGCCTCGATCAGTTCCTTCGAACGGCGGACGACGGGATCGAAATGCATCCGGTAGCCGATCATCAGCGTCACGCCGGCTTGCCGGGCGGTCTCGGCGAGTTCGGCCGCCCGGTCGACGGTCGATTCCATCGGCTTCTCACAGAGAACGTCTTTCCCGGTCTTGGCCGCCGTCTCGACGTACTCGAGGTGGGTCGCGTTGGGCGTACAGACGTAAACAGCATCGTACTCCGACTCAGCGACGCCGTCGTGGAACTCTTCGGGAGTGAGCGCAGTCAGGTCGTGATCGGCGGCGAGTGTTTCAGCACGCTCGGGATTGACATCGATCACCGCTGTCGGCTCGGTGTGGGCGGCCCGTTCGAATCCCGGCAGGGCCCACTCGCGGGTGAACCAGCCGGCACCGACCAGCGCGATCCTGACGACCTTCTCGCCCTCGTAGGTTTCCCAGTCGCGGCGCCCGAAATCCTCGAAGTACTCCGAGAGAATCATGATGCTGCCTACGGCGTGCCGGAAGAAATAAGCCGTGGGTTGCTCGAGAACCGGGCCGGATACCAGCTAATTCCGCGAGAGTGTCCCGTCGTTGTCCGGCTTTTCCCGACTGCTTGAGGCGGGCTTGTCCTCTCTGTTCACGCCGGGCGTCGGTAATACGGGTCAACGAGCGTCGGATTGTTCCCGTCGAGCGGATGAGAGCCTGGACGCGTCAGTTGCCGGGACGAAAATCCACACTTCCGGTTGTGCGCCCGGACAGACGCAAGCGTTCCATGATGGCACATCTCTTCATCGCGGCTGCTGTACGTTCGTTCCGTATCGGCCGCCCGCATCCGGCGGTCATACCGGAATATCGGTACGGCAAGCGCTGTCAGTCCGTTCGCCCGCAGTCTCATATTTCTTGGCGTTTCAGGTCTGCAGTCTCAGATACCTTGGCGTCGGATGCTCGACGAGAGTGCGTCGAACGTCCGGTCGGATCCGTTCTTCTCGACGAACGCCGCAACTCCCGCCTCGCCTGCCTTCCGTTCGAGGTCCTCGGTCGCCGACGCGGTGAAGAGGATGAACGGGAGGCCCGGCCGACACTCGGTGATGCGGTCGTGGAGTTCGAGCCCGTCGATGCCTGGCATTCGGTAGTCACTGACAACGCAGTCGACCGACGGATCGTCTTCGATCCGCGCGAGGGCATCGTCGGGCGTACTCACCGGGACGGCGTCGACTTCTTCGAGTCGGTGTTCGAGGGATATCGAGGTGAGTTCAGCCAGGGCCGGGTCGTCGTCGACGACCAGCACCCGCAGGTGATCGGCATCGACGGACGATTGCTCGACGTCCGTGGACATGATACTGTCAGAACGATGTGTGTCCTCGACGATAAACCCCGGATCGCTCCTTCTGTCGCTGAAAATCGCTGTCGGGAGCCGTCGAAAGGTCCAAAGACGGGCACGGCCGCTGTGACGTGACCTCCTTTCCGTCGGAAACGCAGGGAGAAAAGATCGATCGGGCAGTCGGCTGCAGCCTGACGACAGCGTGGCATCGGAGACGCCGGGCAGACGGCGCGGAGCGCTGTTTTTCGGTGAGATTCCCTCTTCGAAAAAAGATCAGCTACCGTGACCCACAAGTACGCCAGAAACGTATGTCGGTTCGTGTACGCATGGGACGCGCCCACAACCGACAGTCGGTCCAACGGGGGAAAGAGCGATCGACGTGGGTCGAATCGACAGACGGGAGTGACAATCAGTCGAACGGGGTGGGGAACTATCCCGAGGCGGATCGGGACGAGTCATGACGGAAACTGAATCGACGGCTGCGGGTCAAGCGCCGGACGTTGACGTCGAGGAGGTGGGGGAGATAGTCGGGCGTGTCGTCGAGAACGTCGGGGAAGTAATCGTCGGCCACCGCGAGGTCGTCGAGCACATTCTCACGGCGATGCTCGGCCGGGGACACGTCCTCTTAGAGGACGTCCCCGGCGTCGGCAAGACGATGCTCTCGCGGGCGATCGCGGCCTCCTTCGACTGTTCGTTCAAGCGCGTCCAGTTCACCCCGGACCTGCTCCCGTCGGACGTGACGGGTGCGAGCGTCTACAATCAGGAGACAGGGGTCTTCGAGTTCCGGCCCGGCCCCGTCTTCGCTAACGTGGTGCTGGGCGACGAGATCAACCGGGCACCGCCGAAGACCCAGAGCGCCTTACTGGAGGCCATGGAGGAGCAACAGGTCACGGTCGACGGACAGACCCACGCGGTGCCACAGCCGTTTACCGTCATCGCGACCCAGAACACCGTCGAGCGCGACCGGACCTACGAGTTGCCGATGGCCGAGCTCGACCGTTTCATGAAGAAACTCGAACTCGGCTATCCTGGAGCCGACGAGGAGAGCGCGATGCTCGAACGGGTCGTCGGGACCCATCCCATCGAGGAGGTCGATCCGGTAGCAACCCTGTCGGATCTAAAGCGGGCCCGCGAGGCGACTGCCAACGTAGGCGTCGAGAAACCGATCCGGGAGTACGTGACGCGGCTGGCTCGGTACACGCGAGAACATGCGGAACTCGGGGCGAGTCCGCGGGCGTCGTTGCTGTTGGTCCGGGCCGCTCAGGGCCGGGCGGTTCTAGAGGGACGCGAGTACGTCGTTCCGGACGATATCCAGACGGAGGCACGAGTCGTTTTTCCACACCGACTCCGGACGCGACTCGACGGGACGACCGCCGACGTACTGCTCGAGGAAACGATGGACGCGGTCTCCGTCGAGTGAACCATGCGACCGACCAGACGCGGGTGGGCGACGATCGTCGCCGCCGCCGTCGCCGTCCTCGTGGCGTGGGTGTTCGGTAGTCGGGCGCTGAACGTTGTCGCCGTGGCGGCGGTGATCGGCTTCGCGGTCGGGGCTGTCCAGCTTCATGCGGCCGAAACTCCCTCGATCGATCGCTCGACATTCGCCCCCGGTTTCCCGGGTGAGACCCGAACCGTCTCGATCGACGTGAGTGGCACCCGTGGAACGATCGTCCACGTTACTGATGCCCTCTCGGACGGACTGACAGCGACCGGAAACGTCTTCGAAGGCACGCTGCCGGTCGGAACGAGCTACGAGGTGACGCTGGCCGAACGGGGCCGACAAACGGTGGGACCGACGACGATCCGACAGCATGACGGACTCGGTCTGCTGAGGCGGACCGAACGCCTTGACGAGCGGACGTCGATACTCGTTTATCCGACCGTCCACGACATCGCCGGATCGGAGACGCTGGCCGCGGTCGTCGAACGGACCCGCACTCCGGAACGCGGGGAAATCGACCGGCTCCGGGAGTACACTCCCGGTGATCCGTTGCGCGATATCGCCTGGAAAGCGAGTGCCAAGCGGTTCCCGAATCTCGTCGTCGCCGAGTTCGCGGGCCAGGAGACGAGCGGAACGATCGAACTCGCGGTCGTCACGACTCCCGACCGGATCGACGATGCCGCGGGAGCCGCCGCCAGCGTCGGCCTCTTCCTCCTTGGGACGGGGATCGACATCGGGATTTCAGTCCCCGACGGACGCCTCGAACCGGGGAGTGGGAGAGCACACCGCCACAACGTGCTCAGGTTGTTGGCGGAGACCCAACCGGGGACGGTTGAGGAGCGAACCTGGGCCGAGGCCGATATCCGGATCGCCGGCGAGGACGGCGTCACGGTCGATACCGGGGCCCGGACAGTCGCCTTCGAGAGGGTTCGGGCGGGCGATGCCCGGAAGTACTCGGTCGACTCCGACCGGGCGGACCGGACGGAGGTGTTCGCCCCATGAGATCGGGCGAGGAGCATATCGCGCTATTCGACCGCGTGCCCGTTCCGGCACCGTTGCGAGTGCTGGCGCTCGGGGCTGCCCTGCTGGTGATCGGGTCGTTCGTCGGCGTCCTCTATCACGTCGTCGATGTGATCAGCGATCCCCGAACGTTTCTGGTGATCGTCGCGCTGACGTTCGTCGGGACGACGGTGCTCGCCCGATATCTGACGGAGACGGTGGCGGTCGCGCTGGCGGCGATTCTGCTGGTCGGCGGATTGGGCTGGTATCTCAGCGGCCTGTCCAGCGTCAGCCTGGGGCCGTGGTCGCAGGTCCGGTATACGATTGCCCTGCTGACGGGTCAGTCCGTCCTGGCGATCGTCGACCTCGAAGCGTGGGTACTCGGGGTGACGCCCGCCCCGGTGTTCCTGACGTGGTATCTCGCCGTCCGCCGTCGGTACGTCGCCGGCGCTGTCGTCGGCGGGGCGACGACGCTGTTTTTCGTCCTTACCGGGGATGCCGGGCCGGAGCTGACAGTTCTCGGCATCGCAGGAGTCATCTCGCTCGTCGGCGTCGGCGAACTCGACCGGCTGGAGGCGTCCGTCGGCGACGCGGACGTCGTTGTGACGGTTGTGGCCCTGACGATCCTGGCCTCGGCGACGATGACGCTCGTCCCGACGGGGATGGGATATACGTTTTCGCCGGACACCGGCCTCGAGACATCGGGGAACGCTGACTCCAGGTCCCCGGATACGGTCGAGGGGAGCCTCCTCGAGGCCGGTTCGGAACTACCGGTCCTCGGGAGTCTAGAACTCTCCTCGTCGGTTCGCTATCGCGTCCGGAGCGACGAGGAGCAGTACTGGCGGATCGGCGCGTACGACCTCTACACCGGCGACGGGTGGATCCGGCAGGGTGAGACCGGTTCGCTCGACCGACGGTTGGGGACCCCGGTCGGCCGCTCGCGCGACGTCGAACAGACGTACCGGCCGCTTACGGATATTCGGACGATGCCGGCCGTCTGGCGGGCAAATAATGTGACCGGTCCGGCTGCGGCCTCGGCACGTGTCACTAACCTGGGCGGCCTGCAACCGACCCGGATGCTCACGCCAAACGACACCTATCGCGTCGAGAGCGCCGTCCCGACTGCGACAATCTCGGAGCTCAGATCGACCGATCGGGACTACTCGGCGACGATCGAGGATCGGTACCTCCAGTTGCCCGACAGCATACCCGGGAGAGTCGCCGAACGGACCGATCGGTTGACTGCCAACGCCGGCAACCCGTACGATACGGCACGGGTGATCGAGACCTGGCTCGAATCGAATCGGGAGTATTCGCTAAACGTCTCCCGCCCGTCGGGGAACGTGGCCGATGCGTTCCTCTTCGAGATGGAGCGGGGGTACTGTACGTACTACGCGACGACGATGACGGTCATGTTACGGAGTCAGGGCGTCCCGGCGCGGATGGTCGTCGGGTACGGACCGGGCCAGCGCGTCGGCGAAAACGAGTGGATCGTACGCGGCCACGACGCCCATGCCTGGGTCGAAGCCTACTTCGCTGACGTCGGCTGGGTCCGGTTCGACCCGACACCGTCCGGCCCGCGTGCGTCCGTCAGACTGGGCGACCTGGAGACCGCTCGTGAGAACGAGGCCCGGAACGTCGACACGAACGACAGCCGGGACAGCGCGTGGACGTCGACGCCGGACGAGACCGAAGCGGTGACCGACACCGGGACTGCAGGGGCGATCAACGGATCTATTCTCCGGGCTCAACAGACCCCACGCGACGAGACGTCGGCTGTGACCGAACGGGCGCCGGGGGAGTCAAACGAGGGGAATACAAACGAAGGGGAGACCGGCGACGGCGATCCGGACGACGGACCGCTTGGAGTACCAACCGCCGGCCAGATAGCGCTGGGAGTACTCTCGATAGCGGGTCTCGTCGGCATGGCACGCCGAACTGGGGTGAGTCGGCGGGCCTACCGAGCCGTTCGGTTACGCTGGCAACGCCGGTCCGATCCGGAGACGGACGTCGAACGGGCATTCGAACGGCTGTCCACGTTGCTGACGCGCCGACACCGACCGCGTCGCCGGGGTGAGACTGTCCGAGCGTATCTCGACGCGATCGACGCCGACGACCGTGCCAGGCGCGTCGCGACCATCCGGGAACGGGCACGGTACGGCGGGACGATCAGCGCGAGTACGGCCGAGGAAGCCGTCGAACTGGTCGACGAACTCGTCGCCGAGTGGTCGTGACTGTTTCAACGATCGACCGGTTCGGACCACGCATGGCTGGAACGTCGATCACGCGGGCGCTGGCGGTCGCTTTTCGGAGGGTGGCGTGACAAATCCCGACAGTGTTTAATAGGAAGATTCCCAACAACGGGCTGTAATGTCGGAAGTCTGCTCGACGTGCGGGTTGCCTGAGGAGCTCTGCGTCTGTGAAGACGTCGCCAAGGAGTCCCAGGAGATCAATATCCGCATCGACGAGCGCCGTTACGGGAAGGAGGTAACGATCATCGAAGGGTTCGATCCGAGCGACGTCGACATGGACAGTCTGTCCTCGGACCTCAAATCGAAGTTCGCGTGTGGGGGGACCGTCGAGGACGGTCAGATCGAACTCCAGGGCAATCACACCGGGCGCGTCGAGGATTTCCTCCGCGATAAGGGCTTCAACGTCGCCTGACCCCTCGCTGTCGGGGCGCGCCGCGATTCCCGCCGGTAGCCCCGTGCTTTTCTCGTTCCGAGGGATCGACGATCGGAAAACCTGCTCGGGAAGAGTCGGCTGACTACCGTGACAATCGAGAACCGACTGCTGAGGACCCAAAACAGGATCGATAGCCGGCACTACTGGGCCGATCGTGTCCGGGAGCCGCGCCCGGGAGAATCGATGGTGGCTCGGATAGAACTCTCATCAGAAAGGGCTCAGTGGGGGTAACTGCTCGTCATCGCCACCGTGCGGGCGTAGGCCGGCCTGCCTGAAAAGGGCACGTGTTCGACGCGAAACGCTCCGTCCGGAAGCTGATCGATGCAGCGAGCAATCACATCGTGATCGATATTCGACTGCTCGGTGATTCCTCGATCGCCCGTCTCACGTCGCAAGGGGTCACTCGCGCTCGGGCCAGTCAGCGTTCTCCCGGTGCTCGGCCGCTACAGCCTCGATCCCTTCTGGTTCGAGTACGCCCCGATCGGTGGCGATCGCGTCGATCACGTCCGGCGGCGTTACGTCGAACAGCGGCGAGAAGACCGAGAGTGCAGCCGGGCCGTCGTAGACCATCCCGGGATCGGCCGACTCGATCACGAGGTCACCCTCGGGACTGATCTTGTCGGCGGCCGAGACGACGAGCAACTCGATACCTTCGTGGGCAGCAGCGAGTCCAGCGGCCCGCGTGCCGACTTTGTTGAGAACGGCCCCGTCGGGACGGATCGCGTCGGCTCCGACGAGGACGGCCCCGGCGTCCCACTCGCGGATCGCCCACGCGAGTCCCGCGTCGCTCGAAAGCGTCACGTCGGTCTTTTCGGCCAGCGACTCGGCGACGGCGACACCCTCCCCGCCGGGCCGTGACTCGGCGACCAGAACGGCGTCGGGATCGGCCCGTTCGAGCGCCGTGCGGACGGTCCCCGACCGCGAGAGCGTGGCGACCCGATCAGGGAGGCGATCGGTGGCGGCAACGGCGGCCGCCTCGTCGGCAGCGAGTGCGTCGTCGATCGCTTCGCGGGCACCCCGTTCGACACGTTCCGGCGTGCGGCGATCCGCGTTTGCCATGACCCGGTTGACGCGGTTGGCGACGACCGGCATCGACGGGCGTGCGTCGCGAAGTCGACGGGCGATAGCGGCCACGCTGGACCAGTCGCCGTCCTCCCCCCACGCCGCCAGTCCCGCCTCGTCGCGTAGCACCGAAAGCGCCCGGACGGATAGCCACGCCGAGCCGTGCTCGCGGTCTTCGGCGACGGTCGAAACGTTCGGTCGGACGCGATCGTACGAGCTCCAGAGGTCCGGGACAGTCTCACGCCGGAGGATCTTGGTGGGATGGACCCACTCGTACTCGCTGGTCTCCCAGTCGGTCTCGACCGTTCGGTGTTCGCTCTCGAAGAGATAGGGGTGGACGATCCAGCGCGTCCCGCGGTCTTCGTCGACCACGTCGAAGGGCTCGCCCCGCCGGAGAAGGGTGACGGCGTCCGACAGTCCGGTCTCTTCGGCAATCTCCCGTCTGGCTGCGGAGTCGGGATCGCCCTCCGCGTGGCCCGCAACGCCACCCCACTGCCCGCGGTAGGAACCGACCGCCTCGCTACGACACAACAGCAGCACCTCGGCGTCGTGTCGGAGGAAGCAGGTGACGACTTCGGTCTCCTCCATGACGGCTGGTTGCAGGCCAATGGCAAAGAAGGCACGGCGCGGATACCCGACCGCAGGCAGTGACGCGGGAATTAAGGCCGCGCGTCCACGACGGCGGTGACATGGAGGTCGCTATCGTCAGCGATTCGCACGTCTCTTCCAGGGAACCCGGAGTACCGGACTGGGCACTGCAACGCATGCGGAGTGGGGATCACGTCATCCACGCCGGGGACTTCGACTCCTCGAAGGCACTTGCCGACGTTCGCGGTGCCGCCAAACGGCTGACCGCCGTTGCCGGCAACATGGATCCCCGATCGCTAGGGTTGCCGACGGTCGAGACCGTGACACTCGGTGGCGTCGAGTTCGTCGTCACGCACGGAACGGGCTCGCGTCGGGATTACGAACACCGCGTCGCTGGTGTCGTCGCCGAACACGCCGACGATGGGCCGACCGTCGGCGTCGCCGGAAGCGCCGTGCGGAACGTGTAGCGGGCGTCCTTCGGGACGACTTCGACGGCACCGGCCGCGTGCAGATACATCGGGACCTCGCGTTCTTCGGCCACGTCGCCGGTCCGAATCGCCACCTCGGACGCTCCCGGACCGATGCCGGCGACGGCGCCGTCCTGCTCTATCATCCGGGTGAACGCCGTCACCGCCGACTGCGCGTTCGACTCGGTGTCGACGGTCTGGATTCGTATCTCCCGCCCGTCGACGCCCCCGTTCGCGTTTATCTGCTGGGCGGCGAACTCCGCTCCGTCGCGGTGCCGCGGCCCGTAGACGGAGAACACACCCGAGAGCGGCTGGAGCGAGGCGATGACTATCGGATCGCTGCCACCGCCGCCGTCTCCCCCGCCACCGTTGCCGCCGGACCCGCCGTCTCCTCCGCCTCCGCCCCCGCCGTCCCCAGCCATTGCTGCTCTCCAATAACGAAAGTATGTTACAAATTAAACCTTTTTATCGGCCCTTGACACTTTGTCTCACGGTGACGCGTTTCGCGGGCTCTCGACCGGCGTGTCGCGGTGGTTCTCGGAGCAGTGTCGTCGTTCGGGTCGGCGTCGTCGCGGTGGCCGTCGGCGCAGTCGGCGTCGTCTGCGACGCTCTCTCCTCGACTAGCCGCTGAGGTAGCTCTCGCGCACGTGGTCGCTCTCCAGCAGT
>ENA-ORCS01001458-ORCS01001458.1-marine-metagenome-genome-assembly--contig:-NODE-1458-length-10134-cov-3.502635_pt1 | contig 10134 bp, 12 predicted proteins | sample MGYA00237781_ERZ508513 | MGnify/ENA primary metagenome ERZ508513 (study PRJEB26184, sample SAMN06268793) | marine metagenome | isolation source: Eden Landing Ponds, San Francisco, CA, USA | place...
ACACCGGTCACTCACCACGAACCCCGCGTCCTCCAGCATCGCAGTGACGTTCTCGACCAGCGCCGACCGTGACATACCCGAACGTAAGTAGTTCTCCCCATATAGGCGTTGTGCCCCCTGTAGAACTTCCGTGCGTCCCGTTTTCTGTGTCCGACCGATAGTTTGATATATTATTTTACGGCCAGCCGTTTAATTCCGGGGAGAGATTCGACGTTGCCGGCGCTCTCGGGTCGGTTCCGTTCCTTTTCCGGCTGTTTGCCGGTCAGTCACCGGGTGCTTTCGGAGTCGCTGCAGTCGTGGAGTGTCGTTACCTCGAGCTGTGGCGCGCGCTATCGAGCGGTGCGAGGCGCTCCGCGCCTCGATGCGAACGGGGAATGCGCGGCGCTCCGCGCCGCGAAGTCGAGGCGACATCGCCGCCTCGCACGGAACGACCCGTGAGCGAGCGGCCCGAGGGCTTTCATCGCACCACGACGGGTGCGGTGCTGTCTGCGGAGCGGGTCTCTTCAACGTCTTTGTCACTCGAAACCAACGTTACACACACTCTCCGTCCTTGTCGCTCGACAGCGAACGCAGGGCCAGCACGCGTGCAGTGCTATGGCCCGGTCCAGCGTCGCGCGGCGAGGAACCCTACCGCTCCGACGACGAACGCCACTACACCCCCGACGAGTGCGACGTACCAGGAGAGGTGTACCGAGTGGTCGACGTGCCAGGTGTCGACCCGGTAAACGTCGCCCTCGTACTCGACGTAGGCGGGGACGAGGTCGCGATGTTCCCGACGGATCTCCGCGACCGAGGCGTTCCCGGTCAGGCTCGCCGTGACGGCGTCGACGACGGGGTCGGGGCTCTCCTCGAAGGAGGCGACTGTCGCCTCGTCGGGAACGCTCTCGTTCTCGACGGGTTCGGTTTCGATGTAGTAAGTCGGGCCGCTGCCCCCATCGAAGGGGCCGACGCCCGACAGCGCGAGCGCGACGCTCGCGAGTCCGACCAGCGCGACGAGCGCGGCGACGCGGTCCCACCGGACCATGTGCGGGGACTCCGACGGGGACGGCATGGGTCTTCCCCCCGAGAGGCAGCGTATCAGAGAACTGTCTCCACACTGTTCCATGCTCGTCCACGAGCGCTCAGTCCGGGATGTAAAGATGGTAGTTTGAGACAGCACAGCAACTGCGACCGCACCCACGATCGAGAGATGGAAGCCCTCGGCGGGCTCGCGGTCGCTGGCGTTTATTGTAGTCGCCTGAGCGACCCCTATCCGACCGAAGGGAGGATATGTCGCTCAGCGACCGCCAGCGGCCCGAGGGCTTTCAACGCACGACGTTGAATGCGGTGCTGTTTGCGGATGGGATTTCTCCCACGATTATTTTCTTAAGTAAAATTGTCATCTACGCAGTTGTACTGACTGGCTGTGACTAATTCTCTGGCACGCTACGATAGGTCGACTGTCTCGGTTTCGGTCGGGCTCACGTCCGAAACCCGTTTGGTCGCCAGCGGACTACTGGTGGGCGTGACCGTCATCGGCCTCGACGACACGGACTCCCGGGAGCGGGGGATGTGTACGACCTACGTCGCCGCCACGCTCGCCGACGCGGTCCGGGAAGCGGGCGGGAGCGTCGACCGCCGGGTGCTCGTGCGACTCAACCCCGCCGTCGAGCACAAGACCCGCGGCAACGCGGCGCTCGCACTCCACACCGACCTCGCGCCCGAGCGCGCGCTCGTACTCGCCCGGGAGCATCTCGGCCTGGCCGAGACCGAGGACCCGCGGACCAACCCCGGCGTGGTCGTCGCTCCCGGCACACCCGGGGCGGTGCCCGACCGCGTCGGCGACTTCGCCCGCCGGGCCGTCCGGGACCTGCTGGATATCGAGGATGCAGTCGGTCTCGCGGACGAAGCGGGCTACGAGACCGCCCACGCCGGGAACGGCCGCGGGCGTGTCGGTGCGCTCGCCGCCGTCGGCGCCTGGCGCGCGTTCGACGACTGGACCTACGAGTGCATCTCCTATCGCGAGGCCGACCGCTGGGGCACCGACCGCGAGGTCGACCGCGAGAGCGTGTTCGCGGCCGCCGACGGGGGCTATCCGGCGGTGTGGGACACCGTCGACCACGGCGAGGGCTATCCGGTCTGTGTCCCGCGGACACCCTGTCCGATCCTCCACGGGATCCGCGGCGACGACCCGGACGCCGTCCGCGAGGTGGCCGAATCGGTCGACTCGGAACCCGTCGCGAGCAGGGCGCTGTTCGTGACCAACCAGGGGACCGACGCCCACCTCCAGCGCGTGGACGGCCTCGAAGCGGTCCGGGAGGGAGGTGCGTTTCGGGTCGACGGCGTCGTCGAGTCCCCGCCCGAGACCCGCGAGGGAGGCCACGTCTTCTTCGAGTTGGTCGATGCGGACCGGCAGATCGAGTGTGCGGCGTTCGAACCGACCAAGCGCTTTCGCGACCGGGTGCGGGCGCTCCGCGTCGGCGACCGCCTGACCGTCTGCGGCGAGGTCAGTGGGGGGACACTCAAACTGGAGAAGTTCGCCGTTCGGGATCTCGTGACGACAGAGCGCGAGACGCCGACCTGTCCCGAGTGTGAGCGGTCGATGAGTTCCGCGGGCGCGGGACAGGGCTATCGGTGTCGGGACTGTGGGACGTCGGCCGACGGGAAAGTCGAGGTGGCCGTCGACCGTGAACTGAACCAGGGATGGTACGAGGTCCCCCCGTGTGCGCGTCGCCACGTCGCGAAACCGCTGGTCCGGGGCGGATTCGGCGGGCCGACCCATCCCGAACGGTGATACTGTCGGACACAAGGACGTGACCGAACTCGTCGGCGTTGGGGGACGTGACGTCTCGAAGACCCCGAACTGACCACCGAGCGGTTGCATCGCTTGTGTCCGACAGTATGAGCGCGGTCGAGGCGACCGACTTTTGGTCGCGGTCCTCCTGTTTCCGGCAATGAGCGACTTCGACCCCGACGCGTTCGAGGACAAGTACGCCAACTACTTCACCGAACTCCAGCGGGCGTACAAACAGGCGTTCGAGACGATGAACGACGCCTACGACTCCGAACTCGTCCACGCCATCGACCAGCAGATACTGAACGAGAGCGAGCCCTTCTACGAGGGCGACGGTCAGTTCCGCGTCGAGTTGCCCGACGACCCGCTCGACCGACTCGCCGGCGTGGTCGCCGACGACGAGAAACTCCAGACGATACTCGACCGCTACGTCGAAGAGATCGAGTCCGAACTCCGCGCGGTCTTCGGATTCCAGAACTGACGCCCGGGAGTCAGACCGGTGTGTGAACGGCGGTTCGACGGCGAGAATCCGCCGTCCGGACGCCGCTCTCGGCGGCGAGAACGGGCGCGAGAGACTTATAGCGGCGCGACGCGAACGTGGGTGCATGTTCGTCGGTCACGGCCTCCTGGCGTTCGCCCTCGTCGTCTTCGCGGGCGAGCGACGTAACTGGGACCGCCGGGCCGTCCTCGCGGTCGCCGTGCTGGCCGCGGTCTTCGGGACACTCCCCGACGTCGACGTCGTCTACGCGCCGGTCGGCCTCCTGCTGGGGGCGGACCTGACCACCCCCATCGAATCGTTCTGGGCAGCCGGTAACGAGGTCCACCGCGGCGTCACTCACTCGCTCGTCGTCGGCGCGGTCACCGCCGTGGCGGCATACCTGCTCGCCCGGGAGAGGAGTTCTCTCAGAGCCGGTGGAGTCGCGGTCCTCGCGGGCGTCGTGGCGCTCGTGACCCTCCTGTCGGGTGGACTCGCGGGCGTCGTCACGCTCGTGTTCGCCCTCGGCGCTATCGTGCTGGTCGCGCTCGCCGGCGAGTACGATATCCCCCCCCGTCACGTCGGTGGCGCGGCGCTGGTCGGCCTGCTGACTCACCCCTTCGGGGACCTCGTCACCGGGTCACCACCGGCGATGCTGTACCCCTTCGACGTGACGCTCGTCGCCGAGCGGGTGACCCTCTCCGGGGACACAACGTTGCACCTGCTGGGAGCGTTCTGGCTCGAACTCGCGGTGGTCTGGCTGGCGGTGCTGGCGTACTTCCGATTGACCGACCGTCGCGTCACCTCATACCTCGAACGTCCCGCCGCCGTCGGCGTCGTCTACGGCGCGGCCGCGCTGGTCCTGCCCGCGCCCACCCTGGACGTCTCCTATCACTTCGTCTACAGCGTCCTCGGGATCGGACTCGTCGGCGGCGTCAGCTCGCGCCCGCTCGCTCGTCCCACCTGGAAGACCGTCATCACCGCTCTCACCGCCGTTTCGGTCGCCTCGCTGTCCTACGCGCTGGTCTACGTCGCCGTGTGACTGCTGGTGTCTTCGCGGCGGTCGATAAGTACCCCTTCTTTCGGGGGTCGATCAGTACCCTTCGGCGGTCGGGCTGTAGTCCTCGATTTCGATGGCCCCGAGCGTCAGCGCGTCGGCTTCGTAGTTCCCGTTCGGCGGGAGATAGCCCGCGCCTTCGAGGATGGCCGTCACGACGGCCTGCTGTTCGGCGCGGACCCGCATCGTCTCCTCGACGGTGTCGATGCCGTGGTCGGCACAGTAGACGCCGGCGATCTCCCAGCTGTGGTCCTCGTAACACGAGAGCGCGACGGTCACGCGGTCGTCGCTGGCGAGCGCCGCGTCGCAGTGGCGACAGTCGACGGTCGCCGCGGCCATGTCCTGGGTGACCGCCAGACTCTCGACGACGAGCCCGGTAAAGGTCCGCACCAGCTCCCGCTCGGAGAGATGTCCCGGCATTCGCCCGCTCCTCGGGACTGCCCGCGTATATACCCTCGCGTCAACCGACCGGATCTTTTTGGTCGCCGGCCGCGTCGGTCGTGGTATGAGCGAAACCGACGAGCCCATCGACGTGGGCCTCGGCCAGCCCGTCTTCGACGAGGACGGGAACGCCCTCGGAACGGTCCGCGGGTTCGACGAGCACGGCTTCTACGTGACGACCGAGGAGGGCATCGAGGCGCTATCGGCCGAGCACGTCTCGACCGGGACGGCCGGCGAGGCCGAACTGATGTGGCGCTGCTGGGAGTGTGGCGAGATGGGTGAGATAGACGAGATCCCCGAAACCTGTCCCGCCTGTGGCGCCGAGCGCGAGTCGATATACTACTGGATCGAGGACTGAATCGGCCGTGTACCGACCCGACACCCCACGGAAGCGCCGCCCTCGATGACCGACAGTGGGGTCCCCCGCGAGGGGGCGCAGATACTCGTCTTCGGTGCCGGCAGTCTCGGGAGTCTCCTCGGCGGACTGCTCGCGCGAACACACGACGTGACGCTCGTCGGCCGCGACCCTCACGTCCAGGCGGTCCGCGAGTCGGGACTCCGGATCGCGGGGGAACTGTCGCTGACCGTCCGACCGGAGGCCGCGACGGAGATCCCCGACGGGCGCTACGACCTAGCGCTCGTGACCGTCAAGGCCGACGACACGGCCGCGGCCGCCCGGGAACTGGGCTCGGCCTGTGCGAGCGCCGACACGGACGTCGGCGCGGTGTGGTCGCTCCAGAACGGGCTGGGCAACGAAAAGCGACTGGCGGCCGAACTCCCGTGTCCGGTGCTCGCGGGGACCTGCACGTACGGCGCCCGCGTGGTCGAACCCGGCGTCGTCGAATACACCGGCGTCGGCGAGGTGACCGTCGGTCCGCCCGCGGGTGGTGCCTCGGCGCTCGCCGATTCGGTCGGGGCAGCCGCGAGCGCGGCCGGCATCGAGACGACGGTAGCGACGGACATGCCCCAGCGACGCTGGGAGAAACTGGCGGTCAACGCCGGTATCAACGCCGTGACGGCGCTCGCACGGGTCGAGAACGGCGCGCTCGTCGACGGACCGGCCCGCGAGACGGCGCGAGCGGCCGCCCGCGAGACCGCGCTCGTTGCCCGACAGTCGGGCGTCGACCTCGACCCCGACCGGGTCGCCGAACGAGTCACCGACGTCGCCGAGACGACGGCGGCGAACGTCTCCTCGATGCGGACGGACGTCGAGGCTGGCCGCCCTACCGAGATCGACGCGATAAACGGCGCGGTCGTCGACCGGGCGAGCGACCCGGTGCCGGTCAACGAGACGCTGACGGCACTGGTCCGGGCCTGGGAGCGCGAACGTGACCTGCGGTGAGACCGTCGAACGCGACCGTCGGCTGGCGGAACGCTTACATCGGCGACAGGCGAGTCGGCGGGCATGGTCGCAGACGCCGACTGGTTCTCGCCGGACACGTCCGAGACAGTGGTCTGGCACGGCAAGCCGCGGGTGCGCCGGCTCATCCCGCACGTCGTCGGGGCGCTCGTTCTCGTCGTGGTCGCCGTCGGCGGCGGTGTCGCGCTGTCCAGTTCGGCCCTGGGCAGCGCTGACTCGGTCGTCACCGCCGCCGTCTGGGCCACAGTCGGACTGGCTGTCCTCGCCGCGGTCGGGTGGGTCGCGCTGGCGTACCTGCGGGTAGAGGCGACCGATTACGTCCTGACCGACCGGAACGTCTACAAGAAGACGGGCGTCCTCTCGGAGCGGGTCGTCCGCGTCGGTCTCGACCGGATCCAGAACACTACCCTGCGCAAGAGCCTGACGGGCAACCTCTTCGACTACGGCACGATCCTGTTGAGTACTGCCGACGGCGGGACGGCACTGGCGATCACTGACCTCGACAACCCCGAGGCGTTCCGGGAGGAACTGGGGCCGCTCGTCGCCGCCCCGGGTGGGCCGGGCGGGGGCGGCTCCGGCAGTGGCGGGGCGGAGGCGACAGCGGTCCTCGACGCCGAGACGGTCGACGCGATGGTCCCGGAAGCCAGGCGACTGCGCGAGTCGGCAGAGCGTGTGGAGGCGAACTTCGATCCATGAGCAGGAACGACCCGGACACGACGGACGCGGAGGCGACGACAGCATCGACAGACGACGCCGGTGGAGCGGGGCTGGCGGGTCCCGCCGAGTACGAGACCCCCGAGTGGCTCTCGCTCGACCCCGACGAGGAGGTCGTCTGGGTCGGCGAACCGGTCCTGTTGAGTCTCGTCGGGACCGTCGTCGTGGGCGTCGTCCTGATCCCCCTCCTGGTAGGGCTCGTCATCTTGCTCGCGCTGCCGTTCTCGTATCTCACGATCAAAAACACCGACTTCGTGGTGACGACGAAGTCCCTGTACGTCAAGAAGGGAGTGCTCTCGACGAACATCGAGACCGTCGACATCGACAAGATACAGAACACGGAGTACAACCAGTCGTTCTGGGGCAAGCAGTTCGACTACGCCAACATCGACATCTCGACGGCGGGGAGTGCCGGCGCGGACATCACGTTCCAGTCCATCGAGAACGCCCGTGCAGTCCGCGAGCGCATCTCCGAACTCGGCAACCGGGCCCGGAGCGGCCGCGGGGCGAGTGCAGGCGGCGAAGAGGGCGGACGGCCCCGGGAGGACCGCCTCGACGAACTCGTCGCCGAGTTGCGAGCGACTCGCGAGGCGATGGAACGTATCGAAGCGAAACTGGACGGCGGCCCAGCGGCGGGAGAAGCGAGTGACAGGACCGACGGAGAACCGGGTGCTACCACCGACGGGACCGGTGAGAGCTGGACCGAGACGGACCGGAACTCGACCGACCCCGACGGGGGACGGTGACGACAGACGGGCGACACTGTCCGGGTCAGTAGTGAAACTGGCCACTTTCGTATCAATTATCGATTGCCTTTTTGTAGGATGTCCTCCAAGAGAGAGCCGAAGCCCCACGGCTTCGGAGACACATGGATCTCGAAGATTTCATCTCGTCGAACGCGCCCGGTGAGGGGCGCGAGAAGTTCGAACTGGAGAACAGCAAGCTACTTGATATCGACGTCGACGGCTCCGTGATGGCGAAAGCCGGGTCGATGATCGCCTACGATGGCAACCTCACGTTCACCGGGAAATCCTCGGCGGAGGGTGGCGTCATGGGATTCATCAAGGAGAAGGCAACCAGCGAGGGGACGCCGATCATGGAGGTCGAGGGGCAGGGACACCTCTACATCGCCGACCAGGAGAAGAAGATCCAGCCCCTCCAGCTGGACCCTGGAGAGTCGATCAGCGTCAACGGCGAGGACGTCCTCGCCTTCGAGACGAGCGTCGACTACTCGATCGGCACGATCGGGAGCATCGGCGGGGCCCAGGCCGGTGGCCTGACGAACGTCTACCTCGAAGGCCCGGGGATGGTCGCCATCACGACTCACGGCGACCCGATGGTGCTCGCGCCGCCGGTCAAGACCGACCCCCAGGCGACGGTCGCCTGGAGCAGCAACCTCTCGCCGAGCATCAGCAGCGACCGGTCGATCAGCGACTCCATCGGCCAGTCCTCGGGCGAGACCTACCAGATGTCCTTCGACGGACAGCAGGGGTTCGTCGTCGTCCAGCCCTTCGAGGAAGGCCCCCAGGGCACCGGCGCCTGACGGGGGATCCACCGGTTTGTCTGGAGTGAATCACGGATACGGCGTTGCGTTCGGCTCCGTTCGAGCGCCCCGGTCACGCATCGGACCGGTACAGCGTCGTCCTCGCGCTCGCGTCTCCGCGACTGGTGAGACAGTACCGCGGGAGACGCCGTTCGTATCCCTGCCAGGCCACGACGACGTCGTCCGCCGTGAGGGAGCTGCCCCCGACGGTCACGTTCCGCTGGACGAAGGTACGCCCGGGAACAACGGGAAATCCTCGCTGGCATCAGCCAGGTCGTACGTCGTCTCCGCGTCGGTCCCGTCGTCTATCACCGTCATGGACAGCGAGATGGTGCCCGAATCGGTCAGTGGATCGCCTTCGACGTAGCGGACCACGATGGAATCGTTCGACGCATGGAGGGTGTTGTCCACCGTCGCCACAGGCGCCTGGAACGCTAGATAGTCGTGACAGGGACCGACCACGCCGAAAAGCAGTCCAGTCACCACGACGAGACCGAATACCGCGAGGAAAAACAGACCTGCCTTCCGGGTCGAGACGCTGTTCATCGTCTCACGATTCAGCGACCCCGAGGCGATTCACACGTACGTGAACCAGTCGTCGTAGCCGTCGAGTTCGCCCTCGACGAGGTCGAAGAACTCGGTCTGGATCTCGTCGGTGACCGGACCTTTCGTCCCTTCGCCGATGACGTTGTCGTCGACGCTCCGGATCGGGGTGACCTCCGCCGCTGTGCCGGTAAAGAACAGTTCGTCGGCGGTGTAGAGTTCGCCCCGCGAGATGGTGGCGCCGTCGTGGACCGTATAGCCCATGTCACGGGCGAGTTCGATGGCGGTCTGGCGGGTGATACCGTCGAGGATCGACTCGGCGAGGCCGGGCGTGTAGAGCTCGCCGTCCCGGACGAGAAAGAGGTTCTCGCCGGGGCCTTCGGCGACGTTGCCCTCCTTGTTGAGGACGATGGCCTCAACGTAGTCGTTGCCCTTCGCTTCGAGTGAGGCGAGGACGCTGTTGACGTAGGCGCCGGTCGTCTTGGCGTTCGTCGGGATCTGGCTAGAGGAGTGTTTGCGCCAGGAAGAGACCGCGACGTCGACGCCCTCTTCGAGGGCTTCCTCGCCGAGGTAGGCACCCCAGGGCCAGACGGCGACGGCCACCTGCACCGGGGAGTTCGCGGGATTCAGCCCGAGAGGGCCGTAGCCGTAGTAGGCGATCGGACGGATGTAACAGGACTGGAGGCCTTCCCGGTCGATGAGTTCGAGGGTGGCCTCGGTCAGTTCCTCGGGGTCGTAGGGGATGTCGATGTCGTAGGGTTTCGCCGAGTCGTAGAAGCGCTGGAGATGTTCCTCCCAGCGGAAGATAGCGGGCCCATCGGTCGTCTCGTAACAGCGGACGCCCTCGAAGACGCCGGTGCCGTAGTGGAGTCCGTGCGTGAGGACGTGCGTCGTCGCGTCCTCCCAGTCGGTGAACTCGCCGTTCATCCAAATGGTGTCGAGGGAGTCGCGTTCGGCACGCATCTCGTCGAAGCCGGGCATGGCGAAACGATGTTCGGCCGACGTAATGAACGTTCCTCGTTAGCGACGAAGCGCGTCGAGGACGTCGCGCCCCTCGACGTAGACGAACCCGTGCTCCGCGGCGTAGTCGCGGGCGTCCGCGGGCGTTCGGGCGCCGCCCGTCTCGGCGTCGAGCATCTCGCAGACGACGACGGCGGGCGGGCGCTCGGCAGCGTCGGCGAGCGCGAGGCCGAGTTCGGTGTGACCTTCGCGGTCGGCGAGACCGCCG
>ENA-ORCS01001459-ORCS01001459.1-marine-metagenome-genome-assembly--contig:-NODE-1459-length-10128-cov-9.328226_pt1 | contig 10128 bp, 9 predicted proteins | sample MGYA00237781_ERZ508513 | MGnify/ENA primary metagenome ERZ508513 (study PRJEB26184, sample SAMN06268793) | marine metagenome | isolation source: Eden Landing Ponds, San Francisco, CA, USA | place...
GGTCGCGTTAAGTTAGAGAATGAGGCGTTCGATCTCTGAGTGTCCATGCTCGATCCCGAACGCCTCAGCGATGCTATCACGTGGATAGATTTGTCGTTTGTGGAGCGCCAACGGACTCTGGAGTGGGCGATTCAAGTGGGCATCCGGTGTCACTTGGCGGGTATGTCATTACGGAATGCAAGTCAGTTTCTCGATGAATTGGGAGTCGAACGGAGTCATATCGCAATCCACGAGTGGGTTCACAAAGCCGACCTACAGCCGATTTCGACGGTCACCGCGGATCAACTCGCAGTTGACGAAAAAATGATTCGCCTGCACGGCCAAGAGTTCTGGCTGTACGGCGCGGTCGATCCGCAGACAAACGAGATCTTACACGTGAGCCTGTTTCCGATGGCGACGAAACAGACGACGCGATGGTTTCTGACCGAGCTTCACCAGCGGTATCAACTCGCTGGCGTGGAGTTTCTCGTCGATGACGCCGATTATCTCGGCACAGTTCTTGCCGAAGATGGCTTCCGATTTCAGACACTCACACATGGAAATCGGAACGCCATCGAATGTATTTTTTGGGAGGTAGAACGACGAACCTCATCGTTTGCGAATAGTTTCAGCCATGTCGAGCTAGAGACTGCTCAAGACTGGCTCAAAGCCGCCTCCGTCTACCACAATTCACGCCAAACTTAACGCGACCAATCCCTATAGTCCCGAATCCATCCGCCGATGACTCCGCCCAGCGCGTGTAGTCCGACGAAGTAGGCTGCGGTCGCGAGCGCGATGAGGCCGACCAGCGGGAGAACTGCCATGGCCTCCGCTTGAGCCAGTCCCTCGAACAGGCCGATACCCGCAGCGATGGTGAGGATCACGGTCGGGAGCGCCGCGACCGCGCCGGCGACGGCCCCGGTGCCGAGGCCGCCCCGGTTCCGGTCCGGGTCGAGGTAGCTTGCGGTCGCCCCGCCGAGGATAGGGGAGAGCGGGACGAAACTGAGAACCGTGCCGACCGTCGCGCCGACCACGCCGAGGACCCAACGAGGGGTCGAGCGCCCCTAGCGTCGGGCCCGACGGTGTGCCAGGACGACGCCGAAGCCGACGACGGCGAACAGACCCCCGACGGCGACAAGGCCGATCCCGACCCACTGGCCCACGGAGACGATCATATCGGCCAGTTCGGTACGACTCAGGTCGGCGACTTGCAGGTCGTTTTCGTTGACCACCTCCAGGGCTTCGGCGCGGGTGAGTTCGCCGTTCAGCGCCGTTCCGGCGTATCCGACGACGAGGCCGACGAGCGCGAGGACGGCGCCGAAGACGACGTCGATCGTCCGGCCGAACGCCGTCTCTATACGAGCGCATACCCCCGCCTTCCCGTGAGTAAGGAGTGTTCCGACACCCTGTCGGAACCGAGGAGCGAACAGGCGGGGGTCGAGCGGACAGCAGAGTCTGTCAATCCACCGTTCTACGACAGTACTGGATTTCCCACCGTTTCACTTTCACTCTGGATGGCCGAGCTATATTTCCTTCACAACTGAAACGGAGAATACGGCGACGATGGGTGAGGTCACAAAAACGCTCGAACTGAAGCTAGTGGACCCGACCGTCCACAAGCGTCAGAAGCTTCGTGAGACACGCGACGCCTACCAGCAGGCGCTTCAGGCCTCCTTCGCCGCTGGCTGTGACACACAGGCAGCGACCAACGACGTGGTCGTCGAGTACGACCTGAGCGGCTACGCGAAAAACGCCCTCAAGAAGTACGTCCCACAACTGCACAACAGCTACGACGCCGACGAGCTTCACGGCGACCACCCGGTGCGGTTTACCAACGAGGGAGTGCAACTCGACCACCAGCCACAGAACGCTATCGAGTGGTACGTCAAAGTCCCCACCACGAAGATTACCACCTCTGGATACCGGCACGCGCCAACCCGGACCAGCGGGGGTGGCTCGAAGCGGTGTACGCAGACGACGCCGAGATGGGTGAAAGTCGGCTGTTCGAGCGCGACGGAGCGTGGTATCTCCATGTCACCGCTACCCGCGACGTGGAGGTCCGATCTGAGGTGTCCGCCGACGAGCGGACGCCGCCAGACGAGTCTGGCGAGCCCTGTCTCGCTGGGCTCGACAGGACACCAATCGGCGTGGACATCGGAGAAGCGAGTCTCGTCACGGTGTGTCACCGCGACGACTCTGGTTCTCCTGTTCGCCCCGAACTGTGGGCCGATGAGGGCAAGACCGTTCGTCGGCTCCGCAAAACCTACTTCACCGCCACAAGGCGGCTTCAGCAGCGCGGCAGCGAGCGACTCGTAGAGTCTTACGGTGACGCGCTGTGGGACCAGATCGACGACGTGTTCCACCGTGTGACTCGCGAGGTTGTCGAGTACGCCGAGTCTGTCGAGCATCCAGTGTTGGTACTGGAGGACTTGACGTACATCCGCGAGAACATGGACTACGGCGCGTACATGAACCGGCGGTTGCACGGGTGGGGTTTCGCGAAGCTCCACGCACAGATTCGGTACAAAGCCGCCGAGAAGGGGATTCCCGTCGAGACGGTGAATCCCCGGAATACGTCGAAGGCGTGCCACGCCTGCGGTGAAGTAGGCTCCCGGCCACGACAGGCGACGTTCAACTGCTCGAACGACGGCTGTTGGGTTGGTGAGTATCAAGCCGACGTGAACGGGGCGATAAACATTGCAGACCGCTACCGTAGTGGAGAGAGTCACCGCCGAAGCGACCGGCGTTCCCGGCAGAAGGCCGGTGACGATGACTCGGCTACGGATGGGGCCTCTTTGACCGGGCCACAAGACAGCCAAGCCGATGCTGAAACCTAGCAGACGATGCTTGGAACGTATGCGTCTTGAAACCTACAGGCCGCGACACTCGGCCTGAAATCCCGTGGCGGGATTCCTCCGCGTTCACGCGGAGGAGGAGGTCAATTATCCATCTATATCGCGGATTGAATAGGGATCTCTGAGCCTGAAACGCTGTTTCATGTTATACCATATTTCGGGACCACGTTCGATGTATGAGCCGAACAACGAAGCTCATCGCTGGTATCGCGCTGGTCGCGACTACTGCCGTCGTCCTGCACCGGCGACGGTCGACAGTCGACGACTCTGAACGTGACATCGTCGAACCGCTCGGCGACTGAACCTCGAAAATGTTCAAGTGTCCACGCTGTAGCCGGCGGTTCGATTCAGTCCACCAGTCACGGGAACACGTGAGACGGTCACACGCTGAACGCGGTACTCTCGACGACAACGAGTGACCGCGCAACCGATGCCGCGACCGCATTGTTCGTCTCTCGTTCCGTCGGGGGAACTGCGAGCACCCTTCCCGACGACCGCGTGACACTCCACTCATTCTGACACGGTCTGGGCGTGCGATGGTGCCCACCGTTCCGTGCCCGACCACACGGGGTTTAATCCACAGGATTGAGATGACGCACCAACTGTCTATGCCGGACGACATGCGCGCGCACTCCCGAAGTTCCCCACGGTAGACGACGAGAAGAAGGTGGCCGACGCGTACGCCCTTCGGCTCGAAGACGTCGCCGAGGTCACACTCGCCTACAGCGGGCAAGAAGCGCTCGACCTCGTCGACGAGGGACTGGTCCCTGACGTGGTGCTACTCGATAGACACATGCCGGGACTGTCCGGTGACGACGTTCTCGACGCGCTCCGTGACCGCGATGTCCGCACCCGCGTCGTGATGGTCACCGCTATCGACCCGGGGCTGGATATACTCGACCTGCCGTTCGACGATTACCTCTGTAAACCCGTCAAGCGGGCGGACATCCGGGCAGCTGTCGACCAGCAGTGCCAGGTACTCGCCTACGAGTTGCTGGGGGAGTACTTCGAAGACGAGTCTAAACGAGCGGTCCTCGAGGCGGAACTCCCGCCGGATCGACTGGCGGACCACGAGGAGTTCGCAGAACTCGAATCTCGAACGCAAGCGCTCGAAGCACGTGCATCCCGGTTGCTTCCCGTGGCCAGTGAATCGCTGGACGCGTTTTCCTGGATCGACAGGGCCCAGTAGCCGGGCCAGCGTCGATATTCCAGTCGTACGGTAGGCGGCGGTCCCGTCCCTGGTAATTCAGGAGACGTGCCCACTCGACACGGTGAAATCGATCTCGCGGTGTTCGCGACCGGTGGTCTTGCTCTCGCACGCTGTTCCGGTAATATGGATTCCGCATCAGTAGTACACGAGGACTCGCGCCCCCTCCTCCGCAGCCATCTTCTGTTCCCGGAATCTGTATAGCTAGAGGGTCATCCGGCTCACTCCTCAGAATGGTAGCGTCTCGATACAGGGAGAGCCGGCAGGAACACACTGGTATCGACGATGTCCCAGTCAACGTTCGAAGTGCCCTCCGCAGTGACGTCCTCCACGGACCGGACTCGACAGCTGTTACGTCGAGTCTTCGAGATAGTTCGGCCGTTCGTCCCGAGTTCCGCTGTCGGCGTCGCGGAGACGATGGTCTTCGCGACACTCCTCGCAACGGTCCTCATCGCTGGCTACGTACAGGGGATGGCAACTGTCGTCATCGGACTGCCGGCCGTGGTCAGTGTCGGGAGTATCGTCCTCATGCAGGCCGTCGTTCCGTGTCTGACGTTGTCGGGCCTGTTCGGTTCCTCGGTCCTCACGTTCTTTGGACAGATCGCCATCAACGCTGAGGACGGCCTCCCCGACACCGGGCCGACTGTCACGGCCGTGGTCCCGGTTCATCGCGATGCCGGCATCCTCCATCGGAGCGTGGAGAGTCTCCTTGACAGTCGGTACGCGGACCTCCAGGTCCTCGTCGTCGCCGAACCCGACGACCACGAATCGATCGCCCGAGCGCAAGAGTACACGGACGACGACCGCGTGGACCTGTTGGTCAACACGCGGTACTCCGGGAGCAAGGCCGGTGCAATAAATTACGCCGCCGAAGTAACGGACACCGAGTATCTCGCGGTGTTCGATGCGGACGAGCGCGTCGATCCACGGTTCGTGTCCGCGGCCGTTGGGAGACTCACCGACAGTGACATCGTCCAGGGACGGACCGTTCCCGAACCGACCGGCGTCGTCGAGACGGTTGCCTACTACGAGTCCGTCGTTCTGGGCGACCTCAGCCAGCGACTCCTCACGCTGGTGACCGACTTCACGACGGCCGCCAGTCGCACTGTCGTCATGCGTCGCGACGCCTTCGAGACGGTCGGCGGGTACGACCCCGAAATGCTTACCGAGGACTACGCCTTCGCGTTCGCGTGTTACGAGGCTGGCCTCAACGTGACCGAACAGCACACCTACAGTTCGACCATCGAGGCAGCCCACACGCCCACTGACTGGTGGGGCCAGCGCAAGCGCTGGATGACCGGGTACGTGCAGGTTCTCCACGAACTGGTCACCGACTGTCGCCGTCCGGAGAACTACCGGTCGCTGGTCTCGCCGCTCGTCTGTGCCGGGTCGGTAGTCGGGAACCTGTTCATGCTCTCGCTGGTCTCGAAAGCCGCCGTCCTCGTCGCTGAGGGTGGGGCGACCTGGCTCGCACTCCCGCTTCTGACGCTGGTCGGAGCCGCGCTGGTGATGCGGTCCTTCGATGCACATAGCGGTCGGTTCGATAGCGTCGGCGTCGGTTGGCTCGCGATGCCTGTCATCCTCCCGCTGTACAGCCTCGTGGGGATCAAAGCCGCCGTCGAGTACCTTCTCACCTGGGACGGCGAATGGTACAGCGTGGCTAAAGGGATTGGATCGTGACACCGACGGATCGAATCGAGAAACTGGTCGCGGACATGATGCTCGACGAGAAACTCGGTCTGATCAGCGGGAGTGTCGACCCCCAAGGGCCGAGCAACAGGGTATCTTCCCGGTGTCGAGCGCCTCGAAATTCTCCCGCTCCGATTTGTCGACGGGCCACTCGGCGTCCGTGACGGGGAAGCGATCGCGTTCCCGACACCGATCGCCATCGGTGCCAACTGCGACCGGTCGCTCGCCCGCCGGACCGGCCGTGCTATCGCAGCCCAAGCCAGCGCGAAAGGTCACGGTGTCCTACTGGCACCGGGACTGAACGTTACCCGCGTCCCGACCGCCGGTCGCAACTTCGAGTACCTGAGCGAAGATCCACGGCTGACAGCGGAATTGGGCACGGCCTATCTCCGAGGAGTGCAGGCCGGGAACGTTGCCGCGACGGCCAAACACTTCGTCGCCAACAACCAGGATCGGGACCGGAATGGGATCGACGTCGTCATCGACGAGCGGACGCTGCGCGAGGTGTACCTGCCCGCGTTCCGAGCAGCCGTCGACGCCGGTGTCGGCGCGGTGATGACTGCGTACAACCGTGTTCGAGGTCAGTTGATGAGCGAGCATCGGGAACTCATCGAGGAGATACTCCGTGACGAATGGGGATTCGAAGGTCCGACCGTCTCCGACTGGTGGGGTACTCACGACACCGCCGCCGCGGTTGACGGCGGACTCGACGTAGAGATGCCCGGCGTCTCTGTTCCCCGCCTGTACGCGCCCCACAGCGCGCTCCTGCGAGCGTTGGTCTCCCTCGACCTGTCCGGGCGAGTCGGGATCGACCCACCGCTGTACTGGCGATTCTACGACCGACTGTTCGGTGAGAACGGACAGCCGGACCCCTACCCAGCATCGTACTTCGGTGACCGTCTCCGACACAGCCTCTCGGTGGAAGAGGTTACCGTGGCCGGCATCAACCAGAAGGTCAGACGCGTCCTCGGCCTCTACGATACTCTCGGCCACCTCGAACCGGAAGAGGCCAGACCGGATGACCGGTTCGACAGGCAGACACACCACGAACTCACCCGCGAAGGAGCAGCACGCGGAACGGTTCTCCTCGCCAACGACGGTGTCCTCCCGCTGTCGGCCGATGAGTCGCTGGCCGTGATCGGTCCGAACGCCGACGAGGCGAAGGTCGGCGGCGGCGGGAGTTCGGAAGTGCAGCCAGTCCAGACGGTCAGTCCGGTTGCAGGCGTTCACGACCGGTCGCTCTCGGTGACGTTCGAGCGGGGAACACGTCGAATCAAAACTCCATCAATGTACGATCTTCCAGGGGCCGCGGTGACCCGGCGCATTCGCCGTGCAACGACGTCTCACGGTTCGAGCCGCGACGCGGCAGTCACCGCCGCCAACGGTGCGGACGCTGCGGTGGTTGTCGTCCAAGACGTGGCGACCGAAGGGGAAGACCGGGAATCGATGGCACTTCCGGGAGAACAGAACCGAATTGTCCGCGCAGTCGCCGATGCGAACCCCGAGACAATCGTGGTCTGTCGGTCGAGTGGCCCGGTCCCGATGCCGTGGCTCGGCGATGTCGCCGCAGTGGTCCAGACCTGGTATCCCGGCCAGGCGGATGGCGCTGCGCTCGCAGACGTCCTGTACGGAGAGGATCCCGGCGGGCGGTTACCCGTAACGTTCGGTCGGAGGTTCGACGACTACCCGGTGGCCAGCGAGCGGCGCTATCCCGGAGTCGACGGCCGAGTCTCCTACGACGAGGGCGTGTTCGTCGGCTATCGTTGGTTCGACGATGTCGAGACTGACCCCCTCTTTCCATTTGGTCACGGCCTGTCGTACGCCGAGTTCTCCTACGATGACGCACGCGTCCGGAGTCTCGAAGACGGGTGTGCCATCGACGTGACGGTCACGAACACGAGTTCCCACGAGGGTCGGGAAGTCGTCCAGGCCTACGTCGTGCCACCCGACGACCCGGTCGATCGGCCGCCGAAAATGCTGGGCGGATTCACCACGGTAGAACTCGAGGGTGAGGGACGCGAACGCGTCACGATTCCGGTTTTCCGGCGTGCCCTCGCGCGGGACAGTCCCGGCGACGGGTGGACCGTCGACCACGGCGAGTACGAACTCCTCGTCGGCCGGTCCTCCTGGGACATCCGGGAGCGCATTTCAGTCGACCTCGATTGACGTTCTCCCACTCGTGAAGACGGTGGAATCCCGAACGTTGGGATATCCGAGTTTCGCGGCACCCGTACGGGAGCCTCGTGGCTGGAATCAGCGAATCCGGTCGAAGTGGATGACACGTGCCCGAGCCAAACAGCCGTTACGAGGGTGACTCCATGAGAATCCCGCTGAAACCCCTGGAGCGTGAAGTACGTCATGGAGTCCGAAGGTCGATCTATGGCATGCACATCCGAGTACGGGAGGGTGACGGACCTCGGATGCGAAGGAACAGGAGAATTGGGACGCGGCCCGGCCGACCCCGGTCGGCCGTGGCCGCAAGCCCGGAGCGATGTCGTTCCGCTTCACGCATTCAGGACTCCAGAGGACACCATGACCGCAACCACTGATCACTACCTCGGCATCGATGTCCACAAACGGCAGGCTCAGGTCGCTGTCCTTGACGACGAAGGCGAAGTCACCGAAGAGATCCGCGTCGCCAAGGCGGACCTCGACGAGATCGTACAGAAGTACGCTGGAAGTAGTGCTGCGCCGGAAGCGGGAAGCAACTACTTCACCATTTACGACAGGCTTGACGAGGAGTTGGATGTGACACTCGCCAATCCGGTCAAGGCGGATTGGCTCGCTGACCAGAAGCAGAATAATGATCGCAAGGATGCGAAGAATCTTGCTCGGTACCTTCGGTTGGGCAAAGTGCCAGAGAGCTACGTCCGACCTGAAGAATACCGGCGCTACCGCGCGCTTGCGCGCGGTCGCAAGAAGTTGGTTGACAAGCGCTCAGACTTCAAAAACGAAGTCAGCTCACTGCTTGATCAGAACGGCGTCACCTACGACGAGTCGCTGTGGAGCGATCAAGGGCGTGAGTTCCTGCGCGAACTCACGCTCGACGACGCGTCGGAGTTGTTGTTAGGGCAGTGGCTAGAAGCAATTGACGAGTTCACGGTGAAGATCAAGCGGATGCAGCGGCGGATCGAAGAAGTAGCGGCTGAGGTAGACGAGTTGGATACGTTGATGTCTGCGCCTGGTATAGCGGCGTTTTCTGGCTTGATGATCCACGGCGAGATCGGTGAAGTAGGGCGGTTTGACCGCGCAGCTGAAGTGGTGAGTTACGCTGGACTGGACCCAGTAATCCGCGAGTCTGGTGACTCGCGGAGAGAGGGCCGGATCAGCAAGGAAGGAAACGGCTACTTGCGGTGGATCTTGGTCCAGTGTGCGAACACCGCCGTACACAACGCCGAGGATCCGTACTTGAGCCAATTCTACTGGCGGTTACGGAAGAATCGAAACAAACCCCACAAGGTAGCGATCGTGGCGACAGCGCGGAAGCTGTTAGTGGCGTTGTTCAACATGCTCAGCAAGAACGAACCGTACGACCACGCCCACAACGCACGAATCGAAGACGATTTCTACAACCAGCGGTCAATGACAGAGACAGTGAACTCCTCAGTCAAGCGCTCGTACGGCTCCGCCGTCCGAGCGCGTGAATGGTACCGTGAGTTCCGCGAGATCGTCCTGATGTGTCTCGTCTACAACATCAAACAGTACGTAACCCGCTGATTCCAACGCCCTATGGCGATTCAATGGAGCCGTAGCGAGGGACTGACCGACGACCGGGTGTCACTCGCGCACGGAGAGAGTGGCGCGGATCGGCTCACCGGGGTGAACCGTCGACCCGACGTCGACAGTGACGTCGTCTCGGTCGTGATTGATCCGACAGTGCCCTGCGATAGCCGCGAGCGCGAGCGTGAGCTCCATCCGTGCGAAACGCATCCCGATGCAGTGGCGTGGCCCGCCCCCAAATGGGAAGTAGGAGTACTCGGGTCGGTCGCCCGGCGGTTCCTCGATATCGTCCCACCGGGAGGGGGCGAACCGGACCGGGTCGGTCCACCACCGGTCGTCGGTGTGGACGTGGAACTGCGGGAGCACGACGAACGTATCCTCTGGCACGCGGTACTGGCCGACGACGACGTCTTCGTCGGCTTCCCGGAAGATGGCGGCGGCCGGCGGGTATCGCCGGAGCGTCTCTCTGAGCACCTGCTTCGTGTACGTCAGGTCGGGCAGGTCCGACAGCGAAGGGGTGGCGCCGTCGACCACGGCGTCGACCTCGGCGTGTAGTCGGTCGGCGACCGCCGGCTTCCTCCCGAGCTCGTAGAGCGCCCACGTCAGCGCTGTGGCGCTGGTCTCGTGGCCGGCGAACAGGAACGTCACGAGCTGGCTCCGTAAATCCGATTCGGTGGG
>ENA-ORCS01001460-ORCS01001460.1-marine-metagenome-genome-assembly--contig:-NODE-1460-length-10116-cov-3.138360_pt1 | contig 10116 bp, 10 predicted proteins | sample MGYA00237781_ERZ508513 | MGnify/ENA primary metagenome ERZ508513 (study PRJEB26184, sample SAMN06268793) | marine metagenome | isolation source: Eden Landing Ponds, San Francisco, CA, USA | place...
ACGTCGTAGTCTTCCATTCCGGCCAGCTCCGCGGCGTGATCGATCGCCGCCGGAAGCGAGCCGATGCCGTCGGCGTAGCCGTTCTCGACGGCTTCGGGGCCGAGGTAGGTCCTCGCGTAGGCGACTTCCTCGCGCGAGAGGCTGATGTTCTCGCCACGGTGCTCCATCACCCGACCGACGAACTGCCGCTTGAGGGACTCGATCGTCCGCTCGCGCTGGTCGGCGGTCGGCTGGGCCTTGTCGGGACCGGTCCGAATGATCGAATCCGGAACCGGGACGCTTCCGCCGGAACCGATCACGCCCACGCTGCCGACCTGCGAGGAGGAGAGGACGTAGATCTCGTCGGCCGGGAGCATTCCGTAGTACGCGCCGGACGCGCCGACGCCCTGCACCGAGGCGACGACCGGCATCTGTTCTGCTGTGCGCAACACTTCTAGATACAATCGCTCGCTGGGAGCGACGGCACCGCCACCGCTGTCGACTTTGAGAACCACTGCTTCGATGGACTCGTTGGTCCGTGCGTTTCGGAGGTCCTCGGCGATACCGTCCACTGTCGTCCCGGAGATGGTGCCGGAGATCGTGATGACCGACACCGTTCCGTCGGACTGAGCGGAGGTACCGTAGTCGTACGCAACGGGGGCGAGCACCGCGCTCACCAGGACGGCCGCGACGATTGCGACGACGAAGATCGTCCTCGCTTGCGCCACGGATGAATCTCTACTCATACTGCATCACCGTGGTGTCGGTAGGTGGGTAAAGGACTTCGTGTGGCACAAAATCGGATTTCACTCACGGTCGTGCCCACCGGAGGGTCGACGACGGGAGATCGCGGCTCTGTCCGACGGTTTCAGGGAGTTCGCACAGGGGGTTCAGTCGGTGAGTCCGTACCCCCGCTGGAAGAGCGCGATGTCGAGGCCGAGCACCGCGACCGTGAGCGCCGAGAGGACCGCCAGCGACGCGTTCGGATCGACCTCGCTGACGCCGAGGAAGCCGTACCTGACGCCGTTGACCATATAGATCATCGGGTTCAGCAGCGAGACCTGCTGGACCGTCTCCGGGAGTTCGTTCAGCGAGTAGAAGACGCCGCCGAAGAACACCAGCGGTCGGAGGATGAACTGGTTCAGCATCGTGAGGTCGTCGAAGTCGTCGGCCCACAGCCCAGCGATGACGCCGAGACTCGCGAACAGCGTCGTGATGACGACACCGAACGCGACGAGATAGAGCGGTTGCACCACGCCGACGGCGGTGAAGAACGCCCCGATGAGCGCGATCAGGATGCCGACGATCGCGCCGCGGATCGCCGCCGCCAGCACGTACGCGCCGACCATCGTCTGGTACGACAGCGGCGAGGTGAGCACCTCCTCGATGTACCGGTTCCATCGGCCGTGGAAGATGTTGAACGAGGTGTTCTCGAAGGCGTTCGAGATGGCGCCGAGGACGACCAGCCCGGGGAGGATGAACAGGATGTACGGCACCCCGGCGATCTCATTGATCCGCTCGCCGAGGATGACGCCGAAGACCGAGAAGTACAGGACGTTGGTGATGAACGGCGGCAGGAAGGTGTTCCGCGGACGGCGGAGGAAGCGGAGTACCTCCCGGCGGAGCAGCGCGAGAAAGCCCGTCGAATCGAATCTCACTGCGAGGACACCTCCGGCGTCGCCCGCCCCTCACCTGCTCTCGTCATCTCGACGAATACTTCTTCCAGAGAGGTGCGCTGGATCTCCAGATCGACGATCTCGTGGCCCGCGTCGTCGAGTCGCCGCACGACGTCCGGGGCGACGAGTCCGCCCTGTCGCGCGGTGACGACGAGGCGCGTCCCATCCAGTTCGACCGCGTCCACGCGCTCGTCCAGTGCGGCGAAATCCGGCACGGCGGTCGGTTCTTCGCGCAACTGGACGACGACGTCGTCGGTCCCGCGGTCCATCAGCTCTTCGGGGCTCGCGACGTCGAGGACGCGGCCGGAATCGAGGATCGCGACCTCGTCACAGAGCCGCTCGGCCTCCTCGATGTAGTGCGTCGTGAGCAGGATCGTCGTTCCCCGCTGATTCAGATCGATGATCGTCTCCCACAGCTCGTGCCGGAGTTGGACGTCGACGCCGGCTGTCGGCTCGTCGAGGATCAGGAGGTCCGGTTCGGTGATGAGTGCCCGCGCGAGCATAAACCGACGTTTCATCCCGCCAGAGAGCCAGTCGAATCGGGTGTCGCGCTTGTCGTAGATGCCGACGCGCTTCAGGACTTCTTCGGTCCGCTCGCTCGCGCGGGCTTTCGGAATCCCGTGGTAGCCCGCCTTGTGTTCGAGCACTTCGCGGATCGGGAAGAAGCGGTCGACGTTGAACTCCTGGGGAGCGAGGCCGATCCGGTCGCGGACCTCGCGGTACTCCTCCTGCACGTCGTGGCCGAACACCCGGGCGTCCCCGTCGGTCCCGCGGACGAGCCCCACGAGAACGTTGATGAACGTGGTCTTGCCCGCGCCGTTCGGGCCGAGCAGACCGAAGAACGAGCCCTCTGGCACGGTCAGATCGACGCCATCGAGCGCCTGTACGTCGCCGTAGGACTTCCGTAGATCGCGTATCTCGATCGCAGATTCCATTCGATCCCGACTTGTGGCTCTGCGGACCTAAGGACCACGAAGTCGGACGCGGCTCCCGGTCAGATTCGCCGGGTCCCCGCAGCGAAACAGCGATGCTCGTGGCCGCACATCACCAGGTGTGGACCGTTCCGATGGATCGGCGACGTTCGAGGACGCGGACGCGTCCGGTCGCACCGGAAGCCCCGGCGTGACCGGAACTCTCAGCGACGCCGAGGACCCCGCCGACGCCGACGCGGGCGCGTCGACCGACCTCCCGAGCGACGCCGACCGCGCGCGCCTCGCCCGCCTCCGCCGCCTCAGCCACGCCCTCGACAGCGCGGTGGCGATACCCGGCACGAACGTCCGGATCGGGCTCGATCCGATCGTGGGCCTGCTCCCAGTCGTCGGCGACGCACCGACGACGGCCGCCTCGGCGTACGTCGTCGCGGAGGCCGCAGCGCTCGGGGCGCCGAGAACCACGCTGGTACGGATGTGTCTGAACCTCCTGGTCGACGCCGTCGTCGGGTCGATCCCGCTGGTCGGCGACGCGTTCGACGCGGTCTGGCGGGCGAACGACCGCAACGTTCGGCTGTTGCAGGCGCGCATCGACGACCCCGGAGGCGAACGCCGGGACCGACGCGCCGTGATCGCGCTCGGTGTCGCGGTGTTCGGTCTCGTACTCGCTGTCGGCACGGCCGCAGTCGTCGCCATCTGGTGGCTGTTCGGCCTCGCCGGCGTCGTCTGATGGCTGTCTGGATCCGTCGGCCTCGTCCCACAGGCGGTTCGCTCCGGGCCGACGAAGGGCAAGACAGAAGCGCCACCCGGCGTTCGTACCGGTATGAGCATTCTCGCCGACGCCCGCGCGCTCGACGCGCAGGAACCGGTCTGTGACGCCTGCTTGGGCCGGGTCTTCGCCGATCGGAGCCACGGGCTGACGAACGACGAGCGGGGCCGCAGTCTCCGGATCGCGGCCGCGCTCGACGACGACGAGCCCCACGAACCGATCGATCCGGAATCGTGCTGGGTCTGTGAGGGCCGCTGCGCTGCGTTCGACAAGTGGGCCGAGCGCTGTGCGGCGGCCGTCGACGACATCGAGTTCGACACCTATCAGGTGGGGACCCGGACGCCGCCGCTGATCGAAGAGAACGAACGGCTGTTCAGAGAGACCGCCGATCTCGACCCCGAGGCGGGCGAACTGTTCAAATCCGAGTTCAACCGCGAAGTCGGCAAACGCGTCGGTCGACTCACCGATACGACCGTCGAGTTCGGGCGCCCGGAGATCCAGTTCACGCTCGATCTCGAGGCCGATCACGTCGAGGTCGACGTCCACTCGACGTTCGTCTACGGCCGCTACCGGAAACTCGAGCGCGACATTCCCCAGACGGAGTGGCCCTGTAGCGACTGCGACGGCTCGGGATACGTCGGGAAACAGGTGTGTGACACCTGCGACGGCTCGGGCTACCTGTATCAGGACAGCGTCGAGGGGCTGACCGCGCCAGTCGTCCGCGACGTGATGGACGGGACCGAGGCGACGTTCCACGGGGCCGGCCGGGAGGACGTCGACGCCCGGATGCTCGGCACCGGTCGGCCGTTCGTGATCGAAGTGATGGAGCCACGCCGCCGCAACGTCGACGTCGAGCGTCTGGAGGGCGACATCAACGCGTTCGCCGAGGGCCGGGTCGAAGTCGAGGGGCTCAGACTCGCGACCTACGAGATGGTCGAGCGAGTCAAGGGACTCGACGCCTCCAAGCGGTACCGTGCGGACGTCGAGTTCGACGGCGCCGTGGACGATGCGGCACTCACCGACGCGCTCGCCGAACTCGAAGGCGCGACGATCGAGCAGTACACGCCGCACCGCGTCGATCACCGCCGGGCGAACCTCACCCGCGAACGCGCCGTCTACGAGGCGGAGGGCGAGCGCGCGGACGCCTACCACGCCACTGTCGAAATCCACGGCGAGGGCGGGCTCTACATCAAGGAACTGATCTCCGGCGACGAGGGCCGAACGGAACCGAGTCTCGCTGGATTGCTCGGCGTCGATGCCACGGTGACCGCGCTCGACGTCGTGGGCGTCTACGGCGAAGCGGAGGACTTCGAGGCCGAGGAGTTCTTCCGCGAGGACGCCGCGGCGACCTCCGATACCGACGCGGGCAGCCCGGCCGACGCTGCGGACGAATGACCGCTCGCGAGCCCGACGACGACCCGACGGGTGACGCCGGACCGGCGGCCGACGAGACAGCTCTCGGCACCGACGAGGCCGGCAAGGGGCCGGTCCTCGGGCCGATGGTCGCCGCGGCGGTCCGCGCGTCCCCGGCGTCGATTCCGGACGACGTCGACGACTCGAAGCGACTCACGCCGGCGGCTCGAACCACGCTCGCCGCGACGTTGCACGACTCGCCGGACGTAGACGTGGCTGTCGCGGCGATCTCGACCGACCGGATCGACGATTCCGAGACGGATATGAACTCGCTGACGGTCGCCGCGCAGGCCGAGGCGGTAGCGCAGATCGCCCGCGACGGCGACCGAGTCGTCGCGGACGCGGGCGACGTGAGCGAGTCCCGATTCGCGCGCCGCGTCGGCGACCGCGTCGCGAGCGCCGGTCCGTCGGTCGAGGTTCACGCCGAACACGAGGCGGACGAGGTGTACCCGCTGGTCGCCGCCGCGTCCGTGATCGCGAAAGTCGAACGCGACGACCGAATCGACGCACTCGACGACGAATACGCCGACTACGGGCCGGTCGGGAGCGGCTACCCGAGCGATCCGACGACGCGCGAGTTCCTCCGTCGATACGTCGAAGCGACGGGCGAACTTCCGGACTGCGCGCGGGCGTCGTGGGCGACGTCGGCAGACGTTCTCGCGGCGGCCGAGCAGTCGGGCCTCTCGGAGTTCTGAGAGAGATCAGAGCGAACGGACGTGAAACTGCGGGTCCGGTTAGCGCATCTCGTCCAGCGAGACGTAGGACCCCTCCTTCGCGGAGATCCACGTCGTCGGGAGCTCGGAAGGAGTCGCGTCCGCGGGATAGAGCGTGCACTCGTCGGGAGCGTCGTCGTACTCCTCGATTCGGGCGACACAACGCCGGTCAGTCGGCGTATCGGTCTGGTCGTCAGGGGTAGCGGGATCGGGGAGGTGGGAGTTCGTGGACATAGTCTTGATCATCTTGGCGGCGTCCGTCGGTCTCGTCGCCCGGTACGCTTCGATGTTACCTCGGGTTCGTATTTAAACAGTCGCCTATTCTTGTAGGGTGAGAGCGAGCCGCGACTCGAAGATGCGACAACGAATCCGAGGGTCGCTTCAGGGGACCGTCTCAGCGATCGACCGTCGTCAGCGCACGCAGGATGTCGCCGTACGCCGGTCGGGTGATGAGCACCCCGATGAGGACGCCGAGGATGGTGAAGATGGCGAAGCCCTGCAGGTCGCCGAGCGAGAGGATTGCCAGCGGCGACATCGCCAAGACGGTCGTCGCGGCAGCCGCGCCGATCACCCAGAACGCCTTGCGGAAGCGTGACTGGAAGACGCGACGGGAGTTGATCTCGCCCTCGGCCATCACCTCGTCAGCGATGATGATGAGGTCGTCCACCCCCGTCCCGATCACGGCGATGAACCCGGCGATGACAGAGAGGTCCAACGGATAGCCGATCCCGGCGGCGAACCCGAGCAGGATCACGACCTCCGAGAGCGCCGTCACGACCATCGGTGCGGCGACGCGGACGTCGCTGTAGCGGACGAAGACGACGCCGCTGACCGCGAGCACGGCCACGATACCGGTGATGAGTGAGTTGATTCGGAAGTCAGCCCCCTGACTCGGCGAGATGTACGAGACGGTCCCGCCGCTGGCCTGGGAGAAGTCCAGTTGGGCCGGCAGCGCGCCCGCGCGGAGGTTGATCGAGACCTGCTGTGCCTCGGAGATGTTCGTGGTCTGCAGCTGGAAGACCGGGTCGTCGGCCCACGAGCCGCCCCGGAGGCTGTCGGCGAGTCCGGGACTCATCCCGAACGCGTTGGTCACCTCGCCGTTGACGACGAGGAGGAGACACGGGTCGGTGCCGTTGGGATTCTGCTGGTACGTACAGCGCGTCCCGCCCTGCTGGGCCAGCCCGGTGTCGACCATATCCTGCTGGAACTCCGGTGCGACCGACTCGGAGACCGTCACCGGCACGTACGCGCCCGTCGACTGCCCTTCCTGGGCGGTCCCGATGCTCTGGAAGTCGTCCTGCTGGAGGACGACGTCGCGGGTGTAGTTCTCACCGGTGGGATAGTGCGCCTCGATCACGACCGTCCCGCGTTCTGAGACGAGTTCACGGACCTGCGAGGCGTCCTGATTGGGGACCTCGACGAGGACGTAGTTCTCGCCCTGCGCGGTGGTCACCTGCTGAACCGTTCCGCCGGAGAGGCCCGCCTCGTTGATCTTGTTCTGGAGGATCCGGACGACTTCCTCTCGAGTGGACTCTGTCACGCCCTCTCTGACCGTCTCGTATTCGTAGCCGGCGGCGCTTAGCGCAGCTGCCAGTTCGTCGGTGGTGATGCCCTCCGCGGTCACTTCGACAGTCGAACTCGGCTCCGACTGGGGCTGCGCGGTCGTCTGTCCGCTGGTGGCGTCGACGCGGGCGGTGACATCAGCCGGCCCTGCGCCGTCCAGTTCGTCCGAGACGTTCTGTCCCACTACCCGCGGATCGTCGCCGCCGAACTCGACACCCTCGGCTGTCACCCCGACGAGCGGCGCACGGACGCGCGTTCCGCCGGAGAGTTCGAGGCCGTACTGGAGGTTCGTCACGCTGCTCGTGGCTGCGACGTTCCCACCGCCACCGTCGTCGTCGGCTGCGAGCGTCGGCGAGAAGAGGGCGAATCCCGAAATGAGGATGAAGACTATGAGGAGGATGATCCGCCAGTTGTCGCGGAGATCGACCATCAGCGGGACACCCCCCTGAATTTGTACCAGCGCAGCAGACTCAGATTCAGCAGATACGTGTTCATCAGGTCAGCGGCGAGCCCGAAGACGAGCACGGTCCCGATGGCCGCCAGCAACTGGATCCCGAACAGCGTCGCCGTGATCGTCATAACGATCATCGCCGAAATCGACGTCAGCGTCATCGTCACACCGGTCCGCATCGCCCGGTACGTCGACTCGTAGAAATCGCCCGACCGCCGAAGGATGTGGTTGTTCAGCAGGATGTCGGAGTCGACGGAGTACCCGATGAGCATCAAGAGCGCCGCGACGGTCCCCAGCGAGAGTTCGATGCCGAGGACGTTCATCAGCGCGAGCGGGATCGCGATATCGGAGAACGCCGAGAGGACGACCGCGACCGAGGGAACGAACACGCGGAACATCGCGAAGACGAGAATGCTCATCCCCAAGAACGCGACGCCGAGACCTCCGAGTGCGAGCACCTGTGTGTTCGCACCGAAACTCGCAGACACCGACGAGACCGATCTGACGTCCAGTCCCGCGTCCTGCGCCTGGCGTTCTAACGCTGCGGCGCTGATCCCATCGGATCCCGCTTCGGACTGGAACGTGACGACGTAGACGCTCTGGGCCGGCACCGAGCGGATCGTCTCCGGCTCCGCCGAGAACGCCGATCTGATCTGCTCTTCGGCCGCCGACTGCGGCCCGTCGATCGCCACTTGCACCTCGGTGCCGCCGGTGAATGCGATTCCCTGGTTCACTGGCGATCCGGTCATTACGTACCACCCGCCGATGACGATGAGCGCGACCACCAGCACGGCGAGCGGAATCGCCGCCAACTGGCGGTTCGTGTACCGGGTGTAATCGACTTCCGGTACCGTGAACTCGACCATAGGTGCCGGTGGAGAGCCCCGCCGAATAAGCCTTCTTATGCTCGTCGCTGCCAGTCGCTGCCGCCTCGGCCCGAAACGAAGGGGTCTACGGCAGATACCGTACCGAGAGAACGCCGGGCGACGAGCGGATCTCGACCCGGTTCACCCCGAGCCGCGCCGCGCGCGAGAGCAGCCCCTCCTCGTCTTCGAGGACGTCGTCGACGGCCGTCTCCGTGCCGTCGTCGGGAACCGTGATGACGTGTATCTCCCCGATCCCCTCACGCGGCTCACGGGTCAACTCGCCCACGTCCTGTGCGGCGGCCAGCTCCTCGGAGTGAGCCGTCGGCGGTTCCTCGCTCCGATCGATCGACAGCGATCGCCGGGAGACGGTTTCGACGAGCTGGTAGGAGACGTTCATCGGCGGGTCCGGGGAGACGGTTCCCTCGATGACGTCGTTGCGTTCGACGCCGGGATTCGACGACAACGTGTGGACCTGGCCGCTCTCGACGTTCTTGAGGACGGCCGAGGTGTCGTCGGCGGCGGTCACGAGAAACGTCCCCTCGACCTGCTCGTCGCTGGCGGCGGTGTCGGCGTCAGTCATCGCTCGCGGATACACGGCGGGCGCACTTCCGGGTTTCGTCGTGTCTCGGCTCCGCATTCGCGGCGCTCTGTCGGCTCACTGCCGACTCACCGACGGGTCAGCGGAAGAGCCAGTGCGCGAGACCGACGAGCGCCGCCCCGGCGAGCGGCACCGACCACGAGAGCACCGGCGGGATCGCGTACAACACACCGATCACCGGGGCGAAGGCCCCCGTCGGCTGCGGGCGGGTCACCGTCTCGCCGTCCAGCATAAACGTCTCCGGCATCGACGCGACCAGCCCGAGATACAGCGAGAGCAAGAAGAGAAACCCGGCCGCGGCGAGGGCGGTTTCGTGCCGGCTCGAGGTGTCGGTTCCTCGCCGCCGCCGCCGCGCCACGACGAGCGTCGGCGCGACTGCGGGGAGAACGACGAGCAGGCCGATTACGACGTAGAAGGCGCGCGAGAGCGTCAGGGAGCCACCCTGGACGGCCGCGGTCTGTCCAATGAGGACGACGACCGCGATCGTGACGAGCAGGGCGATGAGCGCCACGGCGAGTGCGCTCGCGACGACGTAGAGCTTGAACAGCCGCGACTCGCTGGCTCGGAACGCGAACGGGTACGCGCCGAAGACGCCCCCGTAATCGGATGTCATCGCCCGACGTAGGAGGTCGGGCCGTTTCAACGGACCGGTCTCTCGGTGGCCCGACGTGGACCGACCGCTTTTTCGCCTGCGGCGGCAGTCGGTACGTATGTACGTCGACCTCGGCAGCGCGCTCGGCGCGACGCCCGGCGTTTCCCGGGACTCGCTCGAACGGCTCGACGAACAGGTGGCGACCGCTCACGAGCGGATTCAGGCCGGTCGTCGGAACAGCCAACACGGCTACGCGGCGCTGAATCTCCCCGAGACGGTCGACCTCGATGCCATCCGCGGCGCAGTCGCGCCGTTCGAGGATCCGGCGGCCGTCCTCACGGTCGGTATCGGGGGCAGCGCACTCGGTGCAGCGACGCTCGCCGACGCGCTCGCTGGACCGGCGGATCCGGACGCGTACTTCCTCGATAACGTCGATCCGGAGCACGTCTCCCGGCTGCTGGCGTCGCTGCCGCTCGATCGGACCGTCGTGAACGTCGTCTCTCGGTCCGGGACCACCGCGGAGACGCTCGCGAACTTCCTCGCCGTCCGCGAGGCGATGGCCGACGC
>ENA-ORCS01001461-ORCS01001461.1-marine-metagenome-genome-assembly--contig:-NODE-1461-length-10113-cov-4.301515_pt1 | contig 10113 bp, 8 predicted proteins | sample MGYA00237781_ERZ508513 | MGnify/ENA primary metagenome ERZ508513 (study PRJEB26184, sample SAMN06268793) | marine metagenome | isolation source: Eden Landing Ponds, San Francisco, CA, USA | place...
TCCTCGAGGATGTTCTGGACCTTCTCGCGGTCCCGGACGGCGTACATGAAGATGGCGGTGAAGTCGCCGTAGACGTCCAGTGCGAAGGTGCCGACCGCGAGCATGTGGGCCGCGATCCGGCAGAGTTCGGCCCCCATCGTCCGGATGACCTGTGCGTACTCGGGCACCTCGATGTCCGCGAGGTCCTCGGCGACGCGGGCGTAGGCCCACTCGTTCAGCAGGCCGGCCGAGATGTAGTCCCACCGGTCCGGGTAGGGCATGATCTGGTAGCGGTAGGTGCCCTGCTGGCAGATCTGCTCCTCACACCGATGGAGGTAGCCGATGTCGGACTCCACGTCGACCACCTGCTCGCCGTCGAGGACGGTCTTGAGGTGGAGCACACCGTGAGTCGCCGGATGGTGCGGACCGATGTTGAGGAACATCGTATCGCCCTCGTCGCCCTCGTGGTCCTCTTGGAGCGGGTTGGCGTGCTCTCGCAGGGGGACGACCTGTGGCCGATCCTGGTCGTAGTCCCGGGAGAGCGGGTGGCCCTGCCACGTCTCGGGCAGGAGGATGCGACGGAGATCCGGGTGGTCGTCGTAGTCGATGCCGACCAGATCGTAGGCCTCGCGTTCGTGCCACTCGGCGGTGCGATAGACGGGTTCCGCGGACTCGCTTACGGGGTCGTCGGTCGGCGTCGGGACGACGACGCTCACCTCGTCGGTGGGGTCGTCGTACTTCTTGAGGTGATAGATGGACTCGTAGCGGTCCTCGTACTCCTGTGCGGTGACACAGGAGAGGTGATCGAACCCGGCCTCGTCGCGGAGACGAAAGAGGGTATCCTGTACCTGGTCGGGACGGACCACGAAGCCCGGCGCGTTGAGGTGGTCGTCTCGGTCGAGGACCAGATCACCCAGCAGAGCCTCGATCTCCTCGGCCGTCGTCACGCCCCTATCGACCGTGTCCGGGGTTGATTCTTCCAGACTCATGGCGAGTCAGCCCAGTTGTACCGCATGACGAGGTCGTCCTCGTCGATTTCGTCGGCGAGTTTATCCACCACTTCGTCTTGGTCGAGGTTGCTGAACTGTTCGAGTTCGTAGGGCTTGACCGTCACCGGCGAACTCTCGCCGTTGGCGATCCGCTCCTGAAGTTTGGCGACGCCGTAGATCAGCGCCTCCGGCCGGGGCGGACAGCCGGGGACGTGGATGTCGACCGGGATGACCTCCTCGGCCCCCTTGACGACGTTGTACCCCTCTTGGAACGGACCCCCGGAGATGGTACACGACCCCATGCCGACGACGAACTTGGGTTCGGGCATCTGGTCGTAGACGCGCTTCATCCGCGGGGCAAACTTCGAGACGATGGTCCCCGGGACGATGATCACGTCCGCCTGTCGCGGTGACGCGCGCGGCACGCCGGCCCCAAAGCGGTCGAGGTCGTGTTTGACCGCGTAGGTGTGCATCATCTCGATGCTACAGCAGGCGATACCGAACTGTAGCATGAACATCGAGGAGCCCCGGACCCACTCCATGAACCGGTCGAACTTCGTGAGGATGAACGGCGACGAGCCGAATGCCTCCCGAAGTTTCGAGTTGAATCGGTTGTCGGTTCCCGACGCCCCGATGCGGGCGTCGCGGGGGTCGCTTCCTACCTGGCTCGTGTCGGTGACGAATCGTTCTTGTTCGCTACTCATGATTGTCTCTCGGTCTTACGGCGGGACGCACGCGGACTCTTGACCCACTCGACCGCACCGTTGCGCCAGGCCCAGCCGAGCCCGACGACGAGGACGCCGATGAACACCAGCATCGGTGCGAGAACTTGGCCGAGCGTGGCGCCCTGCTCCAGCGCGGACCGATAGATCATCGTCCACGGGAAGATCAGGACGGTTTCGACGTCGAAGACGACGAACAACAGCGCGACCATGTAGTACTGGATGTTGAACTGGACGTGTGCCGTCCCCGTCGGCACCTCGCCGCTCTCGTATACCACGGTCTTTCCCTGTTCGGACACGCTCGGCCGCAGGAGTGCCGACACCACCATCATGGCGATGGGAATGCCGACGCCCATGACTCCGAGCGCACCGATTGCTATCCACTGATTCATACCTTGATTCCTGTCATCTCGGGGGTTAGGAGTGCTCCCCCATAAGCGTTGATTTATGCCGTCCGGTATTGTCAGTCGGTTTTACGGCCGAATACGGGCGTTTCACGCCCTGTCGCGCCGGCCGCGTCGGCCTATTCGTGGCGATTCCGGAACCCGTCGATCCCCCGGTCGTGGAGCGCCCGCGAAACCTCGGCCACGCCCGACCGCAGGTCGTCGTGTTCGGTTTCGAGGCGTTCGGTCAGGTCCGCGTGTTCGCGCGCGAGGATCTGGACCGCCGACAGCGCCGCGTTGTAGGACTTCCCGGCGTCGACGGCGACGATGGGCGCGCCCGTCGGCATCCCGATCACCGAATCCACCGACTTCTCTTGGACCGGCACGCCGATCACCGGCAGCGGGTACGCGATGGACGCGGTCATGTTCGGTAGGTCCGCGGACTTTCCGCCCGCGCCCGCGACGATCACGTCGAGGCCGCGGTCGGCGGCCGTCTCGCCGTAGGCGTACATCAGGTCCGGCGTGCGGTGGGCCGAGACGACGTAGCTCTCGAAGGTAAAGCGGGCCTCGGGCGGGTCGTCGTAGTCGGTCTGCTCCGCGAATCCCAGTTCCCGCAGGGCGTCGTAGGCCCCGGCCATGGTGTCGAGATCGGAGTCTGACCCCATGATAATCCCGACTTCGGGGGTCGTCTCGGAGTCGCGGTCGTCCGCGGCCTGTGCGTGCAGATCGTCGATGAGAGCGTCGATTCCGGTCATCGGAAGGTGAGGTCGTCGCGCAGTTCGCGTGCCGATGCAAGCAGGTCGTCGCGGGTCGTGTCGCCGTCCTCGTCGGTGAGAGTCACGTGGCCCATCTTCCGGAGCGGCCGCACCTGATCTTTGCCGTACCAGTGTAGGTGCGCCGCCTCGTGGGAGAGGATCGCCTCGACGCCCGCGAGTTCGGCGGGGTGCTCCTCGTCGGTGGTGCCGAGGACGTTCGCGCTCACGGTCGGGGCCCGCTGTCGGGTCGACCCCAACGGCCACCCCAGCACCGCGCGGGCGTGCTGTTCGAACTGCGAGGTGACCGCGCCCTCGATGCTCCAGTGGCCCGAGTTGTGCGGGCGGGGCGCGATCTCGTTGACCAAGATCTCACCGTCCGTCTCGAACAGTTCGATCCCGAACACGCCGCGACCGTCGAGGGCGTCGAGAACGTCGCGGGCGACGGCTTGGGCGCGCTCTTTCACCGCGTCGCTCGTGCGCGCGGGGACGACCGTCTCCCGCAGAATCTCCGCCTCGTGGACGTTCTCGCCGACGGGGAAGGTCCGCACCTCGCCGTCGCCTTGGACGCCGATCACGGAAACCTCGCGCTCGAAGTCGACGAGGGTCTCGGCGAGGGCGGACGGATTCTCGGCCGTTCCCACGGCCTCGCGGAGCGCGTTCTCGGCGTCGGCGGCCGCGTGAACCGGGACGTTGCCGCGGCCGTCGTAGCCACCCTCACGGGCCTTCAGCATGACGCCGCCGAACTCCTCGACGGCTGCCTCCAGATCGGCCACGGAGTCGACCCGGCGGTAGGCGGGGACGGGGATGCCCGCCGCGCTCAGCATCTCCTTTTCCGCGAACTTGTCTTGGATGGTCCGTAGCGTCTCGGGGGTCGGCTGGACTGGGACGCCGGCCTCGGCGCTCGCGCTCGCCAAGTGGTCCGGGTCGGCGAGTTCGATCTCGTAGGTCAGGGCGTCCGTCCGCTCGGCCAGTCGGCCAATCGCCTCGGGGTCGTCGAAGTCGCCGACGATCTGATCGCGCGCGACGGGCGCGGCCGGGCAGTCGGGCGTCGGATCGAGGACGACGGTCTCGACGCCGAGGGGCGCGGCCGCCTCGGCGAGCATCCGACCGAGTTGGCCGCCGCCGACGACGCCCAGCGTCGGGCCTGGAACGGTGATCGACATGGCTAGCCGTGGTTCCGAGCCGCGCTTAAACGTTGCCACACCGGACGCGTGTCCGGTCGTCCCCGCCGATCTCGGGTCGGTCGTGCCGAAGCTCCCACCACTCCCGTCAGTCGTGTCTGAAACACCGCTTCCCGGTGAACGCCATCGCCATGTCGTGTTCGTCCGCGGCGGCGATCACGTCCTCGTCGTTGACGGACCCACCGGGCTGAATCACGGCTTCGACCCCAGCCTCGGCAGCCTCCTCGACACCGTCGGGGAACGGGAAGAAGGCATCCGAGGCCATCACCGCGCCCTCGGCGTCCTTTCCCTCGGCGTGTTCGTCGGCCTTCATCGCCGCCAAGCGCACGGCGTCGACTCGGCTGACCTGCCCCATGCCGATGCCGACCGTCTCGGTCCCCGACGCAAAGAGAACCCCATTCGACTTGACGTGTTTCAGCGTACGCCACGCGAACAGCATCGTCTCCACCTCCTCGTCGGTCGGGTCGCGTTCGGTGACCACCTCTAGGTCCTCGCGGGCCGGTGCCCAGTCGTCACGTTCCTGCACCAGTCGCCCGCCGGTCAGTGGCTTTTCCGACAGCGTGGTCGTCCGCTCGCCGAGCGACCCCACGTCGAGCACTCGGAGATTCTCCTTTGCCGTCAGGACATCGAGAGCGCCGTCGGTGTAGCCGGGGGCGACGACGACTTCCTTGAACGACTCGACGATGGCGTCGGCGGTGGCGGCGTCACAGGGGCGGTTGAGCGCGACGATGCCGCCGAAGGCGCTCATGGCGTCCGTCGAAAGCGCGTCGTCGTAGGCCGCCGCGAGTGAGTCGGCAGTCGCACACCCCGCGGGGTTGGTGTGTTTGATGACCGCCGCCGCGGGGTCGTCGAACTCCCGGATCAGATCGAGGGCGGCGTCGGCGTCGTTGTAGTTGTTGTACGATAGCGCCTTCGCGCCCTCGTTCAACTGCGGGGCGCCGACGACGCTGGCCTCGTCGTTCGCGACGTCGGCGTAGAGGGCGGCGTCCTGATGGGGGTTCTCGCCGTAGCGCAGGGTCCGCCGTCGGTCGTCGGAGACGACACGGCGGGCCGGGAACTGCCCCGCCTCGTCGCCCTCGACGGTGACGCCGTCGTCGTCGACGGTGACGCGACCCTCGGCGAACCACTCGATTGCGCGGGGGTAGGCCTTGAACTCCGCCTCGTGGAGGACCCGTCGTTTCAGGTCGTCGGCGTCGTCGCCCTCGTGGACCGGCACCGCCTCTTGGGTGACGATGGGGCCGGCGTCGAGTTCCGCGGTGGCGACGTGGACGGTACACCCGGTCGTGCGGACGCCCGCCGCAAGCGCCTGTTCGTGGGCGTCCTCGCCGCGGAAGGCGGGGAGTAGCGACGGGTGGACGTTGAGCGTCGTCGGCAGGTCGTCGAGCAGATCCTCCGAGAGGACGCGCATGTAGCCGTCCATGCAGACGAGGTCGAACTCGTAGTCGTCGAGGCGGGCGCGAAGCCGCGACTCGTGGTCCGCCCGCGACTCGTCGTCCCCGCGCTCGACCACCTCGGTCGGAATTCCTCGATCGGCGGCCGACGACAGGACCGGCGCCGAGCCGTCGTCGGTGCAGACGACCGCCACCTCGCTGTCGCCGGGCGCCAGATCAGCGATGTGCATCAGGTTCCGTCCGCGATTACCCGCGAGACCCGCGATTCGGAGCATAGTCGTGGGAGGCCCGCGCGTGGGAAAAACAGTTGCGACTCCTCGGGCAGGGGACCGGTACGCTTTTGCGTCGCCCACGGACAGTGCCGAACATGACCGATCTGCCACGGAGCGACCCGCTCGCGGCCGTCTCGCCCCTCGACGGGCGCTACGCGGGATACACCGAACCCCTCGTGCCGTACGCGAGCGAGTCGGCGCTCATGCGGGCGCGGGTGCGCGTCGAAGTTGAGTATCTGCTCGCACTCGCCGACCTCGACGCGACGCCGCTCGCCGTCGACGAGGGAACTAAGCAGACGCTCCGGGACTGTTACGAGTCGTTCGGCGCCGCGGACGCCCGACTGATCAAGCGCTTAGAGACCGAAGGTGCCGAGGGGTACGCCGCGACCAACCACGACGTGAAGGCCGTGGAGTATTTCCTCCGAACCCGCACCGACGAGTCGCTTCACCCTTGGATCCACTTCGGGCTGACCAGCGAGGACGTGAACAACCTCGCGAACCGACTGCTGGTGAAGCCGGCCGTCGAGACGGCGCTTCTCCCCGCACTCGCGGACGTGCGCGAGGAGTTGACGACGATGGCCCACGAGTACGGCGACACACCGATGCTCGCCCGGACCCACGGCCAACCCGCGACGCCGACCACCTTCGGCAAGGAGATGGCGGTGTACGCCGCCCGCCTCGGGCGGGCGGTGGGCCGTGTGCGAGCGGCGACCGACGACCTCTCGGGCAAACTGGCCGGCGCCTCCGGCACCTACGCCGCCCACGTCGCCGCCTACCCGGACGTCGACTGGCAGGGGTTCGCCAGCGAGTTCGTCGCCAGCCTCGGCCTAGAACACACGCCGCTCGCGACGCAGGTCAACCCCTGTGACGACCTCGCGGCACTGTTCGACGCGCTCCGCGGCGTCAACGACGTCCTTCTCGACCTAAACCGGGACGCGTGGCTCTACGTCTCCGACCGATATCTCGGTCAGGAGGCCGTCGCGGGCGAGACGGGGTCGTCGACGATGCCCCACAAGGTGAATCCCATCGACTTCGAGAACAGCGAGGGAAACCTCTCGAAGGCCAACGCGGACCTGACCTTTCTCGCGGACTACGTGACCACCTCCCGCCTCCAGCGAGACCTCTCTGACTCGACGGTCAAGCGGAACGTTGGCGCGGCGCTCGCTCACTGTCTCATCGGTTACCGCAAGGCCGAGACCGGCCTCGGGAAGGTCGTTCCGAACGAACAGGTGATGGCCGAGGAACTGGCGGCGACTCCCGAGGTCATCGGCGAGGCAGTGCAGACGATTCTCCGACGCGAGGGCGACACCGCGGCCTACGAACGGGTGAAGGAACTGACCCGCGGCGAGCGCGTAACACTCGCGGACTTCCGGGCACTGTTCGACGACCTCGAGGTCGAAGAGTCGGTCCGAGCGGAACTTCGGGCGCTCACACCCGCGGAGTATACGGGGCTGGCGGCGACGCTCGCCGAGGAGTAGACACCGCCGATCACCGGGGCCCCCAAGACTTATGTTAAATCTGACGTGATTTTTCGTCAGTATGCCCGAGTGCCAGAACTGTGGTGCCTTCGTCACCCGTGATTACGCCCGGGTGTTCACGCCGAACGGCGTCGAAGAACCGCGCGTCTGTCCCCGCTGTGAGGATATGGTCCGCGACGGCGCCGACGTTCGCGACGCCCGCTCTCCCCGCAACTCCTAGTCCCCGGAGTGGAAGGGGCGGGAGTCGAACCACGCGAAGCCACGCGCCGACCGGATGGTCGACAGCCCCGTCGACCGCCCTCGGCGGACGGCGACGGTGTGTGCTCTACCACTGAGCCACCCTTCCACGCTGGCGTACGCCGACGAGTCACTAATACGCACCGACACGGACCGCCGGTCGCACCCTCACGCCGCTCCGTCGGTAGTGCCGGACGGAAGCGTGAGGGTGACGACGCTCCCCTCGGTATCGTCCCCGTCGAACGACACCTCGCCGCCCGCGGCGGTGACGATCCAGTGGACCAGCCAGAAGCCGAGGCCGCTTCCGTGTTCGAGAGGCGTCTCGCTCCCCCGCCGCAACACCGCCCGCTCGGCGTCGGGAATTCCGGAACCGTTGTCCTTCACCCGGACGTGCGTGGCCTCGCCGGCGGCTTCCACGCACAGGCAGACCCACGGCTGTTCGGCGTCGTTGTGTTCGACGGCGTTTTCGAGCAGGTTCTCGACGGCGATGACGAGGAGTTTCGCGCTCGGAACGACCGCCGTCGTCGACGGCGGGATGTCCGATTCGACGGCGACATCGGGCCGACACTGGCGCAGGCGGTCCAGTGCCGGTTCGAGGTGGTCCCGAAGGACGACCCGCTCGGTCGTGTCGCCGATGTCGTCGGCCGTCTCGACCAGCAGTCGGACCTGTGATCCCAGTTCGATCAGATCCTCGGCCGTCGCGCTGATCCGCTCGCTGGCGGCGATGACGTCCGGGTCGTCGTAGGTCCGAAGTTCTCTGGCCCACCCCGAGATGATGTTCATCCGGTTGCGGAGGTTGTGTCGCAACACCCGGTTGGCGATCGTCAGGCGCTCCTCGTACCGGTGGCGGTCCGTCACGTCCCGATACCGGAGGACGTAGCCGACCAGTCGGTCGTGAGAGTCCAACAGGGTCGAGCAGGTCACGTCGTAGACGTGTTGCTGTCGGTCGACGACAGCTGTCAGGGTCGTCCCGTCGAGTGCCGTGGGGGTCGCCACGTCGCTCCTTTCGGGGAGGTGGTCTTGCAGCGGCCGGCCCTCCGCCGGGTCGTCGAGCAACCGCGCCGCGGTTGGATTGAACATGACGATCCGGTCGTCCTCGTCGAGGACGACGAACCCGTCGTCGGTGTCCGCGATGATCCGTCGTCGCGCGACCGGGACGCGTTCCAGCAGGTCGAACCGGAACAGCGCCAGCCCGAAACAGGGGCCCGTGATCACGAACGCGAACGGCGTAAAGTCGACCGGCGGGAGCGACCCCCACTGCAGTCCGAGCGAGAACGTCGCGTTCGCGATCAGCGGCGGGATCGCACCCACCACTAGTAGTCCAGCTTGGGTGCGATACAGCGTCGACCGGAGCGTCGCGAGCGTGAGCACCCCGAATCCGACCGGCGTCACGACGTAGGAGTACGCGATGTGGAGCAGATAGCCCGGACCGAACGCGAGATCGAGGGCGTGGAGCGTGCCAGCGGTGACGAGCGACGCCTCGTGCCAGACGAGGCCGTGAGAGGGGTTCGTGAGCGTCAACAGGCCGAAAAGCGCCGGTTCGAGAAGTAGGACCGCCAGCACCGGACGGGTGAGCCAAGCGTCACGGTTGGCGTACTGAACCGCGAAGAGAAACCAGAGCGTCGGCACCGGCCCGCCGACGGCCAAGGCGACACGCTGCCAAGCGAGTTGTGCGTCGAGGGTCGTGAATCCGAGTTGAACCGCGTAGACGAACGTCCACGCGCCGAGCGCCGCGATGAGGGCGAGAAACGCCTTGGCTCCGGGTTCGGGCCGGTGTCGCCATCCCACGGCGGCGATGACGAAAAACAGCGTCGCCGCAGCGATGCCGACGACGGTGTACAGCGTCGGATCCCAAGCCACGTTCCGAGAAACGCGGGACGAGGGGATAAGCTTGCCGTGGGTTACTGGAAGCCGATGCGACCGCCGCTCCCACGCTCGGCGAAGCTCTCCCCACCGCCGCCTTTGAACTGCTCTTCGATGCGCTCGTAGTAGTCCATGATCTCGTCGGTGATCGTCGGACGGACGTTCTCCATTGCCTGTCGGAAGTGGCGCATGTCCACGTCTTCGGCCTCGTCGTCCTCGCGGAGCGCGACCATCGCCGCCTCGCGGGCGATGCTCTCCAGATCCGAGCCGACGTAGCCGTCGGTGATCTCCGCGACTTCGCGCAGGCTCACGTCGGGGGCGAGCGGCGAGTCTTGGGTGTGGATCTTCAGGATCTGCTCGCGGCCCTCCTGTTCGGGTTCGCCGATGAACACGAGGCGGTCGAACCGTCCCGAGCGGAGGAGCGCGGGGTCGATCATATCGGGTCGGTTGGTCGCGCCGATGACCATCACGTTGCCCATCTCCTCCAGTCCGTCGAGTTCCGTCAGGAGTTGGTTGACGACACGCTCGGAGACGTTGTTGCCGACCTCGTTGCCCCGGGAGGGCGCCAGCGAGTCGAGTTCGTCGAAGAAGATGACCGTCGGCGCCACCTGCCGGGCCTTCCGGAAGGTCTGCCGGATCGCCTTCTCACTCTCACCGACCCACTTCGAGAGGAGTTGCGGGCCACGCACGCTGATGAAGTTGGCGTTGGTCTCGTTGGCGACGGCCTTCGCCATCAGCGTCTTGCCCGTCCCCGGCGGACCGTACAGGAGGACGCCCTTCGGGGGCTCGATCCCCATGCGGTCGAACTTCTCGGGCGAGGAGAGCGGCCACTCGACGGCCTCCTTGACGTTCTGTTTGGGATC
>ENA-ORCS01001463-ORCS01001463.1-marine-metagenome-genome-assembly--contig:-NODE-1463-length-10102-cov-3.798903_pt1 | contig 10102 bp, 10 predicted proteins | sample MGYA00237781_ERZ508513 | MGnify/ENA primary metagenome ERZ508513 (study PRJEB26184, sample SAMN06268793) | marine metagenome | isolation source: Eden Landing Ponds, San Francisco, CA, USA | place...
CGGTCGGACTCCGCGAATTGCTCAGGTGCGGCATAGGCCGGGCTCAGTCCTTGTGTCGATTCGGAGTGGTCTAAGAGCACTTTTGCAAGCCCCCAGTCACCGACCTTCACGACAGAGTCTCCATCTGCAGTCCCAAAGAGCACGTTTTCGGGTTTTAGGTCGCCATGTGCGACGCCGTGGCGATGTGCGTGCTGTGTGGCGTCGGCGACGGCAGTCAGTACTTCGATACCGCGGCCAATATCGAGCGGGAGATGTTCTCGGAGACTGCCGTCATCCATAAACTCCATCGCAATCCAGGGCTGTGGCGTGTGACCCCAATCGAGAACGTCGACGATATGCTCGTGGTCGTCAAGGCCGCTCCACGTCTCGGCTTCAGTAAGAAACTCTTTCGCGAAACTCTCATCGATCGTCTGGTAGTTATGCACTCGCGGCGTCTTCAGCGCGACAATGCGATCGACGCCATCGACCGTGATTCGCGCTTTGTGAACGTCGCCGCTGCCTCCTTTCCCGATCAGGTCCAGCCGCTCGAAGTCCGCAAAGTCAGCGTCTAGTTCACCATCCGGATCCGGCAGCGTTTTTGTTGGGACGCTGCCGTCGCCAGCAGTTTCATCCAGTGGCCCCTCATCGCTGTCGTCGACTGATTCCCGGCGAGCCAGCAGCGCTCCGCCTCCGAGAAGCGTCGCTCCGCCGGCAAGAGCACCGACAACCGGGACAGCATCTACGTCCGGGATATCGATGCCCGGACCGTCTGCAGAGGGATCTGTTACGGTTGTGGTTGCTCCACTGCCCTGTGATTCAGTTGTACCGTCCGTCGGTTGTTCTGGAGTGACAGTGGCCGGGGATTCGTTGACTGTTATTGTTTGCTGTACTGAATCCGTCAGTCCGTTCGAGTCAGTGACTGTCAGCGAAACCGTGTACTCACCAGTCTCAGCGTATTGCCTCGTTATCGTCTCACTGGTCGGATCGGTCTCGCTAGTCTCATTGAAACTCCATTCGTAGCTCTGTATCGATCCGTCCGGGGCGTTCGACTCCGAGGCATCGAAGGTCACCGTCTGATCAATTCCTGGTTGAGTCGGGGTCACGCTAAACTCCGCAGTCGGTGCCCGATTTATCGCGACCGTCCGCGTTGTCGTACGGGTTGTCCCGTCGTCGTCGGTGATCGTCAGCGTCACCGTCTGCTCGCCCCCGGTGGTGAACGTGTGGCTCACCTGCTGACCAGTCGCTTCGCCCTCATCACCGAACTCCCAGCTGAACTGATCGATAGTTCCATCTGCATCACTCGACTCAGACGCGTCGAAGGTGACCGATTCGTCTACATTCGGGGTATCGGGAGAGTACGAAAACCCCGGCTCCGGCGGCTGATTGACACTCACTGTCTGTGACGTGCTCGTGGTCGTCCCTCGGTTGTCGGTTACGGTCAGTGTGACCTCCCGTTCGCCGCTGCTGTCAAAGGTTGTCGTGACAGTCTCCCCTCTAGCGTCGGTCGCGCCGTTGCCATCGAAGTCCCAGGTGTAGCTCTCAATGTCGCCGTCGGGATCGTTCGAATCCGCCGCGTCGAACTCGGCTTCTCGATCGGCGATCACCGGCGACGGCGAGTAGTTGAACGAGGCTGTTGGGTTCTCGTTCGGTGGGAGATCCTCAATGGCGTAGACGTAGCCGTCGTCGCTGCCGACGAAGACGGCTCCGCTGGAGACGGCTGCGGTCGATTGAACTGCCGCGTCGGTTGTGAACGAGGAGATCTTCGAGCCGTCGGATTGTTTGAGCGAATAGACGTTGCCGTCGTCACAACCGACGTAGATGAGGTCGCCAGCGAGGACAGGAGCCGAATTAACGGGAGTAGACAGTTCGATCACCCACTGTTGTTTACCTGTGACTGTATCAACACAGTACACCGCACCCCCATCACTCCAGCTGTTAAACGCGAACGCAGACCTATTGCGAATTGCGACTGTTGACGATATTGCTTTGTTGTATTCCCAGCGATCATCCCCATCAGATGAACCGTACGCTTTGAGATAGTAGTCAGACCCCTCAAAAATACTATTAGTGCTGTAGGTCAAAGGCTTATGATTATGAAAGGTACTGTCTGCTTGCCAAACTTCGTCGCCAGATGAAACATTATAACCGTACACCGCGGAGTATCCTGGACGGGTAGTATAACAGACGCCGTCGGTCACTGCCGGTTTTGCGCTAGCTCCCGGTGCTCTCCACTCCTCCTGCCCGTTAGACGCGTTCACCGCAATTACTTTATTAACCTCGCCCACAGGCACGAATAACCGCCCATTGACCAGACTCAGCTCCGCAGATATCGTTCCGCTGAAACTTGTCGTCCACTCTTTGATTCCATCTAGTGAGAGTGCGAACACTGACCCTTCTTGATTGCCGATATAGATCGTCGTCCCGTCTGATACTGGCGAAGAACAAATATCGGTCTCAGTATCGTATTCCCACTCCTTGTCACCAGTCTCGGCGTGCAGCGCGTACACCTTCCCGTCCTTGCTCCCGACGTAGACAGTGTCGTCGACGACGATCGGCGAGGAGACGACTTCCCCGAGCGTACTAAACGACCAGCGTTCGGTCAGTTCACCCGTCGGACCCTCCGCATCCGGGTTGTAACCGGTGTTTGCGGCGTCGTACTGGAACTGTGGCCAGTCGCTTCCAGACGCTGCTGTGGCCGTCCCTGCAGATTGGGAAAGCAGTTGCCAGGCTGTCGGGCCGGCAATTGCAGACTTGAGAACATCTCGCCGGTGCAAATTATTGCGCATTGGTAGCAGTCTCTGTATCCCTCTCTATGTCCGGGATTCATTAAACATACGCAAGGCTGGAAAACGACGGTGAACACTCCCGAGGTTGCTTCGTGTCCGAGTGACTGGGTCATCGACTGTATCGGTTATCAACGGTTTCGTAATACGATTTCGGAGATATTTGACTACCTGATAAATCCAGTTAATTAGAATATCTGTTTGTTTTACAGGCGGAATAGGGCGAGTGCCCCGGAGTCGTCCGAAAATCGAAGATTTCCGTGATGGGCGTGGGACGAAGTCCCACGAACCTGCGAACGGCGCAAGCGCCGTGAGCAGATGACGAGAATCGGAGATTCTCGAACCACTTGGCCCCGAGGGTGAAGCCCGTCACCCCGCTTAGAAATCCAAATAATTAATACAATAAGATGATTACGTGGTTGTAACGGTCAGAAAACAACCCTAAAGACGGGATTGAAGACCTCAATTCCGCGCTGACCGTGTCGCGGAATTTGGAAATGCGACTCCTCTCAAAACCGTCCATTGGGCGTGAGACGGGAGTTGTCGGGCGGTGGTGGAGCCGCCGACTCTCACGGACGCACCGGGCGTTCGGGTGTTAATTCCAGCCAACTCGTTTGGGAAGGTCGGGAGGAATCAAATTCGCCTGCGGGTGCGGTGCGGCCCTAAGACGGTGAAGCCTCGGGGCTTGCCTCCGAGGTACTTCACACGACATCATCAATTTCTTTGAGAGCCTCTGTGGCCACGTCGCCCAACTCGCCGGCCTCGATATGTGAGTATCGTTCGCGAACCATCTCTTCGGAGTTATCGAGATACCGGGCTGCTACCGTGTACCCGAACGCGCGGACGAGGACCTCTCCCATCCCACGCCGACCGCCGTGGGGTGCGAGATAGTCGTGTTTCGGATGTTCGACGTCGATCTCCGCGGCCGCCGAGAGTCGCTGGAGAATCGACCGGGCGCCGTCTGTCGTGATCGACGGCGGGCGGATATCCTCATCGAGTGCCACTAGGAGATCGCGAGCGTACTCATCACGTAGCCCCTCAATTGCCCCTGATTGCTCCCCCCGGTCGGCTAACTCCTCCTGCACGAGCTCTGCGAGTGTCCGCTGGTCAAGTGTCGGGAACACGGGCCACCGCTCTGTCGGCAGGTCCATCAGTTTCCGGTAGCTCCGCAACGGGGAGATTACAGGATCGGGGAGGGACGCGGCGTCCCACTGCTGTTTCTTCCGATAGACGTCCATACTTCCGTCCTCAAGGCCGATGTCCTCCCATCGGACGCCACGGCGTCGCGGGTCGTCGGGATCACGAAGGAGTTCTCCCACGCGGACAGCGGTGTACGCGAGGACAAACACTAGCGCCCGGTCGCGGGCCGCTTTCAGCGCCGCGTACCGGGCTCGTTGCTTATCGAGTAGGTCTCTGTCATCGGGAAGGGTTGTGTATGCCTCGATGGCCTTACGCGCCTGCTCGTCAACGTGCCGGGTGAGCGCGTGGCGCTGTTCGGGCGTCCAGACCTGCTGGTCACCAGGCTTCCGCCCGTCGTCTTCGGGAAGTGGCGCGGTCGCGCTTGCCCGCTGGGCGTAGTGCGCTTCGAGATACCCTTCGTTGACACACCAGCCACACCACGCCGAAATGTACGCGTAGTAGGTCTGGACCGTGTTCTGCTTGAGCCCGCGGTCACCAGAAAGGTGCCGAGCGTACTCACGAAAGACCCGCTCGTCGAGGTCCTCGAAGGTCGGGTCGCGGTCGACGCCTTTGGGAATGATTCCGGTCCAGTCTTCGCCGCCGTGGTCGCCGGCGGCCCACTCGGCGAATCGTTCGAGCTCACGGGCGGCGTTCCGGCGGTAGTTTCCGCCTTCGCCACCGCGACCTTTCCCTTTGTCTTGGAGATACCGCTCGAAGCTGGCGTTCAGAGTTCTTTCAGAACGGGACGAACGATCGTCAATCATCGCTTCTCACCTCGGAACTGTGTTACCGGAATTCGTCGGCTGTGAGCGTTTCGAGATACGTAACGCTGACGTACCGAAATTCGATGCGGTCGCTGAAACCGTGTTGTGGCAGGAGCGTCTCGGCCGCGCGTCCAGCCGGTTTGTCGGTCGTCAGGAGAACAACGTGGTCCGCCTCTCCGGTGTCGAGGAGTTGTGCAGCAAGCCCAACGAGGGCCGTATCCGCTTTCTCGGTGAGGTCTTCGTCGCGGTCGGTCTCGTTGGCGATGAATCGGCGCGTTTCGTCCATCATCGTCGAAACGAGTGGGGTGGTGTAGTCGAGGTCGTCGGCAACGACGATCCAGCCTTCCTCGAATCCATCTGGATAGGGAATATTCCCCGAGGGATAGGCGTCTGCTGCAGGATCTCCGCCGAGTTCTTCGTAGACTCGTTTCGGGACACACAACGAGACACCGGCCTGTCGAACGGCTCGGCGGAGCCGTTGAAATTTCTCCTTGTCCGGACCCCCACACCGAACGAAGACACCCGTATCGGCGACATAGACCGTCGTCATGTCGCCGTGTCGGCGTACTTGGTGGCAACCGGCTCCAGCGCTTGGAGAATGATCTCGGCCTCAAGCGGGGAGAGGTCAAGCTCCCGGGCCGCAATACGATGGTTGACCGCGCCTTCGACGTACTCGTAGGCATACGCGAGGGCGACAGCAAGCCCGTCGAGGCCATGACGGTCGATATAGACGTCGATGTCTTCGTCTTCGTCGCGGCGGGCAACGGCTGCGATAAGTGCCGGCGTGATCGTCTGGGTCTCGCCGTCCGTCGAGAGGGTGAGTGCAATCGGCTCGCCGTTGTATTCATACGGGCGCTGGTCACGGGTTTTCTCTACCAAGCCAGTTGTTTCGAGGTTCTGCACGTAGTCGTAGGCAGTTCCCTGCGGGATGTCGAGCGCGTCGACGATCTCGGACACGGTGACCGGACCATATTGCAAGATGTGGGCGTACAACCGAGCGAGTGCTGGCGTTTCGAGGAGATCGGCGACCGTCTGCAACTGCTGAATTGGTGGTCGGCCCGACCGAGGCGGTGATTGCGCCATTTCGATTACGAATTATGGATAATTCGTTATAAGGGTTCCGCCGACAGAGCGGAGTTCGCGACCCCTCTACTGTACGCAAAAAGATCGCCTCTCTCAGCGGCCCTGCCCCGTGGTAAGCGACGTCATGAGTCGATTGCAGCATTCATGCTTACCCGACGGCGGCGGGGTACTTCAAAGTGATCGTGATTATTGGAGTAATCACGAGCAACTATGATTTGCCCGTGGAGTTCGTAATTCCGACTATAGAAGCCCATACTGGTCGATATCTAGTATTTGCAGAATTCATATATCTTATGTCGCTATATAGAGTTGCTGTTTGAAAGCTGTGTTTCACATCTGTCCCCAGAGGCTCTGGGTAATTGTGGCGGCGAAATCAGCTATTCTGTTATTTTGATTTAGCAGCAAAACCAATAGTGACCGTCTAAACGCGGCAAATTCAGCAGTTATTGGATCCATCTCCCGTCAAAGTGCGAAGCTCTCTCCTCGAACTTCTATAACCTCACTAACGATACGCAAACTTGTCCGCCTACTGCTGTTTCCACAGCGTCTCGACACGTTCTTCCAAGTAATCTATGACGAGACGGCACACGTCTCGGTGGTCCATTGGCCACTGATCGTCTTGGGCGTCGGTTCGACTGGCGTCCGGTGGTGGGTGAAAATGATCTCGTGAATTGTGTACGTTTGGATGCCGATCCCATCGACACTTCCACGTCCCGCCTTGTCGTTTTTCCTGGTAGTGAATGTTGAAATCGTCGTTACGGTACCAGCGGATCTCAAAGTGAGCCGAGACCTCGTTTGGATAGTACTCGTCAGATAACTCGACTCGCAAGTGTGATTTTCTCTCTTTGACAAGTTCCGTAGTCTCGGCCAGACGACTCCCGGTAAACCGAGAACGTATCTGTTGCAGTACTGCCCGATCGATCGGTGCGGGACTTGCGCCGTCGTCTATTGGCACCATCGTCAGCTGTGTGATGGTGCTGTAGAGCTGGATACCTTCCTTCGGGCGCGCTCGTGAAGACGCCTATCCTCTACAGCCGTCGCCCATTCACTGAGATCCACGTACACATCATCAATTTCGGCCGCATCGAATTCTAGTACGTCGACGTCAGCAGGTGAGTTCGCATTGTATTCGTCACGGTACGTTTCAATCCGGTCCGTGAGCTCTGACACGCGGGTCTGCAACTCGTCGACGGTATGTTCTTGAGCAAGTTCGTTTACCCGTCGCCATTCGAAGTAGTCATCGTTGCGCTCGTACCTGACTGGGCGTCCCTCGTGGCGGGTGACGATTCCCAGATCAGCGTAAAAGGACAGATGAGATCGCGCTGCATCCTCTGAGCAGTCTGCTCGATCTGCAATCTCCCCAGCCGTCGTTGGCTCCCGAGTATGAAGTACCGTCCCATAGACCCGCTGTTTCGTATCCTCGTCTTCGAACGGTCGATCGAATGGGGGTGGTCCGTCGCGACCGGAGCTCTTAGCCATACCTCATCTAACGGACTTCGAGTATATATTTCCTTCTACAACCGATATATATTGTTCTCTGTTTCTGACTGTCTTCTGATAGCGAGGGGACTTCGGTGTGGACTCAAATGTGGATGGACTCCCCACTGTCACGTCGACGAGTCGTTCATTGGAAATACCGACTGGTCAGCTGCAAGCGTCTCAAGTACGAGAAACGGCGCGGGAAGATGCTACGGACCAGAACTGGGTTGGCCCACCGAACGAATCACGACCAGCCGTATCCCCACTCTTCGAGCTTCTCTAGGACTAATTCGGGATGCTCTTGGGCGACTGCCATCGCAGCTTCTGTCACGTCTGTCTTGTACACATCTTCGCCGAACTCAGATTCCATTTGATCGACGAGATCATCGATACCGTCTTCGATATGCTCGCGAAGAAATACTGGCCGTTGCTTACGTCCGTCTTTGACACCATCTCGTGAGTGGATATAGGGAAGGGACTGCCGCTGCGTCGTACTCTGTGATGATGTTACCGACTCACTCGTTGCTGACGTACTGAGCTCGGATCGCTCGCTTTCCGGCTGTTCCGGCTCATTGTCGGCCTCTTCCTCGTCATCAGCAAAGGGATCGTCAGTTGAACCTTTCTTCATGCTTCCACCGCCTTTGTCTGCCGGATGTGAGCTGCGAGCTTGTCGATCTTCTCGATCGTGTCGAGTTCGTGGTCACGCTCTCGCTTACGGTGCTCCTCGATATAGCGATATGCGGTACATTGCTCGGCCCAGCAGCCTTCGAGCATCGATGACCGTTCTCGCAATTTGATCGGCACGTCCCAGCCATCGTTCTGCAGTTGCTCAAGGAAACGCTCCTGGTCGTTCATTCCCTTGTAGCGGTTCGGAACGACTGCAAGGACACCGACTTCGATACCGAGTTGTTCTTCGAGGCCGCCCACGAGCTGATCGAGCCCTTGCACTGATTCGTAGCCTTTCCCAGAGGGTTCGAATGGAATGACTAGATGCCGTGTCGCGTGAATTGCGTTGTGGAGTTTGATATCTGCGCTCGCTGGGGGATCAACGATTAATGTATCATACTGCTCGTGGACGCCAGCTTCTCGCAGCACACGGAGCAGCTGCTTGTTGGGATTCCAGGACTCCCCAAAGTCAGCGGCTTCTTCCTCACGGCGCCGGAGGTGTTTTGAGGCGTATTCGAGAATATTGTGGGCTGGGATAATGTCGATGCCCTCGCTCGACTTGATTAGGTCTTCGAAGTCACCTCGGGGGCGTTCGATCATATGCCGGAGGAGGCTATCCGCTGTTTCGTCGTCGCGATCCTCGTCGACGTCCAACAGGTACGACAGGGATGCTTCCTGCGTATCGAGATCGATCATAAGGACGTCTTTGCCGGCACGAACGTCTGCCTTCGCGAGGTTTGCGGCCAGCGTTGTCTTGCCAACGCCGCCAGCTTCAGAGTACACTGTGTAGGCCAGCATACTTACTCAGTTGGGCTACTTAGTCATAAAGCTCAGTCAGACGGTATAGCTAATCGGTATAGCTAATCGGTATAGCTAGTTAGTGTAGGTAAGATATATAGCTATGCTACTTAGCTAATAGATTGCACTACCTGGCTGAGTCGGCTCAGCGCGCCAACTGGAGATATTCGGTGGCTCAGTTAGTATCGATGAACTCTGTCCGTTCTCCCAAGCTATATTCGACTGCTCGGTTGACGTGAAGCGTAGTCGTATCGAACAGCGGCACGTCTGGGCGGTCCGCTTGCTCAATGAGCAGCTCGATTTCTGTGCAGCCCAGCACGACACCGTCTGCACCCGCTGCTACCAAGTCATCGACGACGTCCAGATACCGGTCCCGTGACTCGTCTCGGATAATCCCGTCTGTGAGTTCGTCGAAAATGATCGTATCGACTGCCTCTCGATCGGCCGGGTCGGGAACGACGACATCAATTCCATACTTGTCCAGCCGGTTACGATAGAACGACGCCTCCATTGTCGTCTGGGTGCCTATGAGTCCGACCGTCTCAATGCCCGCGTTTTGAATAGCGTCGGCGGTTACGTCGACGATGTGGACGAACGGGATTGAAATCGCGCGTATTATCGCTGGCGCGACCTTGTGCATCGTGTTTGTCGCCATCACGATGAACTCGGCACCACCCGCTTCAAGATCTTGGGCTGCTGCCGCAAGATACTCGCCCGCTGTTTCCCATTGTTCAGTCTGAATGAACCGCTCGATCTCGCCGAAATTGACACTACGGATCAGCAACTCGCCAGCCGCGTGGCCGCCGAGTGCGTCGTTGATCCCTTGGTCAATTTGACGGTAGTAGGCAACTGTCGATTCGCTACTCATTCCGCCGAGTACACCAATCGTCCGAAGGTCATCGGTAGCGCTCATTGATTGCTACCTCGTATATCTCAGGTGGGACTTATCAGTTATGCTCCCTCTTAGGGTGTCACAGAACAGTTGGTACACCCGATCTGCCGATCGGTAGAGACTGGCTCTGTATCTTGCACGCGATCTTTGTCAGGATACGACCTTTTCCGCAGGTAACCCCAGACGTGCGCTCTCAAGTCGAGATTCGAAACACCACTTTGGACCGCCATCAACACAGTACGCTCTTGGGTAAGCGATTGTTGGTGGCGTCATAGCGCTGTTTCGAGGATGGTTTTGAGCGCTTCGTCGCCAGGTTTGCGGCGGACGCGTTTTCGAAGCTGTAACGCTCTGAAGGAGGGTGTGAGTTTGTCTTTGGAGATGCCTCGATGCGGCGAGAGCCACCGTCGCGCCAGCGACGCGTGGCTCTCGCACGTGTTGACGTGCACGTCTCCATCAGCGTATTCTCCCTCACCGTGGAC
>ENA-ORCS01001464-ORCS01001464.1-marine-metagenome-genome-assembly--contig:-NODE-1464-length-10095-cov-3.022959_pt1 | contig 10095 bp, 7 predicted proteins | sample MGYA00237781_ERZ508513 | MGnify/ENA primary metagenome ERZ508513 (study PRJEB26184, sample SAMN06268793) | marine metagenome | isolation source: Eden Landing Ponds, San Francisco, CA, USA | place...
TCGGAGTCGGTCGCGTGGGCGCCGCCGTGGTGGCCGTCGCCACCGTCGCCACCGTGTCCGTGCCCGTCACCGTGGGCAGTTCCGCCGTGGCCGCCCTCGCCGTGAGCGTGTCCGTGGCCGCCCTCGCCGTGAGCGTGCCCCTCGTCTTCGTGCTCGCTCGTCGGGACGGCCGCGCCGTCGAGATACGCGCCGAGGTCTGCGGGCGGGAAGCGGCGGCCGACGTAGAACTGGCCGAACTCCCCGTACTTCGAGGAGACTTCGTCGAAGCGCATATCGTAGACGATGTCTTTGATGTGGGTCGGATCGTCCGAGAAGAGCGTCACGCCCCACTCGTAGTCGTCGAAGCCGACCGAAGACGCGATGACCTGCTTGATCTTCCCGGCGTACTCCTTGCCGGTCTCGGCGTGGGTCTCCATCATCTCCGCGCGCTCCTCGAAGTCGATGTCGTACCAGTTGTGTTCTTCCCCGCGGCGCTTGGACATCGGGTAGAACGAGACGTACTCGTCGTCGGGGATCTCGGGCTGCAGTTTGCCCTCCATGTAGTTCTGGAGTCCCTGATCGACGGAATCGGGATCGTCGAAGTACTCCGGCGTCGAGTACCCCGAGATCTCCGTCACGGAGACGTACGAGGTCGGCTGGGTGGTGAAGCCGGCCAGCGCGGTCCGCTCGAAGGCACGTTCGGCGCGCGAGAGGTCGTCGAGCGTCGGTCGGAAGTGTACGACGAGGAGGTCGGCCTTGTGGCCGAGGACGGAGAAGACGGCTGATGCGCCCTCGTCGCTGTCGGCGACTTCCTCGTGTCTACGGAGGTGTTCCGTCCCTTCCGCGATCGCCCGCTCGCGCTCGTGCTCCGGCGCGTCGCGCCACGCGTCCCAGTCGACGGTGCGGAAGTCGTGCAGTACGAACCAGCCCTCGTCTGTCGGTGGGGCCTCAGGCATACTCCTCTTTTAGTTGGCCTCCCGTATGGGCGTTGCGAGTCACTCCCACGTCCTGGGAACGGTGCGCTACTCCGTCGAGTCCGTGTCGGCGGACTTCGGGGTCGTGTGGAACGTCTGCGGCGGGAACAGGAAGCCCCACAGCGCGCCGACAGCGTGCAGGAAGATCACCAGTGGTGACAGCACGAGTACGGGCAACGCCTGCGCCCGGTAGTCGTAGTATCTGACGCCCGCGACGACCCAGACGGCCGCGAGCACCAACAAGACCCACGTGACCGCGCGAAGCGGTTCGAGAATCGGGAGTTCGAGCGGACTCACTGCCAGCGGGAAGGTGAGAACCAACAGGATCGGGCTGAACCCCCAGACGACGTTCCGGACGGTCAAGAGTATCTGGTGGCCCAGCGGGAGGTACTCCTCGCTCCGGATGGTCCCGACCAGCCAGCGGCGTCGCTGGTCGAACATCTCGGTGAGCGAGAGGGGCGATTGGTTCCTGAATCGCGTCTCGACGACCTCGAAACTGGCCCCGTTCTCCACGGCGAACCACATAAAGACCGTATCCTCGATCAGCGTATCGAAATCCCAGGTGATCGTGTCCTCGACGGACTTCCGGACGGCCAGCCCGCCGCCCCAGGAGTACAGCGGGATCTTCGCTTCCGCGTAGCCGAGCTGTTCGAGTTGGAACCCCATCCGGAGGATCTCAGCCCAGTAGGTCCACCACGAGTCGGTCTTCATCGGCCACTCGCGGAACTGTACGAGGTCGGCGTCCGGCAGTCCGTCGAACTCGGTCACGAGCGTGTCCTCGTCGAGGTAGAGCACGTACTCCCGGTCACACGGCACGTTGCGGCGGGCCCACTCTAAGGCCCGTCCCTTGTTGGTCGCGACGCACTCGAACGATTCGGGGACGACGTGTACCGTCGCGCCCGTGACGTCGATGTCCGACTCTGCGATCACGTGCCGGTCGGTCAGCGAATCGGGCAGGTGATCGATCGTCCGCTGAACCGTCCCTGTCGCGTCGACTGTCAGGATCCTGACCTGGACGTCGTCGGCCCCGTACTCGATCGGTGGCTCCCCGCTCTGCCATCCCAGCGCGAGGTTGAACAGCCACACCACGGCGGCGACGAGATACAGTACTGCGAAGACCCACAGTCCCGCCGTGATCCCGCTCTGGATCGGCGGCGGGATCGAGACGCCGACGAGACTGAGTGCGACCGAGCCCGCCATTCCGACGAGTAAGAGTACCAGTCCGACCGCCAGCACCCGGTCGGGTTCGACCGGATACTCCCTTTCGATCTCGACCGGGACGCGCGATCCGTGTTCGCGGGGATCCTCGCCGAACTCCGGCAACGGATAGGTCTCGGGATCGATCCACGAGACCAGGTTCTCTGGGCTGAGCCGACCACCCCACGAGTACCCGTCGTCAGCGTCGGTGTCACCCCGTTGCGCCGGGGTCTCCTCGACACGCTCTTCGGTCGTCGTCGACGCGTCGGCGTCGTCTGCCATCGAGTTCGCTCTCTGAGAAGATCCCCCAGGAGATAAACGCTGTCGTCGCGTCCGATCGGAACCGACCCACTGCTTCGGTTACCCGCCGAGGATCGTCGGTCCGAACACCAGCAGCAGCAGCGACGCGAGCATCGTCAGCCCCACGCCGGTCGTGATCGTGGTGACCACCCGGTCGCGATCGTCGATCGGTAACCGCGAGACGACCGTCTCGACGCTCGCGCGGAGGATCCGCCCGCCGTCGAGTGGATAGCCCGGAATGCAGTTGAACAGCCCGAGTTGCAGATTGATCCACGCCGTCCAGAAGGCGACGTTCGCGAGCAGGAACACGCCCGTCCCGAGGAACTCGAGCGTCCCCGTGATCGCATAGAAGTTGTGGACGTTCCCCGTGAATCCGGGGAAGTTCGGGATCCCGAGCACGAGCGATGCGAGCGGCAGGACCAGCGAGACGTACACCGTCGCGAGCGGCGAGTCTCCGATGGTTCCCGCGAGGCCGGTCGCGTCGGGTCCGCCGTCACCGCCGAGCAGTTCGAGGTACGTTCCCGCCGGATAGGACTGGACACCGAAGTCCGTCACCAACAGCCCGCTCGTCCCCGGGAAGATGTTCACGCCGAGGAATCCGTTGCCGTCCTGCTGGCTCGTTCCGAGCGTCACGTCGTACGTCTGGAACGACCCGTCCTGATACACTTCCACCGCGACAGTCTCTCCAGGTTCGGTTCGGTCCAGGGCCTGCGTGAGTTCGGTCGACGAGACGATGCGCTGACCGTCGATCGCCGTCACGATCAGCCCCGGTTCGGTGGGGGCCCCCGACTGCGCCAGCGGACCGTCCTCGACGACCCGCGTGAGGTACGCGCCGATCGGGATCGTGACGGTCCCTCGTTCGGTCGTGACCGTCGCGAATCGGTCCTCGCCGACGGCCGCGGCGAACCCAGAGCGGGTGTAGACCGCGGTCCCGTTCACGCGCGTGACGCTCACCGGATCGTCTTCGACGCTGATGTCCGCCGGGTTCCCGGCGACCGAGCCGGCGATCATCAACGACCGCTCGACCGTCACGGTACGCGCGTCCCGGTCTGCGGCGCTATCGCCGCCGTCGAGTTCGACCGAGACGCTCCGTGCGTCGGTCCCGAGCAGCGCCGCGTCGAGCGAACTCTCGTTTCCGACGGGGACTCCGCCCACAGCAGTGATCCGGTCGCCCTGTTCGACGCCGGCGGTCGCCGCGGGCGAGCCGTCGTATGCGCCCTGGACGGCCATCCCCGGCGCAACGCCGATGCTGCCGACGATCGGGCCGAACAGGAGCACGAACGCCACGAACGTGATGAAGAAGTTGTTCGTCACGCCGGCGGAGAACATTCGCGTCCGGCCGCCTCTGTCCGCGTTCTGCTGGCTCTCTTCGTCCGGTTCGACGAACGCACCGAGCGGGATCACCGTGAAGAGGAAGACCCCCATCGACTCGATGTCGATCCCCTCGACGCGACAGAGGATGCCGTGCCCGCCCTCGTGCACGACGAGGCCGACAAGCAGCCCGAAGACGATCTCCGGCGCGACAGAGAGCGGCAGGAAGTCGTTGACGCCGGGAATCACGAGGAAGTTCTGCGGTTGGTTCACCTGCGAGGGCGCGGGGGGATTCTGCACGATCGCGATCCCCTGCAGCAGCAAGAAGAGGAACATCCCCGCCATTATCACGAGCGCGGCTCCGACGCCCAGGTTCGTCCACGCGCGCCAGAACCGCTTCGGCGTTGCGATCCAGTCGATGAGATCGCGCCCCCGTTTCGTGTGTATGGTCGTGAACGGCCCCCGAATCTTCACCGAAGCGGGCACGAGCCCGCGCTGTGAGAGGAAGAACGCCCCCGCCGAATAGGCGGCGAGGCCGACGAGCACCCACAGAAGCGTATTCATCGTCAGACCAGAGGGGTCCGGTGCGGAAATGTGTTATTACCCCACCTTGTTATTCCGCCGGGCGCGCCGACGCGGGAACCGGGTGGACAGTCCCGCCAGCGACCGACGTACTGCTCCGGTCTCTTCCGCTCGCGAACGGGTCGTACACCGTAGCTATTTTTTCCGTGAATAAATAGTCCCGTCGTAGATGCCGACACGTCGCCGCGTCCTGCTTTTCGGTGCGACCGCCGCCGTCGGCGGGGTCGGGTATGTCACCCGACGCGACGCCGCCGTGCCAGCGTCCGCGGTCTCGGCCGTGACCGACCGGCTGGATCCGACGTGGCAGTCGGTCTCCGACGGCCCGTGGAACGTCCGCTGGGAGGTCGCCGTCGACGGACCGCCGACAGCCACCGCACAACTGTCGGACGGTTCGGTAGTCGTCGCCGGGACGCAGTCAGCGGCGGAGAACGCGCCGGGATGGTTCTCCGAGATCGACGCCGACGGAGCCGTCCGTACTGCGCGAACGCTCCCACGGACGACGTCGAACGGACCGCCGTCGGCGATACTCCCCACGGCCGATGGGGTACTGATCGGCGGCGACGATGACGGGGATGCAGCGTGGGTCGTCGCGCTGACCGACGAGGGCGCAGACCGATGGGAGAACCGCTACCAGCCGGCGGGTGGCTCCGGCCGTGCTCCGCTCGCGATTCTCCCCACTCAGTCGCCGGATGCCGCGTACACCCTCGTATCACAGCGCGAATCGTTCGACGACTGGCGCGACTCGGCGTGGCTCCTCGGGGTGGACGCGAACGGCCACGTCCGCTGGAACCGAACCTACGACGCCGACGTCTCGTACGTCGACGGTGCGTGCGCACTCGACGCCTCGACGTCCCTTCTCGTGGGCAGACTCGACGGTACCGACGGCGTCGAGTCGCCGGCGGGCGCTCTCGCCATCGAACACGGCGGCGTCGCGTGGCGTCAAACGTACCCCGCGAGCGTGCTCCGGGACGTCGCGCCCGCAGTTGCGGACGGCGCGGCGGCCGTCGCCGTCGGACGGGCCGACCGCCGTGACCGCGACGATGTCGGGGTGATCGCTCGCCTGAGCGAGCGAGGTCGCGTACAGTGGTGGCGAACACTCGGCTCGGACGAGGGCGCTCTCACGATGCACAGCGTCCAGCCGACGACACAGGGATACCTGCTGGCAGGGCTCGTTCGACGGGACGACCGGGACGACGTGCCGTTCTGCGGGCTGTTCGAGCCCAGCACCGGCCGCTGTCGGTGTTATCGCTTCGACCGACAGCGGGGTGCGCGGCCCGTGCTCGTCGGTGACCAGTTGCTGTCCGTCAGCGAGACCGCAGCGGGGACCGTGATCCGATCGCTCGGGAGGACGTGATATGGCACGCAGGCTCCTCAGAGGACTCAGACTCGCGCTCGCCCGGTTGCCGGGAGTCCCCAACCTCGATCGGCTACTGGGCGTCGTGAGTGGGACGATCCTCGCGTGGAACGCCCTCCCGGGGCTGTTTCCGGCCTCGGGGCCCGACTGGATCGCGTCGGTGCTCGCCGGCGTTCAGTCCGGTTCGCTGGGGGCGCTCGTCCCGCTCTGTCTGAGCGTCTTGCTTCTGGGTCTCGTCGTCGTCGCGACCATCCCACGGGTGTACGTTGGCCCCCTCAGTGAACCGATCGGCCGGCACTCGCGGGTTCGAATGGTGCTCGGGGCGTACGCCTTCGCCGTCGGGGCAGTGTTCTACCTCTGGGGGCTGTCCGTCGACGGTTCGAGCCTCCCTGCCGGACTGCGCGGACCGCCACAGTGGCTGTTGAACGCCACGATGCTCTCCGGATTTCTCCCCGTCGGCGTCGCCCTGTCCCGGGTCGAGTCGCGGCCGATTCACCATCCGGACAACTACTTCGCTCGGCCGCTGGTGGGGCTTTCGACGGCCGACGACTCCGCCGCCGGCTGGCGTGCTGACTTCGAGACGCTGGCTGGGCGTCCCCGACTGCGACCGCTCGTGAGCCTGCTGGTGGCGGCTGCGGGGACTAGCGTGTTCGTGGTTCCTGCGACGCTTCTCGGGATCTTCGTCGGGACGCTCAGCCTCTATTATCCCGTCATCGAGATCGTGGCACTCGTGGGTGCCGTCGGGAGCTGGGTGCTGCGGCGCGACCGGACACCGGCTCCTGACTCCCCGATCGGCGGCGGATTCGACGCCGCCCGAGACGTGGACTCGTCGTTCTATCGACAGCTCCGAACAGCCGTAACCCCGCGGGCCTGGGGGGTGTTTCTTCCGGTGCTCGTCGGTGTGCTGTTCGCGGTGACTCCGCTGTTGCTCGCCGGCGCGTATCACACGCCGACCACTGCCTTCAGCCCGTCAGCGCTGCTCGGCGCGTACTGGTCGCTCGCCGAGCTTCGGACCCTCGGGACCCTGGGGTACGCTGTCGACGTCACGGGCGACGCCGCCGTCTGGGCGGCACTCAGCCTCACACCCCTCGTCGTGGTCTGCTACTGTCTCTGGTACTGGTTCCGCACCGTCCGTCGGATTCCGACGCTCCTGTATCACGCGGATGCGGCCTCCGTCCGTGCGCATCTCGACGAGACTGCGAAGACGCCCAACGTAAGCAGGCCAAAGGGGTTGTTACTCCCCCTGTGCCTCGTCGTGTGGGCGTGGTTGTCTCACCGCTTCACGTGGGGCGCAGCGTTCGTGCCGATTCCCCTCGCACGGGGCGAGTTCGGCTTCCTCCTGGTGTGGTCTGTCGGGATCGGGGTCCTCGCGTGGACGGTCTACGAGGCCGTGCAGTCAGCGCCGACCGTCCCGGAGAGCCCCGTCCGAGAGATCTACGTCCCGCTCGGCGTCCAGATCCTCGTCGTGATGGATATGGGGCTCGATCGTGTGATCGAACTCGGCAGTTTGCTCACGCTGTTGGTGCTCTTCGTCTCGCTGTACTACCTCTTCCCGAGGTCCGAAGTCCTCTTCGACCTCCCGCGCTCTCGACGCATCCTCGCGTTCGCGTCCGTCGGGTCCACGTTCGGCTTCCTCCTGTGGTTGCAGTACGACGTTGGACTCAGCCTCCTCCTCGGTGCAGCGGTCTTCGTCGTCTTCGTTCTCGGCGGCGAGTGGCACGACCTCATCGAAGAGAGCGACTGAGACCGAGACCGGCGCGCGAGGACCCACGCTCGGTCGGTCGATACGCTCCCTCCCGGAACCACTGTCCTCGCCTCACAGACTGTGACGAGCTCTCGTGTCGGACGGTGCGGACGCCGGACGAACACCTTTTGCCGATGCCGAGCCATTACCGCTAAATGTTCGACAGTCGTTCGTACGAGGTCCGCCAGAAGATTTCGATCGGGAACAAGTACCGCATCTACGAGGGGAACACGGCGATCCTCGAATCCGCGCAGAAGAAACTCCGACTCAAGGAGGACTTCCGCTTCACCGACCCCGAGACGGGCGCGGAGCGCTTCCGCGTCACGGCCGACAGCATCCTCGACATCACGGCCGCCTACGACATCGTCGACTCCCAGACCGACGAGCGCGTCGGCGCGGTCAAGCGTGAGGCCATCTCGTTCTTCAAACACGAGTACTCGCTCTTCGGCCCCGACGGCGACAAGGTGGCGACGATCCGCGAGGACAGCGTCCCGATGGCGATCGCCCGCCGCTTCATCACGACGCTGATCCCGTTCTCCTACGAGATTGTCAGCGTCGACGGCACCACGATCGGCGAAGCGAAGGGGGCGTTCTCGCTCCGGGACCGGTACTCGATCGACCTCTCTGGCGACGACGTCGACCCGCGATTGGTGGTCGTGGGGATGATCGTCGCCGATGCGATCGAGGAGAACTAGGACACGCTTTCTGCTACCCGCGGACGCGGGAGATCCGACGTTGCCCGAGCAGTCTCACAGACTGGGTCGGACACTTCGTTACGTCGGGTCAGGCCCGGGGCAGTTCGATCCGAAACACGCTCCCCGTCGGTTCGTTGTCCTCGACCCAGACCTCTCCGCCGTATATGTCAACCAATGTGTCGACCAGGTGCAGTCCGATCCCCGACCCGGGGCTCTCGAGTCCCATCTGCCCCCGACCGAAGACAGTCTCCTTTCGGTCATCCGGAATACCCAACCCGTTGTCTGCGACGGCCACCTGAACCGTATCGCCAGCCACTTCGAGGCTGATCGCTACCTGCGGTGTATCTTCGGTATTGTGCGTGACAGCGTTGTTCAGGAGGTTTCTGAACACCGACGAAAGCAACTGGTTTGCCTCGACTGTCACCCCGTCGGGCACTTCTCCTTCGATCGTGAACTCCGCCTCGCTGTGAGTGGCCCGAGCCTTCTCGATTTCGGCGCGGAGCACACGGACGGGGTCACTGGGACGTAGTTCGGCGTCCTGTTCACCGTCGAGAATCTTCAGAAAGTCCCCGACCGTCTCGGTCAACTGCGTGATATGATCGGCCGCATCGATGACCCGGGACAGGTACTCCTCGCCGCCGGGTTCGACGTAGTCCTCGAGAGTGGTTCCCCACCCGGTTATGACCGACACGTCGTTGCGGATGTCGTGGCGCACGATCTGATTGAGAACGGCGAGTTCCCGGTTTCGTTGCCGCAGTTCCCGCTCCTGACTCGCACGCTCGATTGCGTACCTGATCGTTCGCTGAAGGAGTTCCGGCGAAACTTCGTCCTTGACGAGGTAGTCCTGTGCGCCCTCCTCGACCGCCTTGACTCCCAGTCGTTGATCGTTCATCCCGGTCAACACGACGAGCGGGACAGTCTCGGATGCAGCCAACATCGACTGGACCGTCTCTATTCCCGCGCTATCCGGTAGATTGAGATCCAGAAGCACGAGATCGATCTTCTCGCTCTGCGCTTCGATCCCTTCCGAGAGGCTGCTGGCGTGAATGACCTCGGGGCCACCCGCCGACTTCTGTTCCCACTGGCTGTCAATCAGGTACTCCTCGATAAGACGAACGTCGGTCGGGTTGTCCTCGACGAGTAGCAGTGTGAGTTCGTCAGATGTCATCGGTCGATTGCGAGAGTTTTGTGGTGTGCAGCCAAAAGCGTTCTATTTGCGCCGCGAGCGATTCACATTCGTCGATATCGATCGGTTTCACCAGATATGCGTTCGCGTGGTTCTGATACGCCGCCTCGATATCGTCCGATGCATCCGAACTTGTCAGCATCAGTACCGGGATCTGTTTCAATTCGTCGTCTGTCTTGATACGTTCGAGCACTTCGATCCCGGAGTGTCCGGGAAGGTTGAGATCGAGCAACACGAGTCCAGGGCGCGGCGCATCCGCGTACGGCGGCCGCTGTTCGAGGAATTTCAGCGCCTCTGCGCCATCGCTCACCCGGTGAAGGCGGCTGCCAGCGTCTGCAGAAAACCCCTCTTCGAGCAGTCGTGCGTCAGCCGGGTTGTCCTCGACGTGGAGTATCACGGTCTCGGATCGGTTCGGTTCCTCAGTCATCGGTTGTTGCGTGTAGTGTGAAGTGGAACGTCGACCCCTCGCCTCGTTCGGATTCGACCCAGATATCGCCGCCGTGGCGATCGACTATTTTGCGACACATCGCCAGTCCGATTCCGGTGCCGGAGTACGATTCCCGGCCGTGGAGTCGTTCGAAGACCTGGAAGATCCGCTCGGTGTCTTTGGCCGTCATCCCGATGCCGTTGTCCTCCACGGCGAACGCCCACTTGTCGTCGGTTCGCTCTGCCGAGATGTGAACGCGCGGTTCCGTGTCGCCGGCGTATTTGATCGCATTGTCCAGCAGATTCTGGAGCAGTCGGACGAGTTGTTGTTCGTCACCCTGCACGGT
>ENA-ORCS01001465-ORCS01001465.1-marine-metagenome-genome-assembly--contig:-NODE-1465-length-10092-cov-3.973040_pt1 | contig 10092 bp, 13 predicted proteins | sample MGYA00237781_ERZ508513 | MGnify/ENA primary metagenome ERZ508513 (study PRJEB26184, sample SAMN06268793) | marine metagenome | isolation source: Eden Landing Ponds, San Francisco, CA, USA | place...
TGAGTAGCGTCCCGCTCACGCTGTTCTGTTTCGGGTCCGTCACCGTCCTCAACACGTACCGCCCGACCGAAACCATCGAAGGTGTGCCCGGGCTGGTCCTGCTCGCCCTGTTCGGGGCGCTCCTGGTCGGGACCCACGCTACACACGCGCTGGTTCGCGACGTCGCCGACCGTGCCAGCGACCCCGGTACGAACCTGTTCCCGCGACTAGCCGGGGCGACGGCCGTGGCCACTGCGGGCGTGCCCGCGTTCATATACGGGCTGTTCGCTCTGACGTGGCCGATACAGATGTGGTTGTACGTCGGTCGTGTCGGGTCTGTCGCCGTCCTCCTGGCCGGGGTGCTCGGACTCGTGACTGCTCATTCGCAGGCCCGTACCGCGAGCGGACGTGTCGCGGACGACGAGCCGGCTGCCGACACCGGGGAAGGTGGCGAAAGCGACGAAACGGCACTGGAGTCGCTCAAACGCCGGTACGCGAACGGCGAACTGTCCGAAGAAGAGTTCGAACGCAAACTGGAGCGACTCTTCGAACTCGACGAGTCACTGGACACGGCCGACGGCACGAGGACTGTTCCCTCGGGTGAACTGGCGGAGGAGCATCTCCTGGAACGGGAGTGACCGACAGCAATTTGCGAGGGAAGATCGCTCCACTCACGGCGGAAACGCCGTTCGTTTCGAGGCCTCACTTCGTTCGGCCTCGCTGATCTTCCGCACTGTGTGCGAGGGACCGCGTGGGTCCACAGTGCGAGGGAAGGGATTTGAACCACGGTCGGACGCTTGCGCGACCTCCCTGCTTCAAATCCCTTCGTCGCACTTTGCTCGGCGCGTGAACGCCTCGCAGCAGTGCGAGGGAAGGGATTTGAACCCTTGGACCCCTACGGGAGCGGATCTTGAGTCCGCCGCCGTTTCCAGGCTTGGCTACCCTCGCACGCGCTTCGCTCCGGGGAGACGCCGCGGTCTCCGTTCCAAGCCACCGGAACGACGTTCCACTGTTTCCACCTCGCTCTCTTAAACTCCTCGGACCCGTCGAACGAACGCCGGTCAGTCGTCGAGTCCCTCGTATTCGACGACGGCCTCGCGCCACTCTTCAGGGATCGACCGCGTCTCGCGGGTCGCCGGGTCGATGGCGACGATCGTCGTCTCGGCCTCGGCGACCACACGCCCGTCCTGTTCGAGTTCGTACGCCATCGTCATGCTCGAGTCCCCCAGGCGCGTGACCCACACCCTGACGTCGACGCTGGTCGGCTCGGTCACGGAGGCCCGGAAATCGATCTCCAGCGAGGCGACGACGGCGGAGAACTCGTCGATTTCGTCGATTCCGAGCACCTCGGCGATGTAGGCGACCCGCGCCTCCTCGCAGTAGGTCCCGTAGACGACGTTGTTGACGTGCCCGAACGTGTCGAGGTCGGTGTAGCGGACGTCGACGGTGTACTCGAAGCGGTCCATACGACTGCCGACGGCCGGCATCGGCAAAACCACACCGACCCGCGAGGCGCCGGAACGACTCGGTCGGTAACCGCCCGGTCTACACGGACCGACGGGATTACCTGGCGGCCGCACCTACGAACGGCCAGCGAGAGACGACTGATGGACGAACACACGCGCGACCACGGCGTCGGCCCGCCGACGTCGGGGAGTCCGACCGGCTGGCGCGACGACCGCGCGGCGTCGAACGGCTGGGAACACGGAACCCTCCGGCGCGCCGTTATCCACGGCGTCCGCCTCTACAATTCGGGGGAGTACCACGAATCTCACGATTGTTTCGAAGACGAGTGGTACAACTACGGCAGCGGGACGACCGAGAGCAAGTTCTGCCACGGGATGGTCCAGGTCGCCGCCGGCGCCTACAAACACTTCGACTTCGAGGACGACGGGGGCATGCGCTCGCTCTTCCGGACTGCGCTCCAGTACCTCAGCGACGTCCCGGCCGACTTCTACGGCGTCGACGTGCCCGACGTGCGACAGACCCTCTCGAACGCCCTCGACGACCCGACCGTCCTCCACGACTGGTCGATCACCCTCGACGGCGAGCGCCCGGAGGCCGGACCGCTGGATTTCGAGTTCGCCGAGGGCCTGGAGTAGGGCTGGCAGGTATCCGACGTCTGCCCGAAACCGAAGTGGTAAGGAGCCGACGCCGTTACGGTGGAGCGAATGCGGATCGAACAGCTGGGAGACGGTGACCCGGAAGTCGCGGTCGTCGGCGGGATCCACGGCGACGAACCCTGCGGCGTCCGTGCGGTCGAGCACCTCCTCGACGAGAACCCCGACGTCGAGCGACCGGTCGCGCTCGTGATCGCAAACGAGGAGGCCATCGAGCGCGGGACGCGCTACGTCGAGACCGACCTGAACCGCGCGTTCCCGGGCGACCCGGACGGCGAGAGTCACGAGACCCGCCTCGCACACAGGATCGGCGAGACCATCGGTGACTGTACGACGCTGGCCCTGCACTCGACGCAGTCCTACGAGCACCTCTTCGCGCTGGTCGACGAGATCGACGACCTGACGCGGGCAGTTTGTCCGCGCCTCTCGGTCGACGCGGTCGTCGAGACCGGCGCGAAGGACGGCCGGATCTTCGACGCCGTGCCGGACACCATCGAAGTCGAGTGCGGGTACCAGGGCTCGGACCGTGCGGCCGCGAACGCGGTCCAGGTGGCACGCGAGTTCCTCGCGGCGACCGGTGTCCTCGCAGACGCCGAGCACCACCGGGATGTCGAACTGCCGGTGTTCAGACTCGGCGAGCCGATCCCCAAGCGGGCCGCCGACGAGTACGAGGTGTACGCCGAGAACTTCGAGGAGGTGCTCGCGGGCGAACCGTTCGCCGCCGCCGACGGCGAGGCCGTCGTCGCCGAGGAGGCGTTCCACCCCGTTCTGATGTCCGCCTACGGGTACGAGGACGTCTTCGGCTACACCGCCGAGCGCGTCGGCACGCTCTCGGGCTGAACGTCCTACCCGTTCTTCCGAGAAACAGCGTCGGGTTCGACGCGGAACTGCGGATAGGCGTTGTCGTAGCCGGCGAGTCGCCCCAGCGGTGCCAGGGCAGTCACGCCGAAGCGCTGGAGTGCGACCGGCACTCCGGCGAGCAAGAGCATGTCGTCGAACTCGTCGAGCAGCGCCGCGAGTCGGAGGGCGTTGAGCGGCATCCCCGAGGGCGTCACGGGCGCGCCATCGCGGGCCAGTCCGTAGGTGATACGCATGAACGTCTCCGTTCGGAGGCCCGGGTCGACGCCACCCCGCACGTGCAGTTCCGTCTCGCCAGCGTTCCAGAACCGGTGGACGTCACCGGCCGGGACCGTAACTCCCTCCCCGGGGCCGTACTCGGCTGTCTCACCCTCGTGGAACACGCCCATGTGTCCGTCGACGACGGTCAGGAACTCGTCTTGCTCGGGATGAACGTGTCGCATCGGCCCGTGAGAAGCCTCGGCGGCCAGCCACATCTCGAATCGGAGGGGGTCACTGTCCGGGTCGTCGGGCCGGTCGACGAACCGCACACGCTTGCCCGCGGGCGGGCTCACGACCCAGTCGTCGTCGATGTAGGGCGTCCCCTCGGGTCGGTTCGACCCGGCGGACCCCTGGGACCGTTCGACCACGGTGGAACTCACTCCTCGGGTGCTTCGAACTCGACGAGCGTGAGGTCCCGGTCGAGGACGCAGTAGTCGTGGGGTGGGTCGCCGACGACTTCGGTGATGCGGTAGCTCTCGTCGAACTCGGCACCCGCGGGTTCACAGAACTCGTGGCTCGGGCAGTCAGTGTGAGGGCACGGACCTTCGAGCGAAACCTTGCTCCCGGCGTAGGCGCTGGTGCTGGCGACGTTGGCCTGCATCGGGGCGGGTTCGACCTCGACGGCGTGGACACCGTCGGCGTGGACCGCACAGTCCAGCGTGCTCGCGTTCTCGCGGACGTCCGTGACGCGATAGCGGCGGCCTTCCGTCAGGGTGAGACACTGGTCGCGGTACGGACAGCCGGCACACCCCGACGCTTCCCCCCGATAGACGAACTCCGTCCCCGGCTCGGCGAGGCGCGTCCCCACCAGCGTGAGCGTCGACATGGCTCTCTCTAACGGGTCCCCGGGATTAAGTTTCCCGACCGGCCACGGCCAGTTCCGGGTGCGACGGCCGACGGGAAACGGCGAACGTTAAACAGACCCCGTCACCTACGGTCGGTCGGCCGATGACGAACGTGCGCTCAGAGCCGGCGTGACGACCCGGCGGTGACGAACCCTATGAGTGCCGAGGCCACGTTTCCATCCATACATTTGCGAGGAAAAGTGTACGGATGTCAGAGAATCGCGTCTGCTACCTTCTGAGAGAGGACAGTTGTCATTAGAGGTCGAACAGAGTACGCTCTGAGCCTTCACGTAGGTCTCATCACACCGAAGAGTACCTCAAACTAGGGTCGGGTAGATTTGAGGGGCTAATCTCCTTTACTCATCGTTGCGTGGTCGTTCATTCAGTAACGAATGGCCCCTATCGCCATGGACTATCAGACAAACCGAAAGACTTCGACGAGACGCGGGTCTGTGGTGATGGGCTGAGGGATACATCGGCACAGTACTCGAACCGCAGAGACGCGCATCTCTTGACGAGACGATGAACTAGTCGCAGAAGAGGTGTCGCTCTGAAAGCGTAGGACTCCCGCTCTCTTGCAAGTCAGTTCTCGGAATAAAGGTTCCATACGGACACCTGTCCGAGGACATCACCGACAAATTCGGGAAAAATTTGAGAATTACTACGAGGAGATGCAACAAGGCGACGAAATGAAAGACTTCTCGGCAATTCTCGAACCGACGGACACCGGCGTCAAGTTCGAGTCAGAATTCTACAACCAGGCCACCACCATCCCAGTGCAGTCCATAGTGAAGGGCATCGGGACAGTATGGGATTGGCGTTGTTCTTGGCAATGTCGGACGTTGGCGGTGAGGCGGTCGACATTCTGTTACACGACGACGTGATGATGTCAATAAACTCCGGTCATCGATCAAACATCGCGAATCTCCTCGCTGGGGACATTTCCAACCGCTACCAGATTCTACTGACTACGCACGACAGGACGTGGGACCGTCATCTCCATCTCACGAATAAGTTCGATAAACAGGTTCGCTTCTCTAAATGTTCGCTCGGAGGAGGAATTGACTTATTCACGGAGTGGCGATGTGAGGTACCATGACTGACGGAAAAGATGGATCGAAGACTACCGACGCTTACGAGTCTTTCCATGTCTTAAGTCACGAGTTGCGCCTGAACATACTCCTAGCCCTGAACGAGGCACCGAATTACGCATTGACGTTTTCCGAGTTGCAATCGGAGATCGATGAGCCAAATTCGGGGAAATTCAACTACCACCTCTCGATGTTAGAGGAGCTCTATATCGAACAAATCGACAATCAATACACACTCAAGTACCCAGGCCATCGGGTAATCGATGCAAGCCGTAGCGGAGCGTTCCAGTCTCCTCCGGAGGTCGGTCCAGTTGATGTGGATGGAAGTTGTCCAGACTGTGGTGGAGCGCCACGATTCACGTACAAAGATTATCTCGGCACGGTAATTTGTGGAGATTGCGGAAACAAGCTCATTTCGTATCATATCGATCCCGGTGCATTCACTGACTGTCCGGTTGAGGAGGGAATTCGAGCGTTCGATCGCTGGGTGAAATCGACATGGCGAATGGCGTCGGATGGAGTCTGCTTTGCCTGTGGTGGAAAGGTGCAAGTTTCGTTCGTGAGGACTGCTGACGGCCCAGAGCACTCACAATTGTACCGAGACTATTTCGCGTCAGATCATCCTGTACTTCTCGAACTAGACTGTACGAACTGCGGTTTTTACAGTTATATTCCGACTGGGGCACGATTACTTGATGCGACATCGACCCTCGGAAGCGTCGACAAGGATCTGGTCGATATACAACGGAAAAAGATATGGGAATTTCACTATATTATCGATGGAGATTATGTCGAATTAGTGAATGAAAACCCATGGGAAGTACTAATTGAAGTCCCAACGGAAGAGTGTCGTGCCGAGGTGAAACTTGATGACAATGCCTCTATTATTTCGGCCACTCTGAACTTGGAAAAGTCCGAGTGAGATATGCCTCGTGTCTGTTACGACACCACTGGCCCGGTAGGCCACCATCATGCTTGTATTCATAATTTCGGGTGCGGGGCCTGTCCAATAGATTGCCGATGGTTAATCGGGGTAAGTCAAGAAAATTTGACTCCAAAGGTATTTTTACTGACAAAAAACTGCTGTACTGGAATCGTCTTCAAGTGATGGTTGCCAGGCATGCGACTAATCCGAGTTTGGAAGGTAATATCTTTTCACATAGATTATAAATTCGGCAATCGCTTGTGTGTGGTTGTCACAGCATGACTGATTCAAGACAGTCTGATGTTGATGCGAGCAGTTCGTTAACCAGCAGTGAATTTCACGCCTCACACCGGGAGGACATCAAGCCACAGAGAGAGTTCAGGCTTAGACTTCTTTTGTCTCCTCCAGCCAATCGGAGGCATAAGCCGGTAATGCCAATTGTAGCATCAGAAGGTGAGTGGTGTTCTGGGCCAAGAGAGGAGAGTACACAACTTGAACTCTGTGAAATGAGGATGTTGACTCGAAATCACATCAGTAATCAAAAGGAGGGAATCTGAGATGGATGAACAACTCCCTCCAGTCGAGTATAACCCAGATAGGGGGACGTATTGGGTAGAAGTGGAGCCATCCCAGACCAGTCCAACTAAAACGATTCTCTATCTTTTCGATGAGATTCAGGAGACAGAGTCTCTCGATCTCCCGCCACTGTACGACGTGATTGAGTGTGACGCAATTTCCAAGCTTGCCAACGGCCACGAACGCCGGCCATGGACTAATTCACTCAAGCTAAAATGTGACACAGATCAGTTCGAACTGAGTATCGAATCATCCGACAGTCTACTGACTGTGAAGATGCGCCCCAAAGAGAAAATCTGAGATGGATGGACAACTCCACACTGAAACCGACGCTAACGGCAAAGTCATAGTTCGGTGGGACTCTGACGCAAAAACCTTCTAGGCCCACCACGACATGGAGTGCATCGACTCGTTCGTCCGGGCGGTCTCCGAGGTGACAGTCCAGGAGCCGACCAACATGGAACCGCTGCATACAGTGGTCGACAGTCTTTCCGAGAAGGCAATTGGCGAATCTGGACTTTACGGACTAAACACGCTCGATAGAGCCGCTAAACACATTCACTATGGGTAGATTGTGAGTCGTGGGTGCCGAGGCCAGCCTTCTATCCATACATTTGCGAGGAGAAGTGAACGAACGTCAGAGAATCGCGTCTACTACCCTCTAAGAGAGGACAGTCGTAAGCAAAAGGCGAATAGAGTACACTCTGAACGTTGATGTAGATAGTGTCACTTCGAAGAATTTTCTTTTTATCCCGCAGCAGTCATGAAGAATCGACCTGTGCCGTCCTCGTACACGTATCACTTTGTTCGATGACCTGACGGCCGACTGTGGGCAGTAAATTGTTCCACCCGTTCCGAGTCCGCGCCCACGACCAACCCGTGGAGTGCCGAACGATTCTCACGTCTACAACACCCTATGCACGTATGGGCGGCATGAATTCGGATACCGCGATGGTCGTCGCCGCCATCGTCATCAGCGCGGTCCACATACTCGAGCGCTATCCGACCTGGAATCACATGCGCGAGCGGTGAAACCGCCACAGATCGGTGACGGTTCGACGACAATCGGGATCACCCACAAGTGTATACGGCGTGCTGTTTTAATTCGTCTATGTCGACGCCGAACACAACAGTTACCGAAACCATCAACCAGGCCTCTGCGCGGGACACCCGACTCCGACTGTGGAACGGCGTTATGGCTGTTCTCCACTTTCTGCAGGGGCTGGCGATGGTCCTCCTGTCCGACAAGGTTCTGTGGCCGATCACGCGCACGAGATACGGATTCAATCCCCAGACAGAGACTATCTTCCCGGAGACAGTCTCGTTTATCGACGCGAACCTCCCGCTGCTCGTGGCCGGGTTTCTCTTCATCTCCGCGGCCGCACACACCGCCATTGCGACCGTGCTGTACGACCGGTACGTCGAGTATCTCGACAGGGGGATGAATCCCTACCGCTGGTACGAGTACTCCGTGAGCGCCTCGCTGATGATCGTTGTGATCGCCATGCTGGCCGGCGTCTGGGATCTCGGCACACTCGCCGCGCTGTTCGGACTCATCGCGGTGATGAATCTCGCTGGTCTCCTGATGGAACGACGCAACGAGTCGACCGACGACACCGACTGGACGCCCTACTGGGTGGGGACGCTCGCCGGTCTCGTGCCCTGGGTCGTCATCGCGATCACGTTCGTCGGAACCGTGACGGCCAGCGGCGGCGAGTTTCCGGAGTTCGTGATCTACATCTACGTCTCGATTTTCATCTTTTTCAACCTCTTTGCGTTGAACATGGCACTACAGTATCTGGAAGTCTCACGGTGGAAGAACTACCTCTTCGGGGAGAAGACCTACATCCTGTTGAGTCTGGTTGCCAAGTCCGCTCTCGCGTGGCAGGTGTACTTCGGGACGTTGAACTCCCCTATCTAGCGTCGAGAGTGTGTTCATAACTGGTAGACGGAACATCGTTCTGGTGTCAGAACTCGATTGCAGCCGACGACCAGTGAGAGCCGGTACCCGGCACTCGGGAAGCGAGCATGGACAGGATGGAGGAAGGAGCGACGGGGGTGAAAGCATCCGAAGAACTTTGTCTGCCAGCGACGTGTGGCCGGTAGTGTGCAGGACGGAACGATGACACTGAGGGACTTCATCGAGGAGGTCGAGAGCCACGACCGTTCGATGGTCGTGTTCGAGACAGGGGCCAGCAACTCCGAGGGTATCGAGCGTATCGAGCGGTTTTTCGATCAGGGGACAATCTCGCGGGAACGAACGCCGCAGTTGGTCACACAGTTCGCGTCGTTGCTTCCCGGGGAGGGAGTGGTCGCCGTCTCGACGCTCGACGAGTTCGACGGCGACTACCTTCTGGTCGACAGCGGGTTCGAGATCGTCGGCGCACGTTCGCGCGACCGGATCGACACCCCCGAGTTCGTGGTCCGGATCGACGAGGCGACGTTCCTGGTCGCCGCCGGGAACACGCCGCTTCTGACGGAGATGTCACACCACATCGAGGAACTGGCACTCGAGCGCGACGGGGGGACCCTCTGGACGGGCATGCAGGAACTGTCCCGACTCGGGGAACCCCGGACGTACGCGATATACGAGCGACTGGCCGACAGCGGCGTCGAGTCACACGTCTTCGGTCGGTCGGGGGACTCCGACCCGGACCCGGGACAGGGGGTCGAGACCCACGGTCTCAGGACGGCGGAGATTCTCGAGTCCTGGTTCGTGGTCTACCGGGGCGAGACCGTCAGCGCCGCGCTGGTCGCTGTCGAGACCGAACCCGGTACGTTCCGCGGGTTCTGGACGTTCGAATCCGAAGTGGCCGGCCGCGTCGGCAAGTACGTCCGCCGGACCCACGAGTCGTGAGTCCAGGGGTCGCTGCCCTGTGGACGAGCGGCGGTCGAATACCGGTTTCGTCGGACGGGCGATCCTTCCTCCGCGAAAATACTTTGTAAACGAAAGATAGTTGGAGCTATCGATAGACAGCGCCGGAAACTGGTTTCGACATTCGGGGCCCTCTCAGTGGGTACGTTTGCCGGTTGCGCCGGTGATGACGAAGGACACGGTACTGAGACGCCAGGTGACGAAAGCGTCGATACTGAAAGTGAGGACGACAGAGGGGCGGACAGTCCGAGCGATAGCGCGAGTGGGACTGACCGACAGACCACGCCACCGTTCCACCAGCGATTGTATCTTATCGCAACGGGAGAGTCACACTCGGTTGGAGTCGCTTGGAAGGAACTGCAACTGGTAAACCCTAATGCAATGAGTGCCGTCCCTGCGCGGTTTCAAATGTCCCTGTTGTTGTATTTCCTCAAAACGGGACGAGCGGACTCTATAGACGGGCTAAATACATTCACTATGGATAGGTCTGCTCTATTGAACCCGCAGACAGCGAGCGGATAGCGTCGCTCTGAAGGTAGAAGCGAAGCGGAGAGAGGAAATG
>ENA-ORCS01001469-ORCS01001469.1-marine-metagenome-genome-assembly--contig:-NODE-1469-length-10076-cov-3.891489_pt1 | contig 10076 bp, 8 predicted proteins | sample MGYA00237781_ERZ508513 | MGnify/ENA primary metagenome ERZ508513 (study PRJEB26184, sample SAMN06268793) | marine metagenome | isolation source: Eden Landing Ponds, San Francisco, CA, USA | place...
TCGATGTCGTCGACGGAGATGATCTGGTGACCCGCGCCAGCGAGTCGTGCAAGGAGTCGACTTTCTCGAGTCGAGAGGCCCTGGCGTATATTTTGAGACTCTTCTATAGTTTCCATGCCTGCGTTTCTTACATAGAGTATGTACACGGGCGTGCTTTAGCCTTGCGACTGCTACGGACGACGGAGACGAGCAGGCTTAACCAACGAAAATGAGGATTTGAACTGGGTGTTGGTTAAGACTTCAAGCCCCGCCTTCGAACACGTCGATGAGCTCTTCAGCTGTGGAACTGATCCGTTCGAGACGGTCGCGAACGATTCCGGAATCGTCCGATTCCCAGGCGGCCAGGTAGAACGCCGACCCACTGGTATCCAGACCACAGTATCGCCCGACGACATACGCGACCGCCTCGGCCTCGACTTCGCGTTTCGATCGCTCAGTGCCACCGTCGACGTGGAAGTGAAGCAGGGCATGGGTGTATTCGTGGATCAATGTCCGCGCAAGATTGGCATCGTTCTCCCGATAACGCACCTCGGCACGCGGTTGTATATTGACGAGCCTCAGCTACTTGCAGATATCCTTCGCCTCACGGTGCGTCCCCTCCACTTCCGGAACGATCCGAACCGTCACGCCAAATTCGTCAGCGGTTCCAGCTATAGTATCCGGTAGAACTATTCACTCAAAGTTAGTTACAACCGTTAGTGGATCATCTCGACGAGATTTCCGTCGAGGAACTGCAAGACACCCTCGACAACGTGGACGGAAAGAAACCGACACAACGGCTTTTAGCGGCAATTGCAGACAAAAACAGTGTTTCGCAGACTGAACTAGCCGAGTGGTACGACGTTCGACGACGGACGATTTACAGCTGGCTCAAGCGACTCGACACCGACGAGTCGCTTGAGCAAGCCGTCTCTGATGCTAATCGATCTGGAAGAAAAAGGAAAATATCAGAATCACAGCAAGAAGGGTTCGAACAAACCGTCAACGAGTCTCCTGAAGAGGTCGGGATCGACGCGCCGGCGTGGACGCCGGCGGTCGCCCAAGAATTTCTCGAAGAAAGGTACAGCGTCGAATACTCGATCCCGAGTTGTCGGCGGTTGCTCAAAGAAGCTGGATTGAGCTATCAAAAACCTCGCCGATCAGCCGCCGAAGCCGAAGAATCTGACAAAGAGGAGTTCCATGACGAGATCAAAAAAAGCGGCGGGAAATGGACGCCACAGTAGTCTGTATCGACCAAACCAAGAAACTCGTGCAGGTCGAGCCGCGTGCCGCGCGGAAACCACGCGGCACGCGGCCGAGCGTCGAACCGTCCGGTCAACGCGACTGGACGTGTCTACTTGGCGCGATTACCGAAGACGGTGACTCCTTTTCCTCACGGTTCACTGGATACGTCACCGCCGATCACGCGAAACATTTCATTCTCGTGTTATGCGAAGAATTCGAAAAAGACTTGATCGTCGTGCTGGATGGCGCGCCGTACTTCCAGGCGTCGGCCGTCACGGACCTAGCGGCCCGTGAGGACCTCGCCTTCGTGACGTTACCGGCGTATTCGCCGGAAATCAACCCTGTCGAAGAGTGTTGGAGACAACTGTAAAACGCCCTCAGCAACCGGTTCTTTGACTCGCTTGAGCAACTGACCAACGCGATCGATACTGCTCTCGACCAGCTGTCTCTTCCAGAAGTGAGCAACTATTTCTAATGGCTACTATAGCTGAGCGACGAGATCGCGAAGCGGTTCCCTCTCGGTCTGGGAGACGTCGAATACCGGTGAGGCTTGAACCCGACCAGCCCCTCGGACCAATTTTCGGGCGGTGTCTCGTTGTACTCACAGTCACTGTTCTCGTGGTAGCTCGGCGAGTTCTCGCACACCAGGTACTGCTTCGTGATGATCGGCGCCCAAATCCAGATGGCCGCCTCCTCCTCTTGGACGAGGCGGTTGAATTCCTGTTGCCACGTCCGGTAGCCCGCTATCCGGGTTGCCCCGGGACATTAGCGCTTGATGAGGAGCGTGTTCCGATACGAGTAGTCGTGGAAGAGACTCTGAATGTCGATCCACTCCTGGAAATCCGCGCTAGCCTGCGCGTCGTCGACGCCGGCGATTGGATCGGGAGCGGCTTTTGCTGGATACCCGACTCGAGATTGAGGCTGTTCGGCCAGACGAAAATCTGGAGCATCCGTAGCGGCGGGTCCTCAGCGAGCATCTCTTCGGCATGCCAGAAGTTGCTGCCGGCATTCACAACCATCAGGTGTTCGGGGTCGGTGACGAGTTCGTTGCCTTGGCGGTCGTCGTGGGGTATCACGCCCTCGGGCACCCACGAGATGATCTCCTCATTTCTGTGCTGGTGCAGTCGGATCAGGGTCCTCGATGTTAGTTATGTGATTTGATAGAGTCAAGACAGTAATCTGACGAGTGCTACTACGCCTATCGGCGTAGTTACACGATCCATCTGGTTACGCTGCCATTGACGGGACATTCTTCGACCGCGAAAACGCTAGCAAGCACTAATACCGTCGGGCGAATTACCGCATTCATAGTGATCAGTGTAGATTATTTCCGGATCGGGTCGACAACGGGGTCGGCGCGTACCGGTAAATTGCTACACTAATCACTATCAGACATTCAAAACAACTGCTCTTGTCGATATTGCAACACAAGCGATTATCGACGTTGACTGTGCGACCGAGAAACGCCGTAATACACAACTCGGCTGGCAGGTCGTCCGCGTTGTGGCGGGCAACCTCACCAGCCTTGCCGCCGGCAAAGTTACAATTGGTTGAAACCACCCGAGAAACTCCGCAAAGAGGGCGTATGACTGCTGGTTAAACATCGTGAGTTCCGGCCCATCGATTACGCGCACAACGCACGGATCGATAGGCCTCTTTACCGTCAACAAGGGATGTGTGAAACTATCTTCTCGACAATCAAGCGCACACTCGACAACGCCGTGCGTGTGCGAACCTGGCACGGTAAATTTCGAGAACTCGTCTTGATGTGACGATTCACAACATCAAGCAGTCTCTGAATCATGAACTCCAGCTACGTTTGGCGATTCATCACGGACGTCTTCAGCGATATCAAAAGGGCCGACTTTTGCTCACTTCCGGTACACTGTTGGAGGTTGTGACCGCGCGGCGTCGACCACCGCTACATGCGGCAATGTATAGGTTGCCGTCTTCCATTCCCATCGGTCCTCGACTAGAATTGTAATTGAGTCCGTTTCAATCGCATCGGTATCGACTGGCTCATGGATTCGTTCAATCGCGTCGTCGGTAAGGACATCTTTTTCTTTCACGAATTTTACCGGCCCCTGTTGGCTGTTACCGGTCTGTAGGCTGGTAATAAGATTGCGCTTGAACTGTATTAGGTCCGAGAGCTCCGCGAGCCGGTTCTGTCCGTGTGTGGTGAGATAGTAGGCTTTGGCCTCCACTCGTCGGGACTCAAGACCGACATCGAACGTCGGGTGATTGCCCGAGCCCTTTTTAACCGACTTGGTCATCAATAAGTCACCTGGATACTGCGCTAAATGGCGGGTGAGATCTCTCTTGACATATGTAAAAACCTCTTTGTCGGGCGTTCCCCTCAAGGCAAGGAATGAAAATTTCTCTTCGAGTGTGTCCTTGTTGTAATCGGCATCAGTGATGAGGTAGTACGCGAGGTTCGATACTGTGGGCGGGCGGTGCGAATCGCCAATTAGGGCGTCATCCGCCGGCCGTCGTCGATTGTCTGGCGCCTCGTATCCGCGACTCAGTGCATCGATCCAGTTGAGTAACTGGTAGAGGCGATGTGTCCGAAAACATTGGGTCACAGTATCGATCAGGTGCACCTGATCATTAAACTTTGCCCGTGTATTTTTGTTTCCTATGTTCGTCCGATCGAGGAAAGTTCGGTCGTATGAAGGTAGAGGATGAGGCATTCGTCCTCTGAGTGTCCATGCCCGAGATCGAACGCCTCAGCGAGAGTATCACGTGGATAGATTTGTCATTTGTGGAGCGGCAGCGGACTCTCGAGTGGGCGATTCAAGTGGGCATATGCTACCATCTGAAAACCATATCATATCTGAATGCAAGATAGTTCCTCGATGAATTAGGGGTTGAGTGGAGTCACGTTGCCATCCACGAGTGGGTTTACAAAGCCGACTTACAGCCGATCTCGACGGTCACTGCGGATCAACTCGCGGTTGATGAGAAGATGATCCGCCGCACGGACAAGAATTCTGTCTGTACGACGCTGTTGATCCTCGGACAAACGAGGTTTTCCATGTGAGCCTGTTTCCGACGGGACGAAACAGACGACGCGATGATTTCTGACTGAGCTTCATCGGTGATATAAGCTCGATTACATTGGGTTTCTCATCGACGACGCCGATTACCTCGGCACAGTTCTCGCCGAAGATGGCTACCGATTTCAGACACGAACACACGGAAACCGGAACGCCATCGAACATATCTTTTGGGAGGTAGAACGACGTACCTCATCGTATGCCAATAGTTTCAGCCATTTTAGGTTATAGCACCCATTAGAAATAGTTTCTCATCCTTGGAAGAGAAGTTTAGTCGAGGGTGGCATCGATCGCCGCCATGAGTTCGTCGAGGGAGCCGAAGAATCGGTTGCTGAGAGCGTCTCGGAGCTGTCACCAGCATTTTTCGACAGGATTGAGTTCCGGCGAATACGCCGGCAACGTGACGAAGGCGAGGTCGTCACGGGCCGCCAGGTCCGTGACGGCCGACGCCTGGAAGTACGGCGGACCATCCAGCACTACGATCAAATCCTCGTTGAATTCTTTGCATAACGCGAGAATGAAATGCTTCGCGTGATCGGCGGTGACGTGCTCGGTGAACCGTGAGAAAAAGCAGTCACCGTATTCGGTGATCGCGCCGAGAAGACACGTCCAGTCGCGTTGACCGGATGGTTCGATGCTCGGTCGCGTGCCGCGCGGAAACCACGCGGCACGCGGCTCGACCTGGACAGATTTCTTGGTTTGGTCGATACAGACTATTGTGGCGTCCATCTCCGCTCGCTTTTTTTGATCTCGTCGTGGAATTCCTCTTGGTCGGATTCCTCGGCTTCTGCGGCTGTACGTCGAGGCTTTTGATAGCTGAGTCCAGCTTCTTTCAACAGCCGCCGGCAACTCGGAATCGAGTACTCGACACCGTAGGATTCTTCGAGAAACTCTTGGACGAGCGCCGGCGTCCACGCCGGCGCGCCGACCCCGACCTCTTCAGGAGGTTCGTGAACGGTTTCTTCAAATTCTTTTTGCTGTGTTTCTGAGAGTTTTCGTTTTCTTCCGGTTCGCTTATCGTCAGACACGGCCCGCTCAAGCGACTCGTCTGTGTCGAGTCGCTTGAGCCAACTGTAGATTGTCCGCCGCTGAACGCCGTACCACTCGGCTAGCTCGGTCTGTGTCACCCCATTCTGGTACGCGATAGCTGCTAAGAGCCGTTGTGTCGGCTTCTTTCCGTCCACGTTGTCGAGGGCGTCTTGCAATTCCTCGACGGTGATCTCGTCGAGATGCTTCACTATCTCTCACAACAGTCGTTGTGCAAAAAGTTCTAACGGTTACTATAGACAGCGCCGTTTTTGCTGATAGTTACTGGACTCTTCGCTCGCGTCGACAGGCGATGCGCGGACGCGGAATACACAGAAGACGAGTCCCGTCTTCACGCTCGCAGAGCATAGTGTGTACACGAGTTGTAATCTTGGCGAAGGCCGAAAGTGAGCGACGACTATCCGCAAGGATTCAACAGTCGTTCCCGGTATACACTCATGAATACACAGAGAGAAATCCTCTAGCAGACATAAACGTGGGCTGACTCGGCGATTGCGTGGTAAGAAATCAGAAACCTGATACTATCTTGCTCCGACTCTATTAGCTCTATGTAAAGGGCCATTAGGATTAAGTTAATTGTATATAATTACAAATCGGTGACCGTAGTTTCTCAACTGCGCGTCAGGAACGCGGTGGACGACTGCCCTGGACCTCCGACCGCGCACTCGAAGCATTATGACACACTCAAATCGGCGGAAGACACGAACCGAACAGTCACCCGATAGTCGGCTCACACCGACGCGACGGCAGTTCTTGCAGGCGACCGGAATGGCTGCAATGGCCGTGGGAGTCAGTTCACAGTCCGGTGCCGCGGCAGCGACGAATGCGCCAAGCGCCCCGGGTCGAATCTCGAATCTCGCGGCGTATCTCGAAGACCCCGAGAGAGTCGCGGAGAACGTCGAGCCGACTCACGTGACGAGCGCCGTTACCTACGAGTCCGTGCACGCGGCTCGAACGGCGGACGAGCCGTTTACGGAAATCGAATCGCGATTCGCGGAGTCGGAGTACGTTCAGCTACTCAACGGCGAATGGCAGTTCGCGTTTCACGAGAAGCCGAGCGAACTTCCCGACTCGTACGACGGCCTCGCGGGCGACGAGTGGGGCTCGATAGACGTCCCCGGTGTCTGGCAGACGCAGGGGTACGGCGAGCGGATTTACGCGAACAACGCCATCACGTGGGAGGTCTACGAACCGAATCAGGACGGCGATTTGGTTCCCAACGAGGACGGGACCGTCGACGTTCCGGGCGTCGACGACGACGACTTCAACCCCGTCGGCACGTACCGGCGGTCGTTCGCAGTTCCAGAGACGTGGGACGGGCGTGAGACGTTCCTCCACTTCGAAGGCGTCAAACAGGCCTTCTTCGCGTGGGTCGACGGCGAGTACGTCGGCTTCAGGACGGGGTCGATGACGCCCGCCGAGTTCGACGTCAGCGACCACGTCGAGGCCGGCGGAGACCACCAAGTCACAGTGCAGGTGTACCACTGGTCCGACAGCGAGACGCTGGAGACCATCGACATGTTCCGGTACGCCGGCATCTTCCGGAGTGTCTACTTGTTCGCGACGCCGGCGGTACACCTCAGGGACTTCTACGCGCGCACCGACCTCGATGACGACTACGAGGACGGCGAACTTCGTATCGACGCCGAGATAGCGAACTACGGCGATGCTCCGGCCGGCGAGTACGTGGTTCGTGCGCACCTCTACGAGACCGCCCGCACGAAACCGGGCCGCGGACCACCGCGCGGAAACGGTGCGAGCGCGGCAGGCGGAAACGGCGGGAAGGAAAAGGGGAACGAGGCATCGCAGAGCCGCGGCCCGCCGGACAACGCCGGTCCCGACGGCCGGCCGCCCCGCGGGCGTAAGGTCACGACCCTCTCGTCGACCGCGACCGTGGACGAAAACGGTGCGGTGGTCTCGCTCGATGCCGACGTACCGAACCCCGCGAAGTGGTCGGCCGAACAGCCGAACCTCTACCAGCTCGTGTTGGAACTCGTACCCGCGGGCGGCACGCCAACGGAGGCGATGCTGGAGAAGGTCGGTTTCCGGAGCTACGAGACCACTCGCGGACAACAGGGGGCCGAGGTTCTGGTCAACGGTGAGTCGGTCGATATTCAGGGCGTGAACCGCCACGAGACCGACCCGGACTTCGGTCGGACGGTCCCGATAGAGCGCGTTCGGGAGGACATCGAGACGATGCGGCAGTTCAACATCAACGCGGTCCGGACGTCCCACTACCCGAACGACCCGTCGCTGTACCGACTCGCGGACGAGTACGGGCTCTACCTGCAGGACGAAGTCTGCGTCGAGTCCCACTGGTGGCAGGGACTGCTCGCCAACACCGAAGTCTACCACGACCAGGCGGTCGCGCAGTTCCGCCGAATGGTGCTTCGAGACCGCAACCACGCCTCGGTCTTCAGTTGGTCGACCGGCAACGAGGCGGGGACCGGTGCCGAGCACATCGAAATGGCGTCGCTCGCGGCCGACTCTGACGAGTTCATCCCCGGGGATACCGCCGATGTCAGCGGCGTCGAGACCGTCGAGTCGTTCGACGGGGACGTAGAGGGGGTCGCCCCTGACCGCATCCTCTATCACCAGCCGAACGGCGGCGGCTGGAACGTCGAGTACAGCGACATGCTCGGGCCTCGGTACGCCGATATCGGGACCCTGCTGTCGGTCGGTGACGGCTCGTACATCGGCGACGGACTCCGAGAACCCCGGCGTGCTCGTCGGTTCGCCGACTGTCGTCCCCGGGCCGGACGCCGCACCGGGCGGCAACACCGACGGAGCCATCGAACTCGTCGCGGGCGACGCGATCGAGATTCGAGGCGACGCCGAACTCGAACACGCCGGCGAGTTCACGGTCGGCGCGACGATTTCAGTCGACGAGAGAATCGGAATGGACGCCGACGTACCAATCGTCGTCGACGAGGGCAGGTTCGAGCTGGCGCTTTCGGACGGCGAAATCCAGTTCTCGGTCGGCGGCGGGGAGGGAACGGTCTCAGCTCCGGTCCCCGACAGCGGCCTCGACGGCTGGACGACCGTCGTCGGCGTTGCCGGGTCCACCGAGCTCGCAATCTACGTCGACGGCGCGCTCGCGGGCGAGTCGAGTCACTCCGTCTCGGGCCTTCGCGCCGGGGAGGAGCGATTCGAATCGGCGGCGAGGCCGACCTCGCGGTCGACGGTCTCGGCATCTACGACCGCGCCGTGAACTCCGACGAGACGAGCGATGCCGATGGCGAACTGACGGACGGCGCAACCGTCGCGTACGACTTCGCCGACCTGCTGCGAGACAAGAGTCTCGTCGGCGGGTTCATCTGGGACTGGGTCAACCAGGACCTGAACGACACCACGGCGGACGGCGAGGCGTTCCAGTTCTACCATAGCGACGGCCCCGACGGGGCGTTCTGTCTCAACGGACTGGTCTGGTCCGACCGAGACCCACAGCCCGAACTGTGGGAACTCAAACACTGCCACCAGCCGGTCGGTGTCGCCGACGCCGACGTCGCGGCGGGAGAGGTGTACATCTCGAACCGCTACAACTTCACGTCGCTCGACGGCGTCGAGGGGCGGTGGGAACTGACCGCCGACGGCGAACCGCTCCGCTCCGGCGACTTCGGTGTCGACATCAGTCCGGGAGAGACCCGCCGCGTTAGCCTTCCCGTCGAAGCGCCGTCCAGTCCCGGGGCCGGCGTCGAGTACCGACTGACGGTGCGGTTCACGCTGGCGGAAAGCACCACGTACGCCGATGCCGGCCACGAAATCGTGTTCGAGCAGTTAGCGGTCCCCGTCGACGCGCCCGAACCGGAGATCGCGACACTCGATTCGATGGGGCCGCTCTCGGTCGACGAAGGCGGTGATATCACTATCTCCGGTGACGGCTTCGAGTACGTCGTTGCTGAAGACGCGGGGACGCTGTCGTCGATGGCGTACGAGGGAACCGACTTACTCGACCGCGGCCCGCTGTTCAATTCGTGGCGGGCCCCGGGCCTGAACGAGATTCAACAGTGGGGGAGCGCCCCCGCGCTCTCATGGTACGAGGCGGGGCTCGACGAACTGACGCACTCCGTCGAGTCGGTCGGCGCCGAGCGCCGCGACGAGTCGCTCGTTGAGGTCGCAGTCGAGGGCTTCGCCGAAGGCGCTGAGCCGGCCCGTCGGCTGGCGACCCCGGACCGCTCCGAACACGACAACGACGGCGTGCTCACGGGTGAGGCCGGAATCGTCACCGGTGCCTCCGGGCAGGCCGTCGAGTTCACCGACGACGGCTCGCTCTCGCTGGGACAGTCCGAAAGCCTCGACGTCACCGACCCGGGACTGACAATCGAGTTCTGGGTCCACCCCGGCGAGCCGCAGGAGGGTGGTGCGGCGCAGGTCTACGTCTCGAAGGGCGGACGACAGTATCTCCTCAAGCGCCGTGAGCGCGGCCGCGACGGGTATCTGGAGTTCGTGTTCAACGCCGACGGCTGGCACGTCGCAGACGGGCCAGTGCCGGACGACTGGACCGAGGGTTGGCACCACGTCGCTGGCGTCTGGGACGGCAGCGAGATTACGCTGTTCGTCGACGGGGAATGACTCGGAACCGGGTCCTACGAGGGGACGCTTCAGCACGTCGACGCGCCGACGCAGGTCGGGTCGAGCGTCGCCGACGGGACCGCGCTGGACGAGGTGCGAATCTACGACCGCGCGCTCGCCGAAGACGAACTCGGTGCGCTCGCCGCGGACACGCCGCTCGACGGCGCTGTGGCGTGG
>ENA-ORCS01001472-ORCS01001472.1-marine-metagenome-genome-assembly--contig:-NODE-1472-length-10061-cov-3.569912_pt1 | contig 10061 bp, 10 predicted proteins | sample MGYA00237781_ERZ508513 | MGnify/ENA primary metagenome ERZ508513 (study PRJEB26184, sample SAMN06268793) | marine metagenome | isolation source: Eden Landing Ponds, San Francisco, CA, USA | place...
GCGAGGAAGTCACCGAGACCGACATGGCCGAGGAGTACGCCGACGACATGTTCGACACCGCCGAAGACCCGGGCATGCGTGAAGAAGACGACGACTACTCGTTCTGAGCGCCCCGGTTTCGGGCCACGAGTAAAGCGGCGAGCAGTAGCAACACGACCACGACCCCGTAGGCGGCTTCCCACCCCACGCGAGCGGCCAGTACGCCCGTGACGACGTTGCTCACCGACCCCAGGAGGACGAACACCGTCCGGACGACGCCGAACCCGCTCGCGCGGTCGGCCGCCGGGAACTGTGACATGAACCGCGACTGGAGCGGGCCACCCCACGTCAGCGCCAGTCCGACCACGGCCGCACCGACGTAGACGACCACACGGCTGGGTGCGAGCAGGAGTATCGCGAAGCCGGTCGCGGTTCCGAGGAACGTGCCGACGAGCCCCGCGTCGTTCCCGAAGCGGTCGGCGGCGTTGCCGACCAGCGGGAGTCCGACCGCGACGAGAAAGAACGCGCCACCGAAGACGAGGCTGGCTTCGCTCTCCCCGAGGCGGTGGTATTCCTGGAGGAAGGTCGGAAAGAAGGAGGTGAACGCCTGGAAGGTGTACATCCCGAGCGTGGCGACGAGTGTCGTGTAGGCGACGGTGGGCCGACGGAGGAGCGCGAGTGCGCGCTGCGGGTGGAGTCGCTCACGCACCGACGCCTCGGGGCGGGTCGGTGGCGTCGGTTCGACCCCGACGACGACGAGACAGCACGCGACCGCGGCGAGTGCGCCGCCGGTGAGCACACCTGCCCGCCAGTCGTAGCGCGCGGCGACAGCGGTCGCGACGACGGGCACCGCCAGTCCCGCCAGCGGGCCGCCAGCGGAGTGGATCCCCAGCGCCCGGCCCCGGTTCTCGAACCGGCGGGCGAGCAGTGCCGTCCCGACGGGAAAGTACAGTCCGGCACCGACTCCGAGTGCGCCGGCGGCGAAGACGAACGTCGGGAACGTAGGTGCGGCAGCGACCAGTCCGCTCCCGGCCGCGGTCAGGCCCAGAGCGGCGACCATGACGCGGCGCTCGCCGTAGCGGTCGGCGAGGACGCCGCTGGGAAACTGCGCGAGGGCGACCGTCGCCCACATGAGCGTCAGGCCGGTACCGACCCCGCCTTTCGTGACCTGGAAGTCCAGCGCGATGGCGAGGACGAACGGGCTGAGGACGACGCGGGCGCCGAACTGGCCGAAGTTGGCGGCCGTCGCCGCGGCGAGCACGACGTTTCGCCGGTCCGTGGACACGTGCGTGGCTCTTCGCCTGTGGAGAAACCGCTGTCGGTTCACCGTTTCGGGACCAGGGTTCAGCCCGGCGTCGTCCGGTGGTTCCGGTCGGCGTCCCGTCTTCGAAACCTTCAATTATCCCCTCCGACTACGAGAGAGTGCGACCGGCCAGGCGGGTTGGTGGTCTAGGCTGGTTATGACACCTCCTTGACATGGAGGAGGCCGGCGGTTCAAATCCGCCCCAACCCATTTTTGACGGCGCTACACCGCGAGAGCCCGCTGTGGCTCTCGCAACAGCGCCGTCTGTATGGTTGAAAGGATTTGAACCCAGGCAGTCACAGCCCGGAAGCACAGCGAAGCGAGCATCCCGGAATGTCTGCATCCGGTTCAAATCCGCCCCAACCCACTCTCTTATACCACTTCTCGACCGGAGAGAGTCTTCACTGACCGGCCAGCGCTGCTGACCTCTCTCGCGACTGGGAGGTGGTCCCGGTGAGTGGGACCGTCGACCTGGAGCCGCCGGTCTGTGAGTTCTGCAGCGAATTCATCCTCGACGAGGACCGGCCCTGTCCGGCGCGCGACGACGGGGGTGCTACCCGTGAGCGTCGACCGACCGGAGCGACCGGAGGCGCTCACGCTCCAACCCGACACCGTCTCGGAGGAACTCCGCGAGCGCGACCACTGGGTCGCGTGGCGATACAAGTGGCGCGACGACGAGTGGACGAAGTTCCCCGTCGATGCCTCGACCGGCGGGGCGGCCTCGTCAACCGACCCGGAAACGTGGACGTCCTTCGCGAACGCGCTCGCCTATCACGAACGCGACGGGACCGACACCGACGGTGTCGGCTTCGCCCTTGAGGAGAGCATCGTCGCTGGCCTCGACCTCGACGACTGCAGGGGACCCCGACACCGGCGAGCTCGAAGCATGGGCCGCTGACGTCGTCGACGACGTCCCGACCTACGCCGAGGTGTCCCCCAGTGGGACCGGCCTCAGACTTCTCGGCTTCGGGTTCAAACCCGATGGCGGAAACCGCGCCGACGTCGACGGCGCCGAGGGCCACGTCGAACTGTACGACACCGGTCGGTACCTCACGGTGACCGGGCACAAGGTGGCCGATGCGGCCGACGGCGGGCGGGATCTCCACCGCCAACTCGGGACGATTGTGGATCAAGACGCCGAGCGCAACCGGATCCTCTACGATATTCTCGACGAACTGGAGGGCGGCGGTAGTGGCGGTGACGGTGATTTTCGCTTGCCCCGCTTGCCCAACCTCGGGAATCTCGGCGGTCTCGGTGCCGCCCTCGGTGCGGTGGGACTCGCCGGCGCCGGCGCCGGGCTCGCGTCACTACAACTGGAGGCGCCCGACATCGACCCGATCCCCGTCGACGCGCCGGCGTCGATCCCGCTGTCGATTCCGGGCGGCGTCGCGGCGACGCTCGGCAACGCGATCGACGCGGCCGTGAATGCGACGACGCCCGCGTCGGCACCGGCCTCGGTCACTGTCACCTAGGGGATGCGTGCCGGTGCGGCTGCTCGCGATGCGCGCTTCTCGGGGGCGACCGACCCGGCGAGCGGCGGTCGCGGGACTGGATCCGGCGGTCTCGTTCCCGACATCCCGCCGGAGGCCGTCGGCGGCGGTCTCGCCGGGCTTCTCGGCGGATATGGGATCTTCCGGGGCGTCCAGTCAGGCGCGCTGACACCCAGCGGTGGTGTGCCGGGCACTCCGCTCCCGTTCCCGATCGGGCCAGCAGTCGCCCCGGGCCTCGAAGACATCGGCGAAGCAGTCCCCGGCGAGGGCATCATCGAGGATGTCCTCGGCGGTGGTGGTGGCCCCGGTGATGGCGCACGCGTGGGGGGACGATGGCACTCACCGGCGCGCTCCAGGAGACACGCCGATCGTCGTTCTCGCCGTCGCGCGGGATGCGCGCCGCCGGGCAAGCGCGAGATCGTCGCTTCGCCAGTGATCCGGCGGGCGGCGGCCGTAAGGATCCGCTCCGCGTCGCACCGACTGTGAACAATCGCGTCACCGTCGACGTCTCCGAAAACATCGAGCGCCAACTCGACCAGGCACTCAGCAAAGCGAAGCGAGAGCTTCGTCAGGAGATTGAACGGTCGCTTCCGAACGTTCCCTAAAGAAGAAGGTGTCATACAACGGTTCCCATACTCGATCTTCGGCCACCTCGATTCGATAAGTACAGACGAGATAGTTAGCGTTCAGTGTGGATAGACGAACGAGCAGGATGTCATAGAACAGCTGGCATACCTGTACTGCCCTCCTGAGAATCGTTCAGTGAAGATGAGAGCTATAACGATCTGTCACCCAAGTGCACTATGATTTTGCCCATCAGAATATTATTACTTACCAGAAACATCCGATGTATTTTTATAATATATTCAGGGACACCTATCTATGGCCGAGACACGGAATAGGATTCGTATTCTCCACGTCGATGACGAGCCTGATTTGGCGGATCTGGCCGCGACGTTTCTCGAGCGGGAAAACGATCGCTTCCGGGTGGAGACGGCGACGAGTGGCGAAGAGGGATTCCAGCGTCTCGCCGCCGACGAGTTCGATTGTGTCGTCTCCGATTACAATATGCCCCAAATGGACGGGATCGAATTTCTCGACGCTGTTCGAGAAGAGCATCCCGACATCCCATTCATCTTGTTCACAGGCAAAGGAAATGAGGAAATTGCCAGCGAGGCGATTGCCCACGACGTTACTGACTATCTCCAGAAGGGATCCGGGTCCGAGCAGTACCGCCTGCTCGCAAATCGGATCGAGAACGCCGTTCAACAATATCGCGCGATACAGCGAGCGACAGCACTCAACCGGATACACCGTCTTCACAGGGACGTCAATCAGGCACTTGTACGCGCTGAAACGCGTGGGGAGATCATTCGCCGTGTCTGTGACGTCATCAGTGATGCGGACCCCTATCTCTTCGCGTGGATAGGCGAGCACGACCCCGACGAACAGACGGTTGCACCGCAAGCGAGCGCAGGGATCGAAGAGGGGTATCTCGAGCGTATCGATATCTCGATTGACGACAGTGCCACGGGTCTTGGACCGACCGGACGAGCCGTGAAGACACGTGAGCTAGCGGTCATGCAGGATATCCCGGAGAATCCCGAGTACAAACCGTGGCGACAGGACGCCCTCGAGCGCGGATATCGATCGAGCGCCGCCATTCCGCTCGTCTACGACGATACGCTCTACGGCGTCCTCAACGTCTACGCCGACCGCACGAATGCGTTCGACGAGCGAGAACGGGAGTTACTCTCGGAACTCGGAGATAATATCGCTCACGCTATCTACCGCACTGCCATCCGAACTCGCCAGAAGCGATACGAACACATCATCGAGAACCTTCCAGTCGGAGTGTACCGGGCGGCTTCGGGACCGAACGGCGAGTTGATCGAGGCGAATCCAGCGCTCGCCGACATCTTCGATGCCGAATCCGTTGAAGCCATGCTCGAACACGACGCCAAGGACTTCTACGAGTCCCCAGAGGAACGGGCTGCGTTGAGTCAACAACTCGAGGAAAACGGAGTCGTTCGAGACAAAGAATTCCGGCAAGTCACGCTCGACGGTGACGACATCTGGATCTCCGTCACAGCGATCCGGACCGAAGAGAACGGCGAGGAGTACTTCGACGGTATCATCCAGGACGTTACCGAGCACAGGGAGCGGGAGCGACAGCTCCGGCGGTTCCAGAGCGCGGTCGAACACGCGGGGCATGTGGTGTTGATCACCGATACAGACGGGACGATCGAGTACGTCAACAACGCCTTCGAGTCGGTGACTGGCTACGCCCCTTCGGAGGCGATCGGGCAAACGCCAGCAATGCTCCAGTCGGGAGAACACAGCCAGGAGTTCTACCGGGACCTGTGGGCGACAATCCTCGACGGCGACGTCTGGGAGGGGGAGTTGGTGAACGAACGGAAGTATGGCGACCGATACATCATCAACCAGACGATCGCTCCGATTACTGACAGCGACGACGAAATCACCGGATTCGTCGCCATCAACCAAGACATCACTGACCGCAAGGAGCGAGAGCTGAACCTGGCGTCCCTCAAGCGAGCGATCGATCAGGCCGGCATCGGTATCGGGACGTACGACGCCGACGGGTACGCCACCTACGTCAATCAGCGTCTCTCGGAACTATTCGGAATCGACCGTGAAGGACTCCGAGACACCCACGTAGCAGACCTCGACCCCGAATTAGACCACGATAGATTCCAGGAGTACTGGAACTCGTTCGAGGACGGCGAACGGCGGATCTACGAGACCAGCGTCGAACGAGTCGATACGGGACGAGCGTTTCCCGCTGAGGTCGTCACCTCGCGGGTGAGCATTGATGGCGACCCGTATCTGGTGAACACGGTCCGCGACGTCACCGAACGGAAACGCCGTGAGCGGGATCTACGGCAGTTCCGGAGCGCGGTCGAACACGCCGGGCATGGCGTTCTAATTACTGACACGGACGGGACGATCGAATACGTCAACGACGCTTTCGAGGGGATGAGCGGGTATTCGGCCGCCGAAGCGATCGGACAGACGCCAGCGATGCTCCAATCCGGCGAACACGACCAGGAATTCTATCGAGAGCTCTGGGCGACGATCCTCGATGGCGACGTCTGGGAGGGCGAGGTGGTCAACGAACGCAAGGACGGCAAGCAGTATGTCATCGACCAGACTATTGCACCGATCACCGATAGCGACGGGGAGCTCTCGGGGTTCGTCGCGGTCAACCGCGATATCACCGACCTCAAAGAATACGAACGGGAACTCGAAGCCCAGAACGAACGTCTCAAGCAGTACGGACACACGGTCGCTCACGATCTGCGGAACCCGCTGACTCTCCTGTATGGGGAACTCGACCGGCTCCGAACCACTGCCGAGACGGCTGATGGGAAGATAGACCCGGAGCTAGTCAGAGACCGCTGTGAGGACATCGACCAAGTCACCGACCGAATGGAGACCCTCATCGACGAGCTACTGGCGATGGCGGAACAGGGGCAACTGGTGTTAGACGCTCAGGAAATCTCCCTCGAGACGGTGGCCGGGGAAGCCTGGGAGGAACAGGCTACGGGATCAGCGACTCTCTCCGTCGAGGACGCGGCCGTCGATGCTGATCCAGACCGCCTGCGGGAACTGCTGTCGAACCTGTTCCGCAACGCGATCGAGCACGCGGGGGCGGACGTCCGCATCAGAGTTGGCCCGTTGGATTTAGCTGCCGGCTTTTTCGTCGAAGACGACGGGCCCGGCATACCGCCGGACCAGCGCGATCGAGTACTCGAACGGGGGTTCACGACAGAGGATGACGGGACCGGATTCGGCCTGGCGATCGTCGAGCAGATCGCCCGAGCACACGGTTGGTCCGTCTCGATCACCGACGGCGAAGATGGCGGAGCACGATTTGTATTCCAGCCGGACGGGTCGTAATCACGGAACCTGAGGGTGTCATACAACGGTTCGAGTACCCGTTCTTCTTTTCCCGCTATCCGCTCAATACAGGGCGTACCGGTCATGAGCCGGTCGTCATCTGGTGGCGGTTTAGAGTGATAGACCCAGAGAGCAGCACACACAAGTTAGACCGTTACCGATTCTACGTTCTCGGTTCTACGCGTCGACAACCCATACCATCTCCTGCTCTGCAGAGTCCAGCGGAGCTCCATCGAAATCTCCATTGACTGTCCAGTCACTGAACCCAACGACTTCGAACAAGAGTTCGAATTGCCGCTTCGGAATCAACGCGAATGGTGTCTCCCGCTCCGCTACGAGTTCTCCATCGTGGTAGAGTTCTCGCCGAATTCTGGTCACCTGCTCTACTTCATCGTCCAAGAAAGTCGTCCGAACGACCCGATACTGCTCACCGTTGATGAGTACCTCATTGACGTGGGACTCACCGTACTCCTCGACAACGTCGAATCGAGGGACAAACGTGTTTAGCGCAAAGCGGCCCTCAGGGGTGAGTGCATCTCGGATGCTCTGTAGTGCCTGTTTTTGCTTCTCAAGCGTATGTAGATGATTGAATGCTCGGGCCGGCGCGTAGATGAATCCATATTCACGGTCAACATCGAAGTCGGCTACGTCGTCGACCCATACAGTCGGTGAGAGGTTTCGGTCGGTGGCCTTCGACCGGAGACGGTTCAAACTCTGTTCCGAGAGGTCAAACCCATCCACATCAAGTCCAGCATCAAGTAACTCCAGGTACACACGGCCTGTTCCCACACCAACTTCGAGGGTAGGACCGTCAGCCTTGGTTGCGAGCTCTCGATAGAAGCCAACGTCCTCCGGCGGAGAATTCCCGTTTTGCTGGTCAAATTTGGCATCCTGCACCGCCGCAAAACCATCGAAGAACGAACCGGGGTCGTCCATACGAGTCTAACTGGTGACGAGAGAATTTAAAATATCGTCTTCGGGTCATCTGCCAAGTCCGCAGACGTACTGAGCAGTCGATTCATTGCCTACACTCCTGAAAAACAACCACCGTGTGAACTATTTATCACACATTATAAAGAACGGAAAGAAACAGCGTCGGCGGTTAGTCGAGTGTGCGCTTCACGATTGACACCGCCGCGCTCCGGTCGCGGTCGACCTCACCGACCGGGCAATCCTCAGTCGTGCACACGATCGTCGAGTCCTCGACGCAAGCGAGGAGGTCGGAGCGATGACACTGCTGAGTCGTATGTTTGGGATTCACATAGGCCACGGGCACGCCGGCGTCGACGACGTGGTCGGCCACGACAGCCTGTGTGACCGTCGGGAACCACGTCGACGCGCGGGCGTTCCCACACCGGCAGGCGACGAGTGGGTCCGGTCGGTCGTGTGGCAGGTCTTCGAGGACGACCACCGGCCGTGGGTGCTTGTCGACGACGGTGAGGACGGCCTCGGCGGCCGTGCGGAACTCCCGCCGGACGCGTCGCCAGTACCGCCAGACCACGTCGCCGAGGCTCTCGGCGCTGTGTGCGCGCTCTTGGAGGCGGTGCGTGGCCGCCTGGAACGCGCCGAACACTCGCCGGGCGCGCTCCCCGTCGACGACGACCGCGTCGGACAGGTGTGCGTCGGCGGTCGCAACGGCGACGAGCTGCTTCGTCCCGACGTCGACGCCGACCGGCGTGATCGGGACGTCGTCGGCCGGGTCTGCAGCGGCCTGTGTCGACGCAACTGTGGGGGTTCGACTACTCATCACCGGCCCCCTCGTCGAGGTACTCGCGGGGATCCACGCCGTCGGCCTTCGGGTGGTTGGTCAGCTCCCACAACACACCCATCGGGACATCCGCCGGCGGGTCACCCCACGGTTCCACGCCGGCGGCTGGCGCGACCGACTCTTCGAGGCGCGCCCGCGCTTCGTTGAGCGCCCGTCGGGCCGCCCGCACCTGTTCGGGCGTGGGATCCTCGCCGTGGTACATCGTATCGACGGCCACGTCGTGCAGCGCGGTGTCGACGTCGTGGCGGGCGCCGTCGAGTTCGCGGGCGACGGCCTTCCGGCCGACGCGCACCCACAGATCGCCCCTGTCGTCGCCCTCCACGTCGGCGTCGTCTGTGAGGGCGACGCTACGCATCGTCGGCCTCCAGGGCGGCGATCCGCTCGCTCTCGAAGGCGATGAAGCGACTGTACCGCTCGCTCGCGACGGGGTCGTTCGTGATGCCGCGGTGGTTGATGTCGGACCCGATCCACGCCGCGCACTCACCACAGAGCTTCGCGCTCTTGTGCGCGGGGAGCCCCTCGTCGCCGACGCCAAGCGGGTACTCGATCTCGATCGAGTAGCCCGTGCCGGGGTAGCCCTCGTCGAGGGTGTCGCCACACTGTGCGCAGGTGCCCTCGCGCGGCGTGTGTTCGTGGACGAACTGGCAGGTCCAACAGACGTCCGCCCGGAACGGTGCGATCTCCGGGACCGTGGTTCGGTTGACCATGTCGGCCGGGTGCTCGGCGCCACAGAGGTCACACTCGCGCGTCGCCGGCGCGTCGTCGACGCCGGTGCCGGTGGGGACCGTCACGGCGAGCGCGGTGCTCGCGATGAACTCGCGTGGTACACAGGCGCCCGACTCGGTGCCCTCCGCGGCCTCGGCATCGACGGCTACGACGGCAGCGAGCAGTACGTCGCGTTTCGCCACAGGCCGAATCAGTCGACGCCGCTCAAGAACGGTGCCGACGGCGAGCGCATCGTCGGTCTCCCCAAGAAGGTCTGTGACGTCCTTGACGAGTTCCTCGACCAGGACCGTCACGAAGTCTTCGACGACCACGGTCGTGAGCCACTCCTCGCGAGCACGGTTGGGCGGCCGTCGACGAACGCCGTCCGGGCCTGGATGTACCAGGCGACGGTCCCCTGCCTCTACACGGACTGTCCCCACGGCCACGAGCGGAACACCTGCGAGTACCTGAAGGACTCGTACAACAACGTCAGTAAGTGCCCGTCGTCACGGAGTCCACACCAAGTCCGCACCGGCTCGATCACCTGGCAGCGCAACCGCGGCGTGCCTGCGGACGTCGTCTCGCGGCGGGTCAACTCGTCGGTCCAGGTCATCGAGCAACACTACGACAAGCCCGACGAGATCGAGGAGATGGAGAAGCGCCGGCGGCAGTATCTCGATCGCCTCGATTTCGACGGACGGGACGGTGATGGCGAATGATTTACCCATCCCGCCCCAACCTATTTCTGATTTGTCGCAACGACGAGCGTAGCGAGGAGTCCGTGGAATCGAAATGGTTCCGCGGATTTGAACCAGATGAGTCGCAGCCCGGAACGGCCGAGCGAAGCGAGGCCGCAGGCCCGGAACGCCTCGAAGAGGTTCAAATCCACCCC
>ENA-ORCS01001473-ORCS01001473.1-marine-metagenome-genome-assembly--contig:-NODE-1473-length-10052-cov-3.898045_pt1 | contig 10052 bp, 8 predicted proteins | sample MGYA00237781_ERZ508513 | MGnify/ENA primary metagenome ERZ508513 (study PRJEB26184, sample SAMN06268793) | marine metagenome | isolation source: Eden Landing Ponds, San Francisco, CA, USA | place...
ACGATGACGTCGACGGTCCAGGTGTCGAGCGGTTCGGGGTTCTTGAGGCCGTAGAGTTCGACGGTGACAGTCCCCGAGAGGGGTTCGGTTTCGTCGCTCGTCAGCCAGACAGTCTGTGCGGAGACGTCGGGGTACTCGCCGTCGTCGCCGGCCTGGGCGTTCTCGGCACCGTCGGCACCCTCGAACGTGGGGTGGAAGGAGACGAGGACGGGCGCGAACTGGCGGCGGGCGGCGTACTGCTGGGCCTTCCACTTGCCGTCGTACTCGACCGAGGCCCACGAGGCGACGGGCCAGAGGTCGTTGAGTTGCCAGTAGAGCGCACCCATCGTCTCCGGTTTGCGGCGCCGCCAGTGTTCGATGGCGGTGCGCATCGCCTCGGCCTGGAGCAGTTGCGAGACGTAGACGAAGTCGTCGAAGTCGAACGGGAACTGGAAGTAACTGGCCGCCCGCTGGAGGATGGTCGTGTTCCCGCCGGGGTTGCGCTGGTGGTGTTCCATCATGGGCGAGGTCGGGTTGAACTCGGCCTCGTCCATGACGGTCCGAAGGGAGTCTAGCGACGGGAACGACTGGTAGCCGAACTCCGAGACGAAGCGGGGTTCCGTGGTGTAGTAGTCCTCGAAGGGTTCGCCCTGGTGCCAGACGTCCCAGTAGTGGATGTCTCCCTTCTCGAAGACGTACGGTTCGAGTTCGTCCGGCCCACTGGAGGGCGACCCCGGCCAGTACGTGCGCGAGGGATCCTCCTCCCGGCAGGTCGGTCCGACAGTTTCGGTGTAGAGTTTCCGATAATCGTCGAGGTGGTCCTCGTGGTGGTCGTGGTCGACGAACCAGTTCTGGGCGGCCTCCTCGTTCTCGTTGTTCCCACACCAGACGGCGATGGAGGGATGAGAGGCGAGCCTGCGGACCTGATGCCTGACTTCCTCCTCGGCGGTGTCGAGGAAGGCGTCGTCGGCGGGATGGAGCGAACAGGAGAACATGAAGTCCTGCCAGACGAGGATGCCGTATTCGTCACAGAGGTCGTAGAAGGCGTCCTCCTCGTAGTAGCCGCCGCCCCAGACACGGAGCATGTTCATGTTCGCGTCGGCGGCGCTGTGGACCAGGTGTTCGTAGCGTGTCTCGCTCACGTCGCCGTAGAGGGGGGCGGTCGGGATGGTGTTGGCCCCCTTCGCGAAGACCCGCTCGCCGTTGACGGTGAAGTAGAAGGCCGTCCCGACGTCGTCGGGTTCGACGACGAGGTCGAGGTCGCGAAAGCCCACGCGCTCAGTGACGGTGTGCCCGCCGATGCCACCCGCGGTGACCTCCAGATCGTAGAGAGGCTGGTCGCCGTACCCGTTCGGCCACCAGAGGTCGACGTCGCCGTCGTCGATCTCGACCGTGAGTTCGACCTCCTGTTCGCCGGCATCGAGGTCTCTCGCCTCGGCGAGTTCGACACCCGCCACCTCGGCGGTGAGGTCGAACTCGCCGGCGCCGGGTGCGTCGACGCCAGCGCGGACGGTCAGATCGATCCCCTCGCCCGAGTGGTCCTGTTCGGTCTTGAGGTAAGTGACGCGTGGGCTGGAGTACCCCATCAGCGAGATATCGCGGTAGATCCCCATCGTGGGGAGACAGGGCCCCCAGTCCCAGCCGTAGTGACACTGGGCTTTCCTGACGAAGGGGCGACCGGGCTGGTCGACGGGATAGCGGATACAGGGCACCTCGTAGGGGTACTCGGCGGCGCGTTCCTGGCCGTATTCCACGGGGGAGCGAAAGCGGACACGTAACTCGTTCTCGCCGGGTTCGAGCGCGTCGCTCACGTCGAACTCGTGACCGACGTGCATGTTGACCGAGTGTCCGACCTCCCGGTCGTTCACGAAGGCCGTCGCGACAGTGTCGAGGCCGTCGCATCTGAGGAGAACGCGGTCCTGGTCGAGCAAGTCTTCGGAGACCGACACCGTCCGACGGTACTCCCAGTCGGTCTCGCCGACCCACTGGACGTCGAGTTCGTTGTCCTCGTAGAAGGGGTCGGGTATCAGGCCCAGTTCGAGCAGGTCGGAGTAGACGCCGCCCGGGACAGCGGCAGGGAGCCAGTCGCCGTCGGTGTGTGTCTCGTCGTCGACGTGAGCCCCACCGTCGGCCGGGAGCTCTCTGAACTCCCACTCGCCGGTGAGCGACCGTTCGTGCATATCGCCACTGTCCCGGGTCACCCTGATAAGCGTGTTCCGTCGCGGCGAGGTGTCGCGCTTACCAGACTGCTTTTAAATAGCGGCACCGAAGCTACGGGTACGAACGAATGGCGCTCACGAAACGGATCATTCCCTGCATCGACGTGGACGTGGACGACGAGGGCAACGCGGCGGTCTACACGGGGGTCAACTTCGAGGACCTCGCCTACACGGGCGACCCGGTCGAGATGGCCAGAAAGTACAACGAGTCGGGGGCCGACGAGTTCGTCTTCCTCGACATCACCGCCTCCGCCGAGGGCCGCGAGACGATGCTGGAGACGGTCTCGCAGGTCGCCGACGAGGTGTTCATCCCGCTGACCGTCGGCGGTGGGATCCGCACTCGCGACGACGTCAAGGAGACGCTCCGGGCGGGTGCGGACAAGGTCTCTATCAACACGGGTGCACTCGAACGGCCGGAACTCATCGAGGAGGGCGCGGCGGCTTTCGGCAGTCAGTGTATCGTCATCAGCGTCGACGCCCGTCGCCGCTACGACGAGCAGGGCGAACACTACGAACAGGTCGACGGCGAGTCGTGCTGGTTCGAGTGCACGGTCAAAGGCGGGCGCGAGGGGACCGACATCGACGTCGTCTCGTGGGCCGAAGAGGCCGAGGAGCGGGGCGCGGGCGAACTGTTCGTCAACTCCATCGACGCCGACGGGACGAAAGACGGCTACGACATCCCGCTGACCCGGGCGGTGTGTGACGCCGTCTCGACGCCGGTGATCGCCTCGTCGGGCTGTGGTGGACCGGAACACGCTCGCGAGGTGTTCACCGAGGCCGGTGCCGACGCGGCGCTGGCCGCCTCGATCTTCCACTTCGACGAGTACTCGATCCGGGAGGTCAAGGAGTATCTCGACGAACACGGCGTCCCGGTACGACTCTAAGAATGTCCGGCGACGGCGACGAGCGCGGAGGGACACCCGCTCGAGGCAGTGAGTCCGCGAAGTGGCGGTGTGACTGGTGTGGCAAACCCCACGCTCGCAACGACCCGCCCTGTGACAACTGCGGTCACCACAAGTTCGAGAAGGCGGTGGTGCCCGTCGCACCGGAAGAAGGGGGCTACGAACGCCAGCCCATCTGGGTCTGTCCGGAGTGTGGCCGCGAACACCAGAAGAACTCCCCGCCGTGCAGTCGCTGTGGGAACGCCAAACTCGAGAAACACGTCCCCCGCGAGGAGGACTACGCCGAGGAACTCTCGGGGACCTCGTACCTCGACGTGCTCGAACCCCGGTACGCCGTCGGCATCGTGTTCGCGCTGGTCGCCGGCGGCGCGCTCGTACTCGCACTGCTGGGCGTGATCACGCTCCCGGGGATGGGCGGCCCCTCGCTGGCCGTCGCGGACGTCCCGGGGAACGCGACGACGGCGAACGGGATCGACCTCGCCGAGACGGAACGAGCCTACCTCGCAGACGCGAACGACCGGCGCGCCGAGGCAGGGGTAGACAGACTCGACAGGTCGGAGACACTCGACGACGTGGCTCGATATCTCAACCAGCGCCGCGTCAAGGGCACGTATACGAACGAAGAGGTCCCCCCGATCGACAGGGTCAGCGACGCGCTGGGTGACGCCTGCAACGGGGAACAGCCGGTCGCCTACACCGAGAGTGGGGGCGACAGGGAGACGATCACTGACTACGACTCGCCGGACTCGCTGGCGGCGGCACTCGGCGACGTGTTCGATTCGGGCGAGGACTCGCTCTCGGAGTTCCCGGTCGGCCGGACGGGCGTCGACGTCCACGTCGGCCCGGACGGGCGCGTGTTCGTCACGCAGGTCGTCTGCTGACGGGTCGTATGTACCTGCTGGAGCGGGGCTGACGCCTCGTGACGCGCGCTCTGCCCGATACTCGTTCACACACCGCGCGAGAAGTGACGGGGGTGACTGCCCGTTCCGGGTCAGTCAGAGAGGATCGAGACGTTCGACGACTGCTGGAGACCGGCGGGTTCGCCGCGCTCGATACGGTCGAGGCGGCCGGTAATAGTGTGGACCTTGTCGCCGTCGGTACAGGGGGCGACGTGTCGGAGTTCGCCGTCCTCGTACTCCGCGAGCCCCATCACCGGGAGGACCATCGCGTCGTAGGACTGCTCGCTCGTCTCGTTCTCGACGGTCTGGCGCTGGTAGAACGACTCCAGCGAGACGTTGTTCGAGAGCGCCCACTGCTTGAACTCGGCCACGCGATTGAGGATGTACTCGCCCTCCTCGGTGTGGGCCCCGGCCGACTCCGGCGCGATCTGCTTGCCCCAGACTATCACCGAGAACCCGGCGATCTCGTCTTCGGCGTCGAGGCGTTCCAGTCGCTCGATGACTGCCTCCTGGCGCCCGTGGGCACCGTCGGGCAGCAGCGACCGCACGTACAGTTCGATCCGCGGACCGTCTGTCCCCGTCATCGTACCATCACGAGCGACGGGAGATGTGAAAAAACTTCCCCTCTTTGCCACTCTCGGACCATGTACGTCCGTAACACACTGTTTTAGACCCCTCTATAGAAACGTTTGTCAACGTTTAGTGGTCAGACCTGACCACTCGTCTGTCGTACGAGCGATTCGATTAAAAACGTACCAGTATTCGACTATCGTCGAACTGGTCCGTGGCCAGTGACAGTGGGTGCGGGAGCGTCAGTCGGGGGCTCCGGAGAGCCGTCTTCGAGCAGTCGGACTCTGTCGGCGACGGTGTGGACGGCCGATCCGCTGGTGTAGGGCGCGACGTGACAGAGTTCGCCCTCGCGGTATTCGGCGAGACAGGTCGCGGGGAGGACGAGCGCAGTATACGATTCGCCGGTCAGTCCGGACTCGACCTCCCGCGTCTCGAAGAACGGTTCGACGCAGACGCCGCTGGCGTCGGCCCACTCGCGGAAGGCGGCGACGCGGTCGAGGACGTACTGGCCGGTGTCGGTCCGCGAGGCCGTCGTCGAGAGCCCCACTTCTCGACCCCAGACGCTGACCGAGAGGTCGAGAGTCCCCTCGTCGGCCAGTCGTCGCAGCCGGGGCAGGTGAGTCGTCCCCGGGTTCCGGGCCCCGGGCGAGAGCGACCGCACGAACAGTTCGACGCGTCGCGTATCGGTAGACTCCATGGCAGGCGAGTCACACTTGTCCCGGCGTCATCTAATAATTTCCTGCGATCGATACTGTTTCTCAACCAAATCTATATAGACTGTGCGTCGACTGCCCCTGTGGCCCGGTCAGTCGGCAGACTCCCCGGAATCGGGGGAATCGGTTGACTCGTCGAGCAGTATCCGGAGCGTCTCGTGGGTCCCGACGACCATCGCGGGGACGACGAACATGAAGATGTGCTCCTCTATGGGGACGCCGAGGAGTTCGACGCCGGTGCGAAGCGGGATCTCGAAGACGCCGACCTCGAGGGTGTACCAGTCCCAGAGGAGCGCGGGTGGGTAGAGGACGGCGACGGTCCGGGCGGCCACGCGGAAGGCGTCGGCGTACCAGAGCAGGGCGATGGCGACACTCCCCCAGAGCACCTCGGTCACGAGGTAGGTGTAGGGGCCGAAGACGCTGATGTCGGGCAGCACGTCCACGGTGTGGGGTCGCTGGGACTTCAGTGTATCCGGGGGTCGTGGGTCTCGTGGACTGTTCCAGACGGGTGAGACCCTTCGCCAAGTTGATTACGCCCGCCGACGAATCTCGCAGTGGGAGATTCAGATGGATATTGCCGACATCGCCACCAGCGAGTACGTCGCCGTGGACGCCGACGAACGCCTCGGGAAAGTGCGGTCTCTCTTCGAGCGCGAGAACCCCAAGGGGATTCTCGTCACCGAGGACGACGACTACGCCGGCGTCATCACGCAGAAACAGCTGGTGCAGTCTCACGTCGAGGACCAGACCAAGGCCCGGGCGATGATGCAGTCGGCCCCCCGGGTCGGACGGACCGACGACGTCCGCGAAGTCGCCCGCGTCCTCGTCGAAGGGGGCACCAAGGTCGCCCCTGTCTTCGAAGCGGGCCGCCTCTGGGGGATCGTCACCGAGGACGACATCCTCGAGGCGGTCCTCGAACACCTCGACGCGCTCGTCGTCGACCAGATCTACACCGAAGACGTCGTCACCGTCACCGAGGACACGACGGTCGGACGGGCGATCAACCTGCTCCGCGAGCACGGTATCTCGCGACTGCCCGTCCTCGACGAGGACGGCCTGCTCTCGGGGATGGTCACGCGCCACGACATCGTCGACATCGTCGTCCGGGACATGGACAAGGCGACCCGGGGGGAGCGCTCGGGCGACATCGAGCGAGTCCTCGACCTGCCCGTCTACGACGAGATGAACACGCCGGTCGCCACGACGACCGGTGACGAGTCCGTCCGCGACGCCGTCGAACGGATGATCGACCACGACTACGCCGGGCTCGTCGTCACGCCCGAGGACGACGACCGCCTCGTCGAGGGCATCATCACCAAGACGGACGTCCTCCGCGCGCTCACGTTCACCGAAGAAGAACACATGGACGTCCAGATCACCAACGTCAAACTGCTCGAGACGGTCTCGCGCGAGGACATCCGCCAGCGCATCGAGGAGGTCGCCGACAAGTACGGTGAGATGCAGGTCCAGCACGCCCACGTCCGCCTCCACGAGCACAAGGAGAAGCTACGGGGAACGCCGCTCATCCAGTGCCAGATCCGACTGCGAACCAACAAGGGCCAGGCCGCCGGCTCCGGCGAGGGCTACGGCGCGGACAACGCGTTCCGCGTCGCGCTGGACAAACTCGAACGCAACGTCCTCGAACTCAAGGGCGTCCACGCCGACGAGGAGTACCGCGGCCAGCTCCTGCGGAAACTCGGCGAACTGTAACGGCTTCCGAGCTTCCGTCTCGACACCTTGCTCTCGATTTTCGGAACGTGCGTCGACATCTATATCTGGAATTCCCAGATCACCCACCGAATTACAGCAATACTTGCGACACTCAAAGCAATCATAACCGTCGTTCGCCAACGGTGTCGTGTGGCGCGTTAGCACACCTCGGCGACCGGGGACGCGTCGTCGCGAGGCACAGACCCGTGTCAGTACACGAAACCGAGCCGATACGGCGGAGCATCGAGGTCGAGTACTGGGTGATAGACGAGTCCGGGCGACTCGCCGAACCGGGGACACTCGTCGAGGCGGCGCCCGGCGTCGAGCGCGAGTTCGTCGAACCGCTGCTGGAGATCAAGACGACACCGTGTGAGAGTACGGACGCGCTCCGCGCGGAACTGTTCGACCGAGTCGAGCGGGTCCTGCGTCGGGCCGACGAGGTCGGAAAGGGGCTCGTACCGCTCGCGACACCGGTCGGCGAGGCCGAAATCGGCGAATTGTCGAGCGAGCGAACCCGGATCCAGAACCGTGTCGTCGGCGAGGACTTCGAGTACGCGCGCCACTGTGCGGGGACACACGTCCACGTCGAACAGCAGTCCGGGTGCGCGCTGGACCAGTACAACGCCTTCGTGGCACTCGACCCCGCCCTGGCGCTGGTCAACTCCTCGCCGTACTACCGGGGTCGACGGCTGGCCGCCGGGGCCCGTTCGAAACTCTACCGCTGGATGGCGTACGACTCGCTCGCCCACCAGGGGCGGCTCTGGGACTACCTGAGTTCCCGCGAGGAGTACGAGCGCCGGCTCGAGCGGCGCCACGAGGAGTTCGTCGCTGCGGCGATGGACGCGGGAGCCGAGCGACGGGCGGTCGAGGCGAACTTCGACCCGGAGAGCGCCGTCTGGACGCCGGTGCAGTTTCGCGAGCGATTTGGCACCGTTGAGTGGCGTTCGCCCGATACCGCGCTCCCGAGTCAGGTAGTCGCCCTCGCGGACAGACTGGCGACGGTCTCGGCAGACATCCGTGAGACGCCGGTGCGTGTCGAGGGTGGGGCCGGCGCCGTCACCGACGAGACGGTCGTCCTGCCGGAGTTCGACGCCGTGATCGGCTACGTCAACGCCGCGATCCGGGACGGTCTGGGTTCCGAGGCGGTCCGGTCGTATCTCGACCGGATGGGGTTCGACGTCTCCGCGTTCTCGCCGGTGAGTCACGGGATCGCCGGCGCAGCGCCCCTCGACAGAACGACGAGCCGGCGGATCCGGCGCGAACACGCCGACCGACTCGCGCGCGACGTTCGACAGACGAACTCTGTCAGCGGCGCGTGACTGGGCTATCGAGTGTCCCGAGCCCCGTTCATCGCTTCACCCGCGACCACGCCCCTCCCGCAGCGACCGAGAGACCGGCGACCAGCCAGCCGGCGAGCCCGAAACCGCTCGCCACGGCGTTCGCAGCGGGCGGGCCAGCCTCGAACAGCCCGGCGGCGGCCGTCCGGAGGACTAGCCCGCGGAAGGCGGCGGGGGGGCTCGCTCCGAGGGCGAGCGAGAGTGTGTCCGGCCCCAGGAGCCCCTGGCCGACGCCGAACACGACGAGCAGGTCGAACCCGAGGACGACGACCAGCAGCGCGAGCACGGCGGCCGCGACTCCCGACCGACGGGACCGGGCCAGCGAGGAGACGGCCATCGCGAGTGCGAGCGTCACCAGTCCGTAGATAGACGTCAGCGCCCCGAAACGCAGGAAGTAGACCGGGGAGTCGACGGTCCCGTGGGAGGCCAGCACCGACGTCGCGGGTTCGCGAAAGAGCGGCGTGGCGACTCCGAGCACGACCAGCGGTGCGAGTATCGCACCGAGCAACGCGACGGCCCGTCCGAGGTACGCGCCCACGACGTACGTCGAACGCTCGACCGGGTAGGTCCGCACAACGTCGAGTTCGCCCGACTGGGCGTCGGCGAGCACGGTCCAGGCGCCGAAGCCGAAGGCGAGGACCGGCACGAGCACCTCGACCGGCGTGAGGAGGTCGAGCACGAGCGGCAGGTAGCCCGCCAGTCCGCCAAGCGAGGGGAGCGCCACGACGACGAGTCCGAACGCCAGCGCCAGTCCTGCGTAGGTCCGGGTGCGGACGACCGTGTCGAACTCGCGCTGAGCCAGCGCGAGCACCTGCCCGACGCGCCGGTCGGTCCAGGGTCGTGCGCCCTCCCGTCCATCGATCCCCGGGTCAGCACTGCCGCCGTCGCTCGCCGACGCTGGTTCGCTCCCTGCGTCGCGCTCACTCATCGTCGTCCCCCCGGGACCCCGTACGGACGGTGAGCCCGCCGACCTCTCCGACGAGGTACTGCGCGACGGCGTGCGTGAGCGTCTCGGAGTCCGTCTCGCGGCGCAGCGTCTCCGGAGAGTCTGCGACCTGGACGACGCCGTCGTCGAGGACGAGCACCGTGTCGGCCACGCGGTCGACCGTCTCGAGGTCGTGGGTCGCGAGCACCACCGTGTGGCCGTCGTCGGCCAGTTCGCGGATCACCGTCCCGACGTGTTCGGTCATCGTGGGGTCGAGCCCGCTGGACGGTTCGTCGAGGACGAGCACTGGCGGTTCGCCGACCGTCGCCTGCGCGATGCCGAACAGGCGAGTCATCCCGCCCGAGAGTTCGCCGACCCGCCGGTCGGCGACGTCTTCGAGGCCGACCCGCGCGAGCACGGCATCGGGATCGATCTCGACGCCGGCGAGTTCCTCGTAGAACCCCAGGGTCTCGCGCAGGGTGAACTGCGGCCGGAACGACGGGCTCTGCGGGAGGTAGCCGACCGACCGTCCGGAGGCGCCCGCGACGTCGACTCGCCCGCCCGTGGGTGCGAGCAGGCCGGCGACGATCCGCAGCAGTGTCGTCTTCCCCGACCCGTTCGGGCCGACGAAACAGTTGACCGTGCCGGCCGGGGCCGAAAACGAGACGTCCGAGAGCACCGTCAGGTCGCCGAACGAGCGCCGGACCGAGTCGACGACGACCGGCCCGCTGGCTGCACCCCCGGTATACCCTGCGCCCTCGGAGTCTCCTGTGCCCCCGGTGTCCCTCTCCCCGGTGA